>FWWM01000537.1_pt1 | contig 80230 bp, 66 predicted proteins | sample 2228351 | NCBI WGS metagenome assembly FWWM01 (sample SAMEA103939774, study PRJEB20133) | metagenome | reverse complement strand
AAGTGAATTCGTAGCAATTATTCAGAGATGTGATAAAAATTGCACATTTTCCCATTCGTCCTTTCGAAACATTATTAAAATCGTAGATATAAAACTTTTGTCGTCCATTTTTCAGAGGCGTGAAATTTCCAACGAGTTGGATGTTTCCTAAACTTTTTTTATTACGGAATTCGTAGCTTGCTTTTGCAAAGTAAAGTAATCCTTCGTTTTTTAAAATATTACGAACATCGCCCGAAATGGAGAGCTTCGAAAAGATTGCAGAAAAAGCATAATTTTGGTCAACAGCGATTGCAAAAACATTGGTGGGATTTTTCTCTTCGGGGTCAACTAACGACCAGCCTTTCGGTAAAAATGCAATGAAATCGTTGTTTGGGGAAAAGATTGGTTGGTCGGAAAGCTCAATCTTTGGTTTGGGCAAGATTGAATAATCAATATCGAATTCTTCGTCAACTTTCTTTTCTCGAACAATAATACAGCTTGTTGCAAAAATAAAAATGAAAATTATGTATTTACTAAGGAGTTTAGTATTCTTCGACATGCAACGAACCGGGTTTGTTTCGGGTGTGTCGGGTGTAGTTGAATTGTTTTAAGAACGCGCTTACCGATTCAACCATCTTGGGATTTCCGCAAAGGTAGAAATGTGTTTTTTCGGGATTAATTTCAATACCTGCTTGTTCTTCGAGCAGTCGGTTTTTAAGATGATCTTCAATATAGCCACGAAGCCCATTCCAATTGCTATCGGAATGGACAAGTGTAGGGAAGTATTTGAAATTTTTGAAAGTCGAAGCAAGGAAGCTCAGTTCGCTGTAATAGCCCAAATCCCAAGGATATGATGCACCGTGGATGACGACAAGTTTGCGGTTTTGATTTTCCATAATGTGTGAACGCAAGAAGCTAATGTATGGAGCTAAACCAGTGCCAGTGGCAATCATAACGATATCGCAATGTGGTGGGGTTTGGTTCAGTGTAAACAGACCAATAATTCTTGTGTCGACCCAGATTCGGCTCCCTAATGAAAGATTAAAGAGGCGTGGGGTGAGTTGACCCGATTTTACTTGGCTAATGTAGAATTCGAAGTTATCGGTTTCGTGGTTTGCAGATGCAATTGAATATGGTCTTTTGATGAGTTTATCGGGTGGAAAATCTTCTTCGATTGGCACGGAGTTCGATGAGCGTGGTTCTTTTGCCAGTAAGCCAATTTGGGTGAATTGACCAGCTTCGAATTTGGGTCTTGGTTCGTCGGTATGAATTCGCAATATCATCAAATCGGGTGTTAAAAGGATTTTACCAATAACAGTGGCATTATAAGGTGTTGCTTCCATTTTCGCAAAAATGTTAGTTTAAGAAATGTGAAATTAACGAAAAACTACGATAAATATAGTATGTTAATTGCCCTTATCGAATAGATTTTTTATTCTTTGTTCACGTTTTGTTTTTGCAAGTTCACGTAAATCAATAAACTTATCAGCTTCGTCGATAATCTCTTCGCCAAGCATTGTTTCGACTAAGTCTTCCAGGGTAACTAAACCTTCAATTCCACCAAATTCATCGACAACAAGGAAGATTTGTTGGCGAAGGACGAGGAATTGGTTCAATGCATCATCGAGTGTTGCGTTTTCGGGAATAAAGTACAATTTTCGTGCAAATTTTCGAAGTTTTTCATTCTTTTGGCTCTTCAATGCAGCAAGAAGAATGTCCTTGGTAACGACATATCCCATGATTTGGCTATCGATTGAGTTACCTTCGTAGATTGGAAATCGAGAAAATGTGTTAATTTCTTGGAAATTTAAAGCTTCTTCGATAGTTGAATCGGCTGGTAATGCAAAAATTACAGTCCGAGGAGTCATAATATCGGAAACAGGTACTTGGTTAAACTTAATTGCATTGGAAAGAATTTTGTACTTTGCTATTTGCAGCGAGCCTTCCTCGTGTGCGGTTTCGACAATTTCTTGAATATTTTTCAAAGAAGTTCCCGTTGTTATCCCCGAAATTCTTTTCTTGAAAATTAAATGAATTGTTCCTGCTGGTTTAATTACATTGTAAATAAAAATTATAGGTTTAATAAACAAGTTAATCAGTGGTTTGCGGAAGCGAATCCCAACGGAAAATAAGACCTGACGAAGGAAATAGCCTGCAAAAATGATAATGAATAAACCAATCGAGATAATCCATACACTAATTTGAATGAAAAGGAAGTAGGTAATATAGAACACCGTGAATGTGATGATTGAGAAAATAAATAAGAAAAATTCGAAAAAAGTGAACGAGGCAATTGCCTGTTCGATGTCATCGAAGAAGTTTTTGATTGAATCGACTTGACGCAATGATTCGGTTAAATTTTCGGTGTCGGAATATTGGATAATACCATTGAGAAATGAAAAGAATAATCCTAGAGTAAAAATAAGAAGGCTAATTAAAGGAAGCTCCATAATTGTATCAATTATATGTATGACTTGTAATTTTTATTAAAGGCATTTGAAATGTACCGAAGGGTGAAGATACAGTTGGTTCGGCTTCTATAAGAATTTTGGATGGGTCGGATTTAACTCCACCCAAACTTAAAGCAAGATTGATAAGCCCTTCGTAACCTTTATTCTCGAAAAATTGTAATAAATCTAATTGAATTTCCAAAGGTAAGTGAATTGCTTCGTTTGTTGCGGGAACCGAGAGTTCCCGATTATAGATTCCATTGACTGTTTCGATGCCATCGATATAAAGTTTCCATTTGAGCATTGTCAATTTCACGGGAATTGAATTAGTGCCACCTTTACCTGTATTTGGGTTTTTGACAGAAATATTGAGAATGAAAGAAGCAGGGAATTTCTTCAACGCAAAGGAGTTACCCAATTTAAGAACATCCGAAGCAGAAAAATCGGAAAATGTGGATTTTGTTGAAAGATTCACCCCAGCGAGATTGAAATTTGTAACACTTTCGAGCTTGAATTTAAGGTTATTAAAATTGCTTAAAGTGTGGGTGATGTTTTTTATTTGCTGACAGGATAGTAGCAAAAATGGAATAATTAGCAATCTTGCTAAGCTACGAAGACGATACATATAAAACTCAAAATAACAAAAACAAATTTAGTGATTTTTTTATTTTTCGAAATGTTATTAATTTGGGTATTTTGTAATAAATGAAAGGAAGGTATTATGAATACTAGAATCTTATCTTTAATTCCAATCCTTTTTGGTTTGATTTTTAATGAGGTTTTTTCTTGCACAAATATTCTTGTAACGAAAGGTGCTTCGGCGGATGGTTCTGTAATGATTTCTTATAATGCTGATGCAGGTGGTTTTATGGAGCCTATGTATTTTGCCCCTGCGAGGGATTGGGGCGAAGATGATTCAATCGAAATTTACGATTGGGATTCACACAAATATCTTGGCAAAATTAAACAAGCTCCAAAAACTTATCAAGTAATAAATTTAATTAATGAATATCAAGTATCGATAGGAGAAACAACCTTTGGTGGTCGGGAGGAATTGCGGGATACAACGGGTATACTCGATTATGGTAGCTTGATGTTCATTGCTTTGCAACGAGCCAAGACAGCCCGCGAAGCAATTCAAGTTATGACTTCTTTGGTTCAGGAATATGGGTATTATTCATCAGGTGAATCATTTTCTATTGCAGACCCGAACGAAGTCTGGATAATGGAGATGATTGGCAAAGGTCCGGGGAGTCGTGGTGCAGTATGGGTCGCAGTAAAAATTCCTGATGGATATATTTCAGCCCACGCTAACCATTCGCGTATTCGTGAGTTTCCTTTAAACGACCCTGAAAATTGTCTGTATGCACCCGATGTAATTGATTTTGCAATCAAAAAAGGATATTACAAGCCAACAGATGGTCCCTTTTCTTTTTCCGATGCCTATGACCCACCAAATCCATCGAGTTTGCTGTTTTGCGAAGGTAGGGTTTGGAGCATTTTCCGTAGGGCTGCACCTTCGCAGAATTTTTCTGATGCTTATTGGCGGGCAGTTAAAGGTGCCAAACCATATCCTTTGTATATTAAACCGGACAAAAATTTAACAGTTCGTGATGTGATAAATTTGATGAGAGACCATTTCGATGGAACTGAATACGATTTGAAGAAAGGATTTGCTGCTGGACCATTCGGGTGCCCCGTTCGATGGAAACCTTTGGTGTGGAAAATCGAAGGCGACACTAATCAGTATGCATGGGAAAGACCAATTTCGACACAGCAAACGGCTTTTGCGTTTGTTTCACAATTACGTTCTTGGCTTCCGCGGGAAATTGGTGGGGTTCATTGGTATGGTGTCGATGATAACTATACCAACGTCTATATTCCAATTTATTGTTCAATAAAATATGCACCTGAATGTTTCCGTGTCGGTAGTATCAGCAATTTTACTCTCGAATCTGCTTTTTGGATTTTCAATTTAGTAGCAAACCTTGCCTATACAAAATATTCATATATTTACGAAGATATTCGAGCTGTTCAAAAGGAGCTCGAAGATAAGTTTTTCGATTTTCAACCTGCTGTGGAGTTGGCAGCAATGGAACTGGGTAAAGTCAGCAGGGAAAGAATGATTGATTTCCTTACAGATTACTCTGTTTCGCAATCGCAGTTAGTGATGAAAAGGTGGAAAGAACTGTGGGAATACCTTGTAATGAAATATAATGATGGATACATAAACGATGTAACCAAAAATTATGGTCGAACCCCCCAAGGTGTTGGTTATGGAAATGAGTTTTTTAAACAAGTAATTAAGGAACGACCCGGATATTACGATGTAAAGTGGCGAGAACCGGAAACAAAGAAAAAGAAGAAAAAATAATTAGTAGAAGGCATAATTAAGTATTTTGTAAACTAATCTTGCTGTCGTTAAGTTTGGATGATGAAGATTCTCGATTGGCGATAGCTCGACTACATCGAAACCTATGATTTTTTTGTTTTGTTTTTTGATTTCGTTTAGAATATTTATTACATCGGGATAGAAAAAGCCATTGGGTTCGGGAGTTCCTGTCGAAGGAATAACAGCAGGGTCGAAGAAATCGACATCGAATGTAATATAGATTTCCTCGCCGAGTTTTTGAACAACATTTTCAACCCAATTGATGCCATAAACTTGGGTTTTGATTTTATTCGCAAAAAAAGTATTTATTTGATTTTGTTGAATAAATTCGTATTCTTCTTTGCAAAGAGCACGAATACCAACTTGGACAATCCTTTTTGGGTCAATGATTTCGCTTACCCGAGCCATAACGCAAGCGTGCGAATACTTTGTCCCTTCGTATTCTTGGCGTAGGTCGGAATGAGCATCGAATTGCAAAATTGTTAAATTAGAAAAGTATTCCAGATGCGATTTGATTAGTGGGAGAGAAATAGAATGTTCGCCACCCAAACCAACCACGAATTTTCCGCTTTGTATTAATGTTCTACAAGTTTGGTGAATTTTATCAAAACTTTCATCAATGCTTAATCCAGTAAAATCAATTGGTTCGATTGTTGCAATTCCGTATTCGAAGCACAGCTCTCGATTAAAGTCTTCGTCGAAAAATTCGACATATGCACTTGCTTTGAGAATTTCGTCGGGTGCCCTTTCAGTTCCTTTACCATAGCTTGTAGTTGCTTCGAAAGGGATTGGAAGAATGGCGATTTTTGAATTTTCGAATTTGGAATATTCTTTTTCTATACTCAAAAAATTATTATTTTGTGATAAAGTTTTCATTTCGTTTCCCCAATTTTGTAATTTGCAAACTTAAAAACTTTCTATTAATTGGAATTGGAGAGATTTCAAAAGTTAACTGTTGTTTTCATTCTTCTTGTAACTTTTGCAAGGCTTGTGATAATTAATTTGTTTAATCTTGTACCCCAAGAGGCTTATTATTGGCTTTACATTCAAAGACCAGATTTTGGGTACTTCGACCATCCACCAATGATGAGCTACATCATTGGAATTTTCACTTTTTTATTCGGGGACACAGAATTCGGTGTCAGGTTTGGGGTTGTGATTCTTTCTGTTATTACAAGCCTTGTTATGTTTTCTTTTGTTCGGGAAATTTCGAATGACCCAAAAATTGGATTTTACTCGGTTTTATTTTTGAACATTACTGTATTTTATAACATTCATTCAGTTGTTGCAACGCCGGATTCCCCTCTGTTGTGCTTTTGGTTAATTTCGATGAATTTTTTCTTCAAAGCTTTAAAGGGTGAAAAAATTAAAGATTGGATACTGGGTGGTGTTTTCGCTGGTTTGGCACTATATAGCAAATACACAGCATTGTTCATTTATTTTTCTCTTTTTTGGGCAATTATTTTTGAAAAAAGATTCAAGTTAATTTTCAACTATAAACCCTATTTGGCATTTGCGACTTCATTGTTGGTTTTTTCCCCTGTTATCTATTGGAACTTTTCAAACGATTGGGCTTCATTTTCTTTTCAAACGTCTGAAAGAGTGCAAAGTTTGAAAAGCATCTCTTTAAATTATTTTTTTCAACTTATTGCCAGCCAACTTTTTGAGCTGACACCTATATTTTTTGTTCTTTTATTCTGGATTTTATTTTTTTTCATAAAATTCTGGCGAAAAAAGTCTTTTGAGGAAAAATATCTATTTGCTTTCAGTTATCCTGTTGTAGGATTCTTCTTTCTTTGGAGTTTTCGTGGTTTAGTGAAAATGAATTGGATTTTGCCAGCCTATCTTTCGTTTTTAGCTTTGGCAACCAATTTTATAATTTCTAATTCTTTGCATAAAAAGTTCATCGTAAGGTTCGTTGGTTTTGGTTTAAGTCTGATTCTGATTATTTTTCTTTTCATTGTAATTATCTTTCCCGTAACTCCTATCAAGAAGGGCGATACTTGGAATGGATGGAAGGAATTAAGCACCGAGATTACGCAAATTGTAGAAAATTACCCCCGAAAAGATAGTGTGTTTATCTTTGCAAACGAATACAAAATTTCGGCAGAATTGGCTTTTTACACAAAGTATAAGGATAGGATTCTTGCCGAAAATGTTTATGGCGAAAGAGCATTGCAATTCGACTTATGGTTTAATCCAAATGATTTTAAAAAGTGGGATGGTGTATTCGTTTATTCCGATTTTAACGAGTTTAGTCAAATTGAAAAGCTCGAAAAATATTTCGACAAGGTCATCTTTCACAAACGGCTCGATATTAACAAAAGGGGCAAAGTATTCCGCAGGTTTTATATTTACATTTGCAAAGGCTATCGAGGAAAGTGAATTATTTTTAATTGAATTTTACTTTTTCAATTCTTAATTTGCTTTTTTTCGGTATTATGAAAAAGGCATTGGTTTTAGGTGCAACATCACTTATTGTTCAAAGGACGCTCGAATTAATGGCTCGGGATGGCTACGAATTTTATCTTGTTGCCCGAAATGAAGATAAATTGAAAAGTGTAAAGGCACATTTGGAGACGATTTCCAATACCAAGATTCATATTGATGCTACAAATCCAAGTCTGATGGAATCCCAAAAAGATATTTTTGCACGGGCATTGCAAACTCTTAAATCGGTTGATTACCTTTTAATTGGTTACGGAACATTGCCTAACCAAAAGGAATTAGAAGAAAATCCTGAAAATATTGCCGAGGTATATAATACAAATTTGGTTAGCATTTCCCATTTCCTGCTTTTGGTAGTCGATTATTTTATGAAAAGGGGATCGGGTGTTATTGCTGTAATTTCGTCTGTTGCGGGGGAGCGAGGTCGGCAAAGTAATTTTGTCTATGGTTCAACCAAAGGTGGGCTTTCGGTTTTTTTGGAAGGATACAGGCAAAAAATGAGTAAGCATAATGTTAAGGTAATTACAATAAAGCCAGGATTAGTGGAAACACCAATGACTTGGGGAATCAAAAGAGGTTTTTTGATGGCTAAGCCGGAAAAAGTTGCAAGAGATATTTATACTGGGATTGCGAAAGAAAAAAGTGTCGTTTACACTCCTTGGTATTGGAAATATGTTATGTTAATCATTAGGTCAATTCCTGAAAGAGTTTTTCAAAAATTAGAGTTATAATGTTAGAAATTTTTGATTTAAAAAATAAAATGTTATATTGCAAATTGTCTTTGGGGGGGAAATGAAAAGAATTTTGTCGTTTGTATTGGTGTTTCTATTTTCACTTAGTTTTCTATTGTCTCAATCAGTTCAAAAGTCCAAACAGGTAAAAATATTTCCCGATGAATATTCAGAACTTGACGATGTTCCAATTTCGAAAAATATTAATGAACCATTTGTATTCAAAACATTGGAGCGTGCTCGGGTAAAATACTTGAAAGCACTTAGTTTAATTGAAGAAAAAGATACACTCCAAGCTGCACATTTTTTCGAAGAAGCAATCGACATATTGAATAGTTTAATTAATGTTCCAAATATTTCACAATATCCCGACTATTCCGATTTGGCTCGTTCGATTTTAGAAGATTACGAAAAGTATATTCAAAACATTGGTCATTTAGACGAAAGTTCGTCGTTGTTTTTAATGCGTGAGACATTGAACAAGGAACTGGAGATTTCTCCAAATAGAGTAGCTCCTAAAATTGGAAGGATTGAGTCGCAAAGTGCAAAAGCTGACACAACTCAGCCGGCTGTTTCGGGGATGTATCAAATTCCAATGGACGAGAATGAATATGTTCGTAAGAGTATTGAATTTTTAACACAAAAGCCAATAGGCAGGAAATTTGTGAAGGGAAGTTTGGAAAGAAGCACTGCTTGGGGCAGTATGGTCAAGCAAATCATTAAAGAAGAAGGGATGCCCGAGGAGATATATTATCTTGCAATGGTCGAAAGTGCTTTTAACCCGTTTGCAGTTTCGCGTGCAAAGGCAGTTGGAATGTGGCAATTTATCACTTCGACAGGTCTTCTGTATGGATTGAATAAAAATTCTTCGGCATGGGTGGACGAACGTCGCGACCCGCTCAAAGCAACACGTGCTGCTATGCGGCATCTAAAAGATTTATACAATGAATTTGGCGACTGGCATCTTGCAATTGCAGCTTACAACTGTGGTTTGTTGGCAGTACAAAAGGCTATTGCACGTTTTGGTTCTATCGATTCAGCTAACTTCTGGAATATTATGCAGTTCCTACCCCGAGAGACAAGAAACTATGTTCCACTTTTTATTGCAACTGTAAAAGTCGTTTCCAATTTGGAAGCTTATGGGTTCAATCCAAACGATTTTAATTACGATAGAGAAATTACTTTCGATAAATATGTTATAAAAGAACCAGTGAATTTAAGTGCTATTGCAAAATGTGCAAACACAACTGTCGATGAAATTAAGAAATTAAATCCCGAACTTATCTCCAACTTTACTCCACCCGACTTACCGGAATACGAAATTAGAATTCCTGCTGGAAGCAGAGCTACATTCGTTTCTAATTATCTCAATCTTACTCCGGAAGAAAAAGCCCCCTTTTTTACAGTTAAAATTTCTGGTAGAGAAACTTTGAATTCACTTGCTCAAAAATACAAGGTTGATGTAAATGATGTCGTCTTTGCAAATCCTTCTATTAATCCAAATAAAATTTTAAAAAAAGGAACCGTGGTTAGAATACCTTTGGGGGCGAAAACAACTGCTTCGGAAAGTTTAGCTTCGGACGAACCGAGTTCTTCGGTTAATTCTTCGAATGGCGAACAACAGCAAGATAATTACAATAATCCAAAGCTTGAATATCAAGTTCATATTATAAAGAAAAACGAAACATTGAATTCAATTGCAAGGAAGTATAATATTGATGAGGAAGCGATAAGAGGTGCAAATCCTGATATTAATTTCGGCTCTTTAAAAGAAGGAAATGCTTTGAGAATTCCACTTCAAAGTGCCAATATCATTAAAAACGTAACGTCGAGCAATTCTCAAATTGTAATTAATCATATCGTAAAAGAAAACGAAACATTATTTGATGTGGCAAAAAAATACAATGTAAGTCTCGATTCATTGCTGGTTTGGAATAATTTGAGAAATTACAAGATTTATCCAGGCAAATCAATTAAAATAAAGTTAGAAAATCAAAATTTTACTCAACAAAGCAATGTTCAATCAAATTCAGATAATCTCGATTCGGGAACTTTCGAAACATTTTCTCCAACTGTAAAAAAAGAGTATGTAATAAAAGAAGTTAAAATCCAGCACAAGGTTAAAAAAGGTGAGACATTGGCTTCAATCGCCGATAAGTATAATGTAACAATCCAGCAAATCGTTGCTTGGAATCCGAAGTTGAAGAAGAGAATGAATAATTTGCTTGCGGGCGAGGTGTTGAAACTTTACACAAAGAGAAAAGTTGAAGTAGATGTTAGTTCAAATAAAACGGGTAATAACACCAAAGGAAAGAGTAAATATCATATTGTCCGACCAGGCGATACTTTATCCTCGATATCCTCGCGTTATGGAGTTCCAATTGAAGTTTTGGTAAGTAAGAATCCCAACTTGAATCCAAATCATATAAGAGTTGGGCAAAAGATAGTGATTGATTAGCTGTTATTTATTTTATTTCAGATTTTATTGGTTCTACAATTAGAAGTTACTGTTTAGTTCCCTTTTGTGGCTGTAACTCCTGCATTTTTCCTAAATTGTTCAAGAACTCATTCACATTAAATTCATAATCTCATAATTTTAACTATAAATTTTATTAATCGTAAGACACTATTTTTAAGTTAAAAATCCACTTGGTTATCTTTATTTTTTGCCTTTCGATGAAGAATTTCGAAGTTGTAAGATTTAGTTTGTACCAGTAGTGTAACCTGCTTTTTTCCTTGATAAATTTTACGACATAAGATTTTCTTCTCCCCTTTTCGATTACATTATTTTGTGTTGAAACAAAACATATTATTGTTTAAATTTTGTTTTTCTTTAAATATATAGAGTATTAAGAAAATTTTTAATTTTGTATTTAATTAAATAATTTTTTTGAGAATTCGTTTTTTTGATATTAAGATAAGAGTTTTTGGGTTTTTTATCAACATTACTTAAAGGTATACTTATGGCTGGAAGAAGTTTAAACAGAGCACAACTCATCGGGAACGTAGGACGAGACCCCGAATTGAGAAAAACCCCACAAGGGAATAGCGTTTGCACATTAAGAGTAGCGACGACCGAATTTCATCGTGCACGAAACGGCGAGAGGCGAGAAATTACCGATTGGCACAGTGTTGTTCTTTGGGACAGACTTGCCGAAATTGCTGTGCAGAAGATTCGTAAAAGTGACCGCATCTATGTCGAAGGCAAACTTCGAACTCGTTCGTTCGAAAAGGATGGAATTACCCGACATGTTACCGAAATCATTGCACAGAACATCATTCTTTTGAGCAGAAAGCCAAGACCAGCGGACACTTCGGGCGAAGGTGGATTCAACATCGACTATCCTTCGGAATATCCAGGTGATTCTTCAACTAACACTTGAAAGTAATTTTTTATTATACACGTGCGGTTTTCGAACCGCACGTTCCTTATTTTTTTGGAGTTATTATGGCTTTTTCATTAAATAAAGTAATTATTGTAGGAAACTTAGGGAGTGACCCAGAGTTTCGTGTAACACCGCAAGGAACACAGATTTGCCAACTACGGGTTGCTACAAACGAGAATATTCCCGACAAAAGTGGTGGATGGAGAAAAGAAACCGAATGGCATCGGGTTGTTGTTTTTGGGAGTTTAGCTGAATATGCTTCGAAAGTTCTTCGAAAGGGAAGTAAAGTTTGCATCGAAGGGAGAAACAAAACCCGACAGTATGAGCGTGACGGTGTTACTCATTTCATCACCGAAGTAATTGCTCGAAACATCGTCTTTCTTGACCCAAAAGCTGAACGAGAAGCACCTCAATCATTTGCAGCTGACATTGATACAACATCATATTATACAAACGATATTCAAGAATTTCCCGATGCACCAGTTGATCCCGAAGAAGATGACCTTCCATTTTAGTTATGCCTCCGAAATTAATATTCTTCGATATTGATGGCACAATAGTTAATCTGAAATTCGGCATTTCTAAGCAAATTTTCGAAGATGTCATTTCGGAAGTTATCTCTCCATTGCAAAAAATAAAGATAAATTTTGATTTTTCGGGTTTAACGGATTTGATGATTCTTAATAAAATTTCTGAAACTAACGGAATTGATTTCGGAATAATACATTCAAAAATTGACCAAATTTGGCAAAGAATTTACCATGAATTTGCGAAAGTAGATTTTACAAAGTATCTTTCGATATGCAAAGGTGTCAAGAGTTTCATTGAAAGAATTGCCCAAATGACTGATATTTATTTGGCACTTCTGACTGGAAATTTTAAAGAAGTAGCATATTTGAAGCTCGGTGCAGTTGGATTAGCTGGATATTTTCCCGTTGGTGCATTTGGTAACGAAAAAATCAATCGTGTTGAGCTTTTCGATTTGGCTTTGGAAAGAGCAAAAGAGTATTATCAGGTAAATTTTTCGAAAGCAAACATTTTCGTAGTTGGGGATTCAAAATCTGATATTGAAACTGCAAAGAAGAATTCTGCTCGCTCGATTGCAGTTTCTACGGGTCGGACAAGTTTCGAAGACCTTTCAAGTGCCCAACCCGACTTATTAGTCAATGAACTTTCAGATTATCAAAGAATAATTGAATTTATACAGAAATGAGAAAGATAGTTATTGCAATCGATGGACCTGCTGGTTCAGGCAAAAGCACAACCGCAAAACTACTTGCAAAAAAATTGAATTACAGATATCTCGATACGGGCGCAATGTATAGGGCTGTTACTTTGTACTGGTTGCGAAAGGGATTACCAATGGATGAAGGCGTAATTTCGAAGCTTTTGGATGAAATTTCAATTGACCTCGTTCCAAGTGAAAACGACCAACGTGTTATTCTAAATGGCGAAGATGTTACCTTGGATATTCGGACGCCAGAAGTAACGAAATATGTCAGCCCTATTAGTGCAATGCCTTCGGTTCGGGAATTCCTTGTTCGATTGCAGAGAGAAGTAGGCAAAGATGGAGGTATTGTAGTCGATGGTCGCGATATTGGAACAGTTGTTTTTCCGAATGCTGAATTGAAGGTATATATGATTGCCAGTGTAGATGAAAGAGTTAGGCGAAGGAAACAAGAGCTCGAAGTAAAGGGGATAAATGTTTCGGAAGACGAAGTGCGAGCTCAAATTGTTGAGAGGGACAGAATAGATAGTTCCCGTGAGCATAGCCCTTTGAGAAAAGCTGAAGATGCAATCGAAGTGGATACAACGAATTTGACAATTGAAGAACAGGTAAATTTGATTTACCAATACTATTTGCAAAAAATGAACGTAAAAATTTGTTAATAATTTAATCGTCACTAAATTTTGTTAAAAAACATTGCAAGAATATGTTAAAAGTTGAAATAGATTCAAATTCTGGGTTCTGTTGGGGTGTAGTTCGAACTGTCGAACTTGCTGAGCAAACGTTAGAAAGTCGGAATGGCGAGGATATATATATTCTCGGGCAAATAATTCATAATCCCAAGGAAGTTAAGCGATTAGAAGATAAAGGACTTCACACAATTTCGCATTCTCAGCTCAAAGAGATTGACCCCAAGAAATCCAAGGTCATAATTCGTGCACACGGCGAACCACCATCGACGTATTCACTTGCAAAGGAATTGAATTTAGATATTGTCGATGCGACCTGCCCTTTGGTAACTGCCTTGCAAAATAGAGTTGCAAAATTTCACCAAGAGGGTTACCAAATTGTAATTTTTGGAAAGGAACAGCACCCCGAAGTTATTGGACTACGTGGTGTTTGCAACGATGAATGTGTTATTGTCAAATCCGAAGAAGAAGTTTTGGAAAAAGTCGACTTTTCCCGAAAAACTCTTTTGATTTCCCAAACTACAATGGATAAGAAATTGTTTTACCGCATTCGTTCATTACTTGAAAGCAAGTTTAAGGAAATTCATACGCCCGAAAAATACAAGGAGTATTTGGTTACCAAAGACACACTTTGCCGAGCTGTGTTTGGTAGGGAAGATAATTTAAGGAAGTTTGCCACGGAGCACGATGTGATTTTGTTTGTTGCGGGGAAAAATTCCTCGAATGGGAAAAGCCTGTTTAAAATATGTCAGGAAACAAATCCAAAATCGTATTTTATCGAGGACATCGACGAAATCGACCAAAGTTGGTTCGTTGGAGCTAAAACAGTTGGCATAACAGGTGCAACGAGCACACCGCAATGGTTTATGGAGCAGGTAAAACAAGAAGTAGAGAAAATTTGCATAAATGAAAGGTAATTAATGGAAATTATTGATGGTGTCTATTTGGATGGTGGAAACCAGCGACTATATGTTAAGATATTGGGAAATGGGAATCCGCCAATAGTAATCGAACCTGCTATCGGTTCAATTTCTTCGGAATGGTATTTTGTTCAAAAGGAGCTTGCTAAACACACAACTGTGATAACTTACGACAGAGCGGGTTACGCCGACAGCGTTTCGTCGAAACTTCCTCGCCGAAGCGATGTAATTGCAAATGAGTTATTTAATCTTCTTTATAATTCAACCACAGAGCATCCGTATATCTTTGTTGGTCATAGCGAAGGTGCTTTTTATCTTTTGCACTTTGCCAAACTTTTCCCCCATTATGTTGCGGGCTTGGTTCTTTTAGACCCTTTCACTCCAAATTACCTTAAATTAGAAAGTGAAGATTTCCCTAATTTTCTGCAAATAATGTCCTATCGAACTAAAATTCAGAATCTAAAATCATTATTAAATATTCCTGACGAGCAATTCCAAAATATAATTTCCCCTTTGGTTCAACAGATTTATTCGGGTATCACTGAACAATTGTCAGTTCCCGCAATGACTTACTTTGCCGAAAAGAAATTTTACCAAACAGCAATTGCCGAAATGGAAGGGCTTTACGATAGCATTAATGATTTTCGTTCCTTAAATCATTTTCCTCAAGATATCCCGATTATAATAGTTATGCACGATTCGAAAAGGATGATTGAGTTGAGCAAAGAAATTGGTTTTCCCGAAGACGAAGCTCGGAGAATCGAAGATTTTCTTTACGAAGAATACCAAAAACTAAAAGAGTTATCGCCAAAGACAGAATTAATTTCGATGGAAAATATGGATAGAAACGTGTTTATAACCAATCCAAGCGAAATTGTGAACTTATGCTTGAAAATGTTAGAATTTGTAAAAAAGAATTAAAAAAATAATAGTTTTTTTATCGTTTTTTTTGTAATTTTGTATTCTTTAAATGGAATGAATTATGGCAAAACAACAAACTTTCGCCGATAAAGTTAAGAAAAAGGCAAGAACAGAAGTTGGATTTAATGTCAAAGTAATTAAAGGTTACCGGACAGAACAAGGTAATCTTCGATTCTTTCACAAGTTTGTTCGAGTTAATGATTTAAACGAATTGGCAAATGTTGATATTCAAAAATAATGCGAGTTTAAAATGAAAAAGGGAATTCATCCATATTATCACACAATCGAAGTTGTAATGACCGATGGTACGGTTTTCAAAACTCGGTCGTGTTACAAGAAAGATAGGCTTGTTTTGGAAATCGACTCGAAATCGCATCCTTTCTATACGGGAAAGCAAGTCTTGGTCGATACTGCTGGACGAGTCGATAGGTTCCAAAAACGGCTCGAAAAGAGTAAAGTCCTACAAGAGCAAAGGAGGAAGAAATGAACGCAATTCATCCAATGCTTTCGCCTGCTGCAAATAAAAATAAAAAACCCTACAAAAAGAAAATCAATCCATACAAAAATGTTGAAGTCTTCGATTACTTAGATTATAAGTTTTTAGAAAAGTTTATTAACGACCAAGGCAAGATACTTCCCCGACGATTAACAGGTGTTACTGCAAAACAACAGCGACAAATTGCAAAAGCTATTAAATATGCTCGGCATCTTGCACTTCTGCCATTTGTCGCTCAGGATTTAGGTTAATAAATTATTTCGATTTGAATAATTTTTTTGTAGGGGCGTATTCCTATACGCCCTTTTTATTGTTGGAGTGAATTAATAATCTATTAGTGGTTTTATAAAAGTGGCATAGTGCTGTTGCAAGAGCATCAGTTGAATCCAAAAATGATTTGTTGAAATTTGTTTTTAATATAGCCGAGACCATATAGCTTACACTTTCTTTTGTGGCATTTCCCCTTCCGGTTACCGATTGTTTAATTTCCCGTGGCGAGTATTCGAAAACAGGGAGCGACTTGTTTAATCCTGCTAAAATGACAGAAGTTCTTGCTTGGGCAAGTTTAATCAATGATTGAGCATTTTTGGAGTAGAACTGGGTTTCGATTGCGATTATTTCGACATTGAATTCATCGATAATTTGAATGATTCTGTCGTAGATTTTTTTCAGACGATTGGGAAAAGATGATTTATCCTGCTTAGGTTCGATTATTCCAAATGAAATTAGCACTGGGGTTTTGTTTTGAATATCGATAATACCATAGCCACAACGGATTGAACCCGGGTCAACCCCAAGGATAATCATTAAATTTGCTCCTTTTCGAGTTGCGAAAGAACTTCTTCGGTAAATTCATAATTTCCGTAAACATTTTGCACGTCGTCGATATCTTCGATTGTGTCGAAAAACTTGATAATTTTTTTTGCATCGTTGATATTATCAATTAAAACTGTCGATTTTGGAATGTATTCGTATTTGCTTTCTAGAATTTGGATATTCTTCGATTCAAAGAATTTTACAGTATTACTCAATTCTTCGAATTTACAGATGATGCGGGTTCTTTCTTCGTCGAATTCGAAGTCTTCGCAACCCGATTCGATTACTAACTCCAAAATTTGGTCTTCGGTTTTGCCTTGTGGGTTAATGTAGATTACGCCTTTTCGTTCGAAGTTCCACATAACAGAGCCTGGCTCGCCAATACTGCCTCCGAGCTTACCCATTTCGGAGCGAATCAGTGGGAAAGTCCTGTTTCGGTTGTCGGTGATTGCTTCTAAGATAACAGCAACACCCAAAGGTGCGTAACCTTCGTAGATGACTTCTTCGTAGTTTTCGCCTTGGATTTCGCCTGTGCCTCGTTGAATTGCACGTTTAATGTTTTCCATTGGCATATTTTCTGCCTTTGCATTTTGGATTGCAAGTCGCAGGCGGGGATTTGCCTCGGGGTCCCCTCCACCTTCACGTGCTGCAATAGATATTTCCTTGGCAAGTCGGGTAAAGATTTTACCACGTCGTGCATCTTTTAATGCTTTCTTATGCTTTATATTTGCCCATTTGCTATGACCCGACATTCTGATTCCTTTATTTATTGTAATTTACAAAATTAACGAAACTGGTGCGATTATTAAAATAAAATTGGTTTTTTTAAAAGAATGTTTTTTTTTCTCAATAAATTCTTATTTTTGTCTAAGTCAAAATTTATGAATTTTATGAAAAGTATATCGCAATTTGGGTTAAAGGCTAAAGCCGAGAAAAGACAAGAGGTTATCGAAGTTGTAACATTTTCGCTTGGGGAAATCAATTTTGCGATTAACATCCAAAATGTTCAAGGTATCAACAGAATGGGTGAAATAACAAAACTTCCCGACTCCCTTCCCTTTGTCGAAGGAATTATTAATCTTCGTGGTGCGATTATTCCGCTTATCAATCTTCGTAAACGTTTGGGACTTCCTTCTGTGGAATTCGACAAAGCCACTCGCTTTGTTGTAATTGAAATTCAAAAAAATTTGTTCGGATTCATTGTTGACCGTGTAAACCGAGTGCTTCAAATTCCAAAGGATTTGATTGAACCAACTCCAAAAGGGTCGCTGTCGATTGATGCAAAATATGTTGTTGGTATTGCAAAATTAAAAGATTCTCTAATTATTCTTTTGGACTTAGAAAAAATTCTCTCGTTAGAAGAAATTGAAAAGTTAAGTAAAATTAATAATTAATAATGTTTAATTAATTAGGTGGTGTAATATGAAAATCTCTGCCAAAATGTATGGTTCTTTTGCAATTATTCTTGTAATTCTTGTTGCAGTCGTGGTGTTCGCACCAATTCAAATGTCTTCGCTTTCGAGTAATTTGGATAATCTTCGTTCGAAACACATTGCCAAACTTCAAATACTTACTGATATCAAAGAAAATCAAAACATTATTGCCCGTGCGATTAGAAACGCTCTTTTGACCAATGATGAGAAAATCCGTGAAGAAGAATTCGCAAGAGTTTTAAATTCTAGGAAAAAACTTGGTCAACTTGTCCAAAAATTGTCTAAAATGGCAGAAACGGAGAAAGAAAAACAAATTGCTAAAGATATTGCTGAGCTACGACAAAAGTATATCGAAGGGCAGGAGACTTTGATTAAATATGCAAGAGAAAATAATAAAGTTGAGGCGGAAAAATTTTTGTTTGGTGAATTTCGTGAAATTCAAGGAAATTATTTCGGCCTTGTCGCCGAGCAAAACAACCTCCTTTTGAATGAGATAGATTTAATGGTCGATTCGAGCCATTCGATGGTTTCCAGTTCACGAAACTTGATGATTATTATTGGGATTATTGGCGTTGTTCTGGGGATTGTTTTTGCAAGTGTTGTTACGAGTTCGGTTTCCAAACCAGTTAATAAAGCAGTAGAAGCATCTGGTAAAGTTGCACGGGGTAATTTCAATATTGATTTAGAAACAAAGTCCAAAGACGAGACAGCATTGTTGATGGCAGCAATGAAAAAGATGGTTGGCACTATTGCCGAAATGGTTAATGATGTGAAAAAACTAACCGAGGCAGCAATCAATGGTAGATTAGATTACAGGATTGATTCATCGAAATACGAAGGAGAGTTTAAGGCATTGATTGATGGAGTCAACGGAACTTTGGATGCAGTCATTGGTCCATTGAATGTAGCGGCGGAATACATTGACCGAATATCGAAGGGAGATATGCCGCCGAAGATTACAGATGAGTATAAGGGCGATTTCAATGAGATAAAGAATAATTTGAATGTGTTGATAGAGACGCTCGATAATATCACAAACATTGCTAACAACATATCGCGTGGCGATTTGAGCGACGAAATTGTTCTACGTTCTGGTGAAGATAAATTGATGCTTGCTCTTTCGACAATGAAGGAAACCTTGAACAAAGTCATAAACGATGTCAATCAAATTAGTGTTGAATTTGGCAGATGTAGATTAAGCTACCGAATCGATGCCAGTAGATACAGCGGTGCATATTCGAAAATGCTTGATGGAATAAATCTAGCATTGGATATAGTAGGCAATATATTCGATTATGCAGGTAATTTTATGCTATCCGATTCAGATGGCGTTATTACTTATTTGAATAATTCACAGAAAATGTTCTTGAAAAAATACGAAGCCGATTATAGGAAGAATTATCCCAGTTTCGAAGTTGATAAAGTAATTGGTACGAATATTGACCTATGGCATAAAAATCCTTCGTACAATAGAAGATTGCTTAGCGATTTAAGAACAGAACATCAAGCGAAAATCAACATTGGCGACCAGGTAATGCGTTTAACAATTAATCCCTTATTTAACAAAGTTGGCGAAAAATATGGTTTTGTAGTTCAATGGTTAAATTATACTAACGAAGCCAATTTGGAAAGTGAATTAAATAAAGCAAATACAAAACTTATTAACGGAGAGCTTGACACACGATTGAATGAGAATAAGTTTTCGGGCGATTATGTGACAATTGTGAATAATCTAAACAAGATGCTTGACGGAATAATAAATCCTTTGAAAGTTGCAGCAAATTATGTAGACCGCATATCGAAGGGAGATATGCCCCCCAAGATTACAGATGAATACAAGGGCGATTTCAATGAGATAAAGAATAATTTGAATGTGTTGATAGATTCAATAAACTTAGTGATATCGGAGACATTGAAGTTAGGTAAGGCACTTGCAGAAGGAAAACTCGATATTCGTTCGAATCCAGAAATGTTTCAAGGTGCCTATCGGCAAATCATCGAAACAATTAATGAAGCAATTGATAGCATTGCTGAACCTTTGAACGAAACTGGGGATGTAATGAATTTGATGAGCGAAGGTGATTTGACGGTTCGTATGCTTGGCGAATATGCTGGTGCTTTGCAAACATTAAAAGAGAATATCAACTATATGGCAGAATCTGTTAGCAATGTATTGATTAAGATTGCATCGTCGGCTGAAATTTCGGCAAGTGCAGCAGCCGAGATTTCGGCAACAGCCGAAACACTTGCTGCTTCGGCAGCCGAAAACAGTGCACAAGTGGACGAGATAGCAACAGCAATCGAAGAGATGTCGCGAACGATAGCTGAAAATGCAATGGGAGCAACCCGAGCTGCCGAGGTTGCCGAACGAAATAAGAAGATCGCTGCCGACGGTGGTGCTGCTGTTCAAGAGACTGTGCGCAAGATGTCCGAAATTGCATCAGTTGTTCGAAGTACTGCCGAAAAGATAGAGAAGTTGGGAGAATCGAGCAAGCAAATAGGCGATATTATTTCTGTAATTGATGAAATCGCTGACCAAACGAATCTTTTGGCTTTGAATGCGGCAATCGAAGCAGCACGAGCAGGTGAGCAGGGTCGTGGATTTGCCGTCGTCGCCGATGAAGTCCGAAAGCTTGCCGAACGTACCACCGAAGCTACTAAACAAATTGCGGGTATGATTAAAGGAATCCAAAGCGAAACCCAAGCAGCAGTGCAAGCGATGAAACAAGGCACCGATGAAGTCAACAGTGGAATTGTTCTAGCCGACCGTGCGGGCAATTCACTCCAAGAAATCGTAAAAAGTTCGCAAGAAGTATGGGATATGATTAACCAAATTGCAGCAGCTACCGAAGAGCAATCATCGACTGCTGAGCAGGTGGCAAAGAATGTTGCTGCAATATCGCAAGTCTCGTCCGATACTGCCCAACGAGTTCAGGATGTTTCGAAGACAGCCGAAGAATTAGCTAAACAAACTGAAATACTAAGGTCTTTGGTCGAACAATTTAAGCTATCGAAAGATGTATCGGCTAGCCATTTGGCAAGAGGTGAAACACGAAAATTGACGGGCAAAGACAAACATCGCTACCTCGGTGCGGGCGAATAAATTTCCTGAACATTGTCTGATGGAAAAAGGGTGGTGCGATGCCACCCTTTTTTGTTTGGTATGAAAATTTTTAATTTGCTTTTTTTAAATAGTCTGATGGGATTTTTAATTGCATTAGCATATATTTCATTATTCACTTATGGTTTTGCTTTTTTATATTTCTTTAACTACGGTGTAACTTTAATTGATTTTTCTGCAATTGCTTTGTATATTGTTCTTTTTTATGGCTTTTTCTTCAAAAGGCGAAGCTTCGAAATATGTTTGAATCTTCCGAATATATTAATATTTGTTTTTTCTCTTACAATTCTTTTTAGTTCATTTCGGCCTCTTGTCGGTGGCGACAGTGCCCAGCTGGTTCAATTCATTAAAACCACATCGCATTTTTATTACATTCTACTGATTGTGTTTCTTTTCTACTACGAAAAAGTCCAACCAAAGCATTTTCTTGTAGCAATAAAAGCGATAATATATGCAATGCTAGTAATTAATTTGTTTGGAATATATCAGGTATTTGCTCGTGCCTATAATCTTCCTTTGGCCTGGTTGGAGCTAACGAATAAGGGAATTTTTTCGCGCTCGGAGTTGATTTGGGGAGTACAACAAATTTCTGTTCAATTTGGGAAGTTTTATCGGGCCACATCGATATTTTCCGAGCCAAGTGTATTGGCTTTTCACAATGTTTATCTATTTATTTTTTTGGTTATCCCTTGGATTCAGTATCGGTATAGGATTTTGAAGAACAACAAATTTTATGTTTTTATGGTTGTTCTTTGCATTATCACTTTATTTATGACATATTCAATGACAGGAGCGTTGGGGTTGATTGGGGTTTTGATTGCTATCGTTTTTTTCGAAAAGAAAGAAAGTTACATTACTTTTTTTAAGGTTTCGCTGGTGGTTTTGGTAATAATTTTTTTTGCTAATCTAATTATGCAGGAAGTTTTTCATTTGAGTCTATTGGAGTTGTTTCAGTATAGATTTAAGAGCATATTTTCGGGTGGGGAAATTGGTATTGGCGGCGAAAGTCTGCCCCGAAGGAAGGATAATCTAATGCAGTCACTTAGTATTTGGTCAAAATATCCACTTCTTGGTGTAGGTTTTGGGTTGCTGGGTTATCAGAAGGGTTTTACTTATAGTTTTAGCGACACGACTCTAACATCGATTTTGGCTGAATGTGGAATCTTCAATGCTCTGATTTTCGTTGTCTTTATGTTATCATTATTGTATTTTGCAAGAAAAATTTATATATTTGTCCGAGAACGCAACGATGTTACTCGGGAAGAAAAGATTCTGGTAGGAATGTCGCAATACATTATGGTATTCGAAATAATTCGTTGTTTTTTCACAGCAAATATTTTGGTGTATTTTGTACTTTGGTTGAATTTAGGTTTTGTAATATACATTGTTAACAGGTTGTGTAAGTATTATGGTTATAAGTATCTTGGGTTGAAATTATAATATTCCCCAATATTTTTTTAGTTCGCTGTATTTGTTAAGAACTATTTTGATTTTTGGGTAATTGTCTAAATTCGGGTCTTTTGAAAGTAGCCCTACGGCAATTTCTTTTGCTTTTTCGATAATTTTGCCGTCGGAAACCAGCGAAAGATACTTAAACGGCGGTAGACCCGATTGTTGAGTTCCTGCTAAATCCCCTGGTCCACGAATTTGTAAGTCGTATTCTGCGATGAGGAAGCCATCGGTAGTTTGTTCCATTGCTTTAAGTCTTGCAATCGTTGATTTGTCCTCGTTTGTAGGGAAAATCTTGCGTGTCAAAGCTGTGTTGTATTTGTCTTTTGTTACCAAGAAGCAGTAGGATTGAAATTCGCCTCGGCCGACACGACCACGAAGCTGGTGGAGTTGGGAAAGTCCAAATCTTTCGGCATTTTCAATTACAATTATTGTTGCATTGGGTACATCGATTCCAACTTCGATTACTGTTGTCGAGACAAGTATGTGGAAAAGTTTATTTTTGAAATATTTCATCATCCTTTCTTTTTCTTCCCACTTCATTTGACCGTGGAGAAGGCCACATTTGTATTCAGGAAAATATTTTGTCTGCAAAATGTTGAAATGTTCGGTTGCCGATTTTAGATCTAATTTTTCGGATTTTTCGACAAGAGGATAAACAAAGTAAGCTTGTCGTCCTTTGTTTAATTCACTTTTTACAAGGTCAATTAGCTGTGGGAATTCACTTTCGAAGACAATTTTGGTTACGATAGGCTTTCGTCCCGAAGGCATTTGCTTGATGATTGAAACGTCGAGGTCGCCATACAAGGTCATTGCCAAGGTCCGTGGGATTGGAGTTGCCGACATAACCAAAAGATGAGGAGAAAGGTTGTAATAGAGAGAATTTTCAGCCAATTCTTTTAATTTTGCCCGTTGGGCGACCCCAAAGCGATGTTGTTCGTCGATAATTATCAATGCCAACTTATGATACTTCATTTTTTCTTCGAACAGTGCATGCGTTCCAATAATGATGTTGGTCGAACCATTAGCAATATTTGTTTGTATTTTTCGGCGTGTTGCTTGGCTTTGGCTTCCCGTGACAAGTTCAATTTTTATGTCGAGACCATTGAGTAGGTTTTTCAAAGTTAGGAAATGTTGTTCAGCAAGGATTTCGGTAGGTGCCATAATAAGGGATTGATATCCGTTTTCGCACGAGTAGAGCATTGCAAAAAGTGCAACAATAGTCTTGCCCGAACCAACATCGCCTTGAAGAAGGCGATTCATTGCTTTTCCGCTTTGCAAATCGGAAAAAATTTCGTTTATTACTTTCTTTTGGTCTTGGGTTAATTCGAATGGTAAAGAAGATTTAAACTGATGCACCAAGCCATCTTTGATAGGTTTTTGGAAAACAGGGGCTTGGTTTCTGCTTTTATGAATTTTTTGACTCAATGCGAGCAGTATTTCGAAAATGAAAGCTTCATCGAATTTGAATCTATTTTGAACCGAAGGAATTATTTCGAGACTTTCGGGGAAGTGAATGTTTTTTATAGCAGAACGAAGCTCAGGAATATTTAATTTGGTTAATATTTCTTCGGGTATGTAATCCTCTAATTTATTTATTGTTTCATCGATTGTATTGGAAATTATCGAGCGCAACAGTTTGTTGTTGATTTTCGATTTACGGAAAGCAATTGGCAATGGGTAAATGGGTAATGTAGTCCCTTTTTGAAATTCGTGTTGTTCGATTGAATCGAGAACTTCGATTTCGGGCTGGTTGAAAATTATTATGCGATATCTGTTAATATCGGGGGTGCCACGGACAATGATGTAATTACCATAATTGATGAGTTTCGAGTAATACTCGCCGTATTGCCAGAAAATAATTTTTGCTTTGTAGCCCGAAAAATCAACGATTTCGACAAACAATACATTTCTTCTATTAATGCTTCGCGAAGAGCTAATCTTTGTAACTTTCCCAATAGTAGTTACTTCTTCTTTTATCGTTAGCCGTTCGTTAACGAAGGTATAATTATCGCTGAGTAATTTAGCATATACTTGTTTGAGTTGAAGAATTGATGTTCGATTTACATAGGTACGTGGAAAATAATAGATAAGGTCAATATCGGTTTTGATTTGTTCTTTTTCGAAGGCTTTGGCTCTTTCGGGTCCGACCTTTTTTAAGAATTGTATTGGTTTTGGTTCGCCTTTTAATACGAAAAACATTCTTGACTTAAATTTCTAATGTTTTCTCTTCTAAAATTTTAACATAGCCTTTTAAAGCTAATTTTTCGTGGTTGCCCTTTTCGTTGTGAATTATTTCGACAAGCAAAAGCTCGCCACTTGTCGGAATAATTCGAATTGGATTGTTTAATCTATGTTTAATAGAACATACGAGTCCGGTTGCCAAAGCCCCGGTACCGCAGGCGCCTGTTTCTTTTTCGACACCACGTTCGTATGTTCGCAAAAAAACACAATTATCATTGATCTGGAAGATGTTGACATTAGTTCCTTCGGGTTGGAAAAAAGCGTGATACCGTATTTCCTTCGCAAATGAATCCAAATTGAAATCTGCAAATTTAGTTTTACTGAAATCTGGCAAATTTTCGAAATTTATTACAAAATGTGGTGCACCAGTATCGATAAAAGCACCTTCGATGGAGTAGTTTTTCAAGGGGAGTTGCATGTTTAATAGTATTTTTTGTGGAAATTCGAAAAAGACGCTTATGAAATTGTCTTCTAACTTTGCAGAATAAATTTTGTTTGCCAAAGAGAACTTGATTAAGTCATTTTTAGGGGGAAAGAAGTTATTGTGCAGAGCGAAGAAGACAGAACAACGAGCTCCGTTTCCACACATCATTCCAGTAGAACCATCGGGATTAAAGAATGTCACTTTGAAGTCGGTATTGGGCTCAGTGGTATTGTCCAAAATCAACAATCCTTCGGTTGGGGAAATGGAATAAGAGTTATTGCAAATAAATTTTGCGTGGGTTTGGTAAAAATCTTGGTTTAAGTGATAATTCCTATTGTCGATTAGAGAGAATATGTTGCCCGAGCCAGAAATTGTGCTTACTTTAATTTCCATTATTGATTTCGTAATAACAAGAAATTAATGATTCGGAAAGTTCGTTGTGAATATGACCATTTGTTGCCAAGATGTTATTGTCGAAAATCCAGTAGTCATCTCCATTGTATTGAGTAACTTTTCCACCAGCTTCGGTGACAATTAGAACACCTGCGGCGACATCCCAAGGGTTGAGATTAATTTCCCAGAAGCCATCGAACCGACCAGCAGCAACGTAAGCCAAATCCAGAGCAGCAGAACCAAGCCGCCGGACGGGAATCCCCATCTGTAGCATTCGAACAAATTGGTCGATACAATGGCTTGGATTTTTGTCGATATTATATGGGAAACCTGTTACAAGGAATGAATCTTCTAATTTATTGCATTTGGAGACAAATAATCTTCTTCCATTTAGAAATGCCCCTTTGTTTAATTCGGCGACAAAAAGCTCATCGAGTATGGGATTGTATATTACACCGCTTAGAACCTGTTTTTGGTGAATCAGAGCAATAGAAACAGAAAAAATGGGAAGATTATGAGCATAATTAACAGTGCCATCCAATGGGTCAATTACCCAAAAAAACTGGTTATGCGTGTTGTTACTAATTCCACTTTCTTCGGCAATAAATGCAAAGTCGGGAAATCTTTTTTGTAAATTGGTAATAATAAATTCTTCAGATTTTCGGTCGTATTCGGTAACAAGATTGTTTTTGCCTTCTTTGTTTTCAATTACAAAGGACTTGCCAAATCCTTCGAGAAGGATTTTACCTGCTTGTTTTGCAATTTCGATTGTAAAATTTGTATAATCTTCGAACATTTTCGTGTTTTAAAAAAACAATTGACGAAATTACATAACTTTTCTTTATTAAATTTGTATTTTTAATCAAATTAGGAGGTTTTTGAATTCGACCCCGAAGCGGAAAATAAATCTGAACAAAAGACAAATTCATTGCCTTTTTCGAATAAAGTTCTGGTTTTAAACCAGAGTTATGAACCTGTTAGCATTTGCTCTGCAAAAAAAGCCATTCTTTTACTTTTTCTTTCCAAAGCAGAAATGATTGACAAAAAAGATGGTTTGGTAATAAGGGGGATAAATGTAACGTTTCCCCTTCCGAGTATAATTCGTCTTTCTCGGTATATCCGTGTTCCAATGAAAAAGATTGAGCTTTCGAGGAAAAATATCATTCGTCGCGATAATTATCGTTGTCAATATTGCGGGGTAAGTTCTTCTAATTTAACTGTTGACCACGTTATTCCTAAATCTCGTGGTGGGACTGATAGTTGGGAAAATTTAGTAGCCGCTTGTATTCCGTGCAATAACAAAAAAGCTAATCGCACTCCCGAAGAAGCTGGAATGAAACTTCTTCGTAAACCACGAAAGCCCAATTATTTGATGTTTATGATTAATGAATTAGGGCATATTGACGATAATTGGAAGCCTTACTTATTCGTTAGTAGGTGATTCTTTTGGAACTAATTGTATTAATTCTGCTAAAATAAAAAAGAGTAAGTTGTAAAATCCAAAACTACCCAATGTTAATGCAATGTCGGTAAGTGTAGGTATATAAGAGTAAGAAACATCGGAAGTAAAGTCCATTTTAAGAGAAGCGAGGACTATCACATATCTTTCCATCCACATTCCAATTAATACTAATGTAGGAATTAGAAATAGAAAAAAAGAGGTAGTTCGTATCTTTTTTATCCAAAGGAGTTGGGGGAAAATAATATTGAAGACGAAGACTGCTAAAGTTATCCAGAAGAGTTCATAGTCAAATCTAATTGTTAGTATTGAAAGCTCGAAATGATTGAGCGAATAAAATGAAAAGAAAAGTTCAACTAAATAAAAATACAACATAATGAATGAAAAGGCTAAAAGCAATTTGGAAAGATTTTCGGTGGAATTGGACGGTACGGTTATCCCATATTTGTTAAGGTTGTTGTAAAGCCAAATTGATAATAACACCAAAGCGGTTCCAGAATAAATTGCGCCAAATACGAAATGAAGGGGTAAAAAAGTCGAATGCCAAAATGGAAGTATAGCAGTGGCAAAATCGAAAGAAACAATTGAATGGACGGAGATTACGACAAAGGTAAGAATTCCAGCTAAAATGTGATACGTCCATTGGTATTCCTTCCAATTTTCTGCTGAATAGACCCCGAGATTATTGATTAGGCGTTTTGAAATAATGGTAGGTTTGTGAGTTTGTTTAAGTTCAGGAATAAAACCCATTAACCAAAATAGAAAACTTAAAATGCTATAGGAAAGGATTGCGAAAACATCCCAAAGCAGAGCGGATTTGAAATTTGGTTGCAAAGACATTTCGTTTGGGAAAGGAAAGAGCCAGTAGAAGAACCATGGTCTACCCAAATGTAAAAGAGGAAATGTAATAGCAATAATTAAGGAAATTAGGGTTAAAGTCTCTGCAAGTCGGTGCATTGGTCTTCGCCATTTTATTCGCATCAGGTGGAGAATGGCGGAAATCAGAGTGCCTGAATGTGCATTCCCAATCCAAAAGATGAAATTTACAATTGCAACGCCCCAAACGGCGTAATAGTTGATGCCCCAAGGAGCCAAACCTTCGGAAAAAGTGATATAAATCCCAATTAAACCAAGAAAGAAAAAGGTTGAAGAAACACCAACAAAGCAAACTCTGAAAAGCTTCCTACTTCGATTCATATAGTTTTTTGATTAAATCAGATTTGTAAAGTACACGGGGCGATGTATTGAATTCCGAAAGCATAACAAACAAATTATTTATTGCTTTCAACTCTTCTTTTTTGATGATTGTAATTGCTTTTGTGGTACAAGCATCTTGGCACGCTGTTGTAAAGGTGTATGAATCAGAATTACTTATGCTTTTGGCTTCACGAATTCTGTGAATACAAAGAGTGCATTTTTCTGTAACGCCACGACTTCGAAGTGAGACAAAAGGATTGAGCATTTCGGGAATTAATTTGAAGGAATATTTTTCGGGAGAAGTAAAATTGAATCGCCTAACTTTATAAGGGCAGTTTGCCATACAGAACCGTGAGCCAATGCACCGTGAGTAAGTCATTTCGTTAACTCCGTCGGACGAGTGATTTGTGGCGTTTACGGGACAAACACTTTCGCAAGGGGCATTGTCGCAGTGTTGGCACATAATCGGAAGGAAAATTAAATGATTATGGCTTAGTTCATACTTTTGTACACGAATCCAGAAGAGCTCTTTTTGGGATTCAAAATACTCGGGGTCGACAATGGGGATGTTATTTTCTAATTGGCATGCTAAAATACATTGATTGCAACCTATACATTTGTCTATGTCGATAATCACATACCAACCGTCAACTTGGGAATTTGCATAAAAAAAACTCTTAGTGGTTTCTGTTTCGAAAGGGCTCATTATTTTGTTTATAGTTTCTCGATTAGATATTTTTTCGGCAGTTTTAATTGCAAAATGCTTGCTTTGATTAGTAAGAGTAGAGGCAACGGTTAGTTTTGCGTCGAATTCGTTATTTGTCTGTATAAAGTGAGAAGTATTTTTGTATGCTATGTCAATTAATTCATTGAAGTTTGGGAAATTAATTTCGGGTAAGTTCTTAAATGCAATAATTTTGCTCAAGTCGAAAAATGCGTAGGGACTTTTACATCGAGAAGAAATAACTACCTTGCTTTCAGCAGATTTGTTGTTATTTAGAGATAAAATGTTTACAATTGAATTATTTGTGAATTGTAAGTTTTTGGCAAGAGTTCCGGGGATAATCAAAGGATTTTCGTAAACAGTGCCATAAATAGGCTCGGGAATTTGCATTAAGTATGGGTTATTGCAATATATTGAGTCATAATTATTAATATTGTTTATTATTTGAATTGTTATAACTTGTTTTTTTTCATTGAGTTGAGTATAAAAATAATCGATCTCGTCTTTAATAACATTCCAATCAATCTTATTAAGTTTCATATTTTTTTGGGTTTGAGTATTTTTTTTAACAAAGTATCCATTTTTTATGGATTCACGTAATTCAATTTCATTTTTAAAATTTGGTAAATAATGATTTCTTAGCACAAAATCGAAGTTTATTATTTCTTCAATATCTGTATTTCCATAAGTTAAAAATTGATGTAAAAGATAGAGAAATTCGATGGTTGAAATTGATTCTTTATTCAATGGTTGTATAACGGCTTGTTGCGAAGCAATAGAGCCATCGAGATTCTTGTGGTCGAGTGAACATTCGAGGAAGTGCTTCGAAGGTATGTTCACCGATGACAAGCGAGCAATGTCGTCAAAGTAATATGACAGAGATACTATTTTGTTCTTTGGAAATAATTGTAATAGATTTCTAAGTTCAGGATAATTCCCAAAAAATGGATTAAAATCGAGAAAAATTATTAGTTCACAATTGTCGTGAGCGATTGAATCGAGCAAATTTGTATAATTTTCGTAGAAGTTTGTATTTGTCAGTAAACATTTGTTTGGTAGGTTATTTTCTAAATTCCAAAAAGTTTCAATTAGTTCACCGATGATATGAAAAATTGGTGGAAGAGAGTTGTTTACCAAAACTGCAAGGGATTTAGTTTGGTTCATCAAAAGAAAGTTGGCTAAACTTTCGGGAAGTCGAATCGGTAGGTTTAACTCGAATGGTAAGAAGCTCGTTCCCTTGATTCTTTCGACTTCCTTCAATATTTGGAATTCGTAGGCGAGCAATTCTTGCTTATCGACAAGATGGTGTGAAATGGAACGTGCTCCCGTTGTTGTAAAGAAATCTTCGAATGTTATGGTAAGTTGTTTGTTAAGTTGGGATTGAAAATAAGGAGCGAAAAAATCGTTATTTAGAAAATCTGAACCAAAATTCAAGATAATTTCTGAGTTTTTTATATTTTTTAAGTCATAAAAACTTTCCGAAAATAGTAATCTATTTGCTTGCTGTCTATTTGTGTAAAAATCGATTGAAGGTAGTTCGAAAAAGACAATATTCGGGAAAGTATTTGAAATTTTATCGAGAATTTGCTTTTGAAATGGAGAATTAGTTTCATTCGAAACCAAAAGAATTTTTCTTTTTTGCTTCCGAGCCAGTTGGACTTTTTCGAAAATATAACTTATTGCTTCAACACAAGAAACTAGCCGACTATTGATTGTTGGTTTTCGTAATCTTTTTTTGTCGTATAAATTAAACAAAGATGCAAGTGCATATTTTGGAATGCTTCCGCAAGTATTGACACATCCTTGATTACCTTTAATCGAGAATGGGACATTATTGAATGTAGTTACTTCTATTCCCAAAGGCAGGAACTTGTTAGGGAAAGTAGTTCGGAAAGTTAGTTTGTTGTCGTAAGTAGGAGCAGTATCTTTTCTATGTCGGAATGGAATACTTAACTCGTTACGCCTACAACCAATTGCCAAGCCTATGGTTAGAATATTCCCAATAAATTCTCTTCTTCTCATTCTGTTCCTAATAATGACAAGTTGAGCATTCAATTGAAGCAGGTTTTAATGGTTTAGTTGTAATCGGTGAAGCAAGATAATGTTTATTTGCTGTATTAATACTTGAGTTGGCCGAGACTGATAATGTTAGAGCAGTAGTATCGTAGAAGATGCCTGAAATTGTTTTTGGTGGAATAGCATATTTTGTTGGATTTTTATGACAATCGATGCACCAGGCCATTGTAAATTTTTTTGTTAAGTATAATGAATCAAGCGATTCAATCGAGTCGTGGCAAGTTGAACAATCAATTCCTGTTTGAATATGTTTTTTATGACTGAATTGAACATAATCGGGAAGGTCGAACACTTTTTTGTGTTTTAGTGAAATTCCTTCATCATAGGAACGAACCAATTTTTCAAGCATTTTGCTTTCGGTTTTCAGTGCTACGTGGCAGTTCATACAATTATGAATTGTGGGGGTACTGATATATTTGTTAGTTTCCGAATCATAGTGGCAAAACATACAAGTTATATTATATTTTCCAAGATGTTGTTTGTGGGAAAATGAAATAGTTTGGGTTGGGGAATAACCTAAATTGTGTCTTTCGTTGAGAATTAGAAGCCCAAAGTCTATGAGTCCAATTGTAATTATATAAGCAAAAAGAATAATATTTTTTTGCATAAAATCAAAATTACAACTTACTTTGGAATTTTAAAAGTCTATCAAAAATTTGTGAATTTTGTTGGAATAAGTTAACATAATTTTTAAGAATATTCGTTTAAGTGTTTTTGAAAATTAATGGTTAGTGGGTATGGAAGTAGAAAACAAGGTTAAGGAGTTTGAATTTGTAGCAGAAATTAAGCAATTATTGGATTTGATTATTAATTCGCTTTATGTTCATCCCGAAATTTTTGTAAGGGAACTTATTTCGAACTCTTCCGATGCGCTGCACAAGATTCGTTTTATCAAACTTACTAACCCTGATGTATTAGACCCCGAGCAGGAGTTGAGAATTGATATTTTTGTTGACCCAAGTAGCAATACGTTTATTATCGAGGACACGGGGATTGGTATGACCGAAGAAGAAGTAATCGAGCAAATTGGAACAATCGCAAAGTCAGGAACTTTCAACTTTTTGAATCAAATTAAGGACGACAATAAGCTTGATTTGAATTTAATTGGAAAGTTTGGGGTTGGTTTTTATTCTGTCTTTATGGTTACCGACGAAGTAACTTTGCAAACAAGGTCATACAAACCCGATTCGACGGCAGTACAATGGAAATCGGACGGAAAAGGTAAGTATACAATTAAGCCAATTGAAAGACAAAGGCGGGGAACAAAAATTTACTTCAAACTGAAAGAGGATTATAAGGAATTTTCTCAACCTGAAAGAGTTAAGGAGATTATTCGAAAATATTCCAATTTCGTTGATTTTCCCGTTTATGTTAATAATGAAAAGGTTAATACTGTTCAGGCAATTTGGCACAAAAGTAAAGACGAGTTAACCGAGCAAGAAGCCAAAGAGTTTTATAAATTTCTTACAAACGACGAAAATGAACCATTGTCGTATTTCCAACTTTCTGTTGAAGGAAGTGTAAGTTTTAAAGCATTATTGTTCATTCCCAAGAAACTACCTGCTTTATATTTCCAAGATTTCATTGATAAATCAATCGCTTTGTATTCCCATAAAGTTTTCATTCAGGACGATAACCCTGAAATACTTCCTGTATATTTAAGGTTTGTGCGAGGAGTTGTCGATACCGAAGATTTACCATTGAATGTATCTCGGGAAACTGTTCAAAATAGTATTGTAATACGCAAAATTCGCCAGATACTTACTAACAAGATTCTTGCACATTTAGAAGATTTATCCAACGAAAGGGCTGATGATTATAGTTTGTTTATCGACCAATTTGGACAAATTCTCAAAGGTGGCATTCCTGTCGATGAAGAAAATCGTAAGAAGATTATTGAATTGCTTCGTTTCCATAGTTCATCCCAACCAGATTTTGCTTTCACATCGCTTAAAGATTATGTTAGTCGGATGAAGCCCGAACAAACTGAAATTTATTATACCTTAGTGGATTCTTTAGAGAATGCTTTCCGAAACCCTAATATGGAATACTTTAAGGAGAACAACATAGAAGTTCTTTTACTCGATGAACCCGTCGATGCCTTGATTTTGCCATATATTATCGACTATCAAGGCAAACCTTTGAAATCTATTGATAAAGCCAATATTAGAATTGAGGAAAAAGGAGGAAATGGGGATGGGTATCCCTCAATAGAATTATTGAATAAGTTCATCGATAAGGTCAAAACAATTTTGGGAGATAAAGTTTTGAATGTTCAAATATCGAATCGATTAGTTGAATCGCCTGCAACTTTGGTCGCTTCCGAATATGCTTTAGACCCAAAAGCAGAAAAGATTTTTAAAATTTTAGATAAAAATTTCCAAAAAAGTCCGAAAATTTTTGAAATAAATCCCAAGCATAAAATTATTAAAAGTTTGATTAAAAAGTTCGAGAATGAACCAGAGGATGAGTTGATTGATAAGGTAATTATTCAGCTTTACGAACAAACTTTGCTTTTGGAGGGTGAGTTGGAAAGTCCTCATAATTTTGTTAATAGAATGAATGAGATTTTAGAACAAATTTTGAAAGATTAGAGAAAATATAAAATTTAAATTGGTTTTTAACGTTTTTAAAATCAATTTTCGTAGAATTAGAGACAAAACTTGTTAAAATAAAGGAGATAAACTAAATATGAAGTTGTCGGATTACAATTTTAACATTACAAAGAACCAAATTGCTAAATTTCCTGCTGACCCACGTGATGCTTCCAAACTTTTGGTTTATGACCGAAAATCAGGTAAAATCGAAGATAAGATATTCAGCGATATTGTTGATTATTTCGAAAAAGGGGATTGCTTAGTTTTAAACGAAACAATGGTTTTCCCTGCGAAGTTGAAAGGCAAAAAAGAGAAAACAAATGCCGCAATCGATGTATTACTTGTTAGGGAATTACGACCAGAGGAGAAGTTATGGGATGCACTTGTCGAGCCAGCCCGTAAAGTCAGAATTGGCAATAAAATTTTTTTCGATGAAGATAATTTCTATTGCGAAGTGATGGACAACACAACTTCACGAGGGAGAACATTGCGATTGAGTTATTCTGGAAATATATACAAGATACTCGATAGAATCGGGCAAATGCCCCTTCCTTCTTATTTGAAGCGTGAACCTGATACATTAGATAAGATGTCCTATCAAACAGTTTTGGCAAATCCTAATTATCCCTATTCTATTGCACCACCATCGGCGGGACTTCATTTTACCAAAGATTTGCTCGAAAAATTAAAGAAGAAGGGAGTTAAAATTGCTAAGATTGTCTTACACATTGGGCAAGGAATTTTTGAACCAATTGCTGTCGAGGACTTAACAAAGCATCGTATGTATTCCGAATATTACATTATTCCACCTGAATCTGCCGAAATCATCAACAAAGCCATTAAGATGAAGAGGAACATTGTTGCAGTTGGTTGCAGCACTGCCCGTGCTCTGGAAAGTTCTGTGTTGATTTCGGGAACTGTGAAACCAAATAGCGGTTGGACAGATAAGTTCATTTATCCATCTTATAATTTCCAAGTAGTAACCCGATTAATCACTAATTTCCACGAACCAAATTCACCTTCGACGGTAATGGCAAGTGCTTTTGTTGGTGGCGAAATAGAAGACTTTCTAAAAATTATTAAGCATGCGTTGAAAAACGAATATAGATTTCTTGTTTACGGGGATGCAATGTTTCTTATTTAGGTTTCGATTTTGGCTTTGATTTTTTTCTTTCTTGGTTTCTAAAATTTGTTACTCTATTAATTTCGTTTAAAAAATATATACTTGCCCCAAAAAGTGGAAAGAACAAATATCCCCAGCCAAGCCAAAATGTTTGGGTAGAAAATGCTGTCCATCCCCAAAAAAGTATGGACGAGATGATGATGATAATGCTCGAAGTTTTTGGCTTAAAATAAAAGAAACCCAAGCCAATGAAAATACCCGAAAAGAACAAAATTTGTAAAAACAAACTGAGGTTCCAGTTTCTATAATCGTAGAGGTCTTCTGTCCAAAAAAACAGGATTGCCAGAACAATTAAAATACTGATAATAACTCTGTAAGAAAAGTTAATAGAACGTAGAAGATACGTTTGGAATTTGCTTAGATTACTTTTTGCGAGAGTATTTGCCATAGAAAGAGCCTTGTGCTAAGATGTGACCCTGCATTGATTTCAGCACCTGTTCTTTTGTTGCCCCAGCTGGTAAATTTAAAATTGTATCCAAAGCATAAATTTTGAAAAAGTAGCGGTGGGTACCGCTCGGTGGGCAAGGACCACCATAACCGATTTTTCCCCAACTGTTTTTGCCTTGCAAAGCTCCATTAGGCAGTTTTTCGGCTTTTGGTATGTTTTCGCTTAAAGAGTTTACATTTGCAGGGATATTATAAATTACCCAATGCACCCAAGTTCCCATAGGAGCATCGGGGTCATCGTTGATTATAGCGAACGATTTTGTTTCTTTTGGAAAGTTGCCCCATTTTAGTGGCGGGGAAATGTTTTCGCCGTCGCAAGTGTATTTCGAGGGAATTAAGCCCTCGTTTGCAAATGCAGGGCTTTCAATTGTGATTTCCATTTCTTTCCCTCCAATAAAATTAAAATGAAATAAAATTAGAATAAATGAAAAAATGAAGATATTCGAGGACATAGTGCCTCCATGTTTTCAAACAAATTTATTCAATCTATTTTTAAATAACAAATTATTACTTATACTCTCGTAGAAATTCCAGTCTATCTTGAAGTTTGGAAATAGGAACAAGTAGTTTATCTTTTCCGAGAATAGCATCTTCTCGGTTAGTGAACACAAGGTCGTAATCTTTGGACATAACGATGGCTTCTTCGGGGCAAACTTCTTCGCAAAAGCCACAGTAAATGCATCGGAGCATATTAATTTCGAATTTTTCGGGGTATCTTTCCTTTTCACGTTCAGTTTCTGCCGCTTGCACCTCGATTGCAAGCGCGGGGCATACACGTGAACACAAGCCACAAGCAACACATCGTTCGCCGTCTTCATCTAATACCAGAATGGGTCGGCCACGATAAGAGCCTCGGGGTTCAAACTTTTCTTCGGGGTATTGCCGCGTGAATTTTGGCTTAAGCATTTGGCGAAAAGTAATTCCCAAGCCCTTTACGATTTCGGGAATGTATAGTTTTTCCCAAAAATTTAATCTATCGTGTTCTGTGTTATTTATTCGATTCATAATCCGTATTTCTTTTGTTAGACAATGTTTATTTAACAATATAAATAATGATAGACGTAATTAGAAAGTTAATTAGTGCCAAAGGCAGGAGAACTTTCCATCCTAAATACATAAGTTGGTCGTAACGGAAGCGAGGAACGCTCCATCGGACCCAAATGAAGAAGAAAACAAAGAGTAAGGTTTTAAAGATAAGAGTGCAAAATTGCAAGAGGGAGAGAAGGAAATCGCCTTTCGAGAGACCAAGCCATTCAGGGGGAATTGGAAGGTTCCATCCACCAAAATAGAGCAAAACCAAAATCAAAGATGATGTGAACATATTAGCATATTCTGCCAAGAAGAACATACCGAATTTCATTCCAGAGTATTCGGTGTTGTAGCCGCCGACAAGTTCGGGTTCAGCTTCGGGCAAATCGAAGGGGGCACGGTTAGTTTCGGCAAAAGCAGAAACAAGAAATATTAAGAAGCCCAATGGTTGGTAGATGATGTTCCAATTCCAAAGAGCCTGCTTTTGAACGATTTCTTGGAGAGAAAAAGTTCCAGCAATCATCAGCACACCGGCAAGTGATATTCCCATCGAAAGCTCATATGAAATTAATTGAGCCGAGGAACGTAAGCCACCCAAAAGTGAGTATTTGTTGTTAGAAGACCAACCTGCAAAGGTTATACCATAAACCCCGACAGATGTCATAGCCAAAATGAAAAGAATTCCAATATTAACGTCGGGGGAGGTAATACCCATATAAATTACACGGTCGCCAAAAACGAAGGGGTCGCCAAAAGGGATAACAGCATAAACAGAAAAAGCAACACCAAGAGAGAGAAGAGGTGCTAAACGATGGAATTTTTTGTCGGCTGCATAGGGGACTATGTCTTCTTTGAGGAATAACTTAATAACATCGGCAAATGGTTGAAGAAGACCAAAAGGACCGACCCGGTTCGGACCAATTCTGTTTTGTATCCAAGCCGATACCTTGCGTTCGAGCCATACACCAAATGCAGCAGCAACAAGCAGAATTAGAGTTAGTAAAATAACGAACTTTATTAAAAACTCGACCAAAATAACTACATAATCTTGCATATTTTCTCCTGCAAATTAATCAGGTTTCATATAGTGAGAATGATATAATCTAACTTTTGGGTCAGGTTTAGAAGCACGGTGCAAAGGAATTCCATAGTATTCGTCCAGTAGTTGGTAAGTCATTCCCGAAAAAGCTTGGAACTCATTTGAAATACTAATGAAAAGGTCTTCGGATTTAGCAAAATGCCAAGAAGCACCGAATTTGTTTGCAATGGCTTGTAGAACTTCCCAACTTTGTTTGATATCTCTCAATTCGAATCGAGTCCAGCGGTCGTTCCAAGCTCCGAATTTATCCAATCGACCTAATTTAAGTCCCATTCGGTGTAGGTTGTTTTTGGTAACGAGTGCTGGGACAAAGTGTTGCACTCTCTTGTTAATATTTACAAAAGTGCCTTCCGATTCTGCAAATGTTGTTACTGCAAAAACAATATCTGCTTTTTCGACAACGGAATTGAAGTTATGATGGTGAACAATCAAAAGTTCGATTTTGTCCAACACATCGATAAACTCGGGGTAATCGGAAAAGTCATCTTCCAACAAGTATAGGACTTTTATTTTATCTGAATTAATTGCGTCAATTAAGTTTTTAGTGGATATTGAATTACCTGAAGGTGTAACACCAACTTCTCTGGCGCCACTAAGGTTGGGTGTTTTATCTTTGCAACGGAGAAAGTCATCTTGAAATTGTTCATCGAAATGTTGGAAAAGGTCAATGTTGGTAGATTTAATGACTTCTTTTGCAAATTTAACTAATGCATAATTATTTTCAGTTGTAGTTCGCGCAGAACCAACAAACATAATTTCATTTGGAGAGTAGGGTTTTAATCTTTCAACAGCAAAGGTTATTGCTTCGTTCCACGAAACAGATTCAAGTTTTCCATCGATTCTGACTAATGGAGATTTCAGCCGATTTTGATTAACAAATTGATAATTTAATCTGCCGTGGTCGCACATCCAAAACCTATTTACATAAGGGTTGGGACGTGGTTCAATTCGAAGAATTTCGTTTTGTCGGACGCCAATTTTTGTGTTACACCCACGAGCGCAGCTTGGGCAGATGGAGTCATTGAAGCTCATATCCCAAACGCGAGATTTAAAACGGAAGTCGCGGCTTGTAAGAGCCCCTACGGGGCAAATGTCGATAACATTCATTGAATAGGGATTGTCGAATTGTGTGTTTTCGTGGAGCATAATTGTAGTATGGTCTCCACGTTGGACAAAAGTTAGAACATCTTGTTTCGCTATTTCTTTGGCAAAACGAATACATCGGGAACAGAGGATGCACCTTTCCCCATCGAAAATCACGTTGGGTCCCCAAACAACTCTTTTAGGCTTATGAACCTTTTCTTCGTCGAATCGGCTTTTGCCCTTTGAATGGGTAAATGCATATTCTTGTAGTTTACATTGTCCAGCTTCGTCGCAAATGGGGCAGTCGAGAGGATGATTTATCAGCAGGAATTCCATTACGGCTTCTTGTGCTTGGATAACTTTTGGCGAGTTGATTCTAACGTGCATACCATCTACTACTTCGGTTGCGCAAGCAATTTGTAGTTTGGGGAAGTAGTTGATTATGGGTTGGTTGTTAGCGTCTTTTTCGATTGAACCATCGGGAAGCGTTTTTGGCAAGCCGACTTCGACGAGGCACATTCGGCAATTTCCAGCGACAGAGAGTTCGGGATGCCAGCAAAAGTGGGGGATATCGATGCCATTTTCGAATGCGGCTTGGATAATGGTTTGACCTTTTTTTGCCTCAATTACTTTCCCATCGATTGTAATTATTGGCATAACAATTTTCCATTTGATACAAAAATGTAAAATTACAATTTTTTTGGGAAAAATTTCAATTTGAACCTATGTTATTTAAGTTGCTTCGTTTTTCCAAACAAACGAAAGTAGGAATAAGTATTTTGAGCTTTATGTAAAAATTAAAGTTGGAGCGAAGCTCAGATTTTTCGAAAATTTTATGATATTCAAAAAGCTAATCAGATTCTTGAATTTTATTAAAAATTTGAAAGAATTTTTATGAACAAAATTAAAATTAGTACAAAAGAAGAGAAAGATAGGATAAGTGCGATAATATTCCATTCGTTGTATTTTAGTAACTTATCTTGTTTAGCATCGAGGTTTTTATATGAATTTTCATAGGATTCAATAATTTGATTTTTGGTTTTTTCAACTAAAAAGTGAAATCGTCCGAAATTGTCGCTTAGAGCTTTATCTAAACTGTCTACTAACCCTTGAAGGTTGTTAAATTTCTCTTCTATTAGGTTGTTGGTTTTGTTATTGAAAGTTTCAATTAATTGAATAACCTCCTCATTCTTTTGAGTAAGATAAACCTTTAATTTGTCTATTTTTTCATTTAAGCTGACATTGTTATTGTCTATTGTTTCTTTTAAGTTAATAAGATTCTTGTGAGTTTCGTTGAATAAATTGTGAAAAGAAGTGAGCTTTTCGAGTACTTCTTGCTTTTGGTTTTCTAAATTGTCACTTATTTTGTTGCTCTCTGTGGTGAAAGTTTTCAATAGGATGTTAGTTTTATTTTCTAATGAGTCGAGCAAATTGCGAATTTGTTCACTAGTATTATTTAATTCATTTGTTATCGTAACTAGTTTTTCTGAATTATTATTGTCAATTTGTTGTATTAGGTGGATTAGTTCATCTCTATTCCCATTCAAGTTTTGCAAAAGTTCGCCCGTTTTCTCTTTGAGTATTTTTTCGTTGTTGAGTAATGTAACTTTCAAATCATCTATCTTTTGTTTTATTTCGTTAGAAGAATTCAATGTAACAATTAGTTTGCCGAGAATCTCTTTTACAAGGTCATCAACAAAGGAGCTTAGCTGGATTACTTCGCTTTTTATTGTGTCTTGAAGTTTTTCATTGTTAGCATCTAGAGCAGCAACAACATCGGATATTTCGACTTTAATATTGAATAAAACTTGTTCAATCGCTTTAATTTTTTCAGTTTCTTGGTTAATTAAAGAAAGAAAGTTTTGTTTTAGATCATTATTTTTTTCGCTAACAAAATTAATTAAGCTATCAAGTTTTTCTAATTGAGTTGCATTGCTTTTGAGAATATTATTTTCAAGGTTTGAAAGACTTTTGTTGTTTTGATTTGTTAAAATTTCTAAATTACCAAGTTTGTTAATTATTTGTGGAACACTAATTTCTTTTGTAACCTTTGTCAATTCCTGTATTGAATTGGTGAGGTTATTCAACCTTTCAATAAATTTGGACAATTCCTCCCTAACATTAGTGAGTTGTTGGGTGGCATATTGGTAGTTCTGAACTTCATTTTTCATTTTATTTAAAGTTTGAAGAATTTGTTCTGCTGCTTCGATTGTAGTTTCAAATTTTTCATTTTCGTTTTCCATATTAACCTCCTTTTAAATAATTATTAATTTTTTTGACTAAATCTAATAGAATATAGAACCTTGCGATTTCCCCTAATTCAAAAGGTAGGATATAGATTAATTTTTTGACATCTGCAAGAAGAAAATAAACTTGAATCAGTTCTGTTAACAAGCCCTTTGATAATTCTTTGTCGTAGTTGTGAATAAAAGAGAGTGACCAGGAAATAAATTCGAAATAAGTGTCATTATTTTTATCAAAAAATGTCACGGCAGAATATATTGCAGCAAAAAAGTTTTCACGGACAACTTGTGGATTTTTGTCAGTACAAAGTAGTTCGGAAATTGCTCTAATCATTAAAAGTGCAAAATTATCGGGATAACTTTCAAGAAATCGAGATACTGTTCCTCTCAATTCGCCTGCATTTTTTGGGGAAGTGACAAGATTTATTAAATCTTTAATGTTCACAAAAATATTGTCTTTTTCATCGAGAATTTTTGTAATTCCCTCTTGAAATTCACTGGATTCTAAATATCTTAGAATCCTATTCCTAAATTCCTCGGGTTTGATAACCCCAATTTCGCAAGCTTGAAGCATTTCGTATATAGCTCTTCTTCTACCTTTTTCAATGATTTCATATAAAAAATTTAACAGTAGTTCAGCAATTTTTATTATAAATTCCTTTCGTGGTAAATCGAGAAATGCACTTGCTTTTTTGAGTTCTTCTTGGGATTTTATGTATTGATAACTTTCTACATACTTGATGTATTTATCTAATATTTCTTGATTTTGAGCTTTCGTTAATTCAACATTAAACTCTTTCTTATTAAAATCTTTTGTGTAATCTTTCACAACTCCAAGTGTCAACAACCGATAAATTGCTTTTTCTGTAATTTTTTCTGCTTCTTCTTCTTTTTTGTTTTTCTTTTTTTTAAAGTGTTCATTTTTAATTTCTTGTGGAATTGGAAGAACTATTTCAGTTTTGTTTTCTGCGTTTTCGAGATATTTCAATACTATTTGAATATATTTTATTTCCTTTTCAATCCCTTTAAATGTCTCGGTGTGGAAATAAAGATTTCTTGATATGTCATCATAGGAATTTCTATCAAGATTATCAATATATTCAATAATTTCTTCAATAGGAGTTGTCGGGTCCAATAATTTTTCATTTTGTCTACTGTTGTCATTGGAAAAGATGATTTTATTATAAGCAATATTTTTATCTCTTCCAGCTCTACCTGCTTCTTGATAGAATGCTTCGATTGAAGGGGGAAGATTATAGTGAATTGTGTATCTTATGTTTGGTTTATCTATACCCATTCCGAAAGCTTTAGTGCAAATAAGCAATGGAATAAAGTTCTTCTTAAAAAGGGTTGTTACATTCCTTTTATGGTGAATAAAACTGAAGTAATCCAACATTGAGGGATTACCACCAGAATACCAATCTACCCGATCATTAGTGAGTTTGAACTCTTTTCTTATTACTTGTGCAACATGGATTACTCCGTATTTTCCTTCAATATGGGGACAGAAAATCAGTCCCGAGTGGGTTTTATTGCCCTTAGGTTCGAAAATGTTAAAAGTATAGACTTTCTGTATTTTTAATAGTTGACCGACTAAACAATTCAATTTTTCACTGCTTTTGCATTTTATTACTTCGAATTCTAATTCACTTCTATTAAAAGATTTGGGTGTAATAATTGCTTCAATGCTTTCGATACCCAAAATCCGTTGAATGTCTTTTAAAACTGTGCGCGAAGCTGTGCCTGTTAAGCCGATTAAAGGTGGAACGTATCGACCAGATTTGCAATACTCTCTTGTAATTCTGCCAATATTAAGGTATGAAGTTCGGAAATCATGACCCCATTCGGACACACAATGTGCTTCGTCGATGACAATGAGAGCAACAGGGATATGTTGAGTTAATTTTTGAAGTGAATTTCTGAATTCGACTATTTGAAAACGTTCAGGGGAAACAAATACAAAAAAGTATTCGCCGTAACTAATTTTTTCTAATTTCATATTTTTTTCATTTCTTTCAGTGTCTTGACTTGATATTGCTATTGTTCTGTCGATACCAAGCTGATTCAGATTATAGACTTGATCTTCCATTAATGCAATCAATGGGTCAACAACTATTGTTATTCCAGGCAAAAGCATTGATGCGAGTTGATAAATCAAAGATTTTCCCGCTCCGGTTGGTAAAAGAATCAGAGCATCTTTTTTATTTAAGATTCTGGTGATGCCCTCAATTTGGCCTTCCCAGAAATCTTCTTTTCTAAAAATATATTGAAGAAAGTATTTTAAGTCATCCCTTTCAGCTTTGTTAATACCGTGGCTTGTAGGTTCAGAAAAACTTAGTTCATTTGCAATATGAAAAGGGAAATAAATATTTTGAATATAAAAGGTTGGATAATCAGGTTTACTTTTTCCCAAGAAGGATATGGAAATCTTGTTTTGGCAATAGGAAAGGTTAGTATCTTCGGGGAATGTAGCAAATACCTCGATTTTAGAATTAATTTTTTCGGAGTAAAGATTTGATAATTTATGTAGTAATTCAACGAAATCTTTGACAATTTCATTAACAATAAAAAGTGCTTCGTTAGTGTCTAATATTTGGCTATCATTAAGATCTGTGCAAATTTCGAGTTTGTCGAAATCAAATGGAATTATTCCCCTTAAAATAGCTTCAAAAATAGTAAGTTGAATTTGATGAGCAACTTTTAAAGCGAAAAGTAGCTTAAATAGGTTTTTGTTTTCATTAGAGGGACTACTCTTTTCGAGTTTTGTAAGCTTGGTTTTCAATTCAGAAATTTTTTCCCCATAACCTTGACGGACTTCTTCGGCAGGGATTCTAATTACGGTATAATTGTTTTTTTGTAAGGTTTTGTCACGGTTTTCATCATAATTTGCTTGGGAGATGTGTTGTTTTCCATCAATTTCAACAATAATATTTTTTTGTATCTGGGGGTGAAAAATTGCAAAATCCACCCACATAAACTCGACACTTTCGGATGTTTTTTCCTCTGGAATTAGGCTGGAAAAGTTAACTTGAGGGTGTACAAATTTTTTGTATCCATCTCCTAAGATTTGTGGAAGAATTTGGTTGTAGAAAATATTTTCTTCGTTGCTTTCAGGCTCGAAAATATCGAATGTATTTGAAAATGAATTAAGTGACCAATGATATATTTGTTCTAATATTTGGTTTAATTTTTCGCGACTCTTATTGAAATTTTCATTCTCATCATAATTGACTAAAAATTTTTGTGAAAATTTATTTTCGAGGTTTGGGGAAGTTAATGTAAATCGACCCCTTGTTAAGATTTTATTTAAAACAGACATTATTCTCTTTTGGGTTTCGGTGAGATTAAAAGATTTTTTTGTTTCAGGAATTGCAATTTTCCATTGGGATAATACTTTTAGTTTTTGTAAATCAAAGTTATTTTCGGTCGAAGATTTATTGTTTAATGGAATGTTTAAAATGTAAATTGTGTCTAAAAGAAATTTAGGAATTGCGATTGATTCGAAGAACTTAATGTTGTAATTAGTATTAGGATTAATTTTTATTGTAACGGTTCTTGGGAAAGTATTTTCACTAATGGAATTGTAATCCATAATCTATTGAAAATAATATTAGTTTCTAAATCATAGTATTGTTTTAGTGTTGCCCAAGAGGTCCAAGATTCGACTAAGAATATTAAAAACCTAAGCTGTTGACCTCTGAAATTAAAATATCAAAAAAACAAATTAATATTTTTCCTGGAAATTCCAAATATTTAATGAATGAAGAATCAAATCTTGTATTTATTCAAATATTGCTAAATTAATCCAAATAATTGGTTGACCAAAGTATTGTTTTCTTCTTCTAATTTTTCTATTTCATTGTCCTTGGCTTCTAATTTCAGTTGGTGGCACTTTTTGGAGATTTCGGCAAGTTTTTGATGAAGCTCGTTCTTGGGGTCAAATTTTGGGATGCCGATATGTTCCATTATCGAAGGAGTTCCAAAGCCACGTCCTGCCGAAGAAAAAGATTTTACAAATTCTCGGACAGGTTTTGAATTGATAATGGCACAAAGATAGTGTGCTTCGGCTTCGGTTTCGGTGGGGATAAAAGCGGTAGTTTCCAATGGAATAATTGTTTTGTATCCAAATGGTGTTTTAAATTTCGAGATGACAGCAGCAATTAGGTCATTAGTCATTCTTTTCCAGACAACTTTGAAGTTAGAAAAAGTTTCGTTAGATATATAAAATTGACTATAATAAGGGGAATTTACTTCTTTGTGATATTTTTTGAACAATGGTCGATTTAATAAAATATCTGCAAATTTGGTGAGGTATGCAAAAGTTCGGGGATATTTTTTTTCATGAAATCTTCAGAATAACTTCGACGAGTAGTTGGGTCTTGAACAACCAACAAATAAATTTTTGTTGAGAATTTCCATCTTTTGATATCCGCGCCACGAAGAGCGGGATATAATAAATCTTGTTCAATTCTTACCTCAAATTGTGGAATTTGCAATTTTCCCTTTTCAGTTAAATTCAGAATGATTAAATCCCCGTTGGACAAAACAAGCTTGAATTCTAGCCAAAAAACACCATAAGGATTTGGATTAGCGCCTAAAACAGCAACATAAGAATTTTTACCTTCAATTTTTGATATTTTTTCAGCTTCGATTGGTTTTGTCTGCCAAGCACCATAATCATTGCCTAATGGTATTGCTTTGTATTTTTCTTTTATTAAAAGTTTAGAGGCTTTGTTAAAGGAAATATTTGTACCTATTTTACCAATACCTTTTTTCTTAGTCCATACAAAATATGGCACAGGATATTTTGTTTTTTTGCCTTTTTGAAGAATAATTGCCGCTGTTTTGTTAGTTGCTCCTTCAAAAGGTTGAATCGATGCTAAATCGTGTGCTTTTAATACTTTTAAATACTTGCCTTCGCCTAATTGGAAACGCCTGAATCCTTCGCCAGCCCCTTTCGATTTGAATACTTCTTGTGTTATCAAAAACCCATGTTTTCCCCCATCTTTTAGATAAAAGTCGGCAGAGGCATAAGTAAATAGCATAGAAAAATCTTTTTTTCCTCCACCAAGTCTTGCTTGAAAGCCTTTAAGGGAAAAAAGGCCATAGCTTTTCCAAAGCTGTTGAGTAGCCTCTCGGTATTGTTGCGATAAATAATCCCATCTAACCCAAGGGGGATTGCCGACAACAAAGTCGAATTTGCCTGCGAAAACAGGTGCGAAAACATTTTTTAAAAAGCGTGCCCAGATTTTATTCTTGTTCTGTAATTCTAAGCTATATATTTGCCTATAAAAATCTCTAACAATATGCTCATTTTTAGCAAAAACTAAACCTTCGTTTTTAAAAACTTCGAGTGCGTCGTCGGGGGAAGTTTGATTTTTGACCAAAAGTTCGATTATAGGTACGGCTTTTGCTAAAAGTAATCCACCAGTTTTTATTCATTCTGCTGGAATTTGAAATTTTCCAACAGACGTCGTAACTTCGAGAAATTCGCCGAGTAGGTTCCCTGTAATTCTTGTAGGAGTTAAGACGGAGTCTGTTAAATAGATTGGAATTTCTATATGTTCGAGTTGATTAACTAAATCGCCGAGAGCAAAAATATAATTTGTCCTCGATGCAATTATTGCCAAAGGATTGAGGTCGAATCCCCAAATGTTGGATACAATTCTTTTTGAAATTTCTAAACTTGGTATTTTTTCTTTGTTTTGGCCATATTTGATTGCTTTTTGAATTGCTAAAACAAGGAAAGTGCCCGAACCACAAGCTGGGTCTAAAAGCCTAAAATTTGTATTACCATTGTATTCAACCTCGTTTAAAATAAGTTCGGCTAACCAATCGGGAGTGTAGTATTCGCCAAGACGGTGTCGAATTTCTTTGGGAACTAAGTATTGATAAAGTTTTTTCAATAGGTCGCGGGTAACAGTTGTTTGCAAAATGCTTGTTGCAAGCTCGAATTCAGAAAAAGCTCGGGCAGTTTCTCTGATTGTATCTTTCAACTCGGGAGAATCGAAAGCATCGAGATACCAGCGGAAAAAGTCCCCTTCCAAAAAATTAGTAATTCCTTTACGGGTGTAGATACCGCCGTTTTCTATGTCTTCGAGTTGACGGGAAAGTTCGTCATCAGAAATATGGGCAAGTTGAAGAGCGAAGGATGAACGAAGAGGCGTCTCCCTTAAAGTCAAAAGCTCGGCGGCAATAAGTTTCATTAAAAAAGCAAAGTAGGTATGAATCGAAAACAAAAGCTCCTGAAAATTTATTTCTTCGCTTACACGGTACAATTTCGAAAGTGTTGCAAGTTCTTTGCCAAAAAGGTTCGTAGAGAATGGTTCGCCGTAAATGATGCCAAACAAACGTTTCCATTCGCCAAAAAATGTTCGAATTTGTGCTTTGTTTCCCCAGAATTTCAATGCATTGGTAAGGGCAGACACCATTTTAGGTGCAATTTGACTTTGGGGACCGAATTTTTCGGCTAAACTTTCGGCAGTTAATGGAAGTTTCGACAATGCTCGTAAGTGGAAAAGGAAGGTTCTTGCAGAATTTACATCAAACGGGAAAGGTCCAAGCAATGTGAATTGATTATTTAAGAATTGAACGAAGAAAATAGATTCACCATCGAAGCTATTCCGATGAATTTTGTCGAGCCTGTTCTGTGTATCTCGTCATTTAAATAATTTTCAAGTTGGGTTTTTGAGTGTTCTAACTTCGTAGGACTGCGGAAAGATTTAGGCTTATCGTATTCAATAATTAATTGTCCGTGAACTGCATCGGGTCGGCCGCTATAAACAGATTTTTCATATTTAGTAGTATAACTAAGATTTAATAAACTTTTTACAGGTTCTAAAAGTTTTTCGAAACCGATTCGCAAATCTTCTTCGCTTTCGGAATATTGAATGATATTTTTTGTTTAATCGACAAGTCTTTCGGCTACTTAGGTTACTGATTCATTAATCATTATGGCATTAATTTCGAATTAAATAATAATATTCAACAAAAAATAAATTCAAATTTAAGCACAAAAATCATTTCGATTCAACATTATCTGGCTAAACGATAAAATTAATACACGATTTGAACTATTCTTGAATAGAAGCGTCCTTCGGGTAGTTGGTTATTGAAAAGTTCAACATTTTCTCCGAGACCAACGACTTCGATGTTCGAAATCCCGATTTCTTTGGCAACTGTTTCGGCACGACTTTTCGACAAGATGAGGTTATACTCAGGATTACCAATTTTATCGGTGTAACCAACGACTTTTAACTTTTTTGATTTTTCGAAAATGGGTATGTATTTTTGTAAAATTTGAATTTGTTGGTTAGTCAAACTTGCCGAGTTAAAATCGAACAAAATTAGATTAAGAACTTTGATTTTATTTTCATTACCAAAGTTTTCAGTTCTATGTTGAAATATTACAGGAATTGAACCCGTGTATTCTTTGTTGAAATTAGGATTTTTGGTCGAAGAGAACGCAATTTTGAAATCGAGCGGGAATGGGTCTCCTGATTTAATAAATTTGTCGAGAAGAATATCGAGAGAATCGTAGGGTGTTTTTAAAATGAAATCACTAATGAGTATGTTTTCGTTTTTGCATTTGATTGAAATATTTGCAAGAATTTCTTTGGAAGTGTCAAAGTCATCGATTCGGAAGTAGAATCTCAGAGTATTAGGTTTTACGTTTCGAACTGTATCTATGACCACGAATGGGGTAAGTATTTCTTCGAAATTACTTCTAATTTCAACTCTTTGGTTTTCTTGGCGACCTTCCGGAAGGGTATTATTTGTTGGAATATCGGGAAGGTTTTGGTATTTAATTGTCATCCTGCTTGTGTCGATTTCCCAAACTTTGTTCAGATAACGAAAGATTTGTCGGGCACGTCGTTCCGAAAGACTAAGGTTTTCTGTTTCGACACCAAAATTTGAGTTACATCCGATGATTTCGATTTTTGCTTGTGGAAACTCATTCATTCGATAGCCAACAATATTCAGAATGTTCCAATAAACTTCGAGTGGATTAAGAAGTCGGAGGGAAAAAAGTTCGAAATTTTTGACCTCGTTTCGTTTTAAAAGTTTATATCTTGAAGGTATCTTATCATCGGCATAATCGAAGAAAACGTAATTTAAGAGAGGAAAAGTGTATTCAATAACATTGCTTTCAATTGTTAAATTTGGTGGCAAGATTTGGTGTCCTTCGACGCAAACATAATTTACATCAATTTTAATTGTTTTAACACTATCGGCTATAATGTTAAAGGTATTGTTGTTTTTAGGGGAAGGAAGTTCGGGAATTACTGGTTCTTTTATTGGGGTTGTTAAGGAAATAGGATGTTTCGTTATTGAAGCATAAATTGTAAAATTTAGGGATTTGATATCGTTTGTAAATGAAACAAAGTTTCGGGAAAAACCAAATGTATAGCTTGATGAGAATCCTAATTGTAGAGTTCTGAAAAAAGTGTATGGAATTTGATATTTAACTCCAACAACAAGGTTAAATGCAAATGGGGGAATTGCTTCTTTCGAATAAATTCTTTTTTCTGTTAAATTAGATTTTTCAATCTTATACTCCCGGAGAGAAACATTCGTGAGCAAATTGTAATTTGCTTCTAAACCCCAAAAAACAGAAAAGTTAGGGAAAAGATTATACATAATTGATGGTTGGAATGAGATTGAGTAGTTATTGTAACCAAGCGTGTACCCGAGTTCGGATGAATCTGTGAGTTTTGTATTTTTCATTTGGATTTTTTGAAAGTAACCACCGAGCTTTAACCCGAGTAATAATCGCTTCGAAAGTTGTAACTCATCGAAAATGCCAAGTCCAATTCCAACGTTATCTCCGCTTGCAATTCTTGGTATTGTATCATTAATTGATTCAAACTTTCGTAGGTCTCCTTCGTTCCAAGTGGACAGAAAACTTGAATAGAAGCCAAATTTTGTATTTGAACAAAATAAATTAGTAATAATTGCAATTATTGCAATGAAGTAAGAAATCAGAAGTCGCTGCATAATGGTAATTATTTCTCTTTTACTATTTTCAATGTTTGTTCGAACTTTTTGTTTTCAGTAGTAATTCCATCGAAGCGAAGGACATAAGTTCCTTTTGCTATGTTTTCTAAATTCAAAGAGAATTGATTGAACCCAACCTTATGCGGACAATTATCAATTGTTTTAATCAATCGACCATCAATACTGTACAAAGAAGCTTCAAGAGTGTAAATGCTTTGTGAAATTATATATGAAATAACGGTCGAGTACTCAAATGGATTGGGATTAGATTTCAGTTCATTTAATAAGATTGGGCTATCGACATTCAATGTAAGCAATTTGATATTGTTCGATTTGCATATTTCGTTAATAGAATTACGAGAATCGGCTATAATCAGGAGTTCAACAAAATAAATACTATCGGAAATTGTAAGGGATGCTTCTAAGACAAGTTTTTCGAGTGGTGCAAAAGAAGTAATTGTGTCTTCTTTTAAAAGGATAGTGTCTTTTAAGTTAAGTATTGCATAACTGCTTACAATAAAAGGAGTTGTAAATTCAGTCAAACCATTTGCAATTGAATATTTAAAATTAAATCCCTTATTGGGTTGAATGAAGGATTCCGATGGAATTATGCTCGGAATGTAAATGTCATTTGCAGTAGCAATTAAGGTATTATTGTCGGAATAATAAAATGCTTCCTTGGTTAAAGAATTTTTAAATCTTGGTCCATTATATCGAACAACTACGTTTTTGATGATTGAATTGGAATTGTACCACCCTTGGCATAGATTTGGGTTCTGGTCAAATTCAACATTTATTTGCCGAATTTCCCCGGGGACAACTCCACCGAGATTAAAAGAATATACATTTTCCTGCTTTTGTATTATCTTGGGTTGGTTGGGAGAAAGGTTGAAATAAGTCCCGGAAGTAAATTCCAAAGAAACATCTTCGGCTAAATCGCTTCCAGTATTTATTACGTAAAAAGTTACAACAAGATGGTTGTTGTCGGGAGACCAAAATAGATTTTCGGATTCTTGTAGTTGTTTGCCATTTATCGAGGTTATTTTCTTTGTGTGGGTGACCTTAGGTCCAACACTGGTTAATGTGAGTTGTTTATCAGTTGCGATATAGTCGCCAAAAGGCAAAACGGTGTAACTTAATTCTTCTGAATTTGTAATATTGAATTTTTCGGGCATAAAGGAACTGTTGACTTCTATCTTTTCTAAGAGATAAAATTTAGTGAAATCTACGGTTGGGAAATTTTTGAACTGGCTTAAGTCTATTGATTCTATATTTTTGTGGGGGTCGAAATTAACTTTAAGAGTTTGATTTAAATTATAAAAATCTGTGTAAGATATGGGTTTACTGTTCCAACGGACATCTTTTAAACCACGAAAAGCATTTGTGCCAAAAATATCTAATTTGTTAAGATTTGATTTTCCAATAACAAACTTTTGGAATTCTGCGACAGATTCGTCGAAATTTCTTTTTGTTATTGAAAATTGAATTTGAGGGACTTCGTAATTAATTCGTCCTCGTTTTTCGCCAGTATAATAAATTCGTTCTCCGTCGAGTTTGAACCCAATTGAATAAACCCCATTAGGTAAAGTTGAATCAATTTGGAAGAGGAACACAAAGTATGCTTTCCTTGTTGGTTGAATGAAATTCAGGTTGTTACCTAATTCGACAAGTACTTCTCCTTCGGGTTGGTTAAACCGCCAGCCGGTGCGAAGTGTTGCAAAATCGTCGCCACCGCGAATTATTTTTCCCGTCGAGGGGTTAAATTTAGCAGGTACAAGTGGTCTTGGATAGGATACATAACTGAAAACAAGATGAGTATTTTTTAATTCACTTGGTAAAAATGGTTCGATTTTGACATTAACGAGATTGTCGTCGGTACTGTTGTTTATCTCGACACGGACTTCTAGGAAAGTACCCGAAATTGTTTTTGGGTAACCCTTAAACTCGGGTTTTGTGCTATCGGCAAAAGGAAGTATTGTAATATCTGCTCGATTAATTTTTGGGTCAATGATAGTTGAAGTTGGGATGTTTGGTGAAATTAGGTTACAGGGGTCACGTCCCCCGGCAAAGGAAGTTATTGTAATGTCGCCATAGCCATATGAAATATGGAATGGGTCGAAATTGATATCGAAGCTGTGAGGTTCACCTATGTCTTCTACTGTGTGGAGAATATATGCAGTATCGATTCCGAAGCGGACAGTTGAAGGCTGAACTTTTGACGAAAGAGCGATGTTAGTTCCAGTGGAATAGCCAGAAAGAGTGTGAGAAGAGATAACCCAAGGTGAGCCGCCAAAAATTTCTTCGACTACTAACCAGCCGCCCTTGCTGATTTCGATACAACCTTCGCGCCCATGTCCTTCGTAAATTGCTTGAATTTGTATTCTTGTCTTCCCTAATTTTTCGAATTCATCGTCACCGTAGGTATTGTCGGGACCTGAATACCATCCGGATTTAACAATTCCAAAGTCACCATCTTTAAATGGAGTTTTTGGCCAGTCTAACCATTGTTCTCCATCCTCGAGCATAAATGGGTCGGGCAGGAAACCAGTCTCTGACTTGAATCTATCGCCACGGTCGTCTATCCAGTCGTCAATCCCATCGTTGTTGTCATCGTCGAGTGCAGGTGGAATAAGGATTTGAGGAATATGAATATGGTAAACGAAGGGGTCTTCTATTATTCGGATTTCCTTTCTTGTGTTTTGATTATCTATCCAAGGCTGATATGGCTTACCGTCAATTTTTACAATTTTTTCAATGTCGTAACTACCATCGGGTTTTTTCGGTAAAGTGATTTTATGACCTCCGATTCCTTTTGGAATATCGTAGATAATATATCCAAATACTCCATCACCAAGTTCATCGATTCCTTCAATTTCCAAAGAAGGGTCGTTATAGTCCACATCGTGACCCGCATTGCGTATCCAGTAGTAAGAATACTCGGTCGATGCATCCATTGTAAATGTAATTAGTGCTTTTCCAAATTTGGGAAGATGTTGATATTGAATAGTTCCTGTTGTATCTGTTATAATGAAACTATTAGTAAGATATTCGAATTGTAATGGGTTTGGCAGAGGTGCCCAATATGTGTATGTTGTTCTAATTGGTGTTACTCTTGTTTCGTTGAAAATGGTTTTGTATATCAAATTTGAATAATTTGATGATGAAGGAGTGGGGTTGTCCATATCGATTTCTTTTCCACCTAATGAAAGAACAGCGATGTATTCTCGGTGTGGTTGAGGAACTGTCCCATAGCAGCGGTCAGTTGGCTTTAATTTATAACCTTCTTTTAATGTATCGATGAATGTAAATCCTTCGTAGTTATGAATAGACTGGAATATCAATTGCTTCCAAATAACATTGCCGTTTTTATCTCTTTCCATCCAGTGAGTCCAAGAAGTATCTGCAAGATTAGGTTTGTTAATGTCTTTTGAGTAAGGATAGAACATAGATTTTATGGGTTTGTCCAATTTATTTTGTGTATAGGCGACTCCAGCAGAAAGGGAGACAAGATTAGGAGGGTCAACCCATATTTCGTAATAACAATATGGGTCAAAATATTCATATCCAGCAACTTTGCCAATATCCCATGTTACTTTCCAGACTCGGATTTTGTCTCCTGGTGCTTCGATATCGACTACACCATCGCCGTCGATGTCTTTGGCACGTTTACCATCGTGATTTATATCTTCGTAAAACAAAGTATCGCCGCTACGGAGATGTTCCCAAGGGTTGAGCCAATAAACTTCAATCTCTTCAAGTTTATATCCTTTGGGAAAAATTGAAGAGGTATCGAGCCAAACATCGGGGTAACCATCTCCATCCATATCGTATTCTGGATTATTTAAGTCGTTGCTACCACGAAGGATATCTACATATTTTCCTCCTGGGGTTCTTAATATTGGGATGTTGATGTTCTTGTCTGTCCAATAAAAAGGAACGTCTTTTGGAATGTATTGAACGTATTTTGTTTCCAATGCTGGAGTTCTTTCTTTGTTTTCCAAAATTGTAAATACCTTGAATGGTTGGAAGTCTTCGTAGAGGAAGTTTTTCCAATTTAAATCAGTATCGGCAACTAATCGTGCGGAAAACATAACATCGGCATAATTTCGATACTTAACGAAAAATTCTATTCCCTCGCCATTTTCATTCTTTATTTCTGAATAAGAGACATATATGTAGTTTGCCCAAGAAATATATTTGTTAACGTCCTCGTGAACTTTATCCGTTGGGTCAGGTGTTGAAATTAGAACAACAACATCCACCTCTTGAAAAGGTTGCAATGCGATTTCGTTTATTGTAAAGGTGTTGCCATTAATATTAAAAGTAATGTTGTTATTTCGGATGCCTACAAATTTAAAATAATTTCGGATGTATTCGGTAATGGAAATGTTTGTAACTGGTTTGTCAGTGAGATTACGGACTTTTATTCTAACTTCGAAAGTATCCAATCTATCGTAAGAGATTGCATTACGCCCTGCAGTGATTTCGGGTGGTAGTTCGTTGAAAATGGAACGGGTCACGTCCACTGTTGAGCAAAATGCATAAAGGATAGCATTTAATGCCCACTGAAGTTGCCTACTACCTTTGTTTAGGTTGTTCATTCCACCAACAGTTGGTAGTCCAGTATTTATAATGATTTTTCCACCTTTAGCCTCTTTTCCTTTCACCAATAACAGAACAGGAATGCCAGAACTTGTTTCCCTTGCAATAACTTCTCCCTGTTGGAAGTTAACTTTGGGGAAATATGTGCCGTATAATTGGTTTTCGACCGAGTTTTCTAAGAAGTGGAGTGGGGTGTTGCCTTTTTCGAAAGATACATTAATTAAATTTGTTTCAACATTCGAAAAGACAAGGGAGTTGAAATCCAAAGTGTTCGAGGGAAGGATACCCAGTTTTTCTAAAAAATAAGCTGCATTTCCTTCGGCATAGATTGTTCCACCTAAGCTTAAAAAATCTTCAATTTTGGACTTGATATTTGGGTATTTTTTTACTATTAGGTCAATGTAAAATTTATCGTCTTCGCCCATCTTCCTGAATGGTGGGACAATCAAAAGACGAGTTGGCGTTGGGAGACCAATGGAATCCAGTAGTTTTTCGTTAGCAAAGAAGTAAATGTTATCGTAAAAAGCCATATCGAATAGGTTTTTAAAATAAAATGCAGCCCACGAAACAGTAGAATTATTTTGTAAAAATTCACTTTGGAAAATGCATACGAGATTATTTCTCGGTTTGAATTGCAATGAATAATGGGTTACCGAATTCCATTGATAGTTTGAAAAGGGAATTGAGATAATTGTTGAAAAGTCCTTTGGAAGAGCATCGGGATAAATAAAAGACCCGCGGTTAGTACCTTCTCGAACCCAATAGATTGAAAACTCTCCGAATTTTGGGAAAAGCACGCTATCCATTGTGGAATTAGTAAACCTGTAATCTACGTTTGAGTAAGTAATTGCAAACTTATAAGCACGGAGGAAATCATTTTGGGATAGGTCTGTCGGGACTATAACGCCCGCTGCGTAAGTTTCGAAAAAAGCGAAAAAGTTGATAAAGAAAAAGAAAGTTAAAACTTTTTTCATAAATCCACCCCTTAATTATTTCAAATTTAACAATTAATATTACAATTCGAAAATTTTTATGGATTTTTTGATAATATTTTGAAAAGCTTATTGGTAGTCTTAAACACTCTTGTTTGTTTGAATTGTACCCAAATTTATTGTAAGCAACACAAAGGGAGAGTAAAATTTCATTAAAATATTTTGTTTTGTAAAATTTTTTTATTTTTGAAATTTATTAAATGAAGTTTTGAGATGCTAACTGAATTTGCTGTTATTCTATTGTTTTTTATAGTTGGTTTTCTTTTTGTTGCTGTTGGTCTTCTTGCTGCTGCAATAATCCGCCCTAACAAGCCTAATCCAATTAAATTATCAACCTATGAATGCGGTGAAGAACCTATCGGTTCTCCTTGGATTAAGTTTAATGTTCGATTTTATGTTGTAGCGTTGGTTTTCCTTTTGTTCGATGTTGAGATTGTATTCCTTTTGCCTTGGGCTGTGATTATCGATACATTTAAGACTTTCAGCTTGGGATGGTTTGTGTTTTTCGAAATGTTGATATTTGTTATAATACTTGTATTTGGTTATGCTTATGTCTGGGCAAAAGGCGATTTGGATTGGGAAAGACCAACTCCTGTGGTTCCAAAATTGGAATATTTGGTTTACAAAAAGAAGTAATAATTATTGTAAGAAGGAGGTTTTATGGGTTTATTAGATAGATTAGACCAGCCATTCGAAACAGGTGGTATTATTCTCGGAACACTCGAAGATGTTTTAAATTGGGGTCGTAGTAAATCGGACTGGTATCTTCATTTTGGTCTTGCCTGTTGTGCTATCGAGTTTATGTCGATGAATGCATCTCATTTCGATTTTATGCGTTTTGGAATCATTCCCCGAGCCACGCCACGCCAAGCCGATTTTATTATGATTACAGGCACGGTTACTTTGAAGATGGCTGAACGAATTAAAAGACTTTGGGAACAAATGGCAGAACCCAAATACTGCATCTCAGTTGGTTCCTGTGCCAATAGTGGTGGTCCTTATTGGCAGTATGGATATCATGTATTAAAGGGTGTCGATAGAATCATCCCTGTTCACGTTTATGTTCCTGGCTGCCCACCGCGTCCCGAAGCAATGGAAGAAGGTATGATGAAACTTCAACAGATGATTGACCAACAAGCGATTTTCCGAAAACGCCAAAGGCTTGCTGCTGAGGAAAAATTATTAACCAAAGAGTAAAGAACTATGGAAATTAAAGAAATTTTTGATTTGTTAAAGGAAAAGTTTCAAGATTCGATTGTTGAATTAGTCGATAATCCCCCATCAGACCCATTTATTGTTGTGAATCCTTCTGCATTATTCGATATTTGCTTGGAATTACGAGATAATCCTGAGCTCGATTTTGATTATTTAATGTGTTTAAGTGGGGTAGATTATCCCGAAAATTTTGAAGTTGTCTACCATATTTATTCATTGAAGAAAAAGCATAAGGTAGTATTGAAAGTTAAACTTTCAAAGGAAGAACCAAAAGTTCCATCTATTGAAAGGATCTGGCGTTCAGCCGATTGGCACGAACGAGAAGCCTACGATTTGTTTGGAATCATTTTCGAAGGGCATCATAACCTTATTAGGATTCTTTTGCCTTACGATTGGGAGGGCCATCCATTACGAAAAGATTATAAAGAACCTGAATTTTATCATGGAATAAGAGTTCCTTATTAAAGGGAGAACAAATGACAACAACACGTTATATCGATATTGATTTTAGTGCTATTGAATCTGATAGAATGAGGTTAAATGTCGGACCTCAGCATCCATCAACTCACGGGGTATTGCGCTTGGAAGTCGAACTCGATGGTGAAGTTGTAACTAATGTTATTCCACATATTGGATACTTGCACCGTTGTTTCGAAAAGATTGCTGAAAATATGAACTATCAGCAAGTAATACCCTACGTTGACCGTATGGATTACATTTCTTCGATGAATAATGAATTGCCATACGTAATGGCAGTCGAAAAGTTGATGGGAATTAAAGTCCCCGAAAAAGTTGAATACATTCGTGTAATAATGGCTGAGCTCAATAGAATTGCAAACCATCAGATTGCTGTTGCTACTTTTGGTTTGGATGCTGGGGCTTTTACACCATTTCTATACTTGTTCCGCGACCGAGAATACATTCTTTGGATTTTTGAAAAGGCTACGGGTGGAAGGCTCTTGTTCAATTACTTTTGGGTTGGTGGCTTGGCTCACGATGTTTATCCAACTTTCAAAGAAGATGTACTAAGTATCGTCAAACAAGTTCGTAAGACAAACAAAGAGATAGAAGATTTATTAATATACAACAAGATTTTCATTGACAGAACTGCTAATGTTGGTGTTTTACCTGCCGATGTAGCAATAAATTACGGATGTAGTGGGCCAGTGTTGCGCGGGTCGGGTGTACCGTTCGATTTACGAAAGAATGAACCATATTCGATTTACGATAGATTCGATTTTGAAATCCCTGTAGGAAAAGGCGAATGTGGTACAGTTGGCGATTGTTGGGACCGCAATATTGTTCGAATGAGGGAGATGGAGCAAAGTTGTAGGATTATCGAACAAGCTATTGCACAAATGCCAAACGAAGGAGATGTCAAGGCTGCTATTCCAAAAAAAGTAAGGCCACCGAAAGGTGAAGTTTATTTCCGTGCCGAAAACCCAAAGGGTGAACTTGGCTTTTATGTTGTAAGTGATGGGAAAGATAAGCCTTACCGTGTTAAAGGCAGAGCACCCAGCTTTGTTAATTTAAGCGTTTTGCCTGAAATTTCGCGAGGTTATTTGTTTGCGGACTTAATTGTAATTCTTGGTAGTATAGATATTGTCCTTGGGGAAATTGATAGGTAAATGTGAATTGAAATGGAAAGAATAAATGGAAACTTTTAATTTTGTCAGAGTATTATTAGGTGAAAATCTATTATCTGCCATCATTAGTACACTTTTACCATTAGTGTTTCTTATCATTTATGCACTAATAGCTATCCTTGGCGAGCTAAAAATTTCGGCTTGGATTCAAGAGCGATTGGGACCAATGCGAACAGGACCTTATGGAATTCTTCAGCCACTTGCCGAAGTTATAAAGCTAATTCAAAAGGAAGACATTACGCCGGCAGCAGCAAATAAGCCTTTATTTAATTTAGCTCCTTATGTAATTTTTGCTGGTTCGTTTGCTGGTTTTGCTGTTATTCCTTTTTCTGCTGCGTTTGCACCTGCGGAGATTAATTTAGGATTGTTCTACCTTTTTGCCGTTGGTGCTTTTGCTGTCATAGGCATTGTGATGGGAGGTTGGGCTTCGAATAATAAATATTCATTGCTTGGTGCAATGCGTTCGGCTTCGCAAATGATTAGTTACGAAATACCTGGAGCTATTGTAATTTTAACTGCTGCTGTTTTGGCTAATTCATTGAATTTGCAAAAGATAATAGAAATTCAATCAGGACCTTTCTGGAATTGGTTTATTTTCGGTGGTCCCGGTCCAATAACAAAAATTTGGATTTTCCCTTTTATGTTTATTTTGCTTACTGTATATATGTATGCTTCGCTTGCCGAAACAAACCGAACGCCGTTCGATATACCCGAAGGTGAATCCGAATTAGTTGCAGGCTATCATACAGAGTATTCGGGGATGAAGTTTGCTATGTTCTTTTTTGCTGAATACTCCAATATGTTTATCGTTGCAGCTATCATTGCTATTGTATTTTTTGGTGGATGGAATTCACCTTTTGGCGATTTTATGAGTGGATTTTGGTGGGGCGTCTTTTGGTTTATTTTAAAAGCAATGATTGTTGTTTTCATTCAAATTTGGCTCCGATGGACTTTGCCCCGACTTCGTGTTGACCAATTGATGTATTTTGGATGGAAGATTCTTCTTCCTTTTGCATTAGTGTCTTTTATTGTAATTAGCATTTATAGGATTATTTATTAAAATGTTGAACAACAGACAGGTCGAGCAATGATAAATTATTTGAAGAATGTTTGGACGTGGTTTTATACCATAATTGTTGGTATGAAAATCACGTTGAACCACCTTTTTGCAAAAAAGGTGACAATTCAATATCCAAACCAGCGTTATCCAATTCCTCCAATTGCACGAAATAGATTGCAGTTAATTCCTGAAAAATGCAATGGTTGTACTCAGTGTGCAAGAATTTGCCCAGTGCAATGTATCGAGATTGAAACACTACGAGTTGTTCCTTCGGACCCCGAAAAACCAATGTTAGCAGATGGAACTCCAAGAAAACTTTGGGTCCCAAAATATGATATAGATTTTGCTAAATGCTGCTTTTGTGGATTATGTACGACGGTTTGTCCGACTGAGGCTATTGTTCACACCACAGATTTCGAATACTCATCTTACACACGCGAAGGGTTGATTTATCACTTTTCCGATATGACTAAAGAAAAAGTGCAACAAAAGAAAGCCCTTCTTTCTGAACATTTAGCAAAGGAAAAAGCGGCAAAGGCTTCGGCAGCAAATAAAGAAAATACGAATAACTGAGACAGTGATATATGGATTTAATTGAAATTTGTTTCTGGTTATTTTCAATTTTAATAATATCATCGGCAATCGTAGTTGTTTTTTCGCGAAATGTTGTTTATTCGGTTTTTGCTTTGTTGTTTACTTTTTTTGGTGTAGCTGGAATTTATGTTATTTTGTATGCAGATTTTCTAGCTATCACTCAAATTATGATTTACATAGGTGGTATTTTAGTGCTATTGATTTTTGGAGTGATGTTGACCAATCGAATTACGGGTGTTGATATTAAAACAGGACAGATGGGGTGGTTGCAGATTTCCTTTGCCGGGGTGATTTCTGCTGCTGTGTTGGGTGTATTGATTTTTTTAGCTTTAACAACAAAATGGATGGTTTCGGAACAAAATTCCGAGGTGGGTTCGACTATCGAGGCTTTAGGAAGAAGTTTGTTGACTGATTATCTCTTGGCATTCGAATCTGCTTCTGTGTTGTTGTTAATAGCAATCATTGGTGCTGCATTAATTGCTCGAAGGAAATAATTTTTGAGGAATATATGAGTATAGGATTAACACATTTCCTGATATTGAGTGCAATACTTTTTAGTTTGGGATTATTTGCTGTGCTTACTCGCAAAAACGCTGTCCTTGTGTTAATGGGTGTAGAACTGATATTAAATTCTGCAAATATTAATTTTGTTGCATTTTCACGATTTAACAAAATCAATATCGAAGGGCATACTGCTGCTGTTTTTGTTATTCTTCTTGCAGCTGCCGAAGTTGCCGTTGCCCTTGCTATTGTGCTAAATATTTATCAGAATTACAAGCATATTAATGTCGATGAGATTGATAAACTTAAAGAATAATTTTGAAAACAATTTGTAAAGGTAGATATGAGCGGCGAAAATTTATTAGTCCTCGGTATTGTGGTCCTGCTTTTACCTATTTTAAGCTTCGCCATTAATGTTTTCTTTGGGAAAAAACTTGGCAAAAGTAGTGCTGTTGTTGCTACAAGTATTCTCGGATTGGTTCTTGTTATTTCTTTGATTATCTTTTTTCAAAAGGTGTATGGACATTTCGAACAAATTGAAAAAACTTCTGGTTGGCTTCTGCTTGAAATCTCCGACAAAATCTTACAATTTAAATTTACTTGGATAAATCTTGACACCATTCAATTAAAAGTTGGGATTGGAATTGATAACCTTGCAGCCACTATGTTGGTTGTTGTTGCATTAATTAGCTTCCTTGTGCACCTTTTCTCAATTGAATATATGGCTGGCGACCCAAGGTATTCCCGTTACTTCGCTTATCTTGGGTTATTCACTTTTTCGATGAATGGTATAGTTTTGGCTAACAACTTCCTTTTTATGTATATTTTCTGGGAATTAGTTGGTATTAGTTCTTATTTGCTAATTGGTTTTTGGTACGAAAAGAAATCTGCGTCCGATGCGGGGAAGAAAGCATTTCTGGTCAACCGAGTTGGTGACCTTGGATTTTTCATTGGGATTATGATTTTATATTTTAGTTATGGGACATTGTTGTTCGATGATATATTCGCTTCGATAGCAAAAGGAAACCTGCCTTTTGGTAGCGAAACATTGTTAACTCTTGCTGGTATTTTTGTCTTTTGTGGTGCAATAGGAAAATCGGCACAATTTCCACTGCACATTTGGTTGCCCGATGCAATGGAAGGTCCCACCCCAGTTAGTGCTTTAATTCATGCTGCTACGATGGTTGCTGCCGGTGTTTATCTTACTGCACGAGTTTTTGCGATGTTTACTGCATCTGCTTTAAGTTTCATTGCTGTTATTGGTACAATTACTGCTTTTCTTGCTGCTACAATTGCTTTGACCCAGGTCGATTTCAAGCGTATTTTAGCCTATTCAACTGTTAGCCAACTGGGCTATATGATTATGGGTCTTGGTGTTGGTGCCTACACGATGGGTTTTTTCCATCTTGTTACCCACGCTTGGTTTAAAGCGGCGTTGTTTTTGGCTTCTGGTTCAGTGATTCATGCAATGCATCATTCCGCTCATCATTTAGGTGACCACCATACCGACCCACAAGATATTCGTAATATGGGCGGTTTACGTAAAACAATGCCTTGGACATATAGAACTTTTCTTGTTGTTACCTTGGCAATTTCTGGTGTTCCCCTTACATCGGGATTTTTGAGCAAGGATGGAATACTTGCAGGAACACTTGCTTATGCTCAACTGACTGGTGGCTGGCATTGGTTAATTCCAATTGCCGGATTTAGTGCAGCTGGATTGACAGCATTTTATATGTTTAGGCTTTTGATTCTTTCATTTCACGGAACACCAAAAACAGAAGTTGCAAAGCATACCAAAGAGAACAATTGGATTATTCTTCTGCCATTGTTCATTCTTTCGATACTATCTTTTTGGTTCTGGTATTCTCCAAATCCAATTGATGCGCATTCGGGTTGGTTTCCAAAAGTAATTGCCCAACCACAAACTGTTGTTCCCGATGATATGCAGTGGGAGTTTCTGCTTTCAAAAAATGGTTATGTTCCCGAAAGCCACAATGCTCATACCGGACATCTTCCTTTGAATGAATTCGAAGAACAAATGCATAAAGCACACTATCCTGCAATGTTTTTATCGCTACTAATTGCTGGGCTTGGAATTCTCTTCTCGTTTCTAATCTACCAATTCAAAATTTTTAATCCCGATAACATTGCCCGACAATTGAAACCTCTTTACAAGCTTTCGTGGAATAAGTGGTATTTCGATGAAATTTACAATGCTACTGTTGTAGCTGGAACTGTTGGTTTTGCCAAAATTTCTGCATTGTTCGATAACAAGATTATAGATGGTATTGTAAATGGATTTGCTTGGCTTACTCGGCAGTTTGGCTTCTTTGCGGGATATTTCGATTTGTATGTTATAGATGGTTTAGTAAACTTTGTTGCAAATTTGACGGGATTCTTTGGTGGTGTTGTGCGCTATCTTCAAACAGGACGCGTGCAAACATACCTGGCATTGGCTGTTTTCGGTCTCTTGGTTTTTCTATATTTTTTAATTTGAAGTTATGTCAATAAAGATAAAATCGGAGGTAAGTTAGGATGCAAAGCACTTTGGGTTTCCCAATACTAACTTGGATTACTTTTTTACCAATTTTAGGTTTACTTTTGGTCCTTTTGGTACCAGTTGGTAAAGATGAGCGGTCCCGGGAGATTTCACATATTATTATGAGATGGATAACTGTGGGAATTACGTTTATCCAATTGATTTTGGCAATAATTATCTACATTAACTACAACAAAGCACTGCCCGGGGTTAACGATATTTTTTCATTTCAATTTGTCGAAAGGACAACTTGGATTGATGCAAATTTCCCAATTTTTGGTCACATCAAAATTGAATACTTCCTTGGTATTGATGGTATTAGTGCCCCGATGGTTCTTCTGACTGCGATTGTCTGCTTTGTCGCTGTCTTTCCCTCGTTTATCATCGAAAAGGCTGTCAAAGGCTACTTTGCAATGTATTTATTGCTCGACACGGGAATGATGGGAGTATTCGTTGCTTTGGATTTCTTCCTATTCTATGTTTTCTGGGAAGTAATGCTACTTCCAATGTACTTTTTAATCGGAATTTGGGGTGGTCCGAGAAAGGAATACGCTGCTATCAAGTTCTTTATATACACACTCGTTGGCAGTGTGTTTATGCTTTTGGTTATGATTGGCTTATACTATAGCGTTGGTACTTTTAGCATAATTGATATGACTAATCCCGCAAACTTTAAACCAGGGTCAATTTTCGAAGGCTTTCATACAACAATTCGTTATATTGCATTTATGGCTCTGTTCGTTGGTTTTGCAATCAAAGTACCAACTGTACCTTTCCACACTTGGTTACCCGATGCACATGTTGAGGCCCCAACGCCAATAAGTGTAATCCTTGCCGGTGTCTTGTTAAAAATGGGTACATATGGTATGCTTCGAATTGCATTCCCAATCTTCCCCGATGCCGTTGGATATTTTCAGACATTAATAGCCTGGGTTGGAATGATAAGCATCATTTATGGTGCTCTTTGTGCTTTGGGTCAACATAAGGTCGGTCAAAGAGATTTCAAGAAGCTTATTGCCTATTCCAGTGTGAGCCATATGGGATATGTGGTGTTGGGAATGGCTTCGATGCGCCCCGAAGGTGTAACTGGTGCCATTTTTCAAATGTTCAATCACGGAACAATCACCTCTATGCTCTTTATGATTGTTGGCGTAATCTACGACCGAGCCCATACTCGTGGTTTAGATGAATTTGGTGGTTTAGCCAATAAAATGCCCGTTTACACAGGAATTATGATGGTCGCATTTTTTGCAGCCATTGGGTTGCCCGGATTAAGTGGATTTATTAGCGAAGCAATGGTGTTTTTGGGTGCATTTAATACATATCCAGTTCTCACAATTGTTTCGGGCTTGGGTATTATTTTGGGTGCAGCATATATGCTTTGGGCTTTGCAAAAGGTCTTCTTTGGCAAATTGCCCGAACGATGGAACAAGCCTTGGGACCCAACGGGCAAGAAATTCCCAACCGATGACTTGATTGCTCGCGAATATGCTGCATTAGTACCATTGGCAATTATCATAATATATCTTGGGATTTATCCGAATCCAATGATTAGTTTGATGAGTACTTCGGTAAATCATTTCGTTGATTTTATGAAACCATTTGTTACTATTGGCAACTTTTTAACTGGTATGTAATTATTTTGTTAATTATTTGAAATAGCATTATGATTGAATTATTTGAGTTTTCATCGGAAATACAAAGAAGTTTAGCTATATTTATTCCCGAGATAATACTCATTATTACTTTGTTGGTCGCAATATTGTTCGATTTAATTTTTTCAAGGGTTCGCTTTTTAGTTGGCTATATTTCGTTAGTAGGATTTGTATTAGCAGGTTTAGCTTTGGTTAATACCCAGACCGACAAAATTGGATTTGTCGGCTCTTTTGTGGTAGATAATTTTGCATTATATTTTAAGTTCATTGTTTTGATTTCAAATCTCATTATCGTTATAATGAGTTTTTACTCGAAAGAATTAATTAGTGAAAAGCAATCACTTGGGGAATATTTCATTTTCATTGTTGGTATGACTTTTGGGATGTTTTTGCTCATTAGTTCCACAAATTTAATCCTTATTTATCTTGCAATCGAAACAATGAGCATTAGTTCTTACATTCTTGCTGGTTACACGAAGGAAATTAAGCGCGCAAGCGAAGCATCTTTGAAATATGTAATTTTTGGTGCTGCATCATCTGGTTTGATGATATATGGTGTATCTCTCATTTTTGGAATGGCAGGAACTTTGAACTTGTTTAAGATTAATCAAGTCCTTGCCCAAGGTATGATTGACCCCATTTCGTTGCTTATACCGAGTTTGCTTGTTATTGCCGGGTTTGCATATAAAATTTCTGCTGTGCCTTTTCATTTTTGGACACCCGATGTTTACGAAGGTGCACCGATTACAATTACGGCATACCTTTCGGTTGCATCCAAAGCAGCTGGCTTTGCCGTCTTGATTAGGTTTTTTAAAACGGCTTTGAGTTTACCAACAGAGGATTTTGCCAGTATCTGGACAATGGTTTCTTCAATCGATTGGAGTTTTATCGTTGCTGTGCTTTCAGTTTTGACAATGACATTGGGAAATGTTGTGGCTATCTGGCAGAACAATTTGAAGAGACTTTTGGCATATTCCAGTATTGCACATGCTGGATACATACTGATGGGTGTTACAGTAATGAACAACATTGGTGTAGCAGCGGTTTTGGTTTATTTCTTGTTTTATCTTATTATGAATTTAGGTGCATTTTATTGCGTAATGATAATCGCAAATGAGATAGGAAGCGAAGACATTAAAGATTTCGAAGGTGCTGGTTATCGTTCGCCTGTTGTAGCTGCATTCTTTTCTATATTTTTGTTCTCATTGGTTGGTTTGCCACCAACGGCGGGATTTATTGGGAAATTTTATGTATTTGCAGCAGCCATAGATGCGGGCTATATTTGGCTGGCGGTAATTGGTGTTCTTAATAGTGTAGTCTCCCTTTACTACTATGTTAAAATAATGCGAAATATGTATATTCGGGGACTGGACACTTCTGCTAGTCGCTTAAATACGAGTATTGTAAATGTTTCGGTTGTGGCAATTCTTGCCTTTCTTACAATACTTTTTGGGATTTACTTTGCTCCGATTTTGAATTGGGCATACCATTCGGTAAATATTTTTGTTGGTTAATTTATTAAATGGGTAGGTTTTCATTAATTCGTGGCGATATAACCAAACTTAAAGTAGATGCAATTGTAAATGCAGCAAATTCGCATCTGCGTGGTGGTGGAGGCGTCGATGGTGCTATCCGAAGTGCAGCAGGCGAAAAGTTAGTTAGAGAATGTCAAGAAATAATAAAAAAGATTAAGTTCGTGCCTGCGGGAGAAGCAGTAGCAACCTCGGGTGGAAATCTTCCGTGCAAATATGTCATTCATACCGTTGGACCAATTTGGCAAGGTGGGAATAGCAATGAAGCTCAAAATTTAGCAAGTGCTTATCGAAACTCTCTTCGTTTGGCTAAAGAATTAGGGGTTAAATCTATTGCTTTTCCTAATATTAGCACTGGCGTCTATGGTTTTCCAAAAAATTATGCAGCAAAAATTGCGACCGATACAGTTTATGATTTTTTAAAAAATGATGATAGCATCGATTTGGTTATTTTTGTATGTTTCGATTCTGAAAATTATTTATTGTATGACTTAATTCTTTCGGATGAAAAATTTAAATCATTATAGATTGCCTCTCCTTTCTTTCCTCTTTCTTTTTAATATTACCTTGCTTTTTTCACAACAGGAAATCAGATTAATTAATGCCGATAGCATTGTTGGTTACAAAATTGGCGACCAAAATGTAAGAGATTTCATTGGAAATGTTCAACTTCGTCAAGGAAACATCATTCTTCATTGTAATAAAGCAGTTCATTTTTTGGAAAGAAATGATGTTGAACTAATCGGAAATGTTCAAATCGAACAAGATGTGATGGTGCTTCGTTCCGAAAATATTGAATACATTGGGAACCAGAGATTAGCCAAATCCAAGAGCAAAGTGTTTATTAAGGATACAAGTGCTTTGCTTTCTGCGTTATGGGGAGAATATGATGCAAATACCCGAGTTGCAACATTTGTAAAGAATGTTACATTTTCCGAAAAAAAATTTAATTTAAAGTGCGAATATTTATTGTACGACAGAAACAATCAAATTGTCAGTGCATTCAACAATGTTGTTTATTCAGACGATTCTGTTGCAATTGATTGCGATACTTTATTTTATGACCGCAAAAACAACATTTACACTTTAATTGGAAATGTGAATATTGTTTCGAGAATTTCAAACATTCGTATACTTGCAGGTTTTGTGGAAAATCGACGAAACGAAGATTATTCATTTGCAAAAGATAATCCATTGGCAATTATTGTAGATACTTTGAAAGAAAGTGTTGTTACTAATGATACATCCTACGAGAAGATTGATTTCGATACTTTATTTGTGTTTTGCGATTCATTGTATTCAAAGGGAAAAGCTGATGCTCAGGAGTTTTATTTCGATGGAAATGTAAAAATATTTAAAAGCAGAATTTCTGCAATTGGAGGCGAAGGGTATTTATCGAGACAAAATAACATAGGGTATTTAAAGGATGAACCTTTTTTCTGGTATGACTCGACAGAGTTCCGTGGGAGAGTAATTTATTTGCATTTAAAAGAAAACAAAATAGAATATGTAGGTTTATCGAACGATGCTCGGATTTTAACTCCTTCACCATCTTGGTCGAACTTAATAAATGTCATAGAAAGCGATTCGCTTAATATCGTGTTCAAAGATGGTGAAATTTCGAAAGTTTTTGGTTCTGGGAAATCTAAAACTGTTTATTTTTTTGAAGACGAAAACCGAGCCCTTAACCTTTCGATTTTTACCTCCGATTCAATTCGTGTGGATTTTGTAAATCGTGAAATTGATAATGTTGTTTGGTTAGGAACTGTTTACGGTGAGGTTGTTCCCGAAAGTATATTCGAAAATAATATTAATAAGTTTTATGCACCACCAATTGATTATTATTCAAAAAAGCCTATTTTAGTTTTTGAATTGAAACGAAATGTTTTTGGAAAAAAATTATTAAATTAATATGTTAATTTGTAGGAAAGAATGAAAATATTTAAAGCATTAACATACATTCTTGTCCTTTTTGTAATTTTTTGTAATAAAGCTTTAACTTCCTCGAAGGTATCTGCATTTGAAGGGACGCATTTTTTTGTTGGCTTTATGCAAAATGAAATTGCAATTGACCCACGTTATGGAGGATTGCACTTAATTGTGTTTATCGTTACTTCAACTACTACAGATATTACGGTTATTTTTCCAAAAGATAGCATTATTCAATATAATGGAATTAAGCCAAATCAAATTCTCAAATTCGAAGCACCTTTGAGCATAGAAAACTACGAATCGGAGGTAGTTCAAAACAAGCTTATCGAAATTATTAGCTCAGCACCAATTGTTGTATATGGCTTTTCGACGCAATATTTAACTTCCGATGCCTACACGGCAATTCCAGTTGAAAAATGGGGGACTGAATATGTTGTAATGTCATATCCCAATGACCAATATTTACAATGGGATAACTTAGACCCTTTGGATTCAATTTATAAAGTAACACCCCGACAGAGCGAATTTTTGATTATGTCCGCATACGACAACACAACAGTAACATTCTACCCCAAAGCGATAACAGCTCGTGGCGGGCAAGTAGGTCAACCACAAAAAGTTGTTCTAAATCGTGGGCAGTGCTATCTGGTCAAGTCTTATCCCTTCCCGAAAGGTTACGGGGATTTAACTGGCACTATTGTTCGAGGCGATAAGCCATTTGGTGTTTTATCGGGACACGTGAGGACTGCCGTTCCGCAGAACCTTGTCCCCCGCTGGGATTCCAAAAATCATCTTGTTGAAATGCTTATGCCCACTAATGCTTGGGGTAGAGAATTTATTACCGTTCCTTTTAAAGCAAATGCATTTGGGGATTTAATAAGAATTACTGGCATCTTCCCAAATACAGTTGTTACAATGGAATACGATAATCAAAGAGTTGATATTCCAATAGATTATAGCAAGAATTTTGTCGATATTCCTTACATAGCAACCCCTGTTCGTTGGATTTCTAATAATCCAATTCAGGTTGCCCAATTTCCTATGCATTCGGGGACAGATGGCGATTCACCAAATTTCGACCCCGCAATGGTAATTGTCCCTCCCGTCGAGCAATTCGTGAATCGAACTAATTTTCAAACTCCACAGAATATGACTTGGAATCCTACCCAGTTCTTGGCCCATATGGTTAACATTGTAGGTCACATTAGTGCCTTGGATTCTTTAAAGATAAATGGAATACGTTTATTAGACTACACTGGAAACTTTACGATAACTCGAATTTTTAATGATTACTTTTGGACTAATGTAAAATTAGAAGTAGGACAATACCTGCTGGAAAGTAAAACGGGTATGTTTAGTGGAATTGTGTATGGATTTGGGTTAGCAGATGGTTATGCTTTTGTGTTGGGTTCGTCGCTGTTGAACCCATTTATTCAAGATTCTTCTTTACCATTAATTGCTTTCAATGATGATTGTGGTAATCTCGATGGTTTTATTTACGACTCTTTGGAAAATAATGGTTCGGGGCTGGGTTATGTTTTTGTTATCCGAGATAGCACCTATAACTATAATTATTCAATTTCGAACATAATAGACACTTCGGGTGTTTATTTTACTGCAAGACTTACCGATAGGTACAAAAAAGCAAAAATTGTGATAGAAGCCCGAGACAAAAATGGTAATACAAAGAGGCTTTCATATTCCTACGAACCACCCGATTTGAGTATTCCAAACAGTTTGAAATTCGATAATGTAAAACTTAACGATTCGCTTACAAAATCTGTTAAACTGATTTATAAGTCGGGTTCACTGAATATTAGGATTTTGAAGATTCGTTTAAAAAACAATGACCCGAGATTTTCTATCTTCATAAATAAGCGATTTCCAATTGAGCTTGACCTAAAAGATTCTGTTGTTTTTTATGTTTCTATTGCTCCGAAAGGTTCTCTTGCAGGACTTTCCGATACAATTATTATTGAGACGGATTGTAATTTGGTTTTTGAAATACCTATTATTGTTTCACCGCTTTATATTGATTTCGAAGTTTATGGCTACGATTTTAAAAAAGTATATTTGGGCGATACTGCCGTTGGATTTGTAAAAATTTTGAATAAAAGCGGGGTTGATGTTTACATCGATTCCATAATGTTTCAATCTTTTGGAAACGTTTTCTTTAAGGAAGCTAAACCAAGACAGCTTCTAAAAGCCAAAGATTCTTTGGTTTTCAGGATTACATTTGTTCCTAAGGAGCGGAGAGTGTATTCAACAAAAGTTGTGTTCTTCGATGAAATTCGCAGCAGACCAGAGGCTGTTATCATTGGCGAAGGTGTTGCACCCGATGTTGCTTCACTTTTTGTGGATTTCGGCAATGTTCGAATTGGTCGTTCCAAAGATACGATTGTCTATTTATCGAACAATGGGAACATAAATACCTTGCTTAGTTTTACTAATTTCATAAGTGTATCCGACAATTTCGATACTTTGCAATTTATATGGAATAAAGTAATTCCAGAATTTGATTCAATAGCAATAAATTTATCCTTCACACCAACTTCTTTGGGTTACTCGGAAGTCGAAGCCGAATACATTTCAGATTGGAAACTTAGCAAGCCTATTATTATTAAATGTGTTGGGCAGGGGGTTTTACCAAAAATTAAGACAAATAACGTGATTTTCGATACAATTTTTATTGACCAATCTCAAAGGATTACGGCAAAAATTATTGAGTCTATTGGAACTGAAACTTTAAGGATTGACAAAGCCGAAAAAATCGAAGGGGATTTCGATTCATTTGTCTTCGACTCATCTTGGTTCAATTCCATTGATTTACCTGTAAATGCTTTTATTGAAACGGATGTAGTTTTTGCACCCAAGAAGTTGGGTGTGAATTATTTGAAAATACTTGTTTATTCCGATGCTGTCGAAGGTTATGGTGTTCGTCTCGATACAATTTTGTTCTATGGATATGCTTTAAGCCGAGATACTATCGATGGTGATGTTGAACTACAATATTTTGGTTCAAGTTATCTTTGTCAAAAGAATTTGTTACAATTTACTATCAAAAACTCTGGAAACGTCGACCTGAAGATTGTTAAAATAGAGCTTTCTGCAAATGAATCAATACTTGAATTTAATCCGAATAAATTGACTGGTCAAACCATACCGCCCAATAGCAGTATTAAAGACACGGCTTTCATTCGTGCACTTAAGCAAGGACTGGTAGTTGTATTTGTTAAAGTAATTTTCGAAAATGGCTTTATTGTTTTGGATTCACTTACCATCAACTTCGAAAAGATAGTTCCATTGATTAAAGTCAAAACACCCGAGGCGAGATTAGACATTGGAAAATGGCATACCTTTACGGTTGAAGGAAAAATCGAAAATGAAATAATTGGAGAAATTCAATTAAAATTTGTAGTAACATTCGACTCTTCTCAGATATTAATCGATACATTGCATAATTATTCATTGAAGTTTACTGAATATGGTTATGAGAAGTCTTTGCCAATGAAATTTTCGAAGCTATCGAATTCCCAAATTCTTTTGGAAACTGTACCTTTTTTCATTATGGAGTATCCATTTAATTTTAGTTTCGAAGTTCCTTTTTTGGCGTTATTGAACGAAAATGTGGATGGTGTAATTTATGTTTATCTAAACGAAAGTGATTGCTTTTCCGAAACTATTTCGCAGAATGGTTATAAATTTAATCTTGTTTGCATACATCCGATGAGAAACATCGAAATAATTACTTTGCCAAAATTATTGAATTATTATCCAAATCCTGCGACAGAAAATTTAACATTAGATATTTTTTCTGAAAAAAATGATTTTGTTATTATGAAAATATTTGATAAATTTGGAAGACAAGTTTTTAATGAAAGAAAAAATTTGAAGGCAGGAATTAATACAGTAAATATAGATTTGATTAATTTTGCAAATTCAATATATAATCTTGTTTTGGAAAATTACCAGTGGAAATATACAATTATTTTTATTAAGGTTAATTAAGGTGAACTTATGAAGTATTTTGCTTCTTTATTCATTTTTTTGTTTGTTGTGAACTTAGCAGTGGCACAAGAAGAAGAAGGTCCGACGCCATTAGGTCCTGGTCGTGGTAGATCTGCAATTTATCTTGGACCCGTTGCGGGGTACAATCGTGCAATTCACTCTGCCGATATTGCATCTTTTGCCGATGACCCACTTTGCCCATTTTTTACAAACGGTACATCTAATGGTTTCTTCATTGGTGGTTTCTATGAGCAAATTCTCGGTGGAATTGCTTCCAAACATTCTCTTGTTGGCCGTGTTGTGTTTTCTACAATGCCTGCTACTTTTTCCAAAGAAGGTGATGCTTATCCTTCATTGGTAGAGCAGGGTCCAAACAAAGTAACAACTGTAATCACTCGAACAAACCACGATGTTGAAGTAAAGTATAGTTTATTGACAATAGAGGCAATGTATAAATTTAATGTGGTTTCGGGAATTGTTCTTACTGCTGGACCTTCCTTCGATATTGTTTTGCAGAGTAACCTAAAACAAACATATAAGTTAGTTGAACCTGACAATGTTCGTTTTAAGCGCAATGAAGAAGATCTAGCTTCTGGAAAGATAAAGGCTTATTTAGATAACGACCGTACTATTCTTGTCTACGATGGACCCGTTGCCCGCCCATCTGTCCGTGCTGATGCAAAAGCTTCGAGTGTTCGATTTGCTTTGAAGTTTGGTGTAATGTACGAAATTATTACTGGCTCGAAGATCGACATCATTCCCGGGGTATTTTACAATCTCGGCGTTACAAATATCAATAATGTCGAAACGTGGAAAGTTAGCTCTATTCAAGCTGGTGTGGATATTAGGTTTACACTATAAGTTTTCGACCTAAGTATCATTAAATTTTGCAAAAAAATGTTTTATTAGCATAAAGAATTTACGTTGATTTTCGTTAAATTCTTATTTCGAAAGGGCGGGTTCTTAACCCGCCTTTTGTAATTTTGTGTTATTTGAAATTTGTATTTAGATTAAGGTGAATTTATGGAAATATTGTATTCTCCCTGGCGTTCGAAGTATATTGAATCATTTAAAGATGAAAAAAGTAAGGAGGGTTGTTTTGTATGTGAAGCAATAGAAAGACCCGATGAGGCAAAAGAAAGATTGGTGGTATATAGAAATAATTTCTCGATTGTAATAATGAACAAATATCCTTACAATGCGGGGCATTTACTTGTGTGTCCTTTGCAACACGTTTCAAATTTTGATTATTTAAGCAATGAAGAGCTTTTAAACCTTATGCTCACTCTAAAAGATTCGATTAGAGTTTTGGACAAAGTATTAAAGCCTCACGGATACAATGTTGGAATGAACATTGGCAGAACAGCAGGTGCAGGTCTGCCAGAACACATACATTTTCATATTATTCCACGATGGAATGGCGATACTTCCTTTATTACAACTGTTTCGGATACGAAAGTAATTTCTCAATCTTTCGAAGAACTTTACGAAAAGATTAATGCTCTCTTCAATGAAAAACAATGAAATGGATTTTTTTAAACCAAAGAAGTATTTTTCGCAAAACTTTCTTTGGGACAAAAACATAGCAAAAAAAATTGTCGAAACTTTCAATCTTTCCAATGGAGATGTAGTTGTCGAAATTGGTGTTGGCAAAGGGATTATTACCCAATTTCTTCTTGAAAGGCAAATTCATTACATTGGCTATGAAATTGACAAACAACTCTATTCAACTTATGAAAGAGTTTTTTTGTCGAACAATTGCCTTTTCTATGAATTTGTGCTCGAAGATTTTTTAAAAACTAATTTGGAAGTGATTTACAGTAAGTTTAATCGAAAGTTAATGATTATTGGAAACATTCCGTATGGTATTACAGGGCGAGTACTGTTTAAATTAATAGAAAATTGTAAAATTATTAAAAAAGCCACACTAATGGTTCAAAAGGAGGTTGCCCGAAGAATTTTAGCATCGCCGAATACGAAAGATTATGGCATATTTTCGATAATTTTTAAGCTTATTTCGGATGTTGAAATGTGTTTCGATGTTAGCCCAAGTTGTTTCTTCCCGAAACCAAAGGTATATTCGAGTGTAATCAACATTTCATTTAAAGATTCATTTGAACCAAATTTCGACGTTGCGAGTTTTATTGATTTTCTGGGTTCAGCATTTTCGCATCGAAGAAAACAATTAATTAACACAATTTTTAAAAAATACGATTTCGAAGCCAAAGAAGATGTAGTAAATTTATATAAGAATAAACGAGTTGAACAACTTTCGCCGTCTGAAATTTTGAATTTATATATTTTAGCATCTTCGAAAAAATGATTTTATGAAAGTTAAAGGGATAGATTTTGGTTTAGTTTCCAAGCTTATTAAACTACTAAAAGATTATCCATTTTTGCTTTTCTTTGCTTTTTTATTAATGTTGTTAAATACAGTTTCAGCTCCGTTGCGTCCATATCTTTCGAAAATTGCAATAGATGATTACATTTTAAAAAAGAATTTCGATGGGCTTGTAGAAATAATTTTGCTCATTGGTTTGATATTAGTTTTGAGTGCCTTTTTCCAGTTTACATCTTCTTACCTAATGAGATTGATTGGTCAAAAATCTTTGTATAAACTTAGGTTGCAATTGTTTAATCATCTTTTAAAATTCGATGTTTCTTTTTTCGATAAAACTCCCATTGGCAGAATTGTTACAAGGTTAACCAATGATATTGAAACAATTTCGGACATTGTTTCGGGCGGTTTGATGATGATTTTAATTGACTTATTGCTGATAGTTTCGATAATTGTATTCATGTTTATTACAGACGTTCGATTGACTTTTGTTACCTTGGGTGCTATTCCTGTTTTTTTTACAATTTCATTCATTTTCAAAAATAAAGTTAGAGTTCTTTTTACGAATATTAGGAAGGTTATTGCTCAAATAAATTCCTTTCTTAATGAATACTTTTCGGGAATAACTACTATAAAGCTTTTCGATGCAACTGGGTTCTTTCAGGATAAGTTCAGGAATCTTAATTTAGAGAATAGGAATCTTTGGTTAAAAACAATTTCGTACTATGCAATATTTTTCCCAACTATAGAACTAATAGGTACATTGGTTTTGTCTCTTATTTTGTGGTACACTGCTGTAAAAATTACTTCGAATGAAATTTCCCTTGGTACATTCTTTGCATTTATTCAATTTGCCGAAATGTTTTTCCGACCGATTCGGGATTTGACAGAAAAATTTACCACATTGCAAAATGCAATAACTGCTTCGGAACAAGTATTTAAGATACTCGAAGAAAAACCCCGCCAGATGCAAGCTACTAATGGTTTGTCTTTCGAAAAGATTAATCAGAAAATTGTTTTCGATAGGGTTTCATTCTCTTACGACAATGAAAACTTTGTTTTAAAAGGCATAAGCTTCGAAATAAACCGAGGCGAGACAGTTGCCATAATTGGTCCGACTGGTTCGGGCAAGACAACACTTGTCCATCTGTTGTGTAGATTCTATACTCCCAATGAAGGTAGAATATTGATTGATGGAATTGAAATAAATAGATTCAGACTTCAAAGCTACCTACAACGAATTGCAATTGTAAGTCAGGATGTTTTTTTGTTTTCTCGGACAATTTTCGAAAATATTACTCTTGGCGACGAAAGTTTATCTATCGAAGAAGTCGAACGAATTTGTCAGCAATTAGGTATTGACCAATTCATTAAAAGTCTGCCTAGGAAGTATTTTACAAGCACTGTGGATAAAGGATTTACATTGTCAGCTGGTCAACGGCAGTTACTTTCATTCATCCGTGCATTTATTCGAAATCCTGAACTACTTATACTTGACGAGGCGACTTCCAACATCGACCCCGAGTCCGAAAAATTAATTGAAAATTTGATTCAAAGAATATTAAAAAATAGAACATCAGTTGTTGTTGCACATAGAATTTCCACCATATTAAATTCCGATAAAATTATTGTTCTAAAAAATGGTGAGATTGCTGAAATTGGAACACACCAAGATTTATTACAAAGCTCGAAACTTTATTCTAAGCTGTTTGAGTACGAATTTGTTAGATAGCACAATGAACGATTTTGCCTTTTGAAATTGTTGCTAAATTTTTAACTTGCTCGGTTGACTTTTGGCTTTCCAAAATGTTTGTGTCTAATACAGTTATATTTGCTTCGTTACCGACTGATATTGAATTTGGTTTTTCATTAATGCTTTTTTTTGGATAGTAGTAATATGTTTTAAGTGCTTCTTGAATAGAAATCTCTTCCATTCCGAAGGAATTATCTTTGTCAAAGTTTTGTCTATTGACAAGTGCATTGATTCCAAACAGAGGATTAGGATTATCGACGGGGAAATCCGATCCACTGCAAAGGATGATTCCATTTTCAATAAAGCTTTTCCAACGGTAGGCGTCGGTGCATCTGTGTCCCAATCTTTTTTTTGCCATTGCAATATCGGAGACGAAATGATAAGGTTGAACAGAAGCCGAAATCCCGAGTTTTTTGTATCTTTCCACATCATCGGAGCGAACAATTTGGGAATGTTCAATACGAACAAATCTTGGGCGATGAGTAGAGTATTGCAAAAATTTTTCGTAATAGTCTAAAAAGATTTTTGTAGCAAGGTCACCAATGCAGTGTATTGCAATACCCAGCCCGTTTTTACTTGCATAATGTAAATAACACATTAATTCATCTTCGTTGATTAATTGAAAGCCACTTTGAGATGGATTGTCTTGGTATGGTTGAAAAAGCAACGCACCATACGAACCCAAAGCACCATCCATAAAAAGTTTTATGCCTACGATTTTTATTGCGTCGTCGGTGAAATATGTATTAAGTTCATTTAATTTAATATTTTCTAAATTCTCTTTGTTAAGGAAAATTCTGATGTTAATCTTCTTCGTTTTGCTGTGGTAGGTATTTCGATAAATTTCCAAAAACTCGGTAGGAACATCCATATCGTGAGCTTCAGTTATGCCAAATTGTGTAAGGTATTCAATCCCTCGAATTAAAAAAGATTCAAGTTGTTCAGTTGAGTATTGGGGAATTTTGCTAAGGATTAAATTCATTGCATTGTCAATGAGAATGCCAGTAGGTTGGTTGTTATCATTCAATAGTACATCTTTGGATTGGTTAAAAGAGATAAGCTCGTCGATTTTGCATAATTCCAAAGCTTTGGAATTTACCCATATGCAATGTCCATCGATTCGGACAAGTGCAACAGGCTTGTTTGGGAAATACTTATCCAGAATGTCCTTGCTTGGAAGCGTCGGATTAAGCCAATTTTCATTATTCCAGCCACGGGCGAATATCCAATTACCTCTTTTTGTGGGCTTTTCAATTAGTTTGACGGCACATTCTTCGGCTGATTTGCAATCGGCGAGATTCGGAAAAGACAACTGCTCCCCTGAGCCTAAAAGATGGATATGTGAGTCGATGAATCCTGGATAAGCATAAGCATTTCCAAAATTATGCTTTTTATTGTCGATTATTATTGTTAAATCATTTTTTAAATGGATAACTTCTACGATTTTGCCATTCTTGATGATTATTTTTCCTTGAAACATATATTACTATTTTCGAAAATGAATAATTGAAAAAAACTATATTATTAAACTTTTTTTGAATAATTTTGTTTCTTATGAAGTCTGACATCGATTTTATGAAACTTGCTATAAGCGAAAGTTTAAAATGTTTTTCGAGCGAAGATGTTCCTGTTGGGAGTGTAATTATTTACAACAATAAAGTTATTTCGAAGGCGCATAACGAAGTAGAGAAAAGGAAAGACCCTACATCTCATTCCGAAATTTTGGCAATAAAGAAAGCTTTAAAAAAGTTGAGTACAAAATATTTGTATGATTGTACTTTGTATACAACATTGGAACCTTGTTCGATGTGTGCAGGTGCAATAATTCTGGCAAGGGTTGGGCGAGTTGTTTGGGGGGCATACGACCCAAAAGCTGGAGCTGGTGGTTCAGTATTGAATATATTAAATAATCCAAAATTGAACCATAGACCTGATTTGCTTGGTGGTGTATTGGAAGCTGAATGTTCCAAAATTTTAAAGGAATTTTTTATCAAATTAAGAATGAATGGAAAAGGAAATACTCATTGAAAAGGGGGTTCTCTATCTTGTTCCAACACCAATCGGTAATTTGCGCGATATCACATTTCGAGCTCTCGAAACACTTCGGAAGTGCGATATCGTTGTATGCGAAGACACGCGCTCGGCGGGGAAGCTATTCAAACTGCTTGATTTGCCTTCGAAAAAGTTCATAAGTTTTTTCGACCCAAAAGAAAGTGAAAAAGTTGAAAATATTGTTCAAATTATTAATGAGGGCTACACGGTTGCCTTGATTTCCGAAGCTGGAACTCCTTTGATTTCAGACCCGGGCTATAAATTAGTGCAAAAGTGCATTGAGTTGGGGATAAAAATTATCCCATTGCCAGGGGCAACGGCTTTTGTTACAGCCTTAGTTGGAAGCGGTTTGCCTGTTCATCGCTTTACATTTTTTGGCTTTCCACCCCAAAAGTCAATCTCGAAATTCATCGACGAAATTATTAATAATCCATACACAACCATTATTTACATTTCACCATATAAAATTCTAAAATTTTTTAAATTGCTCAATGGTAAAATTGAGTTAGAGAGGAAAATATGTCTTGTAAGGGAGCTAACTAAAATGAATGAAGAATTTATCCGAGGCAGTTTCCGCCAAGTATTTAACCTTCTTACAAACAACGAAATTACACTCAAAGGGGAATTCGTATTGTTAATCGAAGGGAAACAATGTTCATAACATTCGAAGGAATTGATTTTTCAGGAAAGACCACTCAGACACTCCTTTTAGCAAATTTTCTGCAAAAGAATGGATATAAAGTAATTACAATCCGCGAGCCAGGAGGGACACCATTTGCCGAAAACTTGCGAGAAATCTTGCTTGCGAAATCGACTAACATAGATTCGTTGTCGGAATTATTTTTGTTCGAAGCAGCTCGGGCGGATTTAGTTTCGAAGGTAATTAAGCCTGCATTGGATAAAGATTACGTAGTACTTTGCGACCGTTTTTACGATTCGTCGGTTGCTTATCAAGGTTACGGTAGGGGATTGCCAATTCAATTTATTTCGGAATGTAATTACTATGCAACAAAGGGATTAGTTCCCGATTTAACTTTTCTTTTGGATATCGACATTAATGTGTTAACGCTTCGGTCTGGAAAATTCGAAAAAGATAGATTCGAAACATCTGGAATTGCATTCCTTCAAAAGGTGATTGATGGCTTTCGCGAGATTGCATCCCAAAATACAAATAGATTTTATGTTATTGATGGGAGGAAGGATATTGAATCGATTAGTAAAGAAATTTTCGATATAGTTATAAAAAAATTGGTGGAAAGGAATGACCTTAGAAGGTAAAATTGCATTTATTTCGGGGGCAAGCTCGGGAATTGGAAAAGCCATTGCAGAGGCTTTTGCAAAAAATGGTGCAAAATTAATATTGCTTTCACGCAGGATGAACCGTTTAGTAGAGCTTTCCGAAGACTTAAAACAGAGATTCGGTACAAAATTGTATTTAATTCAAGCAGATGTACGACAATTCGAGGAACTTAAAGAGGCTTTTAATCGAATTCCATCTGAATTTCAAGACATCGACATTTTGGTTAACAATGCAGGTTTGGCTTTGGGGTTGGATAAAATTTACAATGGTAATATCGAAGATTGGGAACAAATGATTGATACGAATATTAAAGGCGTGCTATATTTGACAAAATTGGTTTCCCCGATTTTATTGAAGAAAAACGCTGGTCATATTGTTAATATTGGTTCGTTGGCTGGAAGAGAGGTCTACCCGAATGGTAATGTTTATTGTGCAACAAAGTTTGCTTTGAAGGCTTTATCGAAGGCTATGATAATGGATTTCAATGGGACTGGTGTAAGGGTAAGCAATGTTGACCCTGGGCTTGTCGAAACAGAGTTTTCGATTGTCCGATTCAAAGGCGATACCGAAAGAGCAAAGCAAGTTTACCAGGGTTACAAGCCTTTGACCGGGGAAGACATTGCTAGAGTTGTACTGTTTATTGTTACTTTGCCGGAACATGTTAATATTCAAGATATTTTAATAACACCGACTGCACAAGCTACAACTACGATAGTTCATAAGGAGTGGGGATAGTCGATTTTGAATGAAATTTCGGGGTGATTTCATTTTTAGTGTTAAATAATTTTGAAATTCGAATAAAAAAAGTTAATTTTGTAATTAACTGAGGAGAGGTGGCCGAGTGGCTGAAGGCA
>FWWM01001204.1_pt1 | contig 80417 bp, 75 predicted proteins | sample 2228351 | NCBI WGS metagenome assembly FWWM01 (sample SAMEA103939774, study PRJEB20133) | metagenome | reverse complement strand
ATGATGCCTGTCTCGTCGCTCACCGCCACCCCAATACGCCGTGTGCCTATGTCCAGCGCCATGATTCTGGGCATCTTTACTGCTATTGTACCGCACTCAAGCAAGCATAACAACGCGCACCCCGTCGCCAAACCCCGTTGCCTGTGCCACCTCGCCTGTGCTATCATGACACCATCCTGAACACTGAGGGGTAGCCATGAGCCACAAACACGACCTTGTTGCTCCACCCGACATCATCCGGCGCGATTTCGCCGAGATGGACGCGGAAGAGACCCTGCGCACCAGCTGGGACGTGGAAGAGCTTCTGCTCATGCAGGCGATCGAAGGGCACGCCCATGAAGGGCACGGCGCCTTTCACGGACGCCGCTACCCAAACACTACCATTGACCACATCGCCCGCGCCCTGCGCCGCGACCCACACGCCATCCGCTCCGCCCGGCAGGCGCTCATCGACGACATCCGTCGCTATGCAGAGCGGGTGATCGCCGGAGAGCAACCCGAACTGATGGACGAAGAGGGCGTGCCTCTGCTCACCATCAGCACCCTGCGCCATATTCACGTCGCGCCCGAAGATGTTCTGCGCGGGCTGTTCCTCGGAGGCTTCCGCGACGACCCCGATGTGCGCAAAGAGGTGGAACAACGCACCGGCTGGACGATCGGCGGCGGACGGGGCTATCTGGTCAACACTCAGGTGATGGAGCAAATGGGGCTCGACGGCTATCGGCTGGCAAAAGAGGCACACGAACACGAGCTGGACGAGTTCCGGGCGAAGGGGTTGATTGTGGGTAGCGAACATGCACACGACCCGCAGGTACACTATATGTACATCCGCCACCGCGTGGGCCCCGGCGCGTCCGATGATTCTGCGATGGTGATGGCGGGCAGAGTGTGGAATCTGGGCGTGGCGGTGGGCGTCTTTCTGGCGGATGCGGTGGACACGCTGGAGAAGTACGTGCTGGAGTATGGCGACAAAGACCGCGAAATCGCCGAGTATATCCACCAAAACTTCAAAGACCTGCAGATGGATTGGGAGGATGTGTACCGCCTGACCTTTCTGGCGGCAGTGCCGATGGAACTGCGCGGCGAGGTTCCCGATAGCAGTCTGCGCCACCTTCTGCGCGTAGACCGGCGGCACGACCAGTGCGCGCTGGAAAGCCATCTGCTCTATATCCAGCGACGCCCCTATGCCCGCATGGTGCTGGCACATGAGGGCATCCCCAACCACCGATTCTATGCCTACGTGGAGGAACGTCTGGCGAAGGCACATGAGTATGGCTTCTGAACCGCTGTTGCAGGTGGATAGGTTGACGGTGGCGTTTGGCGACTCGCCGCCCGTCGTGCAGGATGTGAGTTTCGAAATCCTGCGCGGTGAGACGGTGGGCATCGTGGGCGAGAGCGGCTCGGGCAAAACGATGACTGTGCTGTCTATCATGCGCCTGCTCCCGCCGGGGGGACGCATCGTGCGGGGTAGAATCATGTTCGACGGGATGCCCCTGCACCAGTTCAGCGAGGCGCAGATGCGAGGCGTACGCGGCGGCGACATCGCGATGGTGTTTCAGGACCCCTTCACCTGCCTGAACCCGGTGATGCGAATCGGCGACCAGATTGCCGAAGCGGCTCGCCTGCACCGCGACCGCGCCGAGGGCAACCCCTACCAGCTGGCGCTACAGATGCTTCGTGCCGTACACCTGCCCGACCCCGAACGCATCGCGCGCCGATACCCGCACGAGCTCTCGGGCGGACAGCGCCAGCGGGTGATGATTGCGATGGCGTTCATCTGCCACCCTCGCCTGCTGATTGCGGATGAACCGAGCACTGCACTGGACGTGACCGTGCAACTGCAGATACTGCACCTGATGCGCGAGATGCAGGAACAGCAGGGCACCGCCGTCCTGCTCATCACGCACGACATCGGCGTGGTAGCGTACACCTGCGACCGCGTGCTGGTGATGCACGAGGGCAGAATCGTGGAGTCGGGAAGCGTGTACGAGGTGCTGGAGCGCCCCCGGCACTCTTATACCCGGCGTCTTCTTGAGGCAGTCGGTTAGCCATGCCTCCGCTGGTAGAGATGCGCGACGTAAAGGTGTACTTCCCGCTGGCGCGCGGGGAGGCGGTACGCGCAGTGGACGGCGTGCACCTGCAGATGGAGGCGGGCGAGGCGGTAGGGCTGGTGGGCGAGAGCGGTAGCGGCAAAAGCACCCTGGCGCGGGCGCTACTACGGCTCGTTCCGCTGACCGCCGGTGAGGTGTGGTTTCAGGGGCAACCGTTGCATCGCCATTCCGAGCGGGAGATACGCCCCCTGCGCCAGCGGATGCAGATCGTGTTTCAGGACCCGATGGCGTCACTCAACCCGCGGATGCGTATCGGCAGTATTCTCGCCGAGCCGCTGGAGGTGCACGGTATCGCGCGTGGACGGGAAGCATGGGAACAGGCAGGGCAACTGCTGGAACACGTGGGGCTGAGCCGGGAGCACCTGCATCGCTATCCGCATGAGTTCTCCGGCGGTCAGCGCCAGCGTATCTGTATCGCCCGCGCCATCGCCACTCAGCCCCACCTGCTGGTAGCGGATGAGCCGACCTCCGCGCTGGACCTGTCCATCCGTGCGCAGATTCATGCCCTCCTGCGCCATCTGCAGACGGAGATGAACATGGCTATCCTTTTCGTCACCCATGACCTGCACGCGGTTCGGCAGGTGTGCTCGCGGGTGGAGGTGATGTATCTGGGAAGGATTGTGGAGAGCGCGCCGGTGCAGAGGCTGTTCACTGCGCCCGCCCATCCTTACACGCAGGCGTTGCTGGACGCTGTGCTGGAGCCGCGTCCTTCGCAGGCTCGGCGCCCCCGCCACCTGCCCACAGGCGATGTGCCAACGGCAACGCGCATCCCCACCGGTTGCCGCTTCCACACGCGCTGTCCCTATGCGCACGAACGCTGTCGGCAGGAGGAACCGACCCTGCGCACGGTGGGAGAGGCGCATCAGGTGGCGTGCCACTTTCCGCTAAGTGAAGCGGGGTAGCCGTAGCAGCTACCCCGCCCGTGAGAGGGCTACCAACTGGCTTCAGGGCCGCCCTTACTGTACCGGAACGCCGTTCACGCAGTCGTAAACCGTCAGACCACCTGCCGCGTACGCACGCTTGCCCCACAGGAAGTTGCGCGTGTCGAGCGTGGCTTCCAGTTTGAAGAACTTGGCGTGACCGTCGGCGAAGATGTAGTTTGCCCCGCCCGAGTGACGGTCCGGACTGATGTATGCGATATGGTGCTGACCGCCTGCGTTGTTGTTCTGCTGGGCATAGCGGATGGCAGACCACGCTTCCGCAGGAGTCAGTGCGCACACCGGTCCGCGTACTCCAGCCTCACCGTCGTACACGTTGCCGTTGTCCGAGACGCCGTTGGTGGGGCGGTGCGACTTGATGGCAGCGCCGCCGGTGGGCGAGGTATCGTTCAATGCACCCAGCACGTCCGTGATCTCGGCAACCGCAATCACCTGCGCGGGAGTATCCACGGCGGCGATCGAGACCACGTTCTGAGGAACCGCCGCATACTTCTTACGCGGCATCAACAGCTCGTTGGCGATGTAGCTCATGCGATCCGCCTGAATGTCCTGGATGCCGGGGTACTGCGGGATCTGTCCAGCAGGCGCGTTGTTCGGGTCCAGGAAGTTGGTGGGGGCAAAGCCACCCAGACGGTGACTCGGACACACCCAGATGGTTCGGCTACCCTTGAGTTGTTTGACATACGGGTCGACCACACCCGTCCAGTGGACGTAGCCGTTGCGGCTGGTGGCGCCGTTCACATAGTAGTACGCCATCGGATAGGTCTCGTCGTAGTCCTGCACGTACATCATGATCCCCAGCCCGATCTGCTTCTCGTTGGACAGACAGCTTGCCGCCCGAGCCTTTTCGCGCGCCTGCGCGAAGACCGGGAAGAGTATCGCTGCCAGTATCGCGATAATCGCGATCACAACGAGCAGCTCGATGAGTGTGAAACCGTCTCTTTTCATGCCTAGACCTCCTCCTTCAGGTTGTCGCTTTACTATATCAAGCCAAAGTTAACAGTGAGTTATGCAGAGGTTAAGGAATTGTTAACACAGTACTGCCTCGTTTCGTGGTGGACGAAGCTGGGAACAGCTTGCTCGCCAAGCAGTGCTGTGCCGGAGAGCACCGAAATCCGGGTTGGTGTTGGGCACCGTACGGGGGTATAATACCCGTGTGTGAAGTCACTTCCACAGAGGACATGCGATGATGAATGTCGACAGTCGTGGTGTCAGCCTGGACATGCTGCGCTTTCGGGATGTGCCCACCTTCGAGGTGCGCTTTCTGGAGCCATCCCAGATCAAACTCTTCCGCACGCCCGGTTCCAGCCAGATTCGGATGACCATCGAAGGCGAGCGCAGTGTCCTGCGGGTGCACGTGGTGCGCTGTTTTCCCCTTTCTGACCCCAACCACTTCCTGAGCCTGCGCGACGGCGCCGACCAGGAGGTGGGCATTCTCAAGTCTCTGCACGGTCTGGACACCGAGTCGCGCCGCATTATCGAAGAGGAGCTGGATCGACGCTACTTCGTGCCGGTGGTGCAGAAGGTGTACTCCGTGCGCGAGGAGTATGGCACCATCACATGGGATGTGCAGACCAACCGTGGACGGAGAGTGTACCAGGTGCGCCACCTGCGCGATAACGTGCAGGAAGTGACGCCCACCCGTCTGATCATCACCGATATGGACGGCAACCGCTTCGAAATCCCGGACACCACCAGGCTCGATTCGCGCAGTATGGCGATCATCGCGCGGGCGTTATGAGATGGATGGAAGCAGTCTGGCAGGAGGTTCTGGACGCGCTGTATCCGCCCCGATGCGCCTCCTGCGCGGCGGTGGGTTACGACGACTGGTGTGAGCAGTGCCTCACGCAGATTGAGTACATCTCCGCGCCAGTCTGTGCCCGATGCGGCACTCCCCTATCGCCAGAGCGGTTCTGCTCGTCGTGTCGGGCGCACCCGCTCGTTCCCGAAGCGGTGCGTGCGGTTGCCCACTACCGCGGCGCGGTGCAGAGAGCCATCCATCGTTGCAAGTACCGATACCTGCCCACCATCGCGCCCGTGCTGGCAGAACTGCTTTTTCAGGGCTGGCAGACGGAGATAACTGCTCCCCTGCACAGCGCGGAGGTGGTTATCCCCATCCCCATCCATCCCCGGCGCGAAAGGGAGCGCGGCTTCAACCAGAGCGCGCTGATTGCCCGACACTTCTGCGAGAGAATAGGGCTGGAGTATCGGAACAGCGCGCTGGAACGCCGCGTCTACCACCGCCCCCAGGTGGGACTGGACGCCAGCGAACGCAGTCGGAACGTGCAGGACGCCTTCCACGTGGTGGATTCATCGGTGATAGCAGGCAGAACGGTGCTTGTGATTGACGATGTGTGGACAACCGGAAGCACCCTCAACGAGGCGGCGCGAGCGTTGCTCTCATCAGGCGCCCGGCAGGTGTTCGCCTACACGGTGGCACATGAGGCGCTGGCGTGACGCTCGCTCGTGCTACCAGTTGATGGGATAGACGCTGATGTTGGTCAGACAGCCGATGAGCGTCCAGATGCCGCCGTTCAGGAAGTCGCCCAGAATCAAGCCGAAGAAGAAGGGGATGGATTGCCGATACAGTTTCATCCCCCCAAAGTGCAGGACAACCCACTTGATTGCCCACGCGATGATGAACGGCAACCACACCATCTGCATGGTCAACGTGTGGGCGATGGCGTAGCCCACGGGGTGGAACGGGAACCACGTCAACTGCGTGCGCAGAATCGCCAGCACGACCGTAATCAAGAAGCCGAAGACCGCCGCAATGGTGCCGTTCACATCCGCCTTGAGGGGCGTGTTCAGCGCATCCGCTAGAGCATCAAAGGGCATGCGCCCCATAGAGGTACGCCAGGCGTCGGTCTTCGCGCCCGCCCCAAAGTGATACCAGATTGCCAGCGCAATCACGAACGAGATGACGAAGCCCACCGCGATCGCGCTCATCATGGCGATGGCGGTCTGCCGGAGGTTGGCACGCACCTCCCCGCCCATCTTGAAGCCGTCCAGCTGGTGCGGCATGGAGATACAGCGCAGGTCGAAGTTCCCCAGAGGCGCCCGCATGTATGCCAGCACGGTCAGGTCCTGCGCACGGAAGCCGGTCGTGCCGAAGGTGGTGGTCATGAGCTGGTACACATCCACGCTGGGACCGAACAGCCAGGCGTTACCGCTCTCGGCACGGGTGCGCGTCGCCGCCATCATGTATGACAGCGCCAGCAGAACCAGCACGCCTGCCGCTCCCCAGCTCATGCCAGCCACCACACAGAAAGCCATACTGCCCAGTAACCCCGCGAAAAAGCCGATCACCGCCCAGCGATAGGGCATGGGTTCCCCGCTGTCATCGCCCTTGCCCTGCCAGGCGGTCTGCCACACCTCTTTCAGATGCCTGCGTGCCAGATACAGGCTGATGGCGGTTAAGCCCAGAAAGGCGCCCGCTCCCTGATGCCCCGTCCAGGGATACACGCTCTGTGCCGCGCCCCCCGCTGCCGCCGTCCATCCCATCGCGGAACCCAGAATCAACTCGATCTTGGTGATCAGATAGAAAAACCAGCAGCTGAAAGTCACGTCCAGTGAGAGCAGATACGCAATGCCGATAACGAACGGGTAGAAGGACATCGGCGTGTAACCGATAGCGTTCCAGGGCGGCGTGGTGACCCACTGCGCAATGTCCAGATGGCTCGTGGCACGCAGGGGAATCTCCGGAACCGCCGGATAGTTCAGGTGGATGGTGTTCAGCGTGCCCAGCCCGAATGGAATGGCAAACCCCAGCCACAGCAGGCGATTGCTGAACAGCGACTGCGGCTCCCTGATCAGCGCGAGAGGCAGTGCTACTGTCGGGAAGGTCAGTCGCTCGCGCTCCACCCACTGCCGACGCATAATCGCCATCAGGCACAGGCAGGTGAAGGTATACACGGTGATAAACAGCGTCCACGCGGTAATCTGCTTCCACCACAACCCCAGCGGTACCGGCGCGCCGCCCTGATAGAAGTACTTAAGCGCGAACTCATCCTTCTGCGCCAGCCAGTCGGGTATATACCGGTGGAACAGCTCGGCCCAGCGGTTTTCCGCAGAGGCGTAGTAGAACGCCGCCGTCACCGTCGGGACGATGAAGTGCAGGGCGCCCGAAGAGGAGAGGACGGTCGCCACGGTCATCATCACGTAGATGACCAGCAGTTCCTGTGGACTCAGCACCCAGCGCACGGCGACCCGCCGCAACGCCATGTTCATCGCCACCAGCGCGACCAGCGCATTGAACGCGCCGACGGGGATGGACGTATTTGCCAGAGCGGTATGCCCTCGCCCTCCCAGCACCAGCTCCGCCCAGTGAATCCACAGGTCCACCAGCGCCACGCAGATAATGCCGATAATCCATGCCCGCCACGTGAGTGTACGCCCACCGGCTTCAGCAACTGCTGTGGTGTCTTGCGTGATGGGTTTTGCCGTCGCGCTGGCGGAGTACGGCACCGTCCATTTGCGCCAGGAAATCATCCCGTTGACCTCACAAAATGGTGCAGGTTCATTCTCGGTTGTTCTTAATCGTTTAATTATATCGATCTGGTGCACTCTCCTGCCGTCTCTGCAATCGCGAAGATTCTTCCGATAATCAACCTGGTAGAGAGGTTGTTTGAAAACCCGTAGCGTGGGCATCTTGCCCCTGTTCAAGTTGCGGTTTCCCCATTTCCGATGACACGATGAGGTCAGCAAAACGGGTGTCGGGATACATGGGCAGGGATGCCCGTGCTACGAGTGAGAGATTTCAAACACCCTCACCTGGTAGATTTCCGTACAAAGAACGAGAGACAGGCGGAGGTATCCCGCATGACGGCAAAGTCTCCACCCTCGCCAGCGGTGGACGGCAGCTTCTGGGTGTTCTTCAACGAAGATAAGACGCAAGCGATGCTGGTGGTTGAGCCACCCAAAGGCGACGGCAACCCGGTGCGCGTGGCGGATGTTGTGAAGGCGCTGGAAGAGATGGGCGTTGCCTATGGCATCAGCGAGCAAGCCATCCGCGACGCCATCCAGCGCGCCACGGATACCGCAAGGAAGGTCGAGGCTGTGGTGGCGCAAGGCGTACTGCCCGTGCATGGCACGGACGCGAAGGTAAACTACCGCCTGCCGGAGGATGCGGTGTTGAAACCTCTACCGCTGTTGCCAGACGACAGTATCGATTACCTGCAGATAGACCCCTCGCGCTACATTCAGGTGGGGCAGATTATCGCTACGGTGGTTCCCGCCAATCACGGGCGTCCGGGGCGCACCCTCACCTTCCCGCCTCAGACGGTACCGCAAAAACCGGGCAAAGAGGCAAACCTGCGCGCCGGCGATGGCGTCTCCGCTTCGGACGACAACCTGCAGTTCACGGCAGAAACCGCGGGCTATGTGTACGTCAGCGGCGACAAGCTGTCGGTCCTGCCTGCCCAGCCCGTTGCGGGAGACCTGCAGAGCGCTCAGGAGTTTGCGCAGACGCTGGTGTTGCAGGGCAACCTTCTGCCGGGCGCGCAGGTGCGGGTGCAGGGCGATATCGCAGTGGCAGGGCGTTGCGAAGGCGCGGTGGTGCAGGCGCGTGGACACTGCTACCTCCGCTCGGGCGCACAGCGGTCGGAGATTTCTGCGGGCGGCAACGTCTTGCTGAAGGCGAGTGCGATAGAGTGCAACATCCACACCCGGCGCAAGGTGATCGCCCTCTCGGAGGACGTTCAGATCGTGGGTGGGCGGATTGTGGCATTTGAAGGCATCGAGGCGTATACTATTGGTACACCTGAGTGGACACCCACCGAGGTGGTGGGCGGTGTGGACACCCTGGGCGACGAGCGGCTGTTCGAGATTGCAGAGGAGATACGCCAGTGCGAGGCAAATATACAGAAGATTAATGCCGCCCTGCGTCCGTTTGTCTCGGTCACCGCGGGCGATGTCTCGCCCGAGAAGAAGGAGACCATCCAGAGGCTGATGGCGCATCGTCGTCGTCTGGAGGCAAGGCTGAAAGACCTCCAGCACGAGAAGCGTACCATCACTATCCAGGTCAACGCGCCTCCTCGGGCGGAGGTGGTGGTGTATGGCGTGGTCTACCCGGGTGTGAAAGTGACCATTGCCAAACACAGCTACCTCGTGGAGAGCGAGATGCGGGCGGTTCGCTTCTTCGTCGCGCGGGGAGAGTCCCGGGTGCAGGTGAGACCGCTGAGCAAGATTTAGGAGAAACAGCATGAACAATGTGCGTTTGAGTCGGCTGGTGCGTACGGACAGCTCGGAAATCTACCTGATCTGGCGCAACGACGAGCGCATCGGTCAGGTGGATATCCATTACGCTTCCGGTACCATCCATGCCACCTTGCTGTTAGAAACCGACTTCAGCTCCGAGCAGGAGGAAGACCTCGTTGCCATGATCGACGAGGAGATCGTGTCGAGCTACATGCCTCGCTTCGAGCGCGACGACTTCGTGGTGCACGTCTTCCGGGCGGAGGAGCTGCGACGCTACACCGACCCCAGCATGGACCTCGACGATATTGAGGGCTTCCACTTCGAGGAAGACGAGGACGAAGACGAGGACTAACCCTGGCCGCCCTCTTCAGACAGGGCGGCTTTTCGCGCCCGTTCCACCCACTTGCCTCGTCGGTTGCGCAGAAGAAAGTCGCGTACCCTGACGGCGCGCTGTACCTCGCCCAGCATTTGATACGTGCGCATCAGCAGGTAGTGCGCCTCGCCATCCCAGTCGAAGCCGCGATTGCCGAAGCGAGCGAACGGCTCCAGCGCCACCCGCGCCGCCTGCCACATGTGCTTTTGCACTGCCGTTCGCCCCAGTTGCTTCAGTCGCTCGTACGACTGCCGGACGTGCGCCATCATCACCTGCACCAGCACAAACACCACGATGAAGTTCACCAGCAGGAACGTCCACTGCCCCATTCGGAACAGCGCTCCCAGAATAGTCATCACGGTTGGCGCCACCAGCATCAGGAGGGTAATCCACAGTGTGTAACGCCACCAGATGACGCGCAGCTCCCGTTGAGCCTCGGCGATGATTGCCTGCTCGGTCGTCAACTTGCGTGTGATTTCCTCGTTAGACCTCTTCGCTGTTCTTCTTGCCAACTCTGCTCTCCCGTTTCACGACAATCTCTCCCGACGCAGTAACATGACGAAGAACGGCGCACCCAGCAGGGCGGTGATCACCCCCACCGGTATTTCCGCAGGGCGGGCGATGCTACGCGCCAGGGTGTCCGCCCACACCATCAACACCGCCCCCAGCACTGCCGCACTCCAGAACAGCTGGCGATGGTCTGCCCCGAACAGCCGACGCGCCATGTGCGGAACCACCAGCCCCACGAATCCGATGATACCGCTGACCGATACCGCCGCCGCGGTGCTGAGCGCAGACAGCACGATCGCCCACCGCTTCAGCCTCTCCACGTCGAAGCCCAGATGCGCTGCGCTCTCCTCTCCCAGTGCGAAGGCGTTCAACCCGTAAGCCATCGCCCTCAGCCCCACCACGCCCAGCACCACGAACGGCACCAGCAGGCGCACGCGCGTCCATTCGGCGTCGGCGAAACTGCCCATCAGCCAGAACAGCACGCGCCCCACATCCGCCCCTGCCAGCGTCAGCATCAGCGTCACCACCGACCACATGAAAGACCCCACCACAATGCCTGCCAGCAGGAAGACCGACACTCGCAGTACACCCCCGCGCCGAGCAACCGTCAACACCACCGCCGTGGCGGCAATCGCGCTGACGAACGCTGTGAAAGGAACTCCGAAGCCGTGCCACTTCGCCTCCCAGCCAGCGAGCACCGCCGCCGAGGCGCCCATCGCCGCGCCCGAGGAGACGCCAATCGTGTAGGGGTCGGCTAAATCGTTGCGCAGAAGCCCCTGCAGAATGACTCCCGACACGCTGAGCAACACGCCCACCAGTGCCGCCATCGCCATGCGGGGCAGGCGCAACTGCCAGATAATCACGCTCATCGCATCGCTGGACTGATCGCCCTGCAGGAGAAGGTGCCATACCCTATCGGGAGAGAGCACCTCGGCGCCCAGACACAGCCCGGCCGCGGCGGTGATCACCCCAAGCATCAGCAGGAAAACAACCAGTGCCCAGCGATGCCTGTACCGGCTCATTCGCTCAGCCCCGTCGTGTCCCAGAAATAATAGTCCTGAGCTGTTCCAGCCCCTTCAACAGGCGGGGTGTAGGGCGCACGAACCAGTTCGAGTCCACGCTGTACACCCTGTTCTCCTGCACCGCTTTCAGCCTTTTCAACACGGGATGCTCGCGCAGGGGCGAGAGGCGGTCTTCCGGCACGGTGGTGATAATGATGTCGGGGTTGCGCGTCACCAGCGCCTCGGCAGAGAGCGGATAGTAGTTCTCGCCGCCGTCCGCCGCCACGTTGCGCCCGCCAGCCAGACGAATCATATCGTCCACAAACAGGTTGCGCCCCGCCACCCACATCGGCAGAGGCTCCACATTAAGAGTGAACAGCACACCGGGCTTAGGGCTGTTTGCGGTGCGGGAACGCGCCTCGCGCTCCGCCTGCCGAAACTGCCTCACAATCTGCTCTGCCTGCTTCTCATGCCCCGTCGCCATGCCCAGCAGATGGATGACGCGCGCCACATCCAGCCACGTCTTCGGCTCGATGACCAGCAAAGGCAGTTTCAGCCGCTCCAGTGCGGGAACAAACCGCCGGTTCAGCACGCCGTCTGCCACCACCAGGTCGGGACGCAAAGCCACTACCGCCTCCACATTGGTGCGCATGTCGCCCACTTTGGGCAGGCGTTTTGCTTCGGGAGGGTAATCGCAGTAGCTGGTCACACCCACCACCTGCTTGCCCGCCCCGACGGCGAACAGCACCTCCGTACTGCCCGGCGTCAGCGACACAATGCGCTGAGGACGTTTGCTCAGCGTCAGCGTCTTACCGCGAAAGTCCGTGATGCGTCTCGGGAATCCTGCGTCTGGCATCTCACCTCTCCACCGCGTTTCAGCCGAATCAGATTATACAGGTAAGAGAACGATGCTGTCGACGGGCACAAGCACAACAGGAGCGGTAATCAGACCGCTCCTGTCTATGTGAACCCGCAACGGGGGTTGTCCCACCGTTCACTGCTGGGGGGTCATGTCCGCGCTCCAGGAGTAGTAGATTTTGCGATAGAACGGATGGTCGCTCTCGCCAGGCCCTCGTTTGCGCGGGGTTATGGTACTGTTCATCAAGTTCTGCAGGAACCGCTTGCTGTAGTAGCTGGCATGTCCATCCATGTGCACACAGCTCATCCCTGCTGATACCTCCCTTTGCCAGCAGAGTGGCTACTCCATGGGCACCGGAATGCCGCCAGGGGGATTCGGGGCTGGTGGTTTGGCGGTCTTGACACCCTCCGGAGCGGTTGCGCGCCAGAAGAAGAACGCGACCGCTGCAAGGATAGCAACCACCACAATCACTGCCACAATCGGGTTGACCTCTTTCTTCATCATATCCTCCTCTCACTCCGCTTTGCGTTTAGGGAAAACGGGCTGCCGGGGACAACGCCCCCGGCAGTCGCCGCTCTCAAGCCTATTCCTGCGGGCTCATGTCCGCGCTCCACGGATAGTAAATCTTCCGGTAGAACGGGTGGTTGCTCTCGCCGGGTCCACGCTGACGCGGGGTTTTGGTGGCGTCCATGAGATTCTGCAGGTACTGCTTGGTGTAGTACTTGACGTGCCCGTCCATGTGCGCGCAGTTCATGCCGTCGTTGTGGCGGAAGGCGAGACGCTGGCCCTCGACGCCGCCGTCAGGCTGGCCGCTTCCGTATACCCACCATGCGTTGTCGCCCCAGCCCGAGCCGTCGTTTGCCTTCACCTCGTAGAAGGCGATGCGCTCGGAGGGGAAACGCAGGGTCTCGGTGTTCCACACGCCACCCGTAGCGACGCACTGCACAATGCCGTACACGCTGATACCATAGGATTTGCCGCGATACTCCAGATAGGGGTCGTAATTGTCGGTTCTGTCCCAATCAAGAGCATCGGCTGGCAACCCGTGGCTGGGGCACTTGAACACGCCCTTGTTCTTCACGTACGGGTACAGCATTCCGTTCCAGCAGTAGCCGAAGCGGTCGAACGTCCAGAAGGTATCGCGGATGGACGTATAGTCGTAGTCCTGCAGGTACATCATCAGGGCGAGCCCGATCTGCTTCATGTTGGACAGACACGAAGCCTGCCGAGCCTTCTCCCTAGCCTGCGCGAAGACCGGGAACAGGATGGCTGCCAGGATCGCGATGATCGCGATGACCACGAGCAGCTCAATCAGTGTAAAGCCGCGTCGAGATTTCACAGTGAGTCCCTCCTTATGGTTTCGGTGTGTTCAGCGGTTTGCGATTGGGGTGGCGCGCACGACTCGCGCAGAACCACCTGCGCCGGTATCTCCACCCTCTGGGGAACCGGCTTGCCCTCCATCATGTCCATGAGCAGGCGCACACCCGTTTGCGCCATCTGCTCGAGATCCACCCGCACCGACGAGAGGGGCGGCTGCATGGTAGTGCAGAAAGGCTCGTCATCGAAGCCGATGAGCGACAGCTCTTCCGGCACCCGGATGTTCTTCTCCGTGATCGCGGGGTAGGCGAACGCTAACAGGATGTCCGACGCTCCCACGATAGCCGTCAGACGTGGACGTACTTCCAGCAGCCGCCGCAGAGCCTCCTGCACCGTCGGGCGGGGTTGTCCGTGTTGCATCACCCAGTTTGCCTCCGGGGTGATGCCCGCTTCCTGCAGGGCTTCCATGTAGCCCTCGAAGCGCTGGGCGTAATGAGGCATATAGTGACCGGTGAAGAAGCCGATGCGTCGGTGCCCCAGGCGGATCAGCTCGCGCACCGCCTGTTTGGTGCCCTCACGGTTTGCCTGCACCACACGGGGCACGGGCACCTCCGGCTCGGCATCCACCACCACCACGGGGTAGCCGCGCCTCTGCATCCATAACAGTCCTTCCTCATGCAACGGACCGAAAACCAGCGCCGCACCGAACCGGTGATGACGCTCCCACTCCTGCAGGTAGCTGGCGGATACACCGCGGTCGGGGAAATGGAGCAGAAGGCTTCCCCATAGATGCCGGGCGCATTCCTCCGCCGCCGCGTGCAACATGCGCATCTCGCCCACCGAGTAGGAAGGGCGCGCGCCAGGTATCTGCCACGTGTAAATCAGCGCCACCAGCTGCTGACGGACGAGTGGCCTGGATGCTGTAGCGGAGATGACGGTGCCGCGCCGCGTCCGTTCCACCATGCCCCGCTGTGCCAGAAGCGCCAGCGCACGCTCGGCGGTCTGGTAACTGATGCCGTAGTGCCTGGCGATGGCGCGCGCCGACCACAGCGGCGTGCCGGGCGTTAGCTGTCCGGCATTGACCGCCGCTTCCACCTGCTCCACGATTTGCACGTAGAGCGGTGTGCGCAGGTGCGGGTTCAGGTGTAACGGAATCATCCCTTCAGTCCTTTGCTATGACTGCTATGACTACATCATCGCTTTAACTATATCGTACCCTGGAGAGTTTGTCAAGGGCTTTTGCCCCGTTTTTTACGAGTTTTTTCGCAACGGCTGAGAGGGGAGCAATGATGATAGTGTAAATGGCTTTTCTGGCGCCTTAAGTTCCTGTATCATGACAAATATAGCTAACAATGGTTTCGCTCGCCCTTCTCACAGGAATGACTGACGGCGCGACGCCCGATGACCTTGCTGTGGCACAGAGAAACCGATCAGCGCCACGAGTCAGCAGGTGCTATGATTTTTTCATAATACCATACCACTGTGCTATGAGAAAAATACCAGCAGTGTGAGAAATTTCTCCGGATACCCGCGAAAACTCATTGACACGGTTTTCGCACGGTGTTATAATGGTTAGTAAGATTATGCCCTTAACCAATGGGCAAAAACCATCAGTGGGAGGTGTTTCAGTCATGAAGCGCGGTTTCACACTGATTGAGCTGCTGGTGGTCATCGCGATTATCGCGATACTGGCAGCTATCCTGTTCCCCGTGTTCGCGCAGGCACGAGAGAAGGCGCGACAAGCCTCCTGCCTGACGCATTTCAAGCAGGTGGGAACAGGCATCATGATGTATTTGCAAGACTTTGATGAGGTCTTCCCGCATAACCGCACGTGGGGACCCACTGGCGCTGTCGTCATGAACTGGAAGTACCGCATTCTCCCCTACATCAAGAACATCCAGATTTACGAGTGCCCCAACGCCCGTGCGCAAATCTCTCGCATGATGGGCGACAATGAGCGTGCTTACCGCGGATCGCAGATGGACGAGACCTGGGCACACTGCCATCCCAGCTCGCCATGGTTCCGCAATGACCCCTTCTGCAGTATCGCGCAGAGCCAGAACCTCTGGTTCCCGCGGGGATACACCGTGAACGGTGCGGTCTTCCAGACGGGCGTCCAGCTGGACGCCAACGGCAATGCGGTGGCTGCAACTTACCAGCGCAATCTGGCGGACCTGGACGTGCCTGCGGAAACCATCTGGCTGCAGGATGCACGTAACTATGAACCCGATACGGGACCGTGGGCGTTGGTGCGTTGCTGGTGTGCACCTCCCGGCGATCCGCTTGGTGGAGATGTGACCACTCCCAACTCCCCCTGCGGGATCGTGCGCCAGTATGGCTGGCTTATCAATCACCTGAAGGGCACGCATTTCGTGTTCGCGGATGGGCACGTCAAGTGGACGCGAATTCCCTCGGCGATCGGCGTGAACTTGTGGAAGTGGCATTGCTTCCAGCGACCGGGTGAAAAGACCTTCGCTGGCGGAGATAATGTGAAAGACTACGACCCCTCGTACTGCCGCCAGCCGGACCCCGATACCTGCCGCACGGTGGCGGGCATTCTGGTCGCCGCGGAATACAAGTAACCTGTAGCCATTCTGCAGGGCCCGCAGGGGGTGACCCTGCGGGCGTTTTTATTGCTTCTGGCGGGTGCGCTTCTTTGCTTCCAGCAGTCTGCCAATCTGCTCGCTGGAGGTGGAGGGCGCAGTTCCAGCAGGTGCGCGCTCGGCAGGGGGTTCCTGAACGGCAGGCTCTTCCTGCTTGACGCTCTCCAGAGGCGCAGAGGGCGCAGGCGTGTATTTCTCGCGCAGACGCTCCTTGCGCTGGAGAAGCCGTCCCGTTGCCGAGGCGGGAGCGGATGTCTCGCGCGCCAGTCGCAGGCGAACCATCGCTCGTTCCCACGCCGTCCGCCACTCGGGGAGCAAATCCGCCTGCCACACGACGCGCCGCAGGGCAATATCCACCGGCAACAGAAACAGCGCCACAAACAGCAGAGGGATGCTTGCCTCGGAAGGCACACGCACCGGCGCACGTTGTGCCCCAAACACCTCCTGCGGAGGCGGCTGGCGACTGCCGCCGGTCAGCCGGGCGATCTGCTCGAGCAAAGCCTCGTTGCTCTTCAGGTCGCGGTATTCGGGCGAGTAGGCGATGGTGTCGGTGCCGATGCTGAGACCGGTCGTGCCGTTGGGACGGCGATGTTGCACCGCCACCACATACGTGCCGTAGCCGCGAGCGTCGAAAGCGGCTTCGTAGCGCGTCGAGCCCGTTTGCGACAGCACCAGAGGCACCACGTTGCCCGTCGGCGAGATGAGTTTCGCACTGAGCGATTCTCCGCTCTCGTTCGTCGGAGGGCGCAGGAGGTCTACCGCGACGTAACCCTTGCCCCCCGAGATGGTCACCTGCGTGCGCACATCCTCGGCGGGCAAGCTCCGGAGTATCGTGCGGATGGTGCGCGCGGCGAAAACGGGGAACTCGCCCCACTTCACCCACTGGGCGCACCACTTCGCCCTGCCATCGGAGGTGAAAGCCATACTGCGCCCCACTCCGTACTGCCACACGGCAAAGACGGGGTCGTCCTGGTGTGAGAGCAACCCCAGTTGCGCCCCCGGTTTGGCGGTCGCGGTGTTGTAGCCCAGCAGAGGCGGCGAGGCGGACCATTCGATGCCCGATACAATCTCGTCGCCGGTGTAGCGCACGTAGAACGGCTCCTCCACGTACTGCGCTTTGCTGGCAATCATCGCCTCTTTGGTGAAAATCTGGGGGAGGTTCGCCATGCGGTCGGTGAAGTAGTAGCGCCCACCGCCCGCCCGCGCCAGCTGTTGCAGGAACGCTTCGTCCTTGCCCCGCCCGAAGCACACCACCGTTACCGTCACACCTGCCTGACGCAGTCGCCCTGCCAGCGGAATGGCGCCTTCCTGGTCGTCGCAGTCGTCGCCGTCCGCCAGCACGATCATGTGCTTCAGCTTGGCGCGGCTCGCCTGAAGCAGTTTGGCGCCTGCCTCCATGCCCGGACGCACGTAGATACCGCCACCGCCGGGTTGAAACGCTGCGATGGCACGCAGAATCTGCTCGCGCTTCTCGCCCACGCGCCACATCGGCACCACCGCCCGACAGTCCGACCCCGCCGCGATGACGCCCACCTCGTCCTGCGGAGTCAGGAAGCGCACCACCGTCGCCGCGGCGCGGTTCGCCAGCTCCATCTTGGTGGTGCCGCCCTCCGGCATCGCCATACTGCCCGAATCGTCCACCACCAGCACAATACCCACCGCAGGATAGGAGTGGTACTTGCGCACGTCCATCGACACGGGCAACGCCTCTTCCACCGGGGTCTCGAAGTAGCCGCCCGCGCCGAAGCTGTCCTCTCCGCCCACCATGCCCAGCCCAACACCCAGCTCGCGCGTGGCAACCTGCAGGGCGCGCATGGCGGGGATGCCCAGCTCGTACGCGGGCACGTTGTGCAGGATGACGGCATCGTACGCCTGCAACTGCGCCGGCTGAGTCGGCAACGCCTGAGCGGTGACCACGTCCATGCGAATGCGCTGGGTGCGCCCGGCTTCCGCCAGAGGGGTGGGCTTTCCATTGCCCGTCACGTAGAGCACGCGCGGCACGCCCTGCACGCGCACATACGCTGACCCGCGGTTGTTCTGCGGATAGGTATCTGTTGGCGCGAGCAACGACACCTGATAGCGATACTGCCCGGTAGAGTCCTCGCGATGGCTGAGGCGCACCAGATTCTTGCCCGGCTTCAGCTCCACCGCCTGCGACTTCACCGGCTGTCCATCGCGCAATAACAGCAGTTCTGCCGTTTGCCGATGTGTGGACTGTATCCAGACGCGCAGGTTGAACGGCTCACCCTCTTTCACCTGAACGGGCGTCTGCACCCGCTCCACCAGCGCCTCCGTCGCTACCTCGCGTGGGAAGGGAACCACATGCACCTTCACGCCTCGTCCGGCCGCCTGCAGAGCCTGCGCAATCGCGTCGCCCGCGTTGGCGTTGCCATCGGAAAAGAGCACGATCTGTTTGCCCGCGTTTTCCGGAAAGGCGGCGAGCGCGAGGCTGATGGCACGCCCGATGTCGGTCATTTCGGGTGAACCGCTGGCGGGGATTTGGGTTACGTCCGGGCGCGCCGTGAGCGGGACGACAATCTGGGGGTCACTGCCGAAGACAATCAGCCCCGCCATATCGTCTTCGCGCATCCGGCGCACCGACTCGCGGATGAACTGCAGAGCCGATTCGCGTTGTTGCGATTCCACGCTGGCGCTACCGTCCACCACGTAGAATACCGCCTGCGCCGTGGTGGTGCGCACCCAGCGGATGCCCGCCAGTGCGAAGACGATAAGGCTCAGCAGCAGGAGCCTCAGCCACAGCGACGCCCGCATCTGCCAGTGAGGCAGAGCAGAAAGGCTGTGCCGGTGCACCCACCAGAACAGGGGCAACACCGCCAGCAGTATCAGCATCCACGGACGCGCGAACTCGACGGGCATCACCGCTCACCGCTGTGTCTGCAAGGCACGTTCACATTCTTGACGTAACGCCTCCAGCGCACGCTCACGCTCTGGAGTGCGGGGCATCGCCTGCGCCATCGGATTGTTTTCGCGTGCGAGGCGGTCTTCGTCCAGAATCTGCAGGGCGCGCGCGCAGTGTTCTTTCGCCTCGCTATTCCTGTTCTGCGAACGTGCTATTCGCGCCAGACCCGCATAGGCGAAGGCGTAGTCCACCTCGGGCAGTTCGGGCACGGCGCGTATCTGGTTATATATACTGCCTTCGATGTCCAGCATTCTCCGGTAGACCTGCTCTGCCTCCCGCAGGTTGCCCTGTCGCTCCAGCGTAGCGCCCAGTTCCACCATCACGCGCAGGGCATGGGGGTCATACTCCAAAGCACGTCGGTATGCCTGCACCGCCTTCCCCTCATCGCCCAGCACGTCGCGATACAGGTTGCCCAGATGATACCACGTTTTGGAGGTGGGCATCAGCCGGGCGGAGAGGAGCAAATAACGTTCGGCGTCCTGCACCCGCGAGCGGTCGCCCGCCCGCGCCATGCCCAGATAGAGCATTCCCAGACTCAGCGCGTGGTCGCCGTTCCATGGCTCCCAGCAAAGCGCGCGCAGGTAACCTTCGTCATCGGGGATGCCCTGCGACAGGTTCCACGCCGCACCGTTGGCGCTGAGCGCACCCCCCGCACGCAGGGTGAGCAAAATCAGGGCAACCGCGAGCAGGATGGCGTGGGCGAGGTGGAGTGCCCTCACCCCCTGCCCCTCTCCCAGTGCTCTGGGAGAGGGGTCAGAACTGCCGGACGAACCTATCCCCCTGCCCCCCTTCCCTGCGAGGGAAGGGGGAACCTCCTCTCCCCGCGTCGGGGAGAGGCCGGGAGAGGGGTTTGCGCCCCCCTCTCCCCGCATCGGGGAGAGGTCGGGAGAGGGGTACGACATCCCCACCAGAACACCCACCACCGCCCAGAACGTGAACAGGCAGGCAAAGAGTGACCAGTCGGAGTCGATGAGGTTGCGAGCCAGACCCGCGGCTATCGCGCCTGCCAGACTCGCCCGCAAAACCCGGGCGTCCCAGCCATCGAATGCAGATAGAGCCTGCCTCTCGCGCCTCAGCACCGCCCATGCCAGCGTGACAAGCACGCCTGATAGCAGGACGAGCGCAGGGAAGCCCGCCTCTGCGGTCATCTGCAGGTAGCTGTTGTGCGCCAGCCGGGTGAATCCCACCATCGCGTAGCGCGGATAGGCGACCTCGTACGTGCCCAGTCCCGTGCCCAGCACCGGGTTCGCCCTCGCCATGGACAGCGTGCCGCGCCAAGTCCAGATTCGGAAGCCGCCGGAGTACTCGCGAGCCTGCACCGGCTGACCAGCCACGCGCTGGGTAAGCGGACGCGCCAGTAACCCCGCCGTGACCAGCGCCAGCACACCGAACAGCGCGAACAGCGCCGCCCTCTGCCGATTCCACAAGCGCATGAAGAGCATCCACACCGCCAGCGTGAACAGCGCCAGCACCGCGCAGAACACACCGAACCGCGAGCCGGTCAGCAGAATCGCGGACATCTGCAGGTACGCGCCAAACCCTGCCAGCCAGCGCACGCCCTGACTGCCACTGCGTGACGGAGGCGCGGTCAGCGCGACTGCCAGAGTTACGGGCATCGTGAGGCACAGGTATCCAGCGAGGAAGTTGGGGTTGAAGAAGGGTCCGAACACGCGCCAGTTGGGCACGTCGCGCACATTCTGCGCATACTCACGCACCGCCAGCACGGCGGTCAACGACCCCGCCAGCGCCAGGGCAGACAATACCACCACCGCTTGCCGACCGCGTTGACACGACATCAGCCACGCGCCCGCGAACGCCACCACCCACCAGCTCCACGCGACGAGCGTGCCCCAGCGGTATACGGACGTCAGCACCGACGCCAGCAACCACACCAGCAACAGCACCGTGAACACGCGCGCCCATCGGGGCACGGCATCGCCGGACTGGTCCCCATATCGCCATTCCCAGACGGTCGCAGTCAGCATCAGCAGAGCTGTCAGCCACACCGCCACCGACAGCATGGAGCCGCCGGTAAACAGGGCAATGATGACCCCGTGCAAAGAGGGTTCCACCGGCTCACTGCCTACCTCCAGCCTGCCCGCAGTGAGCGGAACCAGTACCAGCAACGCCCCCAGCAGATACGTGGAGAGTGGAATGCTCTCAGCAGGGGCAGATGGCGCAATCGCTTCTTTTTTTCGTGCAACCTTTTTTCTGGACATCACGCAAAACCGACCATAACAAAGAGTGCAACAGCACGCTCACAGTTCGGCTCAGGCGAGGGTGGTTCCTGCGGATACTATTTCCCGAACAACTTGAGACGGATAGCGATGAGATGGTTGCGCAACACCAGCAGGTTCGCTCTCAGCCACAGCCCCAGCGGGATGAGCAGTCGGCTCCATATCGGCAGGCGACGTGCGTAGTGCTTCTGGAAAAAGAGGCGATGGCTGTGATGGAACTGCCGGATCATCGCGTTGACCGCCTTATCCGTACTGCGTCCGATGGTATGTGTGACCACCGCTTCCGGATGATACACCACCCGCCAGCCCGCCTCGTGCGCACGCCAGCAGAGGTCTACGTCTTCACAGTACATGAAAAACTGCTCGTCAAACCCGCCCAGCTGTTGCCACGTCTCGCGCCGTATCATCATCGCGCAACCGGACACCCAGTCCACGTCGCGGGTGTGAGCGTGGTCGAAATCGGTCATCAGGTAGTCGCGCACGAAGCGGTTCTGCGGGAACAGCCTGCCCAGCAGGGTGTTGCGGAACAACCCCGCCTCGTACACGGGGAAGCGACGACAGGAGTACTGCAAAGAGCCGTCGGGGTTCAGCACTTTGGGGGCGATGATGCCGACATCGGGATGGGCGTCCGCGTAGTCGACCAGCGCCTTCAGCGCGCCCAGGTGCGCCACGGCGTCAGAGTTCAACAGCATCAGGTAGCGTCCCTGCGCAATCTGCCCGGCGCGGTTGTGCGCCCTGCCAAAGCCCTCGTTCAGGCGGTTCTCGATCACCTTCACCTCGGGGAACTCGCGCTTGACCATCGCCACGCTATCGTCCCACGAGGCGTTGTCCACCACGATAATCTCTGCCTGCACGCCGGGATGCTGAGACGGATGAAGCGAACGCAGACACTCGCGCAGGTCATCGCGGGTGTTCCAGTTGACGATAATCACGCTCACGTCAGGCTTTTCGTTCACTTTGCCAGCCCTCGCGCCCTCTGCCCAGCGTCCTCAGCCAGACGTTCAGCAGAATAGCCATCATCACAAACCAGTATATTGGCGCGGACATCCTCTGCCGATAGTGCTTCTCATAGAACTTCTGCAGGGAACGGTGCGATTCCCATATCATCTGCGGGCGCACCTGCCGGGTGCTCGCCCCACCGTGATGGATGACCACCACATCGGGATGGAACACTATCTTCCAGCCCTGCGTTTTTGCGCGGTAACACCAGTCCACCTCGTTGAAGAAGATGGGGAACCGCTCGTCCATCAGCCCCACCTGCTCCACGGCTCTGCGCGATACCATCAGGAAGGTGCCCATCGGCTGGTCCACTTCGGTGACGCGGTCGTAGCTGAACCACCTCATGCGGTACGCGCCGAATCGTCTGGAGCGGGGAAAAAGCCTCGCCACTCCCAAATACTCCCACAGCACCGCCAGCGGTTCCGGGAACCCGCGCACCGACGCCTGCACGCGCCCGTCAGGATGCACCAGCTTCGCGCCCAGCCCGGCAACGTCGGGATGCTCGCGCAGGTAGTGCACGGCGATGTCCAGCGCGCCTTCGGTCACCTCTGTATCCGCGTTGAGCAGGAGCAGATACTCGCCCTGCGCCCGACGCAACAGCAGGTTGTTGCCCGCTGCGTAGCCCAGATTGCACCCGGAAGCGACGAGATGCACCTCAGGAAACTCCTGCTGAACCATCTGCGCGCTGCCGTCGCGCGAGGCGTTGTCCAGCACCCACACCTCCATCGGCTCGGACAGGGGAAAGCGACGCAACGAGTGCAGACACGCCCTGAGCAGGTCGCGCGTGTTCCAGTTCACAATCAGCACCGAGAGGGTCATAGCAGTTCCCTCAACTCGCGCACCAGCAGGTCAGGCGGATGGTTGCGAAAGGGGTTGACAGGCACGTCACGCCGCCAGATTCCCACCGTGCGACATCCCGCTGACCTGCCCGCCTCCACATCCATCCAGTAGTCGCCCACTACCACGCACAGCTCGGCGGGAATGTTCCATATCTGCAGGGCGCTGGTCACGTGCTCGGGGTGGGGCTTGACCTTCTGCACGTCGTCTCTGCTGACCAGCAGGTCATGCGGTATCTGCAGTTGCTCCAGCGTCCTCAGCGACACCTGCCGGTCGTTGCGGGTGATAATGCCGATGCGTGCGCCCTGCCTTCGAAGCGCGTTCAGCAGGTCATAGATGCCGGGCACCGGTCTCGGCGTGGCGCAGTAAGCCATCTCCATCGCCTGCAGGCGAGCGCGGGCGCGCGTGCGCAGTTCGTGTGCCTGCTCGCTGTTGCCCTGCAGGATGAGCGTCTCCACCGCCTGCTCGATGGCAGACAGCACGTCCAGCGATTGCAAGGGCGCGGTCTCCACGCCGTATTCGGCAATCAGTTGCAGGGTCGCCTCGCGCAGTTTGCCGAAATCGATGCTCGTTTCGACCAGCGTGCCGTCGAGGTCGAACAACACTGCCCGCGCGTTTGCGAAGATAGCGTGCATGTCTTGATTATACCAGAAGGCATCAGGCGGTCGTCGTGGCATGGCGAGCAGGAAACCGTCTGCACCGGCTCGAAACCTGATTCCGCAACAGGAGGTGGCTTTATGAGCAAAGAGGTCATCAGCACGAGCAACGCCCCCGCAGCGATTGGACCCTACTCGCAGGCGATTCGCGCGGGCAACCTGCTGTTCGTGTCGGGACAGATACCGCTGAACCCACAAACGGGTGAGATGACGGGCGAAACCGCCGCCGAACAGGCGCGACAGGTTCTGCAGAACCTGCAGGCGGTGTTGGAGGCAGGCGGAACCTCTCTGCAATACGTGGTGAAGACGACCATCTTCCTGACCGACCTGACGCAGTTCAGCGCGGTCAACGCCGTCTACGCCGAGTTCTTCCCCGAAAACCCCCCAGCGCGTTCCACCGTGCAGGTTGCCGCCCTGCCACGCGGCGCCCAGGTCGAAATCGAAGCCATCGCCATCATCCCGTAGGGGCAACCCTTGTGGTTGCCCCTACTTGTGGTTGCCCCTACTTGTGGTTGCCCCTACTTGTGGTTGCCCCTACTTGTGGTTGCCCCTACTTGCAGTTGCCCCTACTTGCGGTTGCCCCTACGAACGCGCCGCGTCGAACAACAATTCGCCCAGCGTGGGGTGCGCGGGGAACAGCGACGCCAGCGTTTCCAGCGTACCTCCAAGCGCGAGCACTGTCGCCAGCGGAGCCAGCACGTCGGCAGAGTGCGAGCCAATCGCCGACCCGCCCAGCAGTTTGCCCGACTGCGCCTCTGCCACCAGCTTCACGAAGCCCTCACGCTCGCCCAGCAGTTGCGCCTTGAGATTGTCGGCGTACGACGCCCGAAGCACCCTCACCGACAAGCCACGCTCCCGAGCCTGCGCCTCCGTCATGCCCACTTGCGCCACCTGCGGCTGGGTATACACCGCCTCCACCACCAGGTTCGGGTCGAACGGCGCGGTGACAGCACCCAGCGCATGACGCACTGCCACCCGTGCCTGCGCCCAGCCACGGTTCAGCGTGAAAGGCGGTCCCGCCGCATCACCCGCCGCGTAGATGTGGCTGGCGGACGACTGCAGAAACTCATTGACCACCACACCCATCGGCGAGGTCTGCCCCCCTACTGCGTCGAGGTTCAGCCTGCTCAGGTCTGCCCGCCTGCCGATGGCGATGAAGGCATGAGAGCCGCTCAGCGTACGCCCGTCTTTGAGCATAACCTGTACCCCATCGTCGCCAGCGGCTACCGACTCCACCGGCGAAGAGAGCAGAACCTCGATACCCATCTGGAGGAAGGCGTGTTCCAGTGCCTGCGAGACCTCCTCGTCTGCGCGGGGTAGCAGGCGCGGTATATCGGTCACCACGGTCACCTTCGCGCCAAGTGTGCGGAACAGGTAGGCGAACTCACTGCCCGTCACCCCCCCGCCGACCATCACCAGGTGCTCGGGCAATGTGGTCAGACTGCTCATGAAGCGGGGAGCGAGGATGCGCTTGCCGTCGGGCTTCATGCTGGGCGGGAAGATGGGCACGGAGCCGGTGGCTATCAGCGCACGGTCAAAGGTCAACTGTTCCTCGCCGCCGTCCTCCTGCTGAATCTTCAGGGTATGCGGGTCGGTAACGGACGCTGTTCCCTGCACCACGCGCACGCCTGCCGAGTGCAGAGCCTCTTTCTGGGCATTACCCCATTGCCGGGTGCGCTGGCGGATGCGCTCCATCAGGTCGGCGACGTTCGCTCCCGACGCATGCACCTTCACGCCGCGATGCTCGGCAAAGCAGGCATCCAGCAACGTGTCGGCGGCGGTCAAGAGCACCTTGCTCGGCACCAGGCTATCCCACGTGGTGCGTCCGCCGATTTCGCCCTCGCCGACCAGCGTCACTTCCGCGCCCAGTCTTGCCGCTTCCAGCGCGGCAGAAACCCCAACCGCTCCACCGCCAATCACTGCAAAGCGCACAGCCATATCCAAACAGCCTCCCGTTATTGTTTTCCACTGTTTGGACTCGCTGAGGGCTTGCGGAGATTCTGGAAAGAAGGTACCGCCCCCGCCCACTGCGGGCGGAGGCGGCTGGTGGTCATCACCACCACCGGCTTCTCCGGGGAGAGAGAAGTCCACTTCTGTCGAGCTCTTGCAGGGTCTGGTAGCACCGCTGGATGAGCTCAATGATCGCTACGGCATCCATAGCGAGCAGGTGCGCGGATTGGATGGCTTGCTTCAGTTCCTGAAGCCGCTTCACCATCTCCTGCGCACTCCAATTCGCCTTCAACTCGCTAATCCAGGCGTCCAGCGCCACGACCAGCTCGCGCAACACCTGTTCCACACGGTCGCGATCGTTCGGGTTCAAGTGCCATACAGCCCGAAGAAGTCTGTTCACGGAAGGCTTGGCTGTTGGCATCTCTGGTGGCACTGCGAGCATGTAAGACATGAGGACGTCACTCTGGGCGAACCCGCGAACCATATGGCGCAAACCGTCTGGCTCTACGACGCCCACAACGGCATCACAGCCGACGTCGTACATCTCCCATTCGGCAGGAGCGTCTACGGGCTGGACGATTCGCTGAACGCGCCCACCGGCGTTGACTGCCTCAGAGTGGTCGACGGCGACATAGGCGGTGAACCGGCACAGCACGCTGTTCTCCAGCGACAGGTTGAGGATGCGCTGTTCCAGCTGTGCGGAGGGATTGGTCACGTGCTCGTCTTCCAGCTGGCGGATGAGCGCACGTGCCCACTCCGCACACACGGCGGGATTTTGCGTCACTCTGGGCGTCAGCACAGCCTGCCACGGAGTCCCATCAGGCTGGTATCCGCTCATGACCAGGCTCCAGTTGTCCGCACTGCCGGTGTAGCGTCCTCTCAAGAGAAGGCTACTGCGCGGAGGCAGGTTCACCATGCCCGCGGGCACGAGGTCGTCACGAACCAGTTGCACATTCGCGCCTGCGGGGCTCTGGATGTCCACCCTCACCTGGCTCAGCGCGACAACGCCAAGTCGCTCTACCAGCCGCGCCAGCACCTCATCCAGTCGTTCCTGGCTCTCTACCAGCTCGCACGTGCCGCCGGTGCCCTCTGCCAACCGTCGCAGGAGCGCGTCGTTCACAGCAGCATCCACGCCCACCACGAACAGGCTGATGCCCGCCTTGCGCATGGTTCGCACCACTTCATCCTCGTTGCCCACCTGTCCATCGGTGACCAGTACGATATTGCGCGACGCCTGCGCGGGGGCACGCTGAAGCATGGACACTGCTTGCTGTAGCGCCGGCAACACCTCGGTACCGCCGCGCGCATGAACATGCGCCAGCCATTCCAGAGCACGGTAGCGATTCTGGTCGGTTGCCGGCATCAGCATGGACTGGTTTACGTCTCGGCACGACTCAATAGAGTTGTCGAAGACGAGCAGTCCGCAGCGGTCGGCGCTGGAGAGACTGTCCAGCAGACGGGCGGTGACCCTGCGCGCCGCCTCCATCTTCCAGCCCGACATACTGCCCGAGCGGTCAAGACGGTCACAGTCCGATCCGCCTGCTGGGTTGCCTGAACAGGAAGACTGCACCGCAGATTCTCCACCGGCAACCCGGAAGTCTCGATATCCACGGCGATAGACAGACGCACGGGGTTGGGGAAACCGGGCAGAAGCACCGGAGGCGTGATGCGTGAGGCATCCGGCACGCGGTCGGTGTCGGGCACAGTACCATCGCCAACCGACTCGTCATCCAGAGGGACGCCTGGAATGTAGCGCGGTGCCACCACCAGCGGGAAGCGATAGGTCACCTCGTTCATATCCACATCCAACGGACATACCATTGTAAAAGTGACTTCTGCCTCTTCGCCCGGCATCAAGTTGCCGACGCGCAGGTTGAAGACGTTCTGTCGGTCTTCTTCGGTAATGGCGGCGCGGTAGCCCTGCCGGATGGCTCGTTCATACTCCTCGCGAGCCTTCTGGCGCTCCTCGAGTACACCTTTCACCAGCCGTTCGCCGACCTGCATGGTAAAGGAGGTGACCGCGGCGCGTGGCGGAAGCGGGAAGATATAAGTGGCTTCCAGTGCCTGCTGTAACACGTTCTTGAAGGTCTGCCGGACGGTGGTATGAGCGGTCACATCGGCGATGCGGCTATGCACCGACAACGCCTTGAGCGGGAGATTGCCCTCGCTGGTGCGCATCGTACCGAAGGCAGTCTCAAGCTGCAAATCCATCTCCACGCCATCATCCAGCGTCCGAACGGGGATGTGCAATGTGTCGCTCATGGTTGTCCTCCTTTTTCCTGTATTTCGCCTCGCGACGAGCGAGAGAGTTGCCTTAGCACACGGCGCAGAGGCTCCGCGGCGCGTTCGATTTCCCGCAAGCGTTGTTCATCCAGTTCGACAATATCCGTGAGCAACAGTTGCGCTGTTTCGGTCAGCGGTATCACCGTCCACTGACGCACAGGGGGCGTTTCGGACTTCGGCACCTCTGGGGAGGCACCGGTCGCGGGTGCCTCGCTGACCTTCCAGAACGCCGAGCGCTTGCGGGGAGCTGGTGTCTGCTCATACTTCCCGTTGCCGCCGGTCAGCAGGTCTTGAGGCAAACGTGCAATCTGTGCCAGCTCCTCATCGCTCTTGGCAAGGAGCGCCTGCTGAATCTGCACCAGCGACCAGCCCTCGCTCTGCAAGCGCTTGATAGCCACCAGTTGCATCAGGTGGCGCTGGCTGTAATAGCCTGTACGTCCACGCAGGTGCGGTCTGCTCAGCAAGCCCAGCGTGGTATAGAGCCTCACCTGTCGGGGGGTCATCGTCTCCCGTACACGCCGGTTGGGCGCCCGATGCTCCTCCCCTTCCAGCACCCGGTTCGCCTGCTCCACCAGTTCTTCTATCGTCCAGAGCCCTTCCATCGCCGTCCTCATCTGTATTGTAACACTGTCATATTACAATGTCAAGGTTCTGAAGACGTTTCTTTCGGAAAAACTCGTATTACTATGAGATCTGTAAGGTATCTACAGACATCTGCAGAACATCAATTTGACGCTCCCGCGCTCACAGGATATAATGTGCCCGTAGCCTTTTGCAGGGAGGCGGATGCCATGCCAGAAGAACCGGTCACCTATCGACAGGCAGGAGTGGATATCGATGCGGCGCACGCCGCATTGATACGCATGAAGGAGCTTATCCGCGCCACACAGACGCCTGAAGTGCTGGCAGACGTGGGCGCGTTCGGGGGAATGTTTCAACTTGACCTCTCCCAATACCGCCAGCCGGTGCTGGTTGCCAGTGTGGACGGCGTCGGCACCAAGCTGAAGGTCGCCTTTGCGATGGGCAAACACAACACCATCGGACATGACCTGGTGAACCACTGCGTGAACGATATTCTGGTGCAGGGGGCGCGTCCGTTGTTCTTTCTGGACTACTACGCCACCGGCAAACTACAGCCCGAGGTGCTGGTGGAGGTAGTGCGCGGTTTATCTGAGGCGTGCCACGAGGTGGGCTGTGCGTTGCTGGGTGGCGAGACCGCCGAGATGCCGGGCATGTATGCGGAAGGTGAGTACGACCTGGCGGGCACGATTGTGGGCGTAGTGGAGCGCGACGAGATTATCGACGGCAGTCGCGTGGAGCCGGGCGACGCGGTCATCGGGCTGGCTTCCAACGGCTTGCACACCAACGGCTACTCGCTGGCACGCTACGTGCTGTTCGATTTGATGGATATGCGCGTGGACAGCTATGTTGCCGAGCTGGGCACTTCCATCGGCGAGGAGCTGTTGCGCCCCCATCGCTGTTACCTGCGCCCTCTCATGGAAGCGCGGCAGACCTTCGACATCCACGCGATGGCGCACATCACCGGGGGCGGGTTCTACGATAATATCCCGCGCGTCCTGCCCAGCGATTGCCGGGTCATCATTGACCGGCGTTCGTGGGAGGTGCCGTTCATCTTCCGGCTGATTCAGGAAAAGGGCAACGTGCCCGAACCGGAGATGTTCCGCACGTTCAACATGGGCATCGGCATGGTGGTGATTGTGCCGCGCGAGCAGAGTTTGGCTCTGGTCGAGTTCTTACAGAGGCAGGGCGAGACGGCGATGCTCATCGGCGAGGTTCAGCGTGGCGGTCACGACGTGCAGATAGTGTAGTGCTCACAACCGCTGAGAATAGTCCAGACGCAGGTCAGGACAGGTCCATCCCGACGAAGCGCTGAGTCATTTTGCACCACCAGCAGAATGATAGCGTACGTCGGATGGTGCAGTCAACGGCATTCCCGTAACGGCTAATGGGACGCGCGTCAATCGAGCGATAAGGGGTGTTTGAAAACTTTGTGGAGCTCCGACTACCTCATCATCTGTAGCGCAAGTGCCTCGTGAGCCGTCTGCAAACCCCTCTCCCAACCTCTCCCCGAAACGGGGAGAGGAGTTTGCTCCCCTTCCCTCGCAGGGAAGGGGACGGGGGTTAGGTCCAGATACAGATCGCCAAAGGTTTGGCGTCCTCCACAACAACGGTCGGCAGGGATGATTTCAAACACCCTCCTCAAACGGTTTACAAAACGGCAGAACTGGCATATAATCAAGTAGAAGGAGGCAACGGAGATGAGCCACACCTTCAAGACCCCCTTTGACCGGCTGGACAACGGCGAGGAGCACGAGCAGTCCGCGCAGGGCGACGCAGGCGAGGCGCTGGACCCTCTGTGGATTCCACGCGACAAGCTGGGCTTCTTCCCGTGGCACATCCGGCGTGTGTCACGATTGCCGTTCAAGACTTTTCTTGTGGGCGGATCGGACGTCGAGGAGCACGAGTATAACCCAGCCAACCTCTATCCCTACATGGTGGACGAAGGCGTCATTATGCTGGTGCCGGACGGAGTGCAGGAGCCGGTTGCCCTGTCGCCCGAAACACGGCAACCGCCCGCGGAGGACGAGCCTGAGGAGGAAGTAAACGAAACACAGCGCTATTTCCCGCCGAACGTGTTTGTTATCAAGAGGCGAACCACATAACGCAGACATCGAGCGTTTAAGAAGACCTGCCCCCGCTTCTTCCGACAAGGAAGGGGAGCAGACGCCTCTCCCGCGTTGGGCAGATGGAGGTTAGCTCGGTAGGAGGCTACTTCCTACTCGCCCTCTTCCTGCTTTCCAAGGTCCTGCGGCGGGATGGAGCGCCCCACCAGCCCCGCCAGCGCCACGATGGTCAGCAGATAGGGCAGGGAAAGCAACAGCTCCGAAGGCACGCGCACCCCGAACAGCAGTTCGCCCTGCAGACGCTGTTGCAGGGCATCCAGAAAGCCGAAGCCCAGTGCCGCAGCGGTCGCTCCGAGCGGAGTCCACCTGCCGAAGATAACCGCCGCCAGCGCGATGAAGCCCTTGCCCGCGCTCATGCCCTCGGTGAACACGTTCAGCTGGCTCAGCGAAAGGTATGTGCCCGCCAGTGCGGCGAGCGCTCCGCTCAGCGTGATGCACCCATAGCGGATGAGCAGAACGTTGATCCCTGCCAGCCGGCTCTTGCGGGCACTTTCCCCCGCCGCGCGCACGCGCAATCCCCACATCGTGTGATACAGCATCCAGTGTAGAGCGAGCGGCAATAGAAGCATCAACAGGACGAACGGGCTCTGTCGCGTGAGCAGACCACCCAGCAGAGGGATGGGGTCCAGCCACTGCAGGCTCCATTCGGGCACTCCGCGTGCACCGGGTGGTCGCTCAAAGAATCGCCTCAGCAGGAACACGGTCATACCCGCCGAAAGCAGGTTCACCGCCATCCCGCTCACCACGTGGTCGGCGCGGAACTTCTGTGTCAACAGCGCGTGCAGGAAGCCCAGCAATGCCCCGGCGGAGACGCCACACAGCACACCTAGCCAGCCGCTGCCCAGCGCCACTGCCGACGCCCACCCCACGAACGCGCCCATCAGCATCTGCCCTTCCAGCCCGATGTTCACCACACCGCTGCGCTCGGACAGGATACCTCCCATTGCCGCCAGCGCCAGCGGGGTCGCCAGACGCAGGGCACTGCGCAACAGCTCAATGTCCAGTATCTCGCCCATCACCCAGCCCTCCGCCGGAAACGCATCGCCGCCAGGAAGAAGATAATCACCGCCTGCACCACGGTCGTAATCTCGCGAGGGACGGCGGGCGCGGTCACCGATTGCATATACACCGCGCCGTTCTTCATCGCCCCGAACACCACCGCCGCGATGATCGCGCCCAGCGGATGGTTGTTGCCCAGCAAAGCCACCGCGATGCCGTCAAACCCATAGCCCGGCGAGAACTGGTCGTAGTAGCGGTGATGCACGCCCAGCACCTCCACTGCTCCCGCCAGTCCGCCGATCGCCCCGCTGAGCGCCATACTGCCCCAGATGACCCTGGACACGCGCACGCCTGCCGACCGTGCCGCCTCCGCATTCGCGCCGACCGCCCGCAGTTCGTAGCCCCACACCGTGCGCCTCAGCAGATACCACAGCGCCAGCGCGGTGCCCAGCGCAATCAACAGCCCCACACTCAGGCGCGTACCCTCCACCAGTATCGGCAGCCACGCCGACGGATGCGCCTCCGGCGTCTGTGGCGACATGGAGTTCGGGTCTTTCCACACCTTCGTCACCAGATACTGGGTAAGGTAGATGGCGATGTAGTTCATCATGATGGTGGTGATGACCTCATGCGCGCCGCGCCACGCCTTCAGGATGCCCGGTATCCACCCCCAGAACGCCCCCACCAGCGCACCCACCGCCAGCGCCAGCGTCACGTGCACAAACGGCGGCAAGCCCGACAGCGCGAAGCCCACCCACGCCGACGCCAGCGCGCCCACCAGCAACTGCCCCTCCACACCGATGTTGAACTGCCCAGCCAGCAGTCCCACTGCCACCGCCAGCCCGGTAAAAAGCAGAGGCGTCGCGTTCAGCAGGCTCTCGGCAAATGCGCCCGGCGCCAGCACCGCCCCCTCCCACCAGGCAATTAGCGCAGGCAAAGGAGGGCTGCCCGCCAGCGCAATCACCAGCGCCGCCACTGCCAGCGCCAGCACCAGCACCGCAGAGGGCAAAGCCAGCGCACGCACCACGCCTTTCATCTGCCTCCCTCCTTCACCGCGCCCACCATCAGCGCGCCGATCTCCTCGCGACGCCTGCGCTCGCCTTCCACGATGTCCACCATACGCCCGTCGAACAGCACGCCCACGCGGTCGCACAGGGTCAGCAGTTCGTCCAGATCAAACGACACCACCAGCGCCGCGGCGCCTGCCTCACACGCCTCGCGGATGGCGTGGTGCACCGCGCGAGTGCTCGCCGCGTCCAGTCCGCGCGTGGGTTGCCCGGCGATGAGCAGGGCTGGCGTCTCCATCAGCGCACGCCCCACCACCACCTTCTGCTGGTTGCCCCCCGACAGCGCAGAAAACGGCGCATCGGCGGAAGGAGCGCGCACCGCAAACCGGGAGATAATGCGCTGGGCAAATTCCCTCATGCGGGCAAAAGACAGCGCCAGCGCTGACCCGAACCTGCCCTCGCGATGCAAACCCAGCGCGGAGTTCTCGGCGACCGACCATTCCAAGATCGCCCCGCGCAGGTGGCGGTCCTCTGCGATGTAACGCACGCCCCGGCGCAGGCGGTCCCCGGCAGGCAGGTGGGTTATCTCCTCGCCATCCAGCCAGATTCGACCTGCTGACGGCTGAACCAGCCCCATGAGCGCGTCGATCAACTCCGCCTGCCCGCTACCGTCCACCCCGGCGACGCCGAACACCTCGCCCGGATAGACCCCGAAGGAGACGCCCTTCAATCCCGCTCGGCTGCGCACCGGCGCAACGGTCAACCCCTCCACGCGCAGGCGCGGCGTATCGCCCAGCCGCCTGCCCAGCAGGAGCTCGTCTTCGGGCAAAACGCCCTCCTCGCCCACAATGAGCCGTGCCAGCGTGCGAGCATCTACCAGAGGCTCGTCGCCGGGCTTCTCGCGTACGCGCAACCTGGCGACCACCTCTCCGGCACGCAACACGGTCACCTCGTCGGCATGTGTCAGCACCTCCTGCAGTTTGTGGGTGACCAGCAACACCGTGCGCCCCTCTTCCGCAAAGCGATGGAGCAGGACAAAGAACGCCTCGGCGTCGGCGGGAGGCAGGACGGCTGTCGGCTCATCGAAAATCAGCACCCGCGCGTCGCGCAGGAGCAGTTTCAGGATCTCCACCTTCTGCTGTTGCGACACCGATAGCGCGCCCGCCAGAGCGTTCCAGTCCGCCTGCAATCCAATCACTTGCGCCAGCCCTCGCGCCCGTTCCAGTACCTGCGCACGTGGGAGGGGAGCCAGCCCCATGCCTGTACTGCCCAGGATCAGGTTCTCCAGCACGCTCAAGCGGGGAATCAGCGCGTAGTGCTGACTGACCATCCCCACCCCTGCCGACAGCGCCTCTGCAGGCGAACGGAACCGCACCGGCTGACCATACAGATACACCGTCCCGCTGTCGGGTGGGAACACGCCATAAAGGATGTTCATCAGGGTGGTTTTGCCTGCCCCGTTCTCGCCCACCACCGCATGGATAGTGCCCTGCCGGACGGCGATGCTGACGTTTCTGTTCGCCTGCACCGCGCCAAATCGCTTGCAGATGCCTTCTGTGCGGACAACTACCGGGGTGCTATCGTTCATCCTGACTGTCTGGCTCCATGCGGATGGCTCTGGCGATGTTGGGGTCGGTACGGCGCTGTTCCTGCACGGACAGCTTCGCCTGCGAACGGGCGCGCAGTTCCGTGAACAGGGCGTCGACCTCCTGCCCATCCAGGGGGAGTTGCACCGTCTTCTCGCGCAGGGCAGAGAGCATCATGGCGTTTGCCAGCTCCAGGCTCATCAGCGCGTCCTCGCCAGAGGCGATCAGAGAGGATTCCCTGCCCGTCAGCACATCGACGAAGTTGCGGATGACAGCCTCGTGCCCAGACGGAGCATCCGGCAGGTCACACGTCCACGCCTCGACGGCGGGCTGTTCCCACATGTCCTGAGAGGTTCGCATATAGTCGGGAACAGGAGGAGCTGTGCGGCTGACGCTGACCTGCTCGCCGTCAATCACCACTTTGCCGCTTTCGCCCGCAACCTCGAACCGACGCGTGAGGGGCATTTCGTTCACGTTCACGTAAAGGTACCCGTGCGCACCGTTGGGATACTCCAGCAAAGCAAAGGCTTCGTCCTCCACCTCGATCTGGTGATAGCGGGTGCGCATCTGGGCAGTCACCTTGCCCGGCATTCCTGCCAGCCAGCAGAAGATGTCCAGATGGTGCGGTGCCTGGTTCATTAGCACGCCGCCGCCCTCGCCTGCCCACGTGCCCCGCCACGACGCCGAGCGGTAGTACGCCTCGCTCCGGCACCACGTGGCGATCAGATGCGTTCGGATCAGGTTCCCGACAACACCCGATTCCACCGCCCGACGCGCGATGCGAAAGTGTCTTTCGGTGCGCATCTGTAACATCGCACCCAGCACGCAACCATGCTGGTGGGCAGAAGCGACCATCCGGCGCCCCTCCGAGATGCTGACGGCAAGGGGCTTCTCACACAGCACGTGCACTCCATGCTGGAAGGCACATTCCGCTATCTCTGCGTGCAGTGGGTGCGGAGTGGCTATCAGCACGGCATCCACCAGCCCGCTCGCCAGCAGGTCGCGATGGTCGGTGAACCCGCGCACGCCAAACTGCTGAGCAACCTGACGGGTGCGTTCTTCGGAAGCAGAGCAGACCGCTGCCAGCTCTGCCTCCTCGATACGCTGGATGAGATGGGCATGGGCGACCCCCATGCCCCCCACGCCAATCACACCAAAACGCACCCGCTCCATCCTGACCGCTATCGCACGATATTCGGGTCGGACACCCGCTGACCGAGCACCCGACGCTTGGGCTGAGACGACGCGCGAAGCTCCTTCAGCAGAGCATCGTACTCCGCGCGATCGACCGGCAGGGAGACGGTCTTCGCCCGCTTGCTGGAGAGGATAATCCCGCTGGCAAGTTCCACACACCAGATACCCTCTTCGCCCGGCGACAGGAGCGGTTCGCCATACAGGATGGCGCGGGCAAAGTTGCGGGTAATCTGGGCGTGTCCCGCGGGCATATCTTCGACCTCCACCTCCACCGGCTCCGTCTTCGGTCCGGACCACATGTCGGTGGCGCTGAAGGTGAACTCACGAATAGGCGGAACCACGCGGCGCACGGTTACCTGTCCGTCCTGAATCACCACCTTGCCTTCGTTGCCCACGATTTCGAAGCGCGTGGTGCCCGGCGCTTCGTTGGTGGTGGTGTACAGGTAGCCGTGTGCGCCGTTGGCATACTCCAGCACCGCAAACGCTTCGTCCTCCACCTCGATCTCGTGCAGGCGCGTGCGTGTCGTGGCGGTCACGTTCGCGGGCAGTCCAGCCAGCCAGCAGAACATATCCAGCGCATGGGGGGCCTGGTTGACCAGCACACCGCCGCCCTCGCCCACCCAGGTGGCTCGCCACTCGGCGGAGTCGTAGTACGCCTGATTGCGGTAATACGCCGCCACCATTTCGGTGCGCATCAGTTCGCCGATAATGCCGTCCTGTATTGCCTTGCGGGCGATGCGGTAGGGGCGCTCCGTGCGCATCTGATACATGACGGCAAACACCTTCCCCGCTCGCCTCGCCGCTTCGATCATCCGGTCGGCTTCGAAGGGATTGATCGCCATCGGCTTCTCGGTCAGCACATGCAGTCCCTTGCTGAAAGCGTACTCTGCTACCTCCGGGTGCACCGGGTGAGGCGTCGCCACAAGCACAGCATCCAACAGCCCGCTGTCAATGCACTGTCTGTAATCGGTGAAGAAGGGTACATTATACTGCTCACCCACCTGCTTCGCCACGTCGGGGTCGATGTCCGCCACCGCACCGAACTGAACCTCTTCGATTTCCGGCAACATTTTGGCATGGGCGGAACCCATTCCCCCCACGCCGATGATACCCAGCCGTACCTTCTCCATCTTGTGGAACCTCCCTCGTTTCGCGCCTTCGAGTGCCATATTCGCCCGTTGCCGTGCATCTCCCTGCCCATCCGAAGCCGAGTATGATAGAATAGGCGCGGGAGGTGAAGCCGACGGTGAGTTTCTGGCACTTCGTGCTGCTTTTCTTCGCGATGGCGTTCGGGATCGGCGCGCTGGCGATTGTGATGGAACACTTGCAGAAGATGGCGTCCATCAAGGCGCAGGCACGAACTCAGCACAGCGAGGCGGTTGAGCGCAGACTGGAAGAGCTCGCTCAGCAGGTGGCGGAACTGCGTCAAATGCACACCGAGCACGTGCTGAGCATCGACAGCCACATCCAGCATCTGGACTACAAGCTCTCCGCCGTGGAGAGCCGGCTGGAGCAGATCGAGCAGAGGCAGAATGTCGGTCGCTGAAAGCGTGCTCAGGCAGCTTCGCTTTGCGTTGTGGACAGGAGCGGACGCACGCAGTTGCGCCCCGCACGCTTCGCCTCGTACAGCGCCGCATCCGCCACTTCCACCACATCGGATGGCGAGTGCATGTAGGGCATGTACTCTGCCACCCCAAAACTGGCAGTGATCTGGCGATAGGGGTTGTCGGTTTTCGCAATGGCCTGGCGCAGGCGTTCCGCAACCTCGATAGCGCTATCCAGCGAGTAACCGGGCAGTAGCACCGCGAGCTCCTCACCCCCGTAGCGTGCGGGCACTCCTCCCGACGGCGACTCTGCCTGCAGAACCTGCGCTACAATTCTCAGCACCTCATCTCCCGCCTGGTGCCCATAGGTGTCGTTGAAGCGCTTGAAGTGGTCGATGTCCAGCATGATAAGCGAGAAGGTATCCCGGCCACTGCGTGCGGTATTGAAGGATTCCGCCAGCCTGTCCTGCAAAGCGCGGTGGTTCAGCAGTCCGGTGAGCGCGTCGGTGAACGCCAGGCTCTCCAGTCGCTTGTTCAACGCGGTGAGCCGTTGTTCATATTCCACCCGCTCGGTGATGTCCACACAGGCGCAGATACCGCCCACCACTTCGCCGCCGGCGCCATGCAGAGGGAACAGACTGCGCAGAACATGGCAGGTCGTGCCGTCTCGCCGCCGATCTACGCTCTGTACGACGATATTCTGCTCTCCACGCATCACATGGGTAATCAGCCCCTTCATCTCCTCCTCGTTTTCTGGCGGGACGATGGTGTCGAAGACAGACATGGTCAGCACTTCATATTCCTGCCAGCCGTAGAGCTGGGCGGCGGCACGGTTCCACTCGTATATGATTCCTTCCGCGTCGATGGTGAAACAGGCGACAGGCACGTGGTCAAACAGTTCGCGGAACCGCAAATTCGCCTGCTGTATCATCTCATGAGACTGTTCCAGCGCGATAGTTTTGAGCTCCAGCTCCTCCTTCTGGCGGGCGAGCTCGGTATTTGCCTCGCGCAGGCGGTGTTCCATGTCCAGAATGCGTCGCGCCACGCTCAGGCGCGAAGCCAGTTCCGCCTTATCCAGCGGTTTGGACAGAAAGTCATCCGCCCCGGACTCGATGGCGTGCAACCGATCTTCCCGCGAATCGCGAGCGGTCAACAGGATAAAATAGGTATAGCGCCTGTTCCGCTGTGAGCGCACGCGCCGACACAGCTCCACGCCGTCCAGCTTGGGCATCATCCAGTCCGAGATGACCAGCGGAAAACTGCTTGTCTGGAAAGCCTGCCACGCCTGCTCGCCGTCTTTGACGGCGGTCACCTCGTAGCCTAGCTCCTCCAGCGCCCTCTTCAGCGCCAGGCGCGACACGCCATCGTCCTCGGCAATCAACACCCTCATGCAGCCATTCCCTCTTGAGATTGATGTGAATCGGTCAGAAGCGCTTTCAGATCAGCCAGGAGGTCTGCTATCCGCTCCTGATTTGCAGATGCCTCCGTAGCGAGCAGGTGATCCACGCTGTTGATCAGCTCTTCTGCCTGTTTGACCCCGCCTGCAATCGCCAGCCGCTTCAGTGATGCCAGCAGATGCCGGGCATAGAGCACGTCGCCTGCCTCCTGTACCGCCTGCATGATCTCCGCTACCATCCAGCCCGCCTGCTGAGCCAAGGACACGGGCGACAGTTCGCCCAGCGGCGCGTGGGCGCGCCGGCGCACCGGGCTCCACTTCTCCACCATCTCCGCCAGGCGCTCGATGCGCACCGGTTTGCTCAGGTAATCATCCATGCCTGCAGACAGGCATCGCTCGCGGTCGCCTTCCATCGCGTGCGCGGTCATCGCCACAATAGGCAGATGTTTGTCCGAGCCGCGTTCCCGTTCACGGATTGCCCGCGTGGCTTCGATACCGTCCATCTCCGGCATCTGGATGTCCATGAAGACCACATCGTAGGCGCGGGTTGCCGTCATCTCCACCGCCTCGCGCCCGTTGACCGCCACGTCCACCGAACAGCCCAGTCGCTTGAGCATGTGCATGGCAAGTTTGCGGTTCACCTCATTGTCCTCCACCAGCAACACACGCACGCCGGAGGTTCGCCGTTCCACAGCCGAATGGGGTTCGGATGATGCTGGTATTCTCTGGAGCCCGGATACCTCGCACAGCGCGTTGTACAGCTGCGAGCGACGCACCGGTTTCGCCAGCCACACATCGACCTCAGCCGGTTGGTGTTCCGCGCCCATCGACGAGAGCAGGATGATCTTGCACTGGTGGGCGCGCACGGAGCGAATGCGCCTTGCCACCTCCAGACCATGTTCGCGCGGCATCTGGTAGTCCAGCACCACCACATCGTAGGGGCATGGTTCGGCAGCGGTGAGACGTTCCATCGCCTGCTCACCGCTTTCTGCCTCGTCGACCACACAGCCCCACGACTGCAGATGCTCGCGCAGGATACGTCGGTTCGTGGGGTTGTCATCCACTACCAGCACCCGCAAATGGCTGATCTGTCCCTCGAATTCGTCGGCGCGACCGGAAACGATTTTCTTCAGGGGCAGTTCTATCCAGAAGGTGCTTCCTTTGCCCGGCTCGCTCTCCAGACCAATGGCTCCACCCATCAGCTCTACCAGCTGACGGCTGATGGTCAATCCCAGTCCGGTTCCGCCGTATCTGCGCGTCACCGAGCCATCCGCCTGGGTGAAGCTCTCGAAAATTCGGGACTGCTGTTCAGGCGGGATACCGATTCCGGTATCCTTCACCGACAGGCGAACGCGCACGAATTCGTCCGTCTCGTGGATGACCTCCGCGCTGAGCACGATTTCGCCCTCCTCCGTGAACTTCACGGCGTTGGAGGTGAGGTTGGACAACACCTGCTTGATGCGCACCGGGTCGCCAAGCACGGTGGAAGGCACACCGGGTGGCACGACGGCCAGCAGTTCCACGCCCTTGCCGTGGGCATGGCGGGCAAACATGGCACCGACCTCTTCCACCAGTTCGCGCAGGTCGAACTCCACTTCTTCGATGGTCATCTTGCCCGCTTCGATCTTGGAGAGGTCCAGGATATCATTGATGATGGCGAGCAGGGCGTCCGCGCTGTGTTTGATGATCTGTGCGTATTCTCGCTGTTCGGGCTGGAGGTCGCTCTGAAGGAGCAGTTCCGCCATGCCGATGATGCCGTTCATCGGGGTGCGAATCTCGTGGCTCATGTTGGCGAGGAACTGCGATTTGAGGCGCGAAGCCTCCAGCGCCGCCTCCCGCGCCTGAATCAGTTCCTGCTCGGTCTTCTTGCGCTCGGCGATTTCCTGCTGGAGCTGCTGAGTGCGGGTCTGCACGCGCATTTCCAGCTCTGCGTTGACGTTCTGCAGAGCGGCTTCGCGCTCTTTGATCTCCGCCAGCATCTGATTGAAGCTCTGCGTCAATATGCCGATCTCATCCCGCGAAGGGTTTTCAATGTGCACAGAGTAGTCCTTTGTCTCCGAGATGCGACGCGCTACCTGCGCCAGCTTGAGAAGTGGCTCGGTAATCCATCGCTGGAACCACTGCGACAGCAAAAACGCTAGCACCGCCGACACCAGCAATAGCACGCCCAGCGACCTCAGGTAGCCCAACGCATGAGCCTGCCACCCCAGCAGGTCGTAGCGAAGGTAGAGCATACCCAGCACTTCGTTCTCTTTCTCTGCGACGGGCAGTAGAAGTTCTAGATAGTCACGGGTTTGGCGCCATCCCTGCCTGGGCTGTGTCTCGGTGAAGATGCTCGGCGACATCCCTCGCCGGAGATAGTGGGCGAACAGTTTGCCGTCGGGCAGGTAGATCGCCGCTGCAACCACGTCAGGGTGGATGTGAAGGGAACTCAAGAGCTCGGTGCACGTCTTCTCGTCGCCAAAGGCAACGGCGGCAGCGACGCTGGAGGCGGTCATCCGGGCGACCGCCAGCGCTTGCTGTGTGGCTTTATGTCGATAGGTTGCCGCGTCATACACCACCATGCTGACAGACGCAATGAGCAGAGCCAGCGAGGAACTCGCCATACTGACAAGCACGATTTTCCAGACAACAGACAGGCGACACCGTCGTAGCATGGCTCGCTATCCCCTCCGATCACCTTTCACGATCCGCGCCAGACTGAGCAGTTTGGAGCTGATGTTCAGGTTCGCCCGACGTGCCGCTTCCAGGTTGACCTCGAAGCGCAGACGGTTCTGTTCCACAAAAAAGCCGATGATCCCGCCCTTTCCGGCGAAGCCGGCGCTTTCACCTACCGTCAGCACGGGCGCGTCGCCGAGAATGTCCAGTATCTTCGGCAGATGGCGTACCTCCGAATCCGCGACAAAGAGCATGTGGCACATGCGCAGTTCTTGCCCAGGAACGACCTGCTTCACCACAATCTTGCGCCCCATCGCGGTTTTTCCACGAATCGCCTCCTGAAGCGCTTTCGCTACATCGGTCTTGCCCAGGATACCGATCACGTAGGGAGAGCTACTGTTCTCGAACGCGCTGGCGGGATATTGCACGTAGCTGGTGAAGTGGTAAAGGAATGCCGCCTTGACTTCCGGCTCGTTGTAGACCTGAGCGAGCAGGCTTGCGTGGCACAGAGCAAGCGCGAGAACCGCTGAAAGCGCCCCTGCCCATCGCACTCGTCTATTTGCCGGATCGCTCAGAACCGCCACTGCACTCTCCCGTATACTGCCTTTTCAGGAATACTGTCGCGCTCCCACAGCGGGTGCTCGAATTCGCGCTTTTTTCGCTTCAGCAGGTTCTGCATCACCAGGCTCAGGCTCACATCTTTGTTCACGTGCCAGCCAAGAGACACATCCAGCCGGTAGTAGCCCGGGATGAAGTCCATCCCGTACAGCCTGTCCGTCACAAACAGGTATGCGCCCAGATGCCATCCGCACGGCAGGTCGATGATGGAAGCGATGTTCACCTGGTGACGTGGAGTATTGCTGGTGCTATCGCTATGGAAATTGAACGGATCCTTGCTGTCGGGATCACGGTACAGCCTGTAGGTGAGATTGGCGTAGCCCATCTTCAACAGCCAGTTAGGGGTGATGTTCCAATTCACCGCCACCTCGAAGCCATAGGTGCGCCCATGCAGTTTGTTGCTCATGTAGACCGGCAAGATGAGGTGCGGTACCGGGGGTGTCTCCAGAAAGATGTCGGCAGGCTCGAAGCTGCGCAGGTTTCGATACACGTTGTAGAACGCCGAGATGTCCAGAGAGAGCGTATCGTGCGGCTGGCACCGGTAGCCCAGCTCGTAGGCGGTCACGCGCTCCGAGCCAAAGTCGGGGCTACCGTAGATGCGCGAGAACAGAGGGAGCCCACTCAGCATGCCCTCGTAGTAGGCGTCGATGGCGATGGCACGCTCGGCGCGGGTGGGCATACGCACGGCATGGGACACCGCCGTCCACCAGATATGGCGGTCGTTAGGCTTCCACCGCAGGCGCAGGTTGGGCTGAACCTCCCACGCCGTGTAGGTGTTGTTCTCGAACTTCGAGCCGATGGTCAGGTGGGTCTGGTCGTTGAGAGTGACCTCGTCCTGCACGAACGCGCCGAACACGCGGTCGGTCTTGCTGGCGGGGTTCAAACGCATATAGCGCCCGAAGGTCTTGTCGGACGTGCTTTTATATTCGACGCCCCACATCAGGTCGTGCCTGCCCATGGATTCGATGCGCTGTTGCCAGCTGATGTTCCAGGTATCACGCCACTCCGCCAATTCGATGGGCGAGCGTCCGGTATGGTCGAAATAGATATGTAGTGTATCGGTGATGCGCCCCCGCTGTCGGTTCCATGTGCCCATCAGGTAGTAACCGGTTATCGTGTAGCGATCGTCCACCATCACCGCGCCAGCGGAGGCAGGATCGGGCAGACGCAGGCGCTGTCCCGCCCGACCGGTGTACACCTCGCCATGCAGGGCGATGCTTTCGGTGTCGGAACGGTTCCAGTCCACGCGGAAACCGCTGCGACGCATCTGCCATGCGTCGTTGTTGGGCACAAAGTCCCTGTCTTGCAGAAGGTTATCGCGCTCTTGATACTGAGTGGTGACGCGGTAGAAAGCGTTTTCTCCAATCTGGCCGCCCACGCGCAACCCGCCAAATGCTTTCTCCTCACCACCACCGCCTGCGACCCATACAGTGCCCTGCGTGTTCTTTGCGGACTTCGTGATGATGTTGATAACGCCGTTGACGGCATTGGCACCCCAGAGCGATGCCCCGGGACCGCGGATGACCTCGATGCGCTCGATGTCGTCCATCAACAGAGGCGGCTGGGCGTCCCAGTATACGCCCGCGAAGAAGGGGGTGTAGATACTGCGTCCATCGATTAGCACCAGCAGTTTGTTGGAGTAACGACCATTGAAGCCTCGCACCGCCACCGCCCACTTGCTGGCATCAATAACGCCGACGGAGACTCCTGGTACCAGCCTCAGCACATCGGGGATGCTGGTGGCTCCCATGCGGTGGATGTCGTCTGCAGTGATGACATACACCGACGCGGGCACATCGCGCAGGGATTGCGCCTTCTTCGATGCCGTAACGATTTGCACCTGCATCAGCTCTTCGATACTGAGCTGCGTGAGGTCGGTCGGGTCAGCGAGTGCTCCTCTGGCAACCATCCACAGAATGGCGCAAAGGAATGCAGGGTAACGCATACCAGAACCTCCATCATCCTGAAGAAAGCCTCATCTCCTATTTTCGGATGAAGGGGGAGAATATTTTATGGGAGTACAGGCATGTTCGGGAGCTGAGAGTGTGAAAACTCCGACGACGGTGTCGTCGGCTCGGCGGGGGTTCCTCGTCCTCGAGGAATATGCCCCATCGTGTCATGCTGAAGCATGCCGCATCCTGTCATGCTGAGGCGCAAGCCGAAGCATCTTAGAGATTCTTCGCTCCGCTCAGAATGACAGAAAGTAGAGAACAGAATGACACAACACGCCGTGTCATTGCGAGCCTGCGCCAGCAGGCGAAGCAATCCCCGGGCGAATCGCGGCAGACGGAGGAGATTGCTTCGTCGCTTCGCTCCTCGCAATGACACAGGAACACGCCCGTCAATGAAACCTGTGAAATGCTCCCACTGCCAGCGGAAGACAAAATGCATGGAAAACCTGTGATTTTGCCTCCCCGCCCCTTGACATTTTGCGCATGGTATGATAGACTGTAGTTACACTTTCACTCCTCGTGAAAGGAGCAAAGAAGATGAAACGACTTGCTTTGCTGTTCAAGCGGGGGGTACTGACCGCCCTCACCCTGCTGTGCCTCGCGCAGGCGAACGCATCGGTCAGGATGTACGTGGTGTGGCAACCCACCCAGAACGGCGCCTGGCAACGGGCAGATAGCGGTTCCACCATCGGCGGCGCATTCACTGTATATCATGGCTCATGTGCGAGCCCGCAAAACTCCTCCAGCCCAGAGTTCCGTCAAGGTCAACATTCGCACCAGCGTTTCTGACCCGCAGGGCATATGGGCGTCCCTCCGCTACGGCGGTGCATGTCCAAACAATCCCGGTCATTACCACTTCTACCGCCCAGTAGGGCAGGAGATACTGATGGTTGACACGCCCAGCCAGCATAACCAATGTATCCGCGTGCGCCAGACGGACGAGGGCGCCAACGAATTGACTACCTTTGACCATTCAGTTCCGGACAATTATACAGACTCTGAGGAGTTGCAAAATAGGTTAAGCACTTATGCGCTTCGGGGTAAGGCGCGCATCGGCGGTGGCAGCCTTTCTGTACCGACACTTTATACCATGCTTCGCTTTGTCAAGGCGGGAGGTGTGGAGAAGGTTCGGGTCGAAGCTGGTCATAACCGCGCCATCATGCACGAGCTCCCGGTAAAGAACCAGGCGGATATTCTCTACTACAGTGGTCACGGACATTCATCTACCGGTCAACTGGAATGCCTGGATAACGGGGGAAAATTTACGGTGAATGACGTCAACCCTGCTGCGAACTGGCGAGAGGACCTGGACTACTTCGTTATCGCAGGGTGCTCGGTGCTGAGACCAGACGCGGTAAACGGGTTCGCCTGGGGGAATGCGACCCTGAAGGCGGGTATTTTGCGCGGATTATGTGGCTATCATGATGTAGCACCCCTCGGCAGCTCTGGTATTCCAGCAGAGATTGCTCATCTCTTCGCGTCGCTGATTGCTACCGGCCGCACTACCATTACTTCCAGTACGGGTGACTTGGTACTGGATGCATGGCTGGAGGCGAACCTCGCGCGCGGACAGAACGCGATTGCTTATGATAGAACAAACTACTGGTATATTCTGCCGCGTCCGTGGCCTTTCAGGGACCGGCTCATTGGTCCCATCAGGTGGTAACGGGAGGTCAGACATGAAAAGAGCGCTGTTCCAAGCCGTGCTGGCTTTACTACTCCTCGGCACTCTCGATTGCATGGTGGTGGCAACAGGAACGTCGTTTGTTCGAAAACTCCCCGGTTTTGGGCTCTCCGAACAGGAACAGCCATACTGGTGGATGCTGACGACAGATGGCACAGTGCTTTTTGCCTGCGGCGAACCTCACCGCACGGTTGTCACCCCTCAGGAGCTGCACAACGAAGTCTTCCTTATCGTCGTCATAGACCCGGCTACCCAGAAACTGCTGGGGCAACACCGTGTCAGGACGGATTTTGTTCCCAGACGGGAAACAGTCAGCTACATGAAGGCTAAGCTCGGATACGAGACCAATTGGCTCGCCGACCACTACGACGCCTGGGTGATTTCAGGCAACCGCGCATACGCGCTATCTGCTCGCGGGCGCGACCGGCTGAGTCTGCGTGCGTACAACAGTATCAGCGTTGTAGACCTCGACAGCCGTACCGTTCTCGAAGAGGTCAAGGTGCAGTTTCCGCCTGACCTATTGCCGACCGGCAGAGACGATGAAGACTTCGTGAACTACATCCAGAGCATATCGGCTTGCCCTCAACAGGGGTGGCTGTTCACAGGGCACCGGAATATGGTAGCCATTTGGCGCTTACCCAGCGTATCTTTGTGTGCCATCTATCCCTTCCTGCTGGACAAGGAAGTATGTTTGACGTTCTGCTCTCCAGATGGTAAGCGCCTGTACGCGCTGGTTGCCCCGTTTGAAGTGATGGAGCTGGACATCAGCGCATTAGGTTCGCAGAAATCAGAGGGGGTGGTCACTCTACCCAAACACCGCTCCCTGCTGAGACAATTAGGTGTCCAGGATATGGTTCCTTCGCCGGATTGGAGGGAGCTTTTCGTCGTCCTGCGCAGTGGAGACAAAGACGGGCGCGTGCTTGCTATTGACCTGGCTACGCGCAAGGTGGTGCGCCGTCTGAAACTGAGTGACAAGGCGTGTATTAACGCCGTCGTAGTGGGTAGCAAGCTGTTTGTGTCGGCGCTGGATGGGGTCTATGTGATAGACATTGACGCCTGGCGCAAGAACCCGCAGGTCACACAGGTGGAGGTGAAGTAGTGATGTTGCTTTCGGCTCGGCGGGAGCCTCGCCCTCCAAAGCGTGCTCTACCATGTCATGCTGAGGCGTCAGCCGAAGCATCTCCGAGATTCTTCGCTTCGCTCAGAATGACAGTATTAAATGACAAGATGAAACCTTTTTATGTCATGCAGAGCGAACGCGAAGCATCTCATTTTTCTTACATGGCTGAGACCCTTCGCTTGCGCTCAGGGTGACAGGTGCTGTGTCATTGCGAGCCTGCGCCAGCAGGCGAAGCAATCCCGTGGCGAATCGCGGGAGGCGGAGGAGATTGCTTCGTCGCTGGGCTCCTCGCAATGACACGGAATGTCGGGGGATTGCTTCGTCGCTGAGCTCCTCGCAATGACATAGTACTCGTAGCACGGGCGTCCCCGCCCACATGCGCCGGAGTCCGTCTCCACCACTGCGTTGCGTCATCAGAAACGGCTCATTGCGTCTTCAACATGGGCAAGATGCCCGTGCCACGTGTTTTTCAGACACACTCTTAGCCCAGCGGCGATTCGAAACGGTACTCCCCGCTCGGCACGCTCAACACCAGCCAACCGTCGCGCTCGCTATGAACCGTTATCTCCGCAACCTGATTCACCGGCTTGCCGCTCTCCGTCACGTTGCCGGAGTCCGTCGTGGGCAGGTGGACAGTGGCAGTGGTATTGGGTGGCACAACGACCTTCCAGTACAGCCTGCCCTCGCTCCTTTGCCACTCGCTGGCAATCATACCCCGAACGGAGCGATACGATGCCCGTGCCCACTGCAAGCCCGGCAACAGGTGCGGTTTGAAGGTGATCCGCGCGAAGCCGGGTGCGCTGATACACGGACTTATCCCTGCCACCCCATAGAAGAACCACGCATCGAACCCGCCCTGCATCGGGTGGTTGCACGAGCGCGGTCCCTCCTGCTGTTCGATTTCCGGCTCGCTCCACCACTCCCACAGGGTGGTGGCTCCCAGCGCAAACAGGTGTCCGATGCTGGGGTAGTCGGTCTGGTGCAGGATGGTCATGGCAACATCGGCATGTCCGTATTCGCTCAGTGCCCAGAAGAGGTGTCGCAAGCCTATAATCCCCGTCGAGTGGTGTCCGCGGTGCTTTTCCCTGACGTCGCGGGCGAGGCTGTCGGCGATCGCCTGCTCCTTGCCCTCCGGCGCCAGCCCCCACGCCAGCGCCAGCGTGTCCGCGGTTTGACTGCCGTAAGTGCACGCCTTCGTGTCGAAGAAGTGGCGGTTGAAAGCATCGCGAATGCTATCTGCAAGCCGGGCGAACCAGTCAGCATCCTGCGACCTGCCCAGCACCTGCGCCACCCGACGCATGATGCAGGCGTCCAGATAGAAGATGGCGGTGGAGGTAATCGGTATCGGTGTGTTGCCCGGAACCGAACCCGGCGCGCACCAGTCCCCCAGCCCGGCGGACACAACGTAGTCGTCCGAGATGCTGAGCAGATGCTCCACCCACCGCTTCATGGTGTCGTAATGTTCCTCCAGCACGCGCCGGTCGCCATAATAGACGTACAGGTAATAGGGTATCTGCACGATGGCGGTTCCCCAGTCGGGAGAAGCCTCGCCGATCTTGCGTTTGCCCGGCGCCACAAAGGTGGGCAGTCCCTTCTCGGTGAGCGAGGTCTCGATGTCCTGCAGGTATTTGCTCCAGAAGGGCGCCATCTCGAAGTTGTAGATGGTCATCTCTGCCGACACGTGCGCGTCGCCCAACCAGCCACAGCGTTCGCGGTGGGGACAGTCGGTGGGCACGCTGTGCAGGTTACTGACCTCTGTCCACACAGCGGTGCGGTGGATGCGGTTCAGCATCTCATCCGAGCATTCGAAGGTTCCCGCAGGCAGGACGCCAGAGTACACCACCACGCCCTCCAGCATATCCAGCGTGGGGGTGCCGGGGTAGCCGGTCATCTCCACATAGCGGAAGCCGTGATAGGTGAAGCGTGGCTCCCATACCTCCACGCCTTGTCCGTTACAGGTATAGCGATCGGTCTGCACGACATGGGTGGCGAAGACGCCGGTGCTGGCGGGGTCGATGGAGCCGTCAGGATGCAGTTCTTCCGCGAAGCGCAGGGTGATGGTCGTGCCCGCCGGCGCCTGCACACGCAACCGCGCCCACCCGGCGAAGTTCTGCCCCATGTCGTACACCCACACGCCCGGCGCGGACTGCCACAGCGCAATGGGCTGAAGCGTCTTCATACGCCGGATGGGAGGAAGCATCTGGCTCTGCAGTTTCTCTGTGGGGCAGGGCACGACGCGTACCGCCCACCACGACGAGTCGTCAAAGCCGGCTTCGCACCAGCCGGGCGTCTCGCGTCGGGCGTCGTACTCCTCGCCTGCATACACGTTGTTCTTCAGCACGGGACCGGGCGCAGTCTTCCATAAACCATCGCTGCAGACCAGATTCGTACTGCCATCGGCGTATTCCAGCACCAGTTGCAAGAGCAGGCACGGCTCGCCGTAGGACATCCCGCCCCACACGATCGCCTGATTGAACCAGCCGTTACCCAGCATGACGCCCACGCAGTTATCGCCTGTGCGCAGGTAAGGAGTCACATCGTGCACCGTGTAGAGGGCACGCTTTTCGTAATCGGTCTGCGCCGGGTCCAGCACCTGCCCGCCGATGCGCTCGCCGTTGAGGTAGAGCTCATAATAGCCCAGCCCGCAGATCAACGCACGCGCCCGCCTGACGGGGCGGTTGACGGTGAAGTGCTTGCGGAAGAGGGGAGCAGGCTCGGCAACGGGAGCGGAAATCCACCGCGCCTTCCACTCGTCGGCGTTCAGCACACCCATCTCCCACCAGCTGACCTCGCTCCAGCCAGATGGCGTGTCCTGAGCATCCCACACGCATACCTTCCAGTAACATCGCTGGAGCGACTGCAGGGGCTTACCTTGATACACGATGTGGCAGGTCTGGTCGGACAGCACCTTACCCGTGTCCCACAGGTCGCCCTCATCGCGCGCCAGTCGTTCGGGGTTGCTGGCGACCAGAATGCGGTACGCGCTCTGCCTCTGCGCCCGCTCGCGCGACCACAGCACCCAGCTCAGGCGCGGCTGAGCGACATCCACGCCCAGCGGACGGGGCAGGTATTCACAACGCAGGTCTATGGGCATCATCATGCACATCCCGTTCGCGCCTCATGACAACCGTTCCTGCCTCGCGTCCGGCGTTCCGGTAAGAATCTCGCACCGTGTTATAATGGAGGGAGAGAGCTTGCTTGTCACATTGTCAGAAGGAGAACGGCTCATGATCTGTGTGATAGGAGGGGCGGGCTATATCGGCTCGCACTGCGTGAAGCGATTGCTGGAAAAGGGTTATCAGGTGGTCACTCTGGACAATCTGGAGGCAGGTCACCGCGCCGCGGTGGTTGGCGGAGAGTTCGTGCAGGGCGACTACACCGACCGCCAGACGCTGGACAACCTCTTCCGCCAGTACCGCGTGGAGTGCGTGATGCACTTCGCTGCCTACGCCTCCGTCGCCGAGAGCATGACCGACCCCGCGAAGTTCTACCGCCTGAACGTGGTGGGCGGTTACACCCTGCTGGAGGCGATGCGCGCGCACGGCATACCCTATCTCATCTTCTCGTCCAGCGCCGCCACCTACGGCGAGCCGCAACAGGTTCCCATCCCCGAAGACCATCCCCAGCAACCCACCAACGCCTACGGCGAGACGAAGCGCGCCTTCGAACAGATGCTGAGATGGTACGACGTGGCGTTCGGGTTGCGCTCTATCAGCCTGCGCTACTTCAATGCCGCCGGCGCAGACCCCGACGGGCAGATGGGCGAAGACCATCATCCCGAAACGCACCTCATCCCGCTGGTGCTGTACACTGCGCTGGGCAAGCGTCCGGTCATCAAGATATTCGGCACGGATTACGACACGCCCGACGGCACCTGCATCCGCGACTATATCCACGTGACCGACCTGGCGGACGCTCATATTCTGGCATACGAGGCACTGAAGCGCGGTGCGCCTACCACCGCCTACAACTTGGGCAACGGTATGGGCTACTCGGTGCGCGAGGTTATCCGTACCGCTGAAGAGGTGGTCGGGCGACCCATCCCGCAGGAGGAGGCTCCGCGCCGACCGGGCGACCCGGCACGACTGGTTGCCAGTGCGGAACGGGCACAGCGCGAACTCGGCTGGCGACCGCAGTACGCCGACCTGCGCGTCATTATCGAAACCGCCTGGCGATGGCACTCCACCCATCCCGACGGCTACGGCGACAGGGAATAAATCGCTACGCGACGAATCCCCGTACCGCAACGACGCACAGGAGGGATGGCGATGAAACTGGGCTTTGTGAGCGCGATTCTGCCCGACCTCTCCCTGCAGGAGGTCATGCAATTTGCGGGCGACGAGGGATTCGATTGTGTGGAGCTGATGTGCTGGCCCGTCGGTAAGGCGGAGCGACGCTACGCCGGCGTGACGCATATCGACGTCGCCACGCTGGACGACGCGAAGGTGGACGAAATCCGTGCGCTCTGCGAAAGAACGGGCGTATCCATCAGTGGACTGGGCTATTACCCCAACGTGCTCTCCCCGAACGCCGAGGAGGCGAACGCCTGCCTTGAGCATCTGAAGAAGGTCATCACAGCGTCGGCGAAGCTCGGCGTCGGGCTGGTGAACACCTTCATCGGGCGCGACTGGACTCGCTCGGTGGACGATAACTGGGCTCGTTTCCTCGAGGTGTGGAAACCGCTCATCGCCTACGCGGAGGAGCTGAACGTGCGTATCGGCATCGAGAACTGCCCCATGCTCTTCACCCGTGACGAATGGCCCGGAGGCAAGAACCTAGCCACCTCGCCCGCCATCTGGCGACGTATGTTCGCCGACATCTCCAGCGACCACTTCGGGCTGAACTTCGACCCCTCCCACTTCGTGTGGCAACAGATGGACTACCTGAAACCTCTGCGCGAGTTCAGCGCGAAGCTGTTCCACATCCATGCCAAAGATGCCCGCGTGGACAGGCATCGGCTCGACGAGGTGGGCATCCTGGCAACTCCGCTGGAGTACCACGTGCCCAAACTGCCCGGACTGGGCGACGTGGATTGGGGCAAGTTCTTCTCGGTGCTGAGCGACGTGGGCTACGAGGGACCGGTGTGCATCGAGGTGGAAGACCGCGCCTACGAGAAGACTCTTGAAGCCCGCAAGCAGGCTCTGCGACAATCCGCGCGATACCTGCGCCAGTTCATGAGAGGAGGCAAATGAGCGTGGACTACACCTATCAGCAAATCGCCAAAATGATCGACCACTCCCTGCTCAACCCGGTGCTGACCGATGAGCAGATGGAGGAAGGGTGCCGCATCGCGCGAGAGTACGGCGTCGCCACGGTGTGCATCAAGCCCTACTACCTGAAGCGGTGCGCCGACCTGCTGGAGGGGAGCGATGTGCTTCCCAGCACCACCATCGGTTTCCCGCACGGGGGACACACCACCGCCATCAAGGTCGCCGAGGCGAAACAGGCGCTGGATGACGGCGGCGTGGAGCTGGACATGGTGGTGAACATCGGCAAGGTGCTGAGCGGGGACTGGGCGTACGTGCGCGACGACATCCGTGCGGTGGTGGAGGTGACACACGAGCGTGGCGGTATCGTGAAGGTCATCTTCGAGAACTGCTACCTGCAGGATGAGCACAAGATACGACTGTGCGAAATCTGCGCGGAGGTGGGCGCCGACTTCGTGAAGACCTCCACCGGATTCGGCTCGGGCGGCGCGACCATCGAAGACCTGAAGCTGATGCGCAAGCACTCGCCCCCGCAGGTGCAGGTGAAGGCGGCAGGCGGGATTCGCACGCTGGACGCTCTGCTGGAGGTGCGGGCTATCGGCGTGACGCGCGTCGGCGCCACGCAGACGGTGGCGATTCTGGAGGAGTGCAAGAAACGGTTGGGCATGGTGTGACAGCAGGCGAGGCGGAGGACGTGCATGACATGCATCACCGTGTGGGACGGCGCGAACTGTGTCGGCGGGAACAAGATTCTCCTGCAGGATGACCACCTGACCCTGTGGCTGGACTTCGGGCTGAATATGGGTTTGCAGATGGAGTACTATGAGGAGTTCATCCAGCCGCAAACGAGACGTGGACTGTACGAGCTCCTCGCGATGGACCTGCTACCGCCTGTGCAGGGGATCTACGCCCACCGTTTTCTGAGCGACTACCTCTGGCGCGACTGGCACAGCCAGCTCGATGAGGTGCACGGTGTCCTGCTCTCGCACGCACACCTGGACCACGCCGGATGCCTGCAATACCTGCACGCTGGTATTCCCCTCTACTGCTCGCTGGAGAGCGCGATGCTCCTGCGCGCCCTGCAGGACTGCGGTTCCGGTGACTACGGCACGATCGTGGTCAGGCAGTTCGAGCAGAAGGATGGGGGTTTCAGCGTGCTGGCGTGGAATCGAAAGGTAGATGGACCCCACGCGCGATACCGACAGGTCTGCACGCCCTCCCCACCCGGCGACGACGTCCAGACCTTCTGGCAAAGCCTGCCCGGCAACCATCACGACAAATGCCACATCCAGCAGATTCAGCCGGTAGACGCGGTCAACGGGCACGCCCTGCGCTTCATCCCTCTCGATCACTCCATTCCCGGCGCGGGCGCGTGGGCAGTGGAGACCTCGGCGGGATGGGTGGTGTACACCGGCGACATCCGCTTCCGCGGTCAGTCGGGACATCTCAGCGAAGCTTTCCTGGAAGAGACGGCGAAACTGCAACCGACCGCGCTGATACTGGAGGGCACGCGCATCGGCAAGCAGTCCTCCGGCTACACCGAGCAGGACGTCGTCCAGCACGCGATGGACATCCTGCAGAAAAACCGTGACCGCCTTGCCATCGTCAACTTCTCGATGACCCATCTGGAGCGGTTGGTCGCCTTCTGGCAGTGTGCGAAGGAGCTGGGCAGGTGCTTCGTGGTGAACCCGAAAGACCTGTATCTGCTGGAGGCGTGGTCGGCAGCGGGGCGGTCGCTACCGCTCAACGATGGCAGTCTGCTGGTGTACGCGGGCGTGGGCGGCGACGGAACCGAAACGTGGCAGAAAGACCTGCTGGCGCGCCATGCACAGCAAAAAGTTACCGCGCAGGAGATCGCCCGCCAGCCCGCCGACTACGTGCTGTGCTTCGGCTACTTCGACCTGAACGAACTGCCCTACCTGCGGGTGCAGGATGGGGTGTGGATACAGTCCTTCAGCGAGCCGATGAGCGAGGAACAGCGCATCGACGACGCCCGCCTGAACCGCTGGCTCCACCGGTTCGGCTTCCGGCGCTATCCGAGGCAGGGCACGGACGAAGAGGTTCAGCCCCTGCACGTGTCGGGGCACGCCTCCGGCGACGAGCTGGCGCGCGTGGTGGAAGCCATCCGCCCGCGCAGGCTGATTCCCGTGCACACCACCGAGCCGCGAATCTTTGTGGAGCGGTTTTCGGGTATATGTGAAGTGATGATTCCGGAAACGGGAAAGGAGATATGGCTGTGAAGATAGGCATCATGGCGGACAGTCACGACAACCTGCCCAAAATCCGCTCGGCGATGGAGGTGTTTGCGCGCGAGGGGGTCGGGTTGATACTCCATGCGGGCGATTTCGTGGCGCCGTTTGCGGTGCGGGCGATGCACGGCGCGCCCGCGCAGGTGGTAGCGGTGTTCGGCAACAACGACGGCGAGCGCATCGGTCTGGCGAAGGCGTTCGAGGCAATCGGCGAGGTACATCCGCGCATTGCACTGGTGGAGGCGGACGGCAAACGTATCGGCGTGGTGCATCAGGACGAGCTGGTCGCGCCCATCTCGGCGGGCAACGCGGTGGACGTACTGGTGTACGGACACACGCATCGGCTGGACATTCGCCGCGAGGGCAACGTGCTGATTATCAACCCCGGTGAGGTGGGCGGCTGGCTGACCGGCAAATGCACCATCGCCCTGCTGGACACCGACACGCTGGAGACGCGGGTGGTGGAGGTGTGAGCGGACAAGGTCAGTATCTACCGCAGTAAGCAGCTGCTTCCTCACGAGCAGTAAGCTCATGCGGATTGCCTCTGACCTGTTCGCTCACTCTCGGTTCATGCTCTTTTACTGAACTAACTTCTCCGCAATTGCCACTATCTGGTCCCTAGCGGACTCTTCGGTAGGGCTCAGTGCAGTCTTTTCCAGTTTTGTTATGTCGTCTGCGTCTGGCGTTGTTGACCTCACTACACTGACCCCAGATACCGAGGATACCGCGTTAGCAGTAATCAGCGTGAGCTGGCGACCATCGGCTGAGTAAGCGCCTGCCTGCAGCCATGAGCGGAGTGGTTCCCTTTCCACGCAAAGCTGAAGCAGGTCCCTGCTCGCCAGTGCCAGTTCTAGAGGGCTAGTTGCCGACTTCACGCTTTGCAGTCGATGCCGGAGTTCGCTGATAAGACCAGCATCCCGGCGCAGACTCTGCCTTTTTTGTGGAGATCGAGAAATCTGTGTCCGCAGTTGCGCCAGAGTCGCCTGCGCTTCGCTAATAACATCGGTCTGAATTGCGTTCCTGCGTTTCAGTAGCAGGAACTCCCTCAGCACTTCGGTTTCTTCGTGTTCAAAGACCTGCCATAGCTTGTATGCTGGCGGCTGCTGTTCGTTGAACTCGCGAAACACATCGAGCAATCCGCCATCGCCTATCCGGCGGATCAAATGGTAGGTGATGGCTTGCGCAAGTAGTTCATGCAACTCAGAGGGAGCAGAAGACGGGTCGTGCCAACCTGCTCCGTTGGCATCCACGCCGACATGGGTGATGGCGTGAGCAAACTCGTGCATTTCTACGATAGTGTGCAGCTTTGCGCGAACGACATCCGACGGCTGGCGCAACCGGTGCGCGAGCCGGTTCCCCAGGCTCCTCGACAGGCGGGTAGAGCTGGGAATACAGCCCCGACGCTTCGTCCCTCAAATGCTCAAGCCTCTGTTCAGCGTCAACCAGAACGTCCCAGCCCTCGACGGTTTCCGACAGGCGCCGCCCCCGCGGGCAAACCACCAGATGGTCGAGCAGACGATACCGCATGATGGGCAGTTCGATATACGCCACGTTGCTGGCTGCCCACAGCCCGAGAAGAGACTGGAGAGCCATTGCCCCCCAAGCCCAGCGCGGGTCAAAAAGGTGTTTGTAAGGGCGTTTGTCTGCACCAACGTCGCCCCGGAAATTATGTCCGTAGCGAAAATAGTATTCGTTCCACAACCAGGGCGGGAGGAACATGTAAAACCTGTAAACGTCAATCAAGTGCTCGAAGAAGCGATCCGGTTCGGCTCTCTCTTCTGGGGAGAGCCGCCACCACTCGTGCCAAGCGTGGTTGTGCCACGGGTACTACGGCGGAAATCCTAAAATGTAGCGCATCACGGTGTACCTCCTTGACGTCATTTTCGTAAACAGACTACGCTTTTCTTGCCCTCGAATACAGCGAACATTACAATCCTTATTTTTCGCGCTACATGAACCATCCTTCCTGCAAAGCGCATACCGATTTGATACAATTTCTGCCGAAGTATGAGACAGCGCAATACCTGTTCCGCACAAACCTAGCTGTCATGGGCGAGCTCATCGGCTCGGACGGAGCCAAGCCCTCCACACAAGGTGTCATGCTGAGGCGCCAGCCGAAGCATCTCGGAGATTCTTCGCGTCGCTCAGAATGACATCAAGCGATGGCAGAATGACCATAACAACTGTTATGCTGAGGCGCCAGCCGAAGCATCTCGGAGATTCTTCGCGTCGCTCAGAATGACAGGAAATGAAGACCAGAATGACCTAAAGTCCGTGTCATTGCGAGCCTGCGCCAGCAGGCGAAGCAATCCCCTGCCGAATCGCGGGAAGCAGAGGGGATTGCCTCGTCGCGATCGCTCCTCGGCAGGACACAGGAAGGCTCGAACAGATGGCTGGTCAAGGTAATCTCAAACACCTTCCGCCTCCTTGACTCCCCGTGCCTGCGAATCTATAATGAGCTCAACCAAACCCGTGATTCGGCTGGAGAAAGGAGTGATGGTCATGTTGGGTCGTGCAGTCTCCCGGTGGACGATCCCCGCGATTCTGGTGGTCTCCTGCCTGACACTGTCCCGCGCGCTTCTGGCGCAGGGGGCGCCGGATATCGTGTGGATGACCCGCCACCATACCACGTGGGTCAACGCCCTGCGCTTCACCGCGGATGGCAGCCTGCTGGCTTCCGGTGGGGAAGAGGGACGAGCGAAAGTCTGGCGCGCCACCGACGGCGCGCTCCTGTGGGATTTCAACACCGGTACCGCTGTACGCGGGCTGGACATCGCCCCGGACGGCAGCACCCTGACCGATGTGCTGTTCGAACGAACGGTGCAGTTCTGGAACCTGAGCGACGGTAGCCAGCTCGCCAGCTTCCTGGGGCACAGCGCGTACATGTATGCCGTGCGCTACCTGCCCGACGGCAGTCTGGTGGTCACCGGCGGAACCGACGGCTTGATGAAGTTCTGGCAGATACCCAACAACACGCCCATGCGCACCATCAGCAGTCCCGAATGGATACGCTGTATCGCCGTCACCCGCGACGGGCAGATGATCGCCTCCGGTGGACAGAACGGCGGTATCCGCATCTGGCGGCTGGCGGACGGCGTGCTGATTCGCACCATGACCGGGCACACCAGCGGCATCACCGCCCTCGATTTCTCGCCCGACGGCTCTCTGCTCGCCTCGTCCAGCTTCGACAACACGGTTCGGCTGTGGCGGGTGTCGGACGGCGTGCTTCTGCACACGCTCACCGGACACACCAACTGGGTGTATGGGGTGGCGTTCTCGCCCGATGGACAGACACTGGTATCGGGAGGGCGCGACGGAACCGTGCGCCTGTGGCGGGTGTCGGACGGCACGGAGCTGCGGCGCTACGACCAGGAGACCAGCAGGGTCGTCTACTCGGTCGCCTTCTCGCCCGATGGAGAGACCTTCGCCTATGGCGGCTCCGATGGACGGGTGGTGCTGGCACGCAATCCGTTCGCCATGCCCAAAGTGAGCGGTATCGTCCAGTTTGGCGACTATGGCGGTGCATTGCCCCCTGCCGTCACGCTGGAACTGCGCGAACCGGGCGAAACCACCCCGTTCCAGGCGGTCGACGTCGCCATCGGCGAGGGCGGTGCGTTCCGGTTCACCGCTCCCCGGCGCGGGGCGTTTGATGTGTCGCTCAAATGGCGTCACTGGCTGAGGCGCACGGTGAGCGTGGACACCTCTGCGGGCAACGTGACCGACCTGAACATCGAACTGCTGAACGGCGATATCGACGGTGACAACGAGGTGACGCTGTTCGACTTCGGTGCGCTGGTGGCGGCGTTCGGCAGTATGCCGGGTGACAGCAACTGGAACCCCGACGCCGACCTCGATGGCGACGAGGAGGTGACGCTATTCGACTTCGGCATTCTGGTGAAGAACTTCGGCGCGATCGGGGATGATTAGTCGGCAGGCGGGTGTCTGCTCGCCACCAGATTGGGCGAGGGGGTGTCAGGAAGTCAAATCCCCGCAGAAATACCTGTTGCACTTTTTGGCACAGGCATTTATACTGAGGGTGTACTCCAATCCATCTGCTCGAAAGGAGGGCGGTAAGTTGAAGGCACGAACAGTGTTTCTCGCGGTGGTAACAGCCCTCGTCTGGACCGCCAGCGCGACGCACGCCCAGCTGGCCTGGTACGACTCACACGGCTTCGAGGCGCCCGTGTTCAGTCCCGGGGTGCTGAACGGGCAAGACGGCTGGCTAAGTGAGGGAGGTGGCCCCTCCGGCGACACCGCGCGCGTGGTGGTATCGCCAGAGCCAACGGTCGGTGGGCAGGCAGTGAGGCTGGAGCTGGGCGACAGTCAGGGCGACTATTCCCTTATGGCGCGTCCCATTGACGACCCGCTGGCTGCAGGGTGGCCCATTGTGATCGTCAGCTTCGACATCTACCGGATCGGCCCCACGCAGAAGCAGAACCTCTGGTGGTACTGGTTCGATAGTGGCGAGCCCACCTACGGACTGCAATGGGACCTGTCCAAATCCACGTGGTGCCTGAGCCTGCCAGCATCGTCGCGCTGGCGGGCGGGGTGCTCGCCTTGGCGGGCATTCGCCGACGCCGACGATAAAGGTGATGACGGGGCAGGGGAAACTCTGCCCCCTCTTTCAGTCGTAGCAAAAAGTGAAAGTTCGATACTCACTTGCGAAAGTTTCGCAGGTGAGGTATGATATAGTTAGAAGTTACAGGCTTTGTGAGACTACCATCAGGAAGCCGGGGACAAGGTGGTGCCAATGATCAAGCAGGCAACTCGGATGCTGATGCTGGTCGCCGTGAGCGCGCTGGCTCTGGCGGTACCAGCTCGGGCGATTGTGATCGAGGATGTGCTTTCCCATCACCCGCTGGTGGCTTTTGTGGGCACGTGGACGTCGTCGAGCAACAGCACCGCAGGTGCCCCATCGGTGCCGGCTGGCGTTGTCGCTCCACCATCGGAGTCCGCGCTGGATAACCTGCCGATGCCAGCCAGTCCATCCGTGTCTCAGGACAACATGACCGTGGAGGTCGTGCCCATCAGCCTGCCCAAACTGCCGGGCTATGTGGTGTTCGCCATCTACCTGGTGGGTGCGATGGTTTTCTATACTATGCTGGTGCTGGTTGCCCAGCCGGGACCATCCGAGTATCTCTAACCCTTTGCATGTTGCACCTCCGACATCACCCCTGGCAGGTAATCTGCCGGGGGTGATGTTTTTCGCGCCTCTTCTGCAGAATCTCGTACGATGCAGGGTGAATCGATGTTGTGTTTTTCGGTGTAACGTGCTATGATGAAGGCGTGAAGGGATAAGCAAGTGGACGCTAGCCATTTACGTACTTGCGCGATGGCAGAGGAAATCCCGAGCGGAAAGCGAAAGACCCTGGCGAGGAGGTGGTGTGAAAACAGAAGAGTAGCGGACATCTATCAGTAGCCGGTTCTCCTTGTGTTCACGCGCGAAAAACAGCATAAGGGAGGGTGTGAAGATGAAACGACAAAGTGCTTTTACGCTGATCGAGCTGCTGGTAGTTATTGCGATAATCGCGATACTGGCAGCGATTCTCTTCCCGGTGTTTGCACAGGCGCGCTCCAAAGCGCGGCAGGCAAGCTGCCTCTCGAACACAAGACAGCTGGGACTGGCAGCGTCCATGTACTGCAACGACTACGACAACCAGTACATGGAGCTGTACCGCAGCCACCCCAACGAACCCCCAGACTGCGACGGTTGGTCGGTGTGGCCCTGCCGCGAAGACCTGCGCAAACCCAACGGAGAGGTCTACGGCTGGTATACCGGTCCCACCCAGCGCCCGCAGGACTTCTCGCCTAACTGGGGGTCTATTCTCCTGCCCTACATAAAGAACGCTGGTATCTTCGAATGTCCGGCAGGAGCGACTACCGCCTGGCGTCCTGCTACCTCTACGGATGCCGTCGGTTACGTGTACAGCAACTGGATAGGCGACTCCGGCGAGTACAAGGGACCTGCTGCCAAGAGGTCGTACATCCCTCGCCCGGCGGAGACGGTGCTTTTCTGGGACACTGGCAAGTCCAACTGGGCGATTGAGATGCAGGGCTGGAACGGCTACCCGGACTGGACCGGGCAGTTCGACCCGAACTACACCTGCCCGCGCTGTTGGCCCGACTGGTTGCCTCAGCATTCGGACGGGCGCAACTACGTCTTCTGCGACGGACACGCCAAGTGGTTCCGCGACAACCAGATGTGGCTGTACTACAACGTAGAGAAGTGGGACTGGCGTCGCCAGCAATAACACCACAGTGAGGGTAGCGCAATGGACAAAAGCACTAACCCGGCAAAGGTCGTAGCAGTGGTGATTGCGGTGGTGGTGGCAATTGCGCTGGCGTTCCTCAGCTACCAGCGGTTCATGGCGCCGAAGAAGCCGCCAGCGTGGACACCACCAGCCAACTATGGAGCGCCTGTTCCCTATGGCGCACCAGCCACACCACGTTGATCTCAACGATCGGGAGGCAACACGATGAAGAAAGAGGTTTCTCCTGTGCTGGCGATTGCAGTGGTGGTCATTGCGGTGCTTATCGCCGGCTTCTTCCTGTGGCGCGCCTGGAGCGGCGGTAAACGCACGGAGGTTAGCGACATCGGACAGGAAGTGAACGCCGTCATCCAGAAAGCGCGTGGCGACATCAGCAAGCTCACGCCGGAGGATCGCGCCGTGCTGGAGCGCGCTATGAAACAGGGCTATCCCTTGCCGCCCGGACTGCAGGCGCAGCTGACAGGCTCCGGTGGCGGGGCACCGACGAAGGGCGTGCCCCAGCCGGCACCATACGGCGGACGCTAACAAACCACACTCAATCAGAGGAGGGTGCTGAACATGAAACGACACACTGCTTTTACACTCATTGAGCTGCTGGTTGTTATCGCCATTATCGCGATACTGGCAGCGATCCTGTTCCCGGTGTTCGAACGTGCCCGTGAACAGGCGAACAAGACCTCGTGTCTGTCCAACATGAAGCAGATCGCGCTGGGCATCCTGCAGTACAACCAGGACTACGACGACTGCCTGCCGTATCCTGGCTGGATGCCTGCTATCGCACCCAACGGCAGGACCTCCTGCTACTCGTGGCGATGGGCAGTTCAGCCCTACATCAAGAACACGGGTATCTCACTGTGCCCGTCCTACGAGCGTCCCAACGAGCCCATCTGGAACTGGCAGTGCTTCCGATGGGGCGATGACGCGAACAGCGGTCTGCACGATGGAGTAAACCCCATGCCCGGACCGGAGGAGACCACACTGGAACATTACCACGGCTGGCGACGTTCCTACGCGGGCGCGAACAGCTGGGCACACCGCGGCACGGTGGGCTGGTGGAACGGCTGGATCGTCAACGGCTGGTTGCCCAACCCGGTAAAGATGTCGTCCATCCCCCGCCCTGCCACGCTGATCCAGGTGCTGGAGTCGCGCGAATACTTCCACGACCTGGGTACATGGGTCGTGGACGGCTGGCGCATCTGGTTCGACGGCAACAAGGGGTGGTTCACCAGCCACAACGGCGTGAGCAACTGGACCTTCATGGACGGGCACGCCAAGGCGATGAAGGTGTGCGCCACATTTGGTGCCCTGCGCTGGAACCTCGGCGACACGCCGCCCGATGACTACCTGTGGGAGTGGTGGGTTGGCGTCGACCCGAACGTGCTCCGCGGCTGGCAGCAGAACTGCTGGCGCGTGCCGGAGTATCGCTAATTCGTCAACTTTGGGGTGTCGTGGCGCTTGCCCCGGCACCCCTCCGCTCTGTTCAATGCCCCGCCCCGAGCAGGAAAGACGTAGTCACAGAGTGAACTCTGGAGTGGGAATACGAACTTGAGTGGCACAACGATGCCTGAGTGGAACCCACATCACCCTCCTTTACCCCCGGATTTCTACCTTCAGCCCACGCTGGAGGTGGCACGTGCCTTGCTGGGGCAGATTCTGGTTCATGAGACCGACGAGGGCATCACGGCAGGCATCATCGTGGAGACGGAGGCATATCTGCTGGGTGACCCCGCCAACCACGCCACGCGCGGCAAGACCCGGCGTAACGCCGCCATGTTCGGTCCGCCGGGTATCGCCTATGTGTATCAGGTGCATACTCATCACTGCCTCAACGCCGTCACCGCACCGGAGGGGGTGGGAGAGGCGGTGCTGATTCGTGCGCTGGAGCCGCTGGAAGGGCTGGAGTTGATGCGCCACCGACGAGGGGTATCCGAGCAACGCCTGCTGACCTCCGGACCGGGTAGGCTCACTCAGGCGATGGGCATCACGCTGGCGCAGAACTTCTGCCCGCTGTACTCCGGGCGTTTGCGCATCGTGCAGGGCGAGACGGTACCCGCGGAGCGCGTGGCGCAGACGGGACGCATCGGCATCCGGCAATGGCAGGATAAACCGTGGCGTTTTGTGGTGAAGGAGAACCCGTTCGTCTCGCGCCGGTGAAATTCGTCGGGCTTTGGCAGGAATACCCGCAAGCTACCGCGAAAAGAGAGACGTAAGCAAGGATCGGCAAAACCCCCAGAGCATCTTGCCTCCCCCACAGGACGAGACGGATGCCCGGCGGATGAAAGGAGTCTGATACCGATGATAACCCACGCGCGATGTCTCGGGTACGACGAGGCGCAATCGCTGGTCAACGCTCTCCCCAGCATCCTCTCCGAGAGCGAAGGCTACGAGGTGGAAAACGGCGCTTACTTCATCTGGGAGGCGCCCAACGGAGCAGAGATCTGGCTGGTGATGAGAGACAAAGGAACCGCCGAAGGCGCGGAGTCGCCATCGCTGGAGGTGCTGGACCTGGAGCCGCACTTCCGGGGCGCAGGAAGGATGAAAGCGGCAGCGGTGGAGATGGCGCAGTACGACGACCAGATGCTCACCGGATCGCTATATGGCTGGAGCAGTCCGCTGAGCGCGGAGGACCCCGAGTCCGGCTACTATCCGTTCAGTGTGGACCTGCGCGACTTCTCCACCTACGCGCACGCCTGGCAAAGCCTGCCCCGCATGGTTACCCTGCAGATCGCCGCGTTTGCGCAGGAGGTGTGGTGCTTCGACGATGAGGGCAGTTACCTCGATTCCGACCAGAGCATCCTGACGGAGACCGAAGACGAAGACACTGGCGAGCTGGTCACCCTGCGGTTGGCACCTCAGGCGATGCTGCCCATCAACGAAGGTGCCGCCGATAACGCAGGGGGTAACTATGCTTTGCTCACCGGGCATATCGTCAAGGTGCAGAAACTGCAGAACCCTCACACCGGCAAGAACTTCGTGGCGATGCTGGTGGATACCTATGGTGGCAGTGTGGATGTGGTGGCGCTGGAGGACGACATCGCTGGCACGCCGATCGTGAGCGGCACGGTGAAGGCATACGCCTGGTTGAGCGCACGGGTCGTCCCAACTGAGGATCAGTAGCCCTTTGCACGCTCTCGCGCTTTGTGCTAAGATATGACCGCTATGCGCATCCTGGTGACCAACGACGACGGCATCTTAGCAGAAGGACTGCTGATGTTGAAGCGCGCCCTGGAACCGCTGGGCGAGGTGTTTGTGGTGGCACCCGAGCGTCCGCGCAGTGGTTCCGGGCACGCTATCACTCTGCATAAACCCCTGCGCCTCCATACCGTGCACCTGCGCGACGGCTCGCTGGGCTACTCCACCAACGGCACCCCTTCCGACTGCGTGACGCTGGGCACGACGGTGGTGATGAACGGGCGGTGCGACATGGTCTTCGCAGGCATCAACGAGGGGGCGAACCTGGGGTGGGATGTGACCTATTCCGGCACGGTTTCCGCGGCGATGGAGGGAGCCATCTTCAACATCCCCTCGGTGGCGATTTCGGTGTGCTGTGGCGATGATGAGCCGGAGTACGACGCGGCGTTTCACTTCGCCCGAAAGCTGGCGGAAGTCTTACGCGAACATCGACTGCCTCCGCACACCCTGCTGAACGTCAACGTGCCCAACTGCCCCATGAGCCAGGTGAAAGGTGTGGCGGTCACCCGGCAGGGCACCCGGCAGTACGTGGACAGGGTGGAGGCAAGAGTAGACCCATGGGGGCGCAAGTACTACTGGCTGACGGGAAGCCTCGCGAACGAGGACGTGCCTCCCGACAGCGATGTCGCCGCCATCCGCGCAGGCAAGATTTCGGTCACACCGATCCATCTCGACCTGACCGCAGAGGCGTTACTGGAGGAGCTGAAACGCTGGCCTCTGCAGTAGGTACTTGCCTGAGGAACCATCCAGAGAGTAGACTACAGGACAATGGCATATCGTGAGGAGGAAAGGGTTTATGTTCTGGCGTCGTCATCCGTGGTGGCTGGCACTGTTCACCGCCCTGTTCAGTGCGTTCGTTGCGCAAGCGGACGTCCGCAAAGAGTCGGCGAGCATCCTGTCCGGGCGCATCTGGTCGCATATCTACGTGCTGGCATCCGAGGAGTTTGAGGGACGCGGTTCGGGTAGCGCGGGGAACGAAGCCGCTGCGCACTACATCGCCGAACGTTTTGCCGAGTATGGGCTGAAACCTGTCGGCACCTCCAATTACCACGACCTGCAGGCGCCGATGGACGGTAGCGGATACTTTCAGCCGTTCCGTGTATACATCGGCGCAGAGCCGGGCAAATCCAACCGGCTGGAGGCGCAGGCAAACGGCAAACGCATGGTCTTTCGTCTGCGCGAGGACTTCATGCCGGAGCCGGTAGCGTCCACCGGCACTGCGAGCGGCGAACTGGTGTTTGTGGGCTACGGTATCCAGTCCAGCCTGGCGGGACACGAAGACTACACGGGCGTCGACGTGAAGGGCAAGGTGGTGATAGCGCTGGAGGGCGCGCCGCCCGTCACCGAAGGTCCGAACCTGCTTCGGGCGTATCAATCCGCCCGCGTGAAGGCACGCACTGCCAGGGAACAGGGCGCCGTGGCGCTGATTCTGGTGCAGAAAGAGGATTCCCCGCTCACGGCGATGCCGGCAGGACGAGGCGTGGATTCTGGCATCCCGGTGGTGACCCTGCGCAGGCAGAGCGCACAGAAGCTGCTGTCCGCGTGTGGCGTCTCCCTGGATGACCTCTGGCAGAACCCGAAGAGCCGCCCGATTGCGCAAGCCTCTGCGACCGTGCAGACCGAAGTCATCCAGCGCTACGGAGCCACCGCCAACATCGTCGGGCTGATCGAGGGCACCGACCCGCAACTGAAGGACGAGTACATCGTCATCGGCGCGCACATGGACCATCTGGGCTGGGGACTGCAGGGCGGTTCGATGTACACCGGCAAACTGCCCGCCATCCACTACGGCGCGGACGACAACGCCTCCGGCACGGCAGGACTGCTGGAGCTGGCGCTTTACTTTTCCGCCAATCCACCCAAACGGTCGCTCATCTTCATCGCCTTCTCCGGGGAGGAACTGGGTCTGCTGGGCTCCGCTCACTACACCAACCGTCCCATCATCCCGCTGGAGAAGACGGTGGCGATGCTGAACATGGATATGATCGGTCGCCTGCGCGACGACGCGCTGAGCGTGAACGGGGTGGATACTTCACCGGCGTGGCGTCCCCTGCTGGAGGAACTGAACCGCGAGGCGGGCTTCAAGATGAGCTTCAGCGGCGGGGGCTTCGGCGGTAGCGACCACGCCTCCTTCTTCGCCAAGAAAATCCCGGTGCTGTTCTTCTTTACCGGTATGCATCGCGAGTACCACACTCCAGCCGACAAGCCGGAGACCATCAACGCCTTCGGGGCGGCGCGGGTGGTGCGGCAGGTGGCGGACGTCACCGAGCGCATCGCCAACATGCCGGAGCGTATCACCTTCAGTGAACCGCAGGCGACACCGCGCCGCGGTGGTATGGAGCGCGGGATTCGCACCTATGTGGGCACTGTGCCCGACTACAGCGAGGAAGTGAAGGGGATGCGCCTGAGCGGAGTGCGCGAGGGGAGCCCCGCACAGAAGGCAGGCTTGCGCGCCGGAGACGTTATCATCCGCTTCGGCGACCAGAAGGTGGAGAACATCTACGACTACATGGACGCCCTCAACCGCTTCAAGCCGGGCGACACGGTGAAAGTGGTCTTCCTGCGCGACGGCAAGGAGCAAGAGACCACGCTAACGCTGGAATCGCGAGCGGACTAGGCGCCATCCCCCTTCTCCCCCGTCGCAGGAGAAGGGGGACGGATTCTGCTATGTCTATCGGTGGCACATGGTCTATCGGGAGCGCGGGACCTCCAGTATGCACAGCCAGTGGTGCTCCGAAGCCCGCTCCAGCCAGAAAGCCACCTGTCGCCCATCCGGAGCGAACCAGAATTGACGCGGAGATGGCATGTTTTCGCCGAGCGTTCCGTCGGAAGGCGCTGGCGCAATCGGGCTGAACAACCACTCTCCCACCATTTCTCCGGCGTCGTTCCACAGACGCACGTGAAACGCCTCCTGTTCTCCACGTCGTGCCAACCGGTAAATCGCTATCAAGCGACCATCCGGCGAGAGCGACCAGTGCTCCCCGAGCCGTTTGGCAGGCAACGCGACCACCCGATTGAGCACCAGACTGCCGGAACCACGCTCCGGCGCCTCCAGCACTAGCAGACGACGATGCGCCTTCTCCAGCCATCCGACAACCACGCGACGCCCCTGACCGCCAAACCGAAGCGGTTCGCGGAAATAGGCTTCAGGCTCAGACGATAGCCCGTGCTCTGGCACTTCCATCGCCCCGTCTTCCAGCACAGGACGAGGTTCACCCATCGCGTCGAAGTGCCACCGATCCGCCCACAACGGTGCTCCTGCCCGGTTCACCACGGCATACCATATCGAGCCATCCTCGAACCGGTTCAGCCAGTAACGCCATGCTTGGGCATTCGCGCCAGCCCTGCGCAGTTCGCGACGCAGGACATCCGGACGCACCTCCAGCAAGGCGAAGCGACCGTCAACAAGGGTAGTGCCCTCCACCACTCGCGCCCCTGGCGCCTGCCACAAGGTCTTGCCACGAAGGGCGACCGCACGCACTCCGGCGCTCCCACTGATGAGCAGTAGCGAACCGTCGGGCGAAAGCGATGCACTCTCTGCGTTGAGAGGTAGCGACAGCAGTTGTCTGCCCCGCGTGTCCAGCACCAGAGCCGACACCACTGCTTCCCAATCTGGCTCCACAACGAGTATGCGGTCATTGGTCAGTTGTTCCACACAACCAAACGGTCCGCAGACTGGGGGTTCCACACTGGGGTGGCCTTCTCCCTTGCGGTCCCACAGCACAGTGCCGTCCCAGCGCACACAGCGGATACCTCCCCTTGCCCTGAGACGAGGGCACTGGTCTACACTAGCCAGTAACCACTCCTGTGGAGGCAGGAAGTAGTAGTCGTAAACAATACCCGAGCCGTTAGAGAGGAGACGCGCCTTGCCGAGTCGCTCGCTTTTACTCAGTCGATGTTCGTGCAGTACCCGCCCCTCTTTGTCCACCAGAGCCAACCGATGAGAACCCTCCAGTGGACTGTAACCAATCAGAGCCTGAGGACCGTCGGGGCGAAACAGCAGGTCATACACGCGGGTATGTGGTTCTCCGCCCAGGTCCACCAGCCACAGTCGTCTCTCCTGCGGCTGTATTCGGGCGCTCGCCAGCAAGAGAATCACGCCCACCAGCCACATCGTCAGGTAAAGCACGACTTTTGTCCTCATTGCTGGGTTCCTCACGTCTCTTTTCAGTAACATTTGCGGTTGCCAGGGGCTAGGCGATACCGTTCCGCGCGCTTCCTGAGCCTTGCCCCTGCCCTCTGCGATAGTCTTACTCGGGAACCGGCGCCATCATCAGGTGGAAGGACAGCTCGGGTTGTTCCGGCGGGGGCGGAGTGTTCATGCCTGCAGAAAGCCAGACCGTCCACACGGAGTGAACCAGCATCGTCCAGATGTTGAGCAAGGACATGGTTGCTTATCCTCCTTCCTTCGTAAGAAGAGGAGTGCACTTACAATCTATCGTATCCTCTGCAAGATGTCGAGGGGCTAAGTGAGGGTGTTTGAAATCTCCCCCTATACCCGTGTCATTGCGAGGAGCGAAGCGACGAAGCAATCTCCTTCGCCTCCCGCGATTCGCCAGGGGATTGCTTCGCCTTCTGGCGAAGGCTCGCAATGACACGTCTTTTATGTCATTCTGTTCTCTACTTTCTGTCATTCTGAGCGAAGCGAAGAATCTCCGAGATGCTTCGGCTGGCGCCTCAGCATGACAATAATGTGGTTCATTCTGCCATCTATTCCTGTCATTCTGAGCGAAGCGAAGAATCTCTTGAGATGCTTCGGCTGACGCCTCAGCATGACAACGGGCTGGACGGCGAGCCCCCGCCGAGCCGACAATGAAACCTAACCCCCTGCCCCCTTCCCTGCGAGCGAAGGGGAGCAAACCCCTCTCCCCGTTTCGGGGAGAGGGCGGGAGAGGGGTTCCAACTGACTCAACGGGAGGTTCGCCCTCCGGAAACTACCTCTCGGCAACCAGCGGGCGCGAGGTTGCTACCGCGATGCCTCGCCGTTCGGTGGTCGCGACGTCGCTGATTTTGCCGTCCGGCAGAGGCGACACGGCACAGTCTCGGGTACTTGTGGGGCGTGCGCACTCGTGCCACAGCCCGGGCGACGAGGTCGTTCACGCTCACAGGTAGGTTACCCTCCCACGGTAGCGTTCCAGCAGGCGGGCATTGTGCACGTCGCCGCCATCCAGATTCGCGCTCAGGAACACGGGCGGGTCGATACCACGCTCCTTCAACAGCGCCACCGTCTGCGCCACCAGCGCGTTGAGCATCGCCGCACCGATGACCGTGGAAGTCGGCGCCACCTTCTGCCTCATGCCGGGGATTTCCACCACCGCGTCGCCGATTACCCCGCAGTTGTCCAGCACGATGTCCGCCACCTCGAACAGGCGTTTCGTGCCCGCGCGCGGCGTCACCGACTGCGAGTAGGTCAGCGAGGTCAGCGCGATGACGGTGGCGCCCTTCTCCCGCCCGTACTGCGCCGCCTCCACCGCCACGGCGTTGCGCCCCGATACGGAATGCACAATCAGCACGTCCCCCGCCTCGATGGGCACTTCGCTCATAAAGATATGCGCGTAGCCGGAGTGGCGCTCCAGCAGGGAGGTCATGGTGATAGGGCGCACGTCGCAGGTCAAGCCGGGCGGCAGAATGGGTGAGATGCATGCCAGCCCGCCCGCGCGGTAGAACAGCTCCTGCGCCAGAATGCCCGCGTGGGTCGCGCCGAACACGTAGATGATATGGTCGCTGGCGATGGCGTCTGCCATTACCTTTGCGGCGCGCTGTAGGTTCTCGGTCTGCGTGCGCTCCACTTCATCCAGCTGCTGACGGATGGCGTCGAAGTAAGCCTTGATCATCGCTAGTACCCCTTCCGGATGTAGTCGTCCACCGTCTGCTTGTAGATTTCGGGACCGTCTGGCAGGTTGATGCTCTTAAACACTGTAGGCGGCGTACCGCGCTTCACCATCTCCTCCACGATGCCCGCCACCATTGCCCACATCACCATCGCCGCGCCGATGCCCGATGCCGGACAGATTTTGCGGTCCATGCCCTCCACCTCCAGCATGGCGTCGCCGTAATCCGCGCCGTTATCGATGACCAGGTCTACCACTTCAAATAACCGTTTGCCGGACGGATGCACCGACTGCAGTTGCGAGGAATAGCGGATGGAGGTGATACCGATGGTGGTCAATCCGTGCTCCTTCGCCTGAATCGCCAGCTCTACCGGGATGGTCTGCTTGCCCGATACCGTGCCGATAATGAGCACGTCCCCCGCCTTCATGTGACTGCGCTTGATGGCAGCAGAGACAATCAGCGCGTCGGACTCGAAACCCGCCTTGCCCGTTTCGCCCTGCGCCTGCCGGAACTGGTTCGGATTGTCGACGGTCAGGCTGAAGTTGAACGCAGACATAGCCGCCAGCCCGCCCACGCGGTTGATGAGCTCGCGCGAGACCAGATGTCCGGTGTCGTAGATATGGATAACGCCCTGTCGGGACAGACAGTCGGCACACAGGCGCGCGGCGCGACGGATTGCCTCGCCCTGCGTGCGCTCGATTTCCATCAGAAGTTGCCGGTAAGCCTCAAACGCTCGTGCTACCAGGTCGTTCACCTTGTTACCTCCCATGAGTCAGGCTACAAAGCGGTGTTCAACACCATGCTCGTGTGTCCCTGCATCTATCAGAAGGGGATTGCTTCGTCGCTTCGCTCCTCGCAATGACACAGCACGCCTGTCATGCTGAGGCGCACGCCGAAGCATCTCGGAGATTCTTCGCTTCGCTCAGAATGACACTATTAAATGGCAGAATGAACCACGACCTTGTCATGCTGAGGCGCACGCCGAAGCATCTCGGAGATTCTTCTCTTCGCTCAGAATGACACTATTATTGTCATTTTTGGAATAAAGCACTCTATCCGCCCAATTGTATCCCCGCGAGTTGTTCCAGCACCTTCACCACCGCCGAGTAATCCTCATCGGCGTAGCCTGCCTGCATCGCCGCGACGAACAGCTCGCGCGTCACCGCGTTCAGGGGCAGGATAGTGCTGGTCTCGCGGGCGGCTTCCTCGGCGAGGGTCAGGTCTTTAAGCAGATGGCGCACGAAGAAGTTGGCGCGGAAGTTTCGTTCCAGCAACGCCTGTCCTTTCGTGGCATACATGGGCGCGCTCAGATTGGACTTCAGCAGGATGTCCAGCAAGGTATGCGGTGATACCCCACCCTTTGCCGCAAACAGGAGCGACTGCCCCAGCCCCACCATCATGTGGGCGATGAGCATATTGCAGGCGAGTTTGGTCAACGTTGCCTGTTCGGCAGTGGGGAAATGCCAGATTTTATCCGAGAAGGTGCGCCAAGCGGGTTCACATCGGCTCACGTCCTCTTCAGACCCGCCCCCGAATACCAGCAGGGTGCCTTCCAGAATCTGCTTCCTGCCTCCCAGCACGGGTGCCTGCACGAACCGCTTGCCCGCCTGTCGGTAAGCCTCTGCCATCGTGCGCGTCCATTCGACGGACACCGTGCTCATGTCACAATGCACGCTTTCGGCAGATAGCGCGCCCAGCACGCCGTTCTCGCCGAAGGTGATTTGCTCGACCGCCTTCGGGTCGGTGACGATGGAGATGACCACCTCGCTGTGCCGGGCGACCTCCGCCGGTGATTCCGCCCAGCGTGCACCCTGCTCCAGAAGCAGTTGCGCCTTATCGCGCGTGCGGTTGTAGACAAAGACAGTATGCCCCGCCGCCAGCAACCGCTCTGCGATGGCACCGCCCATGATACCCAGCCCGATAACGCCTGCCTGCAAGCTGCCTGACCTCCTTCCCGCTGTCGTTTACTGTGCGCCCCGGCGTATCTCCAGCGGCGCGATGCCTTCCACTCCAGCAACCAGCACGGTCATTACGCAATCTCGCGCAGGTCTGCCGGCATCCCACGCGACGGCGAACCGCGCCGTGCCATTTGTGTCCGTAACCGCGCTATCTTTCTCCGGGAACGCTCCTTGCGCCTGCATCTGCACACTCACGCCCGGGCACGGATTGCCCGCGCGGTCGACTACGCGCACCACCAAGTCAAATCGCTCCCCGCCCGCGGGCACAGTGGCTGGCTGAACCTTCGTAAGACGTGCCGGGTCTCCGGGCACGACAGTGACTTCTGCATGCACCACCCGGTCGTCGGGCAGGATAGCGCTGACCGTCCCCTTGCCCGCTTTGACGCCCGTGAAGTCGCCGAGCTGGTCTACAAAACCGATGCCGCCCGTCGTGCCGAAGATGAGATTAAGCGGGTCCAGTGCCTCGCCCTTTTCGAGCGAGCGCACCGTGAAGCGCACGCTTTCTCCCGAACGAACCGTTGCTTTGGAGGGTTCGATTTGCACCTCTGCCCCCACGGTAGCCGCGGAGCGAGGGGCATACACCACCACCGCGTTGGCGACGGGTCGCTGTCTGCCTTCGGAAGGACTGTTGATGACCAGCCCACCACGCACGGCAAGCGTCGTCGAACCGCCTCCGTCCAGGTTGATGGCGTCGGTCGCCCCCATCTGCAACATCAGACGAGCCAGTTCGTCCAGCGTCATGCCTGCCGCCATCGGCTGGCGCCCGTCCACCGTCACCAGCAACAGCTTGCCGTCGCCGGTCACGCCCACTGCCGTGCGCGGATGCCGGTTATCGGAGAAACCGTTCTGAAAGCCCTGTCGCGGGGCATCTATCGTAGAGACGCCGTTGCGTACCAGCCATGGTCCTCCGCCCACCGCCAGCACCGCTTGATTCCAGAACTCCACCGCATTCTGCCGCTGAAATCTGCCGCGCGAAGCCAGCCTGCGCCCCTCTCGCGGTGATTCGGGCACAAGCACTGCCTGCTCTCCCGCAGAGCGCACCTCAAACCGGAAAGTCAACGATGTACCGCTCTGCCACTGGCGGATGCGCTCGGCAAACGAGCCTGTGGCGACCAGAAGCGCGCCGTTCGCAGGCACGGGGACAGAAGTCTGCGCCTCGCGTGCTGCGTCCACCACCGCCTGCAACGTTTTTCCCAGAGCGGGTACGCCATCCATCTCGCGCAGAGCCAGCACCACGGAGCCGTTCGGCGCGGGATAGACCTCGCCCCAGCGCGGCGTGATCAGAAGGCATTCGTTCGCCTGAATCGCGCGGTTGACGCCGTGCAGGGTCACGGGTTCGCCCCCTTCTGGCGTCACATCCGCCTGCACGAGTATATCCCCAAACAGCACGGCTCCCTCCGCCGTCATGCCAAACGCCGTGCGCTGAGAAGGCTCGCTGATCAGTTCCCCGTTTTCAATATGCACCCCCAGCGGGTCGCCTGTCCAGGGGAAGAAGTCGGCGTTGATGCCTGCCAGTGCACCCAGTCGCTGAACCGTCGCGCTGACCACCTCGCGCCCCTGGGTGGGGTCGGGACGAAACACTGTTCCGCCTGCCAGCGCCGCCTCCACCCGCACCGATGGGTTACGCAGGTCTACCTCCAGCACATGGATGATGTGGGGATTGTTAAACATCGTCTGGACATACTGCTTCAGCAAAACCCCCCTGCCCAACCGCTTGATCGACCTCTGTGCATAAAGGGGCGGTAACGTCAGGAGGAGTAGAGCTGATAGGGCAACGAATAGCCTGACACTCTGTAGTCTGCGAACCATCTGCACCTCCGGGGTCTACCAAAACTGCTCTATGGAAAGCTCTATTCGCCCGCGAGGCGCGAAAACCCTACCACGACAACCGGCTAGCCCAGATAGAGCAGATGCGCTGGACATCGGCAGTCGCTGGAGCCGAACCCCTGCACGACCACCCATCCCTCACCCGACTGGAGTACCTGCTGGTTCAGCACGCATTCGAGCCTCTGTCTGCCGGGATAGACACGCACCTCCTCTACCCGTGCTGACTGCAGGAGGTAATCGATGTGCCAGCGGAGCCTTTTCTGCTCCCGCAAGTGACGGGCAATGCGCGCTCGCAAGCCGCCCAGCGCGCTACCTGTGTAGAGGTACCTGCCTGCCGGAAAGCTAAAGACGCCCAGCCTGCCCACCGCCAGCGTGGCAGGGCTCCCCAGCCACAGCACCAGCTGGTAGGTTCCCGGCTCGTCGGGGATAGCGTCGATGTCTATCATGGTGGAGCAGACTTGAAGCGTTTTGCCTCCCGGAGGATGCGTGCGGTCGCGCGGGGGTACTGTGCAGGCGTCGGGGATACCTTTTCCGCGCACACCAGCAGATTCACGATGTCGGTATGCGGCACAGGCGCTTCCACAATGCGCGCAGGCTCACCGCCCAGCCGACGTATCTGTTCCTGCGCCTGTTCCACCTCGGCGATCTGGGTGGGGCGCTTCATCCAGACCGCCACGCCCCCTGTATGCACAAACGGCAGTGTCCATTCCGCCAACGCCCACAGATGTGCTACCGCTCGCGCCGTGACCATATCGAACGCTTCCCGATACGCAGGCAGATGCGCTGTCTCTTCCGCACGAGCCTGTACGAACTCCACATCGCCTATGCCCAGCTCTTCGCACAGGGGGCGCAGGAACAGAAACGGGTCGTGGCGAGAATCGAGCAGAGTGAGATGTATCTGCGGGAACGCGATTTTCAGGGGCAACCCGGGGAAGCCCGCGCCCGTGCCCACGTCCAGCACCCTGGCTCCCTCGAAAGGCTTCCACGCACACACCAGCGTCAGCGAGTCCAGAAAGTGGCGCGTGACCACCTCCTCCGGCGGCACCGAAGTGAGGTTCATGCGCTGGTTCGCTTCCTCCAGGCGCTGGGCGTAGCGCTCGAACTGTTCGATTTGAGCAGGGTCGAGCACCACCCCCAGCGCCTCGGCGCCGGTCTGCAGAAGCCCGCGCGCAAACATCCGCCCTTAGCGAACTATCGGCGTCTCAGGAGCCATGCGAGGCTGGCAATCGCCGACAGCATCGACAGTGCCGTGCCCAGGTTGAACTGCTCGCGCGGTCGCTCGGCGACCACAATCTGGTCGTTCGGCTCGAGATAGATGTCGTCTGCCTTGCCTTCCTCGATCTCCGCGAAGTTCACGCGGATGGTCTGTCGCTTGTTGGAGCCGGGCGTCGCCCTCAGTACCTTGATGTCCCACTTGCGGGCGAACGGGCTGAAACCACCCGCGTTGCCTATCGCCTCGCTCAGGCGCATCCGTCCCACGAGAGGCACCGGACCCGGTCGGTTCACCCCACCGAACACCGAGACCGTCACCGCCTCCTGCACAGTGGGCACGAGGATGCGGTCGCCGTTCTTCAGCACCACCTGCTTGGCGGGGTCCTGGCTCATGGCGTCGTTGTAGTTGACGGGTATCTCCTCGGTCTGCCCCTCGTGGCGGATGGTGATACGTGAGTTGTCGGCGTTGGGCTGTAGTCCACCGCACTGCAGGATCGCCTCGCGGAAGGTACTGCCTTCCTGCAGGGTCACCGCACCCGGTCTGGCAACCGCCCCCGTGACGAAGACGGTCATCATCTGTTTGGCGGGCACGAGAATCACATCGTCGGGCATGATTTCCACGTTCGCTGCCGGGTCACCGAACTTGATGAACCGCTCCAGGTCCAGGGTCATCTCGGCGGGAGCAGGCTGTTTGCGGGTGAGTTTGATGCGGGCAAGGTCAGCGGACTGTTCCGGCTCTGCCGCCTGAATGACCTCGATCAGACGGGTTGGCAGGTTTTCCTTCAGCTGGATCTTCCCGCCTTTACGCACCGCCCCGGTGACGGTGACGAAGCGAGGAAACCGCTCCAGAATCACCACCGTGACCACCGGCTCCACGTAGTAGCGCTTGAGCATCTCGGTGAGCTTTTTGGTGAGGCTGTCTTCGGTCTCCCCGGCAACACGGATGGAACCCAGCAGAGGCATCTTGATGAAGCCCTGCTCGTCCACCCTGTACTGCCCGCTGATGTCCTTATCGCCGACGAGAGTGATGCCCAGCGTATCGCCAGCGCCGATGCGAACAGGCTCGGACTGCGCCAGCACCGATGAGATGGCAAGCACTGTCATCAGCAGGGTAAGCAGAATCGTGACGCGCTTCATAGGCGGCGGAACCCCCTTCTTGTGGCACAAGTGTTTTGCACAGATGTATTGTACCTCTCTTCAATAGCGAGTGTCGCCCGTGACGCTCGCCGAATCACGGGTTTCCTCCGATATTATCGGATAAATCTGGCGATTCCGACAGGCAGGTGCTACTGCGGCTCGTACACCGCCCCCATGAACAGCACCACACCCGTGTTGCCGTCGCGGATGGCGAAGAAGAAGGGACGGTCGACAATCATCCGGAACCGCTCGCGCGGAGGCGCCACCGAGGTCACCCCCACCTGCACCGACGTGACAGCCGCCGCTTCCGTGCCCTCTTCGTTAACCTCCACCACCGCCTTGTGATGCACCTTCTGCAGATACAGGTCACGCTGTTCGCGCATCCCGGTGAGGTCCGCCTCCTCCGTGAACGCCACCCCCATCCCCAGCGACTTCAGCGCGTCGTTCAGCGTCTTATCATAGTCCATCTTGAAGCGGGGCATTTCGAGGTCGCCCTCCGACATCCGCAGGCTGGAAGTCCATTCCTTCCAGCTCCGCGCGTCCAGAGACTCGAGCCAGTCGCTCAGGCTCACTCCCTCGTCGGGCAGGACGACCACCATGCTCATGCGTCCACCACCATAAGGCAGGCTCACCATCTGGAAGTTCGCGCCCTTGAGGTAGCGGAAACTACCCGACTGCCTCATCATGGGCACGGGCTTCTGCTCGCCGTTCGCCAGGTGGAAGGGCTTTGGCTGGGTGAGCTCTTTGTCGAACGGCTTCTGCCATTTGCCGTTGAAGTAGATGGCGTTGAGCAGGAACATCACCGAGTTGTGGCGGATTTTGTCCACCATCTTTTTGATTTTGCCCTTCGTGCTGGCATCCACCCACCGGTTGATGGCTTCCGGCGCGGTGGGGTCGGCAAAATCCAGCACGCTCACCTGCGCCCCGAAGGTACGTCGGCTGGTATCCAGGAAGGACTGCTTGAACGTGACCCCCATTCGCGCCCACAGCGAGCTGGCGATGGTCAGTTCCACCTTCGGGTCGATGTTCTGCAGGCTCTGACGCAGGTCAACCACCGCCTGGTTCAGCGTCTCCTTGTCCATACCCTCCAGCGACATCGCTTTCGCCATGGCGCGCCCGGTTTCGCCCTCTGCGCCGTTGTACGCCATCGCCAGAGCGAGGGTGATGCTTGCGGGGGAGATGAGCAGATTCTTCTGGGCGTCCGCCTCGCGCAACTCCTGAAGGAGCGCAAAGCCGAACTGGTTATTCGCCTCTATCAGTTTGGGGTCCACCTTTCTGACCGTTTCCGTCTTGCGGTTGGGGTTAGGTTGTGGAGACGGTTCATTGCCCACTCCTGTGGTAGCAACGCCTCCGCACCCGGCTAGCCATAGCGACAACACGGGCAGAAACCAGATGACTCTCATGTCGGTTCACCTCACGTCCACTGCTTAGACGCTTGTCATCAAGGAAAAGTTATGTTCAGTACAGTAATTCGACCAGAAGCGCGGGATTCCCGCACGACCTCTGGTATGCTTTTCACATGGAGGTGTAGTACCGTGCCTGTCTTGCAGATAGGAACCGAACAGCTCCTGGAACTGCTGAAGCAGCTGGAGCCGGAAGAGCGCTTGCAGGTGCTGTTCAAGCTGGCAGAGCAGGCGCGCGACCGGATGGAGCAACATCGCACCTTCGCCGAGAGCCGTCTGCGGGCAATAGCTGCGGGACGCGGACTAGACTGGGACGCGATGAGCGAAGAGGAACGCCAAAACCTCGTGGACGACCTCCTTCACGAGCAATGAACCCAGCTTATAAGGCAGAGGCGGCGGCTCGGTCCAGCCACCAGATGCGATCGCCGTCCGTCGGCTGCACCAGCCCGGCGGGAAGAGGCTCTCCTTCCAGCACCACCTTGCGTACCGCATCCGCTTTGTCTGCCCCGGTCACGAGGAAATACACCGCCCTCGCCGAGTTCAGCACCGGAAGCGTCAGCGTCAGCCGGACCCGTGGTTCGGTCGGCGCTTCACCCACCGCCACCCATCGCTTGCGCTCCTGAAGAGCTCTTGTGCCGGGAAACAGCGAGGCGGTATGCCCGTCCGCTCCCATGCCGAGCAGTATCAGGTCGAAGCACGGCAGGCTACCGAAAAAATCTCGCAGATGGTTTTCGTAACGATCCGCGCATTGAAGGGGATCCGGGCAGTCGGTAGGCATGGGGTGAATGTTCTCCTCAGGCAGGTTCAGGGGGGCAATCAGCGCCTCCTGCGCCATGCGGTAGTTGCTGGCAGGATGGTCGTGGGCTACGTAGCGCTCGTCGCCCCAGAACAGATGCACCCTGCTCCACTCGATTCGCGAGCGATACCGGCTGGCGAGCAGGGCATACAGGGCGCGCGGCGTGTTGCCTCCCGCCAGCGCCAGGGTGAAGCACGACCGCTCGCGCAGAGCTGAGTGCGCCCTGTCGGCGATGGACTCCGCCATCGCCGCAAGCAGATCTTCCACGCTATCGGCTATCCGCACAATGGCGTCGCCGGATCGGCTTTCAGTGGTCGCCATCGGTGTGTGGGAGAATCCAGAATATGTTCCGCCTCGCGCGGTCCTTCGCTTCCCGCCGGGTAGAACGCCATGGGCAGGTTGCCCGTCTGCCACGCCCGCAGGACAGGGTCCAGCACCTCCCACGCCATCTCGACCTCGTCAAAGCGCAGAAAGTAGGTGCGGTCGCCCTGCAGGATGCTCAGCAACAGCGTTTCGTATGCCTCGAAGCCCTCCTCGCCTGCCTCGCGATAGCACGCCCTCAATACGATCGTGCGTGCCCGCATCTCCAGCCCCACCGCTTTCGCCTGCGCAATCAGCGACATCGACTCGGAGGGCTTCATCTCGAACACGAAGCAGTTGGGCGCGAGCGTGTCCACAGGTGTCTGGCGGAAGAGATGCACCGGCGCGGATTTGAACTGGATGGCGATCTCGCTGCGCTCAGCCGCCAGTCGCTTGCCCGTGCGCAGGTAGAAGGGCACGCCCTGCCAGCGCCAGTTGTCCACATACAGCTTCAGCGCGGTGAAGGTCTCGGTGGTCGAGTGTGGAGCAACGCCCGGCTCCTCCAGATAGCCCGGCACGCTAACACCGTTTATCTGTCCGCGCGTGTACTGCCCGCGCACTGCGAACGCCGCCACCGCGTTTTGCGGTATCGGACGGACGCACTGCAGAACCTTCACCTTCTCCCCGCGCAGGGCATCGGCGTCGAGGCAGGGCGGAGGCTCCATCGCCGTCAGGGTGAACAGCTGCATCAGGTGGTTCTGCACCATATCCCGCATGGCGCCCGACTGGTCGTAATAGCCGGAGCGGTCCTCCACCCCGGCGGTCTCGGCGGCGGTAATCTGCACAAAGTCTACATAGTTGCGATTCCACAGCGACTCCAGCAAAAGATTGGCGAAGCGGAAGACGAGGATATTCTGCACCGTCTCCTTGCCCAGGTAGTGGTCGATGCGGAACACCTGCTCCTCGCGCCAGTGTCGGCTCACTCGCTGTTGCAACTGGCGCGCGCTCTGCAAATCCTGTCCGAACGGCTTCTCGATGACCAGCCGACGGTAACCGCTATGCTCGTGATGCAAACCCGCCGCGGCGAGATACTCGGAGGCTTCAGCGAACAGCCCCGGCGGAAGGGCGAGGTAGAACACGGCGTTGCCGTCGATGTGGTCGCGCAGGAGGCGCACGCCCTCTGCATCCAGACCACCCTGCACATACGCCACGAACCGACGGGCGAACTCGCTCCAATGCTCCATCGGCTTGCCCGACTCGCGCAGGGAAGATTCGAGCACGTTCAGATACGTCTCCAGCGCCATCGCGCGGCGGGCATAGATGACGATTTGCAGAGCCGTGTCCAGCAATCCCGCCCGGTGCAGGCGATAGAGCGCAGGCACAAGGAACCGGCGGGTCAGGTCGCCCGTCGCTCCAAAGATGACCAGTCGTGTGTTTGGCATACGCAGAGTCTACCTCGTCAAGCGTTCGATAATCTCGCGGTGCTGGGGATACTGTTCGATAAGCCGCTGGCGGTCGCCCAGTTCGGAATCCTCGAACTCGAAGCCCGGCGCGACCGTGCACCCCACCAGTGCGTAGCCTTCGGGGTCGTCCACCGTCGCCCCGAACCAGCATCCCGCTTTGACCACCGCCTGAAACGATTCGCCGTTGGCTGGGTTATTTCCCAGCCGCACCTGCACCAGTTGTCCATCGGGCTGGATAATATGCAGGGTAAGCGGACTGCCCGCATAGAAGTGCCACATCTCATCCGAGCGCAGGCGATGCAATGCCGAAAACTGATCACCGGCGAGCAGGAAGTAGATGGCGGTAGCCAGCTGGCGCGGGCCTTCGTGTTCGTGCAGGCAACAGCCCAGCAGTCGCCCCTCTGCCCGATAGGTTTCGCGGTAGTAGCCCCCTTCCGGGTGCGGTTGCAGTTGCAGATGCTCGATCCAGTATTGCGCCTTGGCGTTCATGGGCATCACCCTTTCTCATACCTACTATACAGTTTACCCTGCGGTAGCGACTACCTGCAGATCCTCCCTGCATGGTGTCATAGCGAGGCGACGAAGTAGTCTTCTGCGACCACCATGATTCGCAGGGGATTGCTTCGCCTTCTTGCGAAGGCTCGCAATGACACACATTTTATGTCATTCTGGTCTCCACTTAATGTGATTCTGAGTGAAGAGAAGGATCTCAGAGATGCTTCGGCGTGCGCCTCGGCATGACAAAGGGCTGGCGGGCGAGAAACCCCTGCCGAGCCGACGATGAAACCTAACCCCCAGCCCCTTCCCTGCGAGGGAAGGGGGAAACTCCTCTCCCCGCGTCGGGGAAAGGTCGGGTGAGGGGTTTGAAACGGCTCGCCCTCCAGCGGGAACAGGCTCGCCGCTCGTCGCTTCGAGATTTTTTTCAGAAAAATCTTTCCTCACCCCAGCAAAAAACCTTGACAAAATATAAGCACGGTGCTATCATCTACTTAACTGAGCAGCTCCCGTGGTTGAGGGGAAAGTCACGACGGTTTCTCACAACATCACAGCAAAGGAGGGTGCTGAACAAAATGTTACGACGCTTTCCCTTCATGCGCACACTTGCTACGGTGTGCATCCTGAGCCTGACGGTGCAGATGGCTGCACCCGTCTTCGCCCTCTCCGGTGAGCGGGGGGGGGGTAAAAGCGACAGTTTCCAGCCTTTCCTCTGACATCAACCCCACTTCTCCCAAAATCCTCACATGGCTCGGCAACTTCTGGCATACCATCCTCTCCAGCCTGCAAACGGGCACACCGCCCCTTGCGCCCGCGCCGGGT
>FWWM01001194.1_pt1 | contig 80887 bp, 73 predicted proteins | sample 2228351 | NCBI WGS metagenome assembly FWWM01 (sample SAMEA103939774, study PRJEB20133) | metagenome | reverse complement strand
TAGGGAGTTTTTCATCCTGTACAACCCCTAACATGACAATTTGGTGATATTCGTGATCGTTCGCTCAGAAATAAAGCAAAACGGGCAAAAAAGAGACTTTTTTGCCCGTTTTATTAACCAAAATAGTGATTTCGAAATGAAAAGCTGTTGTTACACCTTAAATTGTTTCACCAGCTCTTTTAAATCCTGGCTTAACTTAGTTAAACGCTGAGTCGATTGATCACTGCCTTTAATAGCACCAGCGGTCTGATGTACTAACTGACTAATAGTATGTACGTTCTGATCCACTTCACCGGCCACAGCACTTTGTTGTTCAGCTGCTGTCGCTATATGAGCATTCATATCAGAAATCTGTGCAATGGAATTGGCAATGTCAGACAAAGCTTGCTGCACCTGAGCTGCCAGATTGATATTCAGCTCTGCTGCAGTTTTGCTTTCCTGCACAGCTGCAGTCATTTGCAGAGTACCTTGTTGTAACTCAGCAATAATTCCGGAGATTTCCTGAGTCGATTTTTGTGTTTGATGCGCCAGAGTACGAACTTCATCTGCAACCACTGAAAAGCCACGCCCATGCTCACCGGCTCTAGCCGCTTCTATGGCCGCATTCAGTGCAAGTAAGTTAGTTTGATCCGCCAGCTTATTAATGATGTTCAGTACATGACTGATATTTTGTGAAGATGTATATAAAGAAGCGGCGGCGACCGAGCTTTGTTCTATCGTTTGACTCTGAGTATGAATACTCTCAACTGAAGCTTTCATCAGCTTCATGCCCTGCTGAACCAAAGTTTCAACCTGACCAGTTTCATGATTCGCTTGTTCAGCACTTTGTGCCACTTCAGCTATAGCGGAACTCATCTGTGTAATAGCAGTAGCGACCATATCGGTTTCTTGTTGTTGCTGCACACTTTCGTTAGATATTTGCTGAGAAATACGGGCCACATCTACTGCACTTTCACTCACTTCGACTGAAGTAACACTGACAGAACTAATTAGCTGGCGAATTTTACCTACAAAAAGATTAAAAGCCGTTGCCAGTGCGGCTAATTCATCTTTGCCGTCATAACTCAGTTTGACGGTCAGGTCGCCATCGCCAGAAGCTATATCCTGCATGGCTGCCACCACATCAGTCATGGGTTTAACAACGGAACGTGTGACATACCAGCTTAATGCCAACATTAAGCCCACAACCAACACCACCAGAATAGCTAGCTGCATCACCACCTCGTAAAAAGAGGCTTCGACATCATCAATATAGATACCAGTACCAACTATCCAGCCCCAAGGTTTAAACAACTCAACATGACTGACTTTAGGCACTTCTTCCGTGGCACCAGGTTTAGGCCAATTATAGAACACCGAATGGGAACCATCGTCGACTACGCCATCAGCCATATTCTGAAATAAAGGTTCACCTTGCTTATCTTTAAAGTCGGCAACATCTTTACCATCCAGATCAGGCCTGAACGGATGCATTAACATAGTGACTTGCTGATCAATGACAAAGTAATAGTCATTTTCTTTGTAGCGAATGGATTTTAATTCAGCTAACGCCAGTTCTTTAGCTTTGGATTCGTCCAGCTCGCCTGAGGCTACTTTGTTGTGAAAGTTATTCACTACAGCCACAGCAACCTGAGACAGATACAGAGTAGAAAGGCGTTTTTCCTCAAGTATACTTTGCTTTAAGCCACTAAGGACTAGCCAGCACACCAGGACTTGGCCAAGAACGGCAACTCCAACTATAGTAAAAAGCCGAGTTTTGATACTTAAATTCTTTAACATGCCCACCCTGTATAAACTATATCTTTTTGTTTTGTAGAGAGTAGAGCCGAAGGTAGCAAATAGCAAGCAGCACAAAAACCAAACAATTTTGGTTGCTGCTGAGTTAAAGAAAGAAGGCGATTTATCTTTTAGAGTAAATGGGGAAGTAAAACGAAAGAGTAACATCAATAAAGAGAGTTGGTGCCGGGGGGGGGACTCGAACCCCCACGCCGTGAAGCGCTAACACCTGAAGCTAGTGTGTCTACCAATTCCACCACCGCGGCAACTCAATTTGTCTCTGTCAACGATGTTTTGGTGCCGGGGGGGGGACTCGAACCCCCACGCCGTGAAGCGCTAACACCTGAAGCTAGTGTGTCTACCAATTCCACCACCGCGGCGCAAAGCGTCGTCGACGGCGTGCATGTTATGCGTCAAGTCGCTAATCGTCAACTGTCTGATGCAAATTTTCAGCGGTTTTTGCCGCCACTGCCGAAATTATCAACAAAGTGTTGCCTTTTACGTCGACTCAAAGCTGAAAAGCCGTTCAACAAAAAAGCAAAAGGCGAACTCAGGTTCGCCTTTTCATTAAATCGCTACCGAGAGTATCAGTACTTGGCTTTTTTGATTAAACCAATTTCTTCCAAACGTTGCATCAGGTAGTCGTTGGAATTGATCGGTTCAGGATAACGGTTAGGTCGATCTTCACTGATACAGCTCTGCAAAGTTTCTATCACATAATCCGGATTCGGATGCATAAAAAACGGAATAGAATAACGTGGTTGGCCTGCAGCAGCTCCAGCCGGATTCACCACACGGTGAGTAGTAGACGGCAACACATGATTGGTAAGGCGTTGCAACATATCACCGATATTGACCACTATAGTGCCTTCAATAGTAGTGACTGGTAACCAGCTACCATCACGGCGCAGAATTTCAAGGCCAGACTCGTGTGAACCAACCAACAAAGTGATCAGGTTGATATCTTCATGCTGACCAGCACGAATCGACTGAGTCGAGGTATCTTGAATTGGCGGGTAATGAATTGGACGCAAAATCGAATTTCCGTAATTTACTTTGTCAGCAAAATAGGCCTGATCCTGCTTTAAGAATAACGCCAAAGCTTCCAGCACCGTATTACCTAACTGTTCCAGCGCAGAGTACAAACCGTAGGTTGCGTCTTTAAATTCGGCTACCTCAGACGGCCACAAGTTTGGATACAAACTCGGATGTGGCGCCGGACCTGATAACTCACGGCCAACGTGGAAGAATTCTTTTAAATCCGGATGATTACTGTCTTTGGCTTTTTCAACACCAAATCCCGTATAACCACGCGCGCCGCCCTGGCCTGGCACATGGTACTTTTGTTTTACTTCAGTCGGCAAAGCAAAAAACTGCTTAATTGCTTTGTAGGTATTGTCCACAACTTCATCCGGGATACCGTGGCCGCTAATGCCACAGAATCCAAACTCAGTGTAGGCTTTGCCAATTTCGGCAACAAAGTTGTCTTTGTCGGTGGCAAACCGTCTGATGTCCAACGTAGGGACTTGTTGTTGAGTCATAGTTGTAACCTATTTAACTTAACGAAAAGAAAAAGCCTGCTATTGCCGCACTCATCAGGTTAGCCAGAGTTGCAGCTAACAGAGCTTTTAAACCCAGCTCTGCAATATCTGACCGACGATTCGGAGCCATCACTCCTAAGCCACCTAACAGAATGGCAATCGATGAGAAGTTTGCAAAACCACATAAAGCGATAGTGACGATAATTTGTGTGTGCTCACTCAGCTGTCCTGCTTTGACATACTGAATAAAGTCCAGGTAAGCCACAAACTCGTTGATCACTAATTTCTGGCCGATAAAGCTCCCCGCCAAACGGGCTTCTTCCCACGACACACCTAAGATAAATGCCAGTGGTTGGAAAATATAGCCAAAGATCAACTGCAGAGTTAAGCCTTCAAAACCTACTAAAGTACCCACCCAGCCGATTAAACCGTTCACTAACGCGATTAAACCGACAAAAGCCAACAACATAGCACCGACATTTAATGCCAATTGTAAACCGCTGGCTGCACCTGAAGCTGCAGCATCAATCACGTTGGTATTTTTCTCAACCACGCCAATATCAGCTAAATCATTTTTTGGTGTTTCAGTTTCTGGCAATAAAAGTTTTGCCATCAGCAGGCCGCCCGGAGCAGCCATAAAGCTGGCGGCGATCAGGTATTTCAGTTCAATACCCATACCGGCATAACCTGCCAGCACAGAACCCGCTACTGAAGACAAGCCCCCTACCATCACCGCAAATAATTCTGAACGGGTCATAGTAGGAATAAAAGGACGAACGACCAATGGAGCTTCAGTCTGTCCTACGAAGATATTGGCCGCAGCACTCATAGATTCAGGGCGGCTGGTACCTAGCAGTTTTTGTAAACCACCACCTAATACTGTAATGATGATGCGCATTACGCCAATGTGGTACAGCACTGCTATTAAAGATGAGAAAAAGATGATCACCGTAAGCACATGAATGGCAAAGACAAAACCATACTTTTGTGCACCAGCATCACCAAATAAGAAGATGATACCAGCCTGGGCGTAAGAAATAATGTTGCCAACAAAGGCAGAAATGCTTAACAGCACGTCTTTACCAAAAGGCACATAAAGTACAAAGGCACCTATGGCCAATTGGATGGCAAATGCACCTCCAACGGTGCGCCACTTGATGCGGCTTCTGTTCGCAGAAGCTAAATACGCTGTTACTAAGATGGCAAGAATGCCAACCAAACTCATCATAGTTATTCCTTGGGTATAGGGTCTGGCCAGTGTAGGCGCAGATATTTTTGTTCTTGTGATGCCAAATCCCAGAATAGCATCAAAAGATCAAGTAGTTACAGTTTCCGAGCGGGAGCGTTAACCACCGTTTCTGGTTTTTAACACTTGTAGTTGCTGTTCAGGGGTTGTCTAAACTTGACGTTTTGCTGCGCGATTATAACAGCAGAGATGAAAAGCTTGCAAAGCAAATGTTGCATAGCGGATCTGAGAGAAAACAACAGCCAAAACTCTGCTTAGGCTGTTGTTTCAATCGATTAGGGAAGGGCGTTATTCTTGTAGTAACTGACGAATCTTAGTTTTGATGATGTCGATGGCAATTTCGTTTTTGCCACCACGAGTCACCACTAAGTCAGCATATTGCTTGGACGGATTAATAAACTCAAAAAAAGCAGGACGCACATAGTTTTCGTATTGTTCAGTAATAGAACTTAAACTGCGGCCTCGGTCTTCCATGTCCCGTTTAATACGACGTAATAAACAGACATCCAAAGGGGTATCCATAAATACAGTGATATTAAATTGCTGGCGCAATTTGTCGTCGGTCAGTAATAAAATCCCCTCCACCAGCACGACCTTGGCCGGGTGCACAGTAATAGTTTCAGCTTTACGAGTGTGGGTTTTGTAACAATACTGTGGCATAGACACAGCTTTGCCATCTTTTAACTGCTGCAAATGGGACGCCAACAGTTCATGTTCAAAAGCGGCAGGATGGTCGTAATTGGTCAGAGTACGCTGATCAAAAGACAAATGCGCCTGATCACGATAGTACGCGTCTTCAGCCAACACAGCGATACGCTCACCACCTAACTCCGCTACCAGTTCCTGGTAAACAGTGGATGCAAACAAACTTTTGCCAGAGGCCGAGGCGCCGGCAATAGCAATAATGGTACTTTTAGGCACAGTGTCACTTCTAATTCAAAACTTAATTTAGCCTATTATCGCGGATTTTAGCTTCTGGATAAATAAAAAATGCCGGTATTACACCGGCATTTTATTTTTCTTACGTCAGCTTAGATTAGAAGCTGTATTTAACGCCGATTTTCAAGCGCCATGCAGATTGTTCATCTTCCCATGTATCCCAGTTCTTTTTATCGTATGGAGTACGTGGGCTTTCATAAATGTAACGACCTTCACTATCTAAACCACCAAAATCAACGATGGTTTTATTTGTAAAGTTCTGGCGTAACACTTGTCCCTGACTGCTATCAATAAGGTTCAGCAGGTTCTCTATGTTGAAATACACTGTGCCTTTATGCTCTGCATAGAAACCAGGTATTTCTTGCTGATACTGGAAGTCCAAGGTGTTGACCCAAGGTGAGTTGCCTGCACCTTTTGGAGCGAAGCCACCCGCATAACCTTCAAGACCTGCATGACGGATGTTCTCCATCAGGTCATCATAGCTGATGGTGCTTTCCGGGCTGTAGTTTGGATCATCAGCGCCAGTTGGGATATATGGTAAATAAGCACTACCGCTACTGAACGTAGACTGGTCACCAAAATCAGTATCACGGGACATACCCATTACATAGCTGAAGTGGCTAGATGAACGGCGTTGGAAAAACAGGTTAAACTTAGAGGCATAACCAGCGAAAAACTCATGAGAATAGCCTAAAGCAATTTTAAAGCTATGTTCAATTTCGTAGTCAGCAGTACCCATTTCAGCCATGTTTCTGTCACGTACAATATTGTACTGATAGTTGGAAGTGGCTGTTGTTGACGTACCTGGGTTACCTTCTTCAATATCCTGATGGGTATAGCTAGTCTGTATGCTAATACCGTTATCCCAGGCTTTGTCCAAGGCTAAGGTGTAGATCCAGGCTTTACCGTCTATATCTTCATTGGTCAACATGATGTCGTAGTGATTAGCAGGAGCTGTCGGATCACATGGTTCATACACATTGATGCCTGCAGCTGTTTGGCCAGAAACACAACGGGAAATGTCTTTCCATTGACTGTTGTCAGTCATCCATTTACGCATAACCTCTGCACTTAAGAAGAAGTTTTCGCCAAGCACCGGTACATCAAAATTGTAATCAACACCTACGCGCGCAATCCAATCTGAAGCGATCTTGTAATTTGGATCAATAGAGTTGGTGTTACCGTCGCCTGGGAACATTGCTCCCAATACCGCGTCAGGTACATTTTTCACATCTACGTTTTCGAGGTATTGCTCTTCAGTCAGTGAACGACTGTCGAATTGAACAAGGGTGTAACCATCGTTTGAGAAGGAGTTAGAAATCCATACGTTTGGCTTACCACCAGAGAAACGGCCAAAGCCAGCACGAAGGCTTACATCTTCAGTCGCAGTCCATTTGACGTCAACACGAGGTAACAAAATGTCTAATCCGTCCAGGTTTTCCTGATTGGAATAACCATAACGATCAACAAAGTTTTCATTTAATGTTGGTTCATCACTCACAAGGTAGCGTTCATAACGCAAACCGTAAGCAAGTTCTACAGTATCACTGATATACCAGTTGTCCTGAACATAAAGATTTGCCATACCCAAACTGAAATCTGCTGCTGCATCGTTTGGTACGTTGGTATAGGCATTTTCATAAAAGAATTGAGTAGCAACCTGATTCTCAAAATCTTCGATGTTTTCAAATTTCCAAGTGCCCAATGAGTTACGCACAAAGATGTTAAACACATCTAACTTGTCGTATTCACCACCAAACTTAATTTGGTGATCATCCAGTAGGTAGTTAAACTTTGCGCCGATCTTTAGGTCTGTATTGCTCAGTTGATTAGCATGACGGTTTGAGTCAGGACCAAAGTTCAGAGTACCAGTAGCGGTTTTAACATCGATGTCGCCGTACTCTTTAGTCAACAAACCTGAAATACTGTCTACAGTTTTGCGGCTGACATAAATCTCGCTGGATAAATCATCATTCCAGTCAGAAAACAACGAGAAGCGATATAAATCCATATTTTGTTGATAGTCATACCAGTTAGTATCTAACTGCAGCGTGGCTGTACCAGTACTCTGGTTGCTAATTGAGTTACCTTCCGTTTTGTTGTAGGTAACAGCGACACGCTGAGTATCATTGATGTTCCAATCCAGCTTAATCAGGATATTTTCATCTTCGATATCAGGAGATGAACTCCAGCCACCGATATCAATACCATAAACGTCCTGGGCTATCGCAGCAATTTGATTGTATTCTTCTAAAGTGACGTTGCTGTTGTTCGCAGCACCGGCACCAGCAGGACCCCATTTCGCCTGAGTCGGCTCTTTAGAACTTTCATAAGATGCGAAAAAGAACAGCTCGTCCTGAATAATTGCGCCACCTAAAGTGCCGGCAATAGTATCGCGTTCAAAATCCAGTTTCGTTTTTTCACCGTTGTATGGACTTTTCGGCTTACCGGCCCATGAATCGCTCATTTTTTCATAAGCTAAGGTGCCATGTAATTCATTGGTACCAGACTTAGTTACAGCATTGATGCGACCACCAGAGAATCCGCCTTGGCTGGCATCAAAAGGTGCAACATCAACTGAGATCTGTTCTAGAGCATCAATCGAAATAGGTGAGCGCTGAGTTGGGTAGCCGCTGCCATTCAAACCAAAATCGTCGTTTACACCAACACCATCAATTGAAACACTGTTAAATTTGGGGTTAGCACCAGCGATACTTAATGGAGCTGCTCCACCAGGTAACATTGTTGCGTATGGGTTCATACGCGCAATTTCTTTAATATCGCGGTTGAAAGTTGGAGAGTTAGCAATATCTTCAGCACTGAAGTAGCTGCTGCTACCTGTGTTGCCACCACCGGCAATAACAGCACCAGTTACAGCTATACGTTCAACTTGTTCAGCTTCCAGCTTTGCAGTCAAGCGGTAAGCATCACCTAAAGACAGAAAAATACCATCATAGGTTTTGGAGCCTTCACTGCTGGTAATAGTGATCCTATATGGACCACCAACACGCAAACCTGAGCTGGCAAAAGCACCTGATTCATTCGTTGTTGTTGTTGAGGTTGTACCGCTTGGTACGTGCAGAATTTCAACTTTCGCATTAGGTATTTGTTGACCTGAGGCACTAGTGAGACTGCCGCGAATAGCTGAAGATGTATCGTTCGCAAAAGCTGCATTGCTGACGCCTAAGGCCAGGGTAACAGCAATAGCTAGATGTTTTAGTTTCATATGGTTTTTCACCTGGTAGTTGTAAATTTTTATGTTTCAGCCAAGCTGAAAACTTCCTGCTTCCAATTTGGGCGACAACTATATCGAACTTTTATTACGTTTTTCTTACATCAAACCAGATTACCGTTGAACTAAGATCAACTTTGGTTGTCAGGTCCGATTTGTCACGCAAGTGTAACATATGAACTGTGAAAATCGTACATTTGCTGCGCTCAATCAGCGCCATTTTCTACCTGAGGTTGCTCAACCTGCTTTAATGCAAAATCATCGCGGAAACTGGGTTTTGCAACTGATTAAGGATATGCTTACGCAACTATTTAATTAGCGTGGCACTTATGAATTATATTTTTTCATCTATTTTAGTAACTTCTTTTTTTTCTTTCAGCGGGATTGTAATGGCTAAAGAGCAAACTCTGACTATTGCCACATTTAACGTCAGTATGGAATCCGAAAACTATCTGGCCAAAGGTGTCGCTGGAAATCCACAGGTTCTGAGCACTCTGCTCGCTGATGGAAATCATCCACAGATAAAAAACATTGCCGCTATTGTGCAGCAAACTCAGCCCGATATTCTGCTGCTGAACGAGTTTGATTACATTGAAGACCCCGCAGCAGGAGTGCAGCTGTTCATACGTAATTATTTGAATAAGGCGCAAAGCGCTGGTGGCAACCCCATAGATTACCCCTACTTCTATTACAGCACAGTCAACACAGGTCAACCCAGCGGTTTTGATTTAGACAATGATGGCCAACTGACCAATAAAGGTGCTGACGCTTGGGGCTTTGGCCAGTATCCGGGCCAGTACGGCATGATGCTGTTGTCAAAATATCCGATAAACACCAGCAAGGTCAGAACCTTCCAGCATTTTAAATGGAAAGATATGCCAGGTGCTTTGCAAACGACTAAAGCCGATGGTTCGCCATGGTACAGTCCGGACGCCTGGCAGTTAATGCCTCTTTCATCAAAAGCACATTGGGATGTGCCTGTACTGGTCAACAAAAAGCCTGTGCACATCTTGATCAGCCACCCTACTCCACCAGTATTTGATGGAGAGGAAGACAGAAACGGTAAACGTAACCATGATGAAGTGCGGTTTTGGTCTGATTACTTAAGCCCGGAAAGAGCCAGTTATATCTATGATGACAGAGGCCAAAAAGGTGGTCTGGCTGAAGATGCAAGCTTTGTGATCCTGGGTGATTTAAATTCATCGCCAGTAGAAGGTAATGCCTACAAAGAAGGTATAGGTAATTTATTAATGCACCCGAGGGTGGATAGCAGTTTTACGCCTCAAAGTGCCGGCGCCAAAGCCCATAGCCCTGACAGCCCCTATGCAGCAACTCATACCGCCGGCTGGAGGATGAGGGCAGATTATGTACTGCCGTCCAAACAAGGTTTTAGAGTGTTATCCAGTGGAGTGTTCTGGCCAGCCAAAGGTCAACCTTTTTATGAGTTAGTTGCTGACCGCTCGGCCAGTTCAGATCATCGTCTGGTTTGGGTAAAGCTTAAATTAACTAAATAATAAACAGATAAAAAAACGGAGCCCAACAGCTCCGTTTTTTGCTTAGTATATCACTTAAGATTTCTGCTCAGCCAAAGGCGCGCTGTAAGCCAGCTCCATATCCCATGGCAGTTGGATCCAGGTGTCCTGCTCGATGTCCGTCACATAATGATCAACCAGTGGCTTGCCCTGAGGTTTGGCGTACACAGTGACAAAACAAGCGGTAGGAAAATGCTCCCGCAGTGCTTTGGCGGTCTCGCCCGTATCCACCAAATCATCCACTATCAATAAACGTGGGCTGTCCGCTAAAGCAGCGTCTTTCAACACTTTTAACTCACGTTGTTGATCATGGTCGTAGCTGGAGACACAAATGCTGTCCACGACACGGATATCCAGTTCACGCGCCAGAATAGCCGCAGGCACTAAACCACCACGGCTAACCGCTACTATGCTGTCAAAATCGCGGTTCAATAGCCCTTTCGCTAACTCTTTGGTCGCTCTGTGAAAAGCTTCCCATGACACATAAAACATTTTGTTGGTGGTCAGTGACATAACAGTTCCTCACATCCTTAAACCAGCGCCAGAGCGATTTCAACCATCTCGTTAAACGAGGTCTGACGCAATTCAGCACTCAAAGCTTCGCCGGTACGGATATGGTCGCTCACCGTCATAATAGCCAGAGCTTTAATACCGAACTCAGCGGCCACGCCATATAAACCTGCGGCTTCCATTTCCACACCTAATACACCATATTTTTCCAGGCGGTCAAACAAGGTTGGATCCGGGTTATAGAACAAATCTGAGGTAAATAAGTTGCCCACTTTGACATCAATGCTCTTGGCGCGAGCTGCGGCTACAGCACGTTCCAACAAGCCATAATCCGCTAAAGCGGCGAAATCCAGATTGCCACCTAAACGATTACGGTTGACGTTCGAATCTGTACTGGCGCCCATAGCGATGACCACGTCGCGCACTTTAACATCCAGCGGTAAACCACCACAGGAACCGATACGGATAATATTTTTTACGCCATAAAACTTCACCAGCTCAGTGGCATAAATAGACATAGAAGGAATGCCCATGCCCGAGCCTAACACGCTGACTTTTTTACCCTGATAAGTACCGGTATAACCAAACATATTACGCACTGTGTTGACACACACCACGTCCTGTAAAAAGGTGTCGGCAATATGTTTAGCGCGCAATGGGTCGCCAGGCATTAACACGGTTTCTGCAAAAGCGCCTTCAGGCGCATGAATATGAGGAGTTGCCATGAGTTACTCTGAATTAAGAAGCTAAAAAGGATTGGCCATAAGGCATGGCCGCTAAATCAAAATAGTCGGCCAGAGTCTGGCCCATATCAGCGAAACTTGCTCTTTCGCCTAAATCTTTCGCAGCGCGGTTTTTACCGTAAAACAGCACTGGTACATATTCACGGGTGTGTTCTGTTCCTACCCAGGTAGGGTCACAACCATGGTCCGCGGTTAATAGCAGCACAGCATCTTCATCCAGCCCCGCCATAATCTCCGGTAATCGGCTATCAAAATACTCCAGCGCTTCACCATAACCTATAGGATCACGGCGATGGCCATAGTTCTGATCAAAATCGACCAGATTGGTAAACACCAGGCTGCGCTCTGGCGCTATCGCCATTTCAGCCAGAGTTTTATCCACTAAAGCGGCTAAACCTGTGGCTTTAACCTCTTTACTGATGCCCTGATGTGCATAAATATCGGCAATTTTACCTATGCTGATGACAGTACCACCCGACTGGGTCAGCGTATCCAGCACTGTCGGAGCCGGAGGTAAAACCGAATAATCTTTTCTGTTACCAGTACGGGCATAGTTTGTGGCTTCAGTCCCTAAAAAAGGACGGGCAATCACGCGACCAATGTTATAACTATCCAGCAGTTCCCGCGCTATTTCACAGAACTGATACAGCTTCTCCAGACCAAAATGCTCTTCATGAGCAGCCACCTGAAATACGCTGTCAGCCGAGGTGTAACAAATCGGCTTGCCGGTTTTGATGTGCTCGTCGCCCAACTTCACCAGAATATCTGTACCTGAAGCATGGCAATTGCCCAAAATGCCGGGCACACCAGTGCGACGAACTAATTCGTCAATCAGCTCAGTCGGGAAGCTGCTTTGTTTATCATGGAAATACCCCCAATCAAACAACACAGGCACTCCGGCAATTTCCCAATGACCGCTAGGCGTATCTTTACCGCTGGACAGTTCACGAGCATAGCCATAACTGCCAACTAAAGTTGGACTGTCGTCGACCAATGCCATTTCACCACTGGCAGCAAAACCAGCTTTGACTAAACCTAAGCTGGCCAGATGAGGCAACTTTAACTGACGGCCTTTGGCCTGAAAAAATGCTTTGCTGATGCTGGCAAAGGTATTAGCGCCGACGTCACCGAACTTATCTGCATCAGGAGCACTGCCAATGCCGAAACTGTCCATCACTAGAATTACTGCTTTTGACATACTTACCTACCTATTACATCACCCACCCTATAAATCAAGATGAGGTTCGGTACAGCCAGCCACAAGTGGCAAAATTAAAAAGGGCACGCAGCTTATGCAAAAACGTGCCCTTTGGCAATCCTATCTTTTTACATTCCGCTAACTGATTTTGAATTTCCCAACTAAGCCAAATAAGGTATCTGACAACTGACGGATCTCATTCGACAGCCGATCATTATCTTTGGCTATCTCTCCTGCTGCACTGGCTTGGTCGTGTAAGGCATAGAGATTCTTGGTAATTTCCTCCGACACTATAGCCTGCTCTTCAGTCGCGGAAGCGGTTTGGGTCGCCATATCATTCACTTTAATGGATGATTGTTGTAACTGGCGAAATACTTGTTCAGCCTGAGAAAAACTGCTGACAGTTAAATCTGCATTAGTTTTACCACTACTGATGGCTGTTGCCGCTTCATTTACCCTACTTTGTAGGGCTTGTATCATTTCCTGAATATGATTGGTACTTTGCTGAGTTCTGGAGGCTAAAGTACGGACTTCATCCGCCACCACAGCAAAACCGCGGCCCTGCTCACCGGCACGAGCCGCTTCAATAGCCGCATTTAAAGCCAATAAGTTGGTTTGTTCAGCGATGCCACGAATAACATCCAGCACCGAAGCTATATTTTCAGAGCTGTTTTCCAGCTCGCCTGAACAGGCCAGAGCTTTATCCACATCTTTGGTTAAATTGGCCATACTCTGAGTCACACTGTTGACCACAACTAAGCCGCGCTCTGCACTTATTTTGGCTTCGTCGGCTTCGTGCGCCGAATCAGTGGCGACTTGCGCCATTTCTTTGTTTGCTAAGGTCATTTCGTGCACTGCACTGACGATAGAATCAGAAGCTACATTCAGCGAGCGGGTAATATCATTGGTTTTGATAGCGGATTCAGACAATACCTGAGTTAACTTACTTAACTGAGCAGCCTGTTGCAGCACTGACGCTATCAAATGACATAAGTTGGCAACAAACCCATTAAACTGCCCTGCTAATTCAGCAAATTCGTCTTGTGAGCTGGTATCCAGCCGAGCTGTTAAATCACCATCACCGGAAGCAATTTCAGATAAACGAGCGGTCAAGGCATTGATTTGTGTAGTCAAAGATTTAGGCACACTGTAGCTAAACCAGCCTGCAATCAACAAGATCACAGCGGTAATACTATAAGTTGTGTTCTGAAAAAAACTGATTTCGGATGTCAGAACTTGTTGCTCACTAATGGATTTATTTAACGCCGCTTCGCCTGCTTTATCCAGAACACTACGAAGCGCGGCAAATTGAGTCTGCTCCTCAGCCACAAGATCAGCACCAGCATTACCTGCTCTGCTGGCTGCAAGCAACGCATTTACGCTTTGATACCATAACTGATAATCCTGTTCAAACTCTGCAAATTGCTGCTGAACATCCGGATAGCTCTTTAAAAAATTTAAATAATCAGCAAACCTTTGCTTCACTTGCTGAGCATTATCCTCCACTTCAGTTTCCAGTGCGGCACTGTCACCTTGTTTACTCAGATGCATAGTGGTCGCTAGTTTTGCCTGGTATAAATCCCGGTCAGCATTTAAAACCACAGAAATAGCCTGTAGAAAATTATCAGCCTGTATCGCTAATGCATTCTTTTGCAAGCCGGATAAATAGCTGAACATGGAGACGACAATCAATAAAGTGAGAGCCAGAATAAGCATAGGTAAACTGCTTTTAACTCTGATACTGTGCAGATTCATAGTGAGTCCTTGCAAGGGTATGAGACTGCACTAAGTATTGATAACAGAATAACTTTTGCCAAATTTTTCGAAAAATAGTTCTGTACTATCGTAAAGCGGCACTATTACTTTGTAATGAACTAAAGTAGCAGCTCCACGTATATGACTGCGAATAAAAATAGATGGAGTTTGAAATGAAGACAGCAGTAATTACAGGCACAAGTCGTCGCCTTGGCGCCTATCTGGCAGAAAAGCTCAGTGCGGAGGGTTATCGGGTATTTGGTTTCACCAGGCAGCTCAACCCAGAGCAGCAGTATCTGACACAACTCGTTGTGGACTATCAGTCGGCAGACTCAATTCTTTCTGCAGTAGAACAGCTAAAGCAACAATGCTCCGGTATTGATCTGTTGATCCACAACGCTTCTTTGTTTGAGAAAGATGAATTACACACCGAAGATACAGTGGCTTTTTATCAGGCTTTATTTGCTGTGCATATGCAGTTACCGGCGCTATTAAACCAGCAGTTAGCGCCACAGATAGCAAAAACGCCAGGTGGCGGTTTAATAGTCCACATCACTGACATTTACAGTGAAAATCCAAATCCGGCTTTTTCACTCTATTGCAGCACCAAAGCTGGGCTTGAAAATTTAATGAAATCAGCAGCCAAAGCTTATGCGCCGCACATTAGGGTCAACAGCATTCAACCCGGTCCTATTATGTTTTTACCAGAGCATAGCACTAGTGAAAAACAGCAGGTGATGCAACAAACCTTAATTGCAGAGGAAGCTGGTTTCGAGCCAATTTATCAGGGCGTCCGGTTTTTGGTCGACAATAAATTTGTCACTGGTTTGAGCCTGAAAATAGACGGCGGCAGGTCGCTCGGAAAATAGCTGACAACCTAATTGAATTGGCGCTTGCTTGCTGGCCGGGTCAAACACTTGTTGAATGTAGGATTCAGTCAATTCAGTTTTCCATGTCTCTGACCATAGCTCCAGGCAGCAGATAATATCCAAATCACAGCTGCGATCTTTGACACTACGTCGTGGATCGCTTCTGTCGCGTCCAAGCGACTCTTCAATATGGCAAAGCTCTGTTTTTAATTCAGTTGCAGCAAGGGTTGAGTTCAGCACCAGCACTGAATTAATAAACACATGATTAGACTCAACCAGTTGTGCCTGAGTGTACACCCGCTGATACAGATACAAGGATCCAAAGTTTTTAGCCAACGCACTGACAGCTGCTGCTACATGCTGTTCAGGCTGAATATTTGAGCCTATAGAAATCACATAATACATAAAACTCCTTGTGATTCAGCTTGCTGCTGCATCCGTCTGATGTTCTTTGCTTAACTGCACCCGCTGTCCTTGTCGGGCAAAACCAGCAAAATGCTGATCCACCATCTGCTGATAGTCTGGCCAGTGGTCTTCATAACTCATTAAATAGGTTTTTTTACACAGCTCTGCCGGATATAAGCTCAGCATAGAATGCACGGATGCATGCACCGGATTGTATTCAGTTAACGTCACATCGTGGAATATGATATCGGGTTTTAACTGCATCAGTAGTTGTGGTATCGCCACTGTATCGCCGGAATAAAAAACACTGTGGTTGATCATCAAACCAAAACAGACTTTGCCTGGCGTGTGGGATACCCGGTGCAACTGGTAAAAGTTACCATAGAGCTCAAACTCATCGTTTTGTAACAGCACCAGATCAAAATAATCGGAGAGCTCATTTTCACCCTCGCCATTTTTCGCCAGCACACCTTTTAAACACTGATGCCATAACTCGTTATACAACTCATGATGCAAAATCAGCCTGGCCTTTTTATGGTATTTGTAACGGCCTTCATTCGCCAGCCGCTCCAGACCAAACATATGATCGGCATGCACATGGGTAATAAACACAGCGTCTATATCCTGCAGCTTTAAACCCTGAGCTAATAAAGCGGGTTTGATGGTGTAGCCACAGTCAATCAACAAAGTTCCTTCAGAGTTTGTCACCAATGCATTGTTATTAAACAAGGTATCGGATTCTGAATGACCACAGCCAAGAATTAACAGTTCATTGATATTAGACAACATGGTGAATTTTTACCTGAATACGAGAGGCTCTTATAGTACGGCTTTTACTGTGAATTGTATCACTGCATAAGCAGATCTTTTTACCAAATCAAACCTGACCACTGACTGTACCTTAGTGCTATAGCATCACCGACGTAAAGAGATCAGAATGGGCCACTAGCTTTAGTTTTTTCAAGGACAATTCAGATGAAAACCTTGCCTTTTACCTTAGGTTGCCTCGCTTTTGCTTTATGTAGCACTACCTCAGCTGAAGTACCTGTATTAACACTGAATTTAAACCAAACCACAGTGTCGGGTTTATCCAGCGGTGGTTATATGGCAGCCCAATTTCAACTTGCTCATGCTGATTGGGTGAAAGGAGCCGCCATAGTAGCGGCCGGACCAGTGTATTGTGCGCAGAATAATTTACTGACAGCCTTGGAGCATTGCATCAATAAAATCACTAGTCCCATCCCTTTGGTTGAGCTTACCAGACAGTTAAAAGATTGGTCGGATCAAGGCTTGTTGGCGTCTGAGGCAGAAATAAAACAAAGCAAAATTTGGTTATTGCATGGCACTGCCGATCAAAAAATTACCAAACAAGTAGCTGACGCACTTCATCAGCAGTACCAGCAGTGGTTACCAGCAGAGCAGCTGGCTTATGTGCAGGATAAAAACTTCGCCCATCATATGCCTACTCTCAGCGAGGGCAGCCCGTGCGATAGCTCCGAAGCACCTTTTTTAGGCAACTGTAATTATGATGCTGCAGGTGAAGCGCTGAAGTTTATTCGAGCCGACTTAAAGGCGCCTGCCACTCAGAACAGCGGCACTGTCTATCCAATTCAACAGCAAGAAATAGCTGGTCAGCTGGCCGCCACTATGGCGGAGCAAGGATATGTCTATGTACCAAAAAGTTGTGAGCAAGGACAGAGCTGTACTTTGCATATCAGCTTTCATGGCTGCAACCAGCATGCAGACGCGGTTGGCATGGCTTACGTCGAAAAAGCGGGCTTTAATCGCTATGCAGATAGCAACAACATAGTGGTACTTTATCCACAAAGCCGTGCTTCCAACCTGATGCCAATGAATCCACAAGCCTGTTGGGACTGGTGGGGATACACTGATGCTAATTATGCCAACCGTAAAGGTCAGCAAATTCAGGCGGTTGTTAAATTGGCTCAATCACTGAGTAACAAATAATTCTGAACAGAGCCCAGCTACCGCTGGGCTTTTAACCACAAAGCCCTTCTCGCTAGTTGCGCCGTAGTCGCCTCTTTGTTTTCTGTTAAAACCCAGCTTGGATCCGCGCTAAAAGTTAGTTGTGTCGTATAGGTTTTACCGCGACTGCGAAAACTCAACTCTACACTCTCCCCAGCTTGATGACGAGTTAGCGCTTTGTCCCACTGAGCTTTAGAGCTTAATTTGTAACGCCCCAAGGTTAATAGCACATCACCTTTGTCCACCCCTGCCTGATACAAAGGTGTACCAATCAGGGTATTGCTATCGACTTTAAGCGTTTTATCCTGTTCCACCAGCGTGGCTGCTGTTACAAAAGCCTGAGTCGGTTTAGCCACTGCTAACTCTAACCCCATAGCAGTAAATAAAGCTTCGAAATCAGGTAATTGCTGGCCGTTGACATAACGGTTAAAGAAGTCCTTTGCAAAATCCGGATTGGCCGTCAGCTCAGCCAAGGCCTGCTGCAGATCCTGCTCAGTATAAGGACGCCCCACTTTGCCGTACTCCTGCCATAACTTTCTCATCAACAGATCCAGGCTTAAACCTTCAAATTGGCTCCTTAAGGTTAAATCCAAAGCCAGCCCCAACACTTCACCATAGGTGTAGTAGGAGATATAACTGTTCGCATAATTAGTAGGGTCAACAGATACGGCGGCATCAACAAAAGGTGCCATCTCGCTCATGCCCGTAGCTGGAAAAAACTGTCTGCCCGGCGACAGCCGCACTTTATTTAGCGCAGTTACTGTTTTATCCAGATAAGTAGCCAAATCAAAATGGCCGGTGCGGCTTAATACCAGTTTGCCGTAATAGTTGGTCACCCCTTCGGCAAACCATAAATGACGGCTCATATTGGCACGATGAAAATCAAAAGGTTCTAAATCGGCCGGACGCAACCGCTCCACGTTCCAGGCATGAAAAAATTCGTGCGATAACGTTTCTATCTGAGCGTAATTTGCCTCTTTCAGCGAGCGCTCGTCGGTCAGAATGGTCGAGTTGCGATGCTCCATACCATCGCCATCCACATAAGGCAAATAGTCGGCAATAAACAGATACTGGCCATAATCAAACTTCGGGTATTCACCAAAAATTTTCTGTTGTTCAGCCACCACAGCTTTGGCTTTTTCGACAAAGGTATCGAAGTGCTGCTCTGTCCCCTGATGATGCAACATCAGATGAATAGTGGCTTCAGACTGCTGATCCGCCACTTTCCAGCTGCGCTGGCTATAGGCGCTTAGTTCAACCGGGCTATCCATCAGATATTGCAAGTCAGGTGCCATATAACTGCCGTCAGAGTGTAACTGAAGCTGAGTGGCTACTTTCCAGTTGGGATCTGGTAAATCAAAACGCAAAGAGGCGGGTCGCTGCGCATAATCCTCTGCAAACAGTAATGTAGCAGGCATATTAAGATGTGCGTGAGTGCGGTCTATCTGGTTATAAGTGCCATCCGCTCTGTCGCCATAGAGACGGTAACGAATAACAACTGTGCCATCATGTTGCCCGACGGACCATTGGCTTGGACTAATACGCTGCAAGGGTAAAACTTTACCTGCGCTGTCTGTCGCTGTTAATCCATAGATATTTTTTGCAAAAGCATGAGGTGCATAACGGCCCGGAGAGGCGCTACTCATACTTAGCAATAAGTTAGCTGAGCTGACCCCTTCAAATCGCGCCTGAATAGCAGCCTCATGGTGTGCTCTGTTGCTAAAAGACAACTGATAACTAACTGCAGGTTTCAACGGAGTTTCTGTGGCTATCAAGCTGAAACTCACTAAAGTGAGCGAAGACAAAGCAAAAAGCAGACGCACTGTATAATCCTTTTTAGCAATCCAGAGAACTACCATAGAGCAAATAGCGACTAAGTCCAATCTGTCGCATACGACTTCATCGCAAAAACACGGCCATGTACGGAATTTCGCGGATAAAGACCAATAAAGCTATGGTACGAAGCTGGTAGCTGTTGAATAATAAGGCCAGATACAGCACAGAAGGAGCAGTCAGGTGGTTCAGGCAGTTATTTTTGATATGGATGGGGTACTGATTGATTCTGAACCTTATTGGGCTGAAGCCGAGCAGCATGTGTTTCGCCAGTTAGGCGTGACATTGGATCCGGCCATTACCTCGCAAACCAGTGGCATGACCACCAGAGCTGTGACTGAACTTTGGTTTAAACATTCGCCATGGCAGGGTTTAAGCGTTGAACAGGCAGAACAAGCTGTGATTGACTATGTCGCTGAAGCAGTGCTGAAACGCGGTGTGGTGAAAAAGGGTGTATTAGAGCTGTTGCAACAATTGCAAAGCTGGCAAATTCCGGTCGCTTTGGCCACCAACTCCCCCGCCTCATTGATGAATACCGTACTAGATACACTGCAAATCCGGCCCTTTTTTCAGGCGCTCTGCTCTATTGAACTGGTGACTCAGGGCAAACCCAAACCTGAAATTTACCATTTAGCCGCCAGCAAGTTAGGTGTAGCTTCAGAACATTGCCTGGTCTTTGAAGACTCAGTCACAGGCTTAACAGCGGCCAAAGCCGCAGGCATGAAAGTAGTAGCGCTGCCCGCGCCACATCATTGGCACAGGGCTGAATATGAGCAAGCCGAAAGCCGCTTAACATGTTTTAGCGACATTCAGCCAGAGCATTTTCAGGCCTGGGGATTTGAGCAGAGGTAATTGGATCAAGGTTTGCCAGGAGCAAACCGGAACAGCTTCAGCTGGCCCGAAGGACAAAATACATGGATGTAGTTTGTACCAGGTTTGCCAGGAGCAAACCGGAACAGCTTCAGCTGGCCCGAAGGGCGAACTACATGGATGTAGTTCGTACTCTAAGATGGAGCCTTTGGGCATGAAATAAAAAAGCCAGTCTTGTGAGACTGGCTTTTTTATTTTTATGGTGCCCAGAGGCGGAATCGAACCACCGACACGCGGATTTTCAATCCGCTGCTCTACCGACTGAGCTATCTGGGCGTAACGTGAATGGTGCCGCTTATCCGAGTCGAACGGATGACCTACTGATTACAAGTCAGTTGCTCTACCAACTGAGCTAAAGCGGCAACCTAAACCGGGTGACAGGATTTGTAAGGAATCACATCACAAAAATTTATGGTGCCCAGAGGCGGAATCGAACCACCGACACGCGGATTTTCAATCCGCTGCTCTACCGACTGAGCTATCTGGGCAACGGGGGGTATTAAACGGATTTCGGCTACCCAAGTCAACTTATTTTTTAATTGCCTGAATCGTTAGCTTAATACTTGAACAAAGCGGACATTTTTTAAGAGTTTTGCCCGCCTTTTTCCATCAATTCGCCGATGTATCCAAAGGCGCAAAAGATTTGACTAACTGATCCAATTCTTTCATTTGCTGCAGATAAGGTTCCAGCTTCGCTAAAGGTAAAGCACAAGGACCATCACATTTAGCTTCATTTGGATTTGGATGCGCTTCGATAAACAAGCCAGCTAAACCTAATGCCATACCAGAGCGGGCTAACTGAGCTGCCTGAGCACGACGACCATCGGCCGAATCAGCACGGCCACCTGGGCGTTGTAAGGCATGGGTCGCATCAAAAATCACCGGAGCATAGTGCTTCATATCGTCCATGCCCAACATGTCGACCACCAGGTTGTTATAACCAAAGCTGGAGCCACGTTCACAGAGGATAATTTTATCGTTACCCGCTTCCTGAAACTTGGTGATGATATGACGCATTTCGTGCGGTGCTAAAAACTGTGGTTTTTTCACGTTAATCACAGCACCGGTTTGCGCCATCGCTATGACTAAATCAGTTTGACGGGCTAAAAAGGCCGGCAACTGAATCACATCCACGACTTCCGCCACAATAGCGGCCTGGTAAGGCTCGTGCACGTCGGTGATCAGTGGCACATTAAAGGTTTTTTTAATTTCTTCAAAAATCTTTAAGCCTTCTTCCATGCCAGGACCACGGTAGGAATGCACCGAAGAGCGGTTGGCTTTGTCAAAAGAGGCTTTAAAGACATAAGGAATGCCGAGCTTTTCTGTGACTTTGACGTAGTATTCCGCCACTTGCATGGCTAAATCACGCGACTCTAAAACATTCATGCCACCAAAAAGCACAAAAGGTTTGTTATTGGCGACTTCAATAGCGCCAACCTGAATGGTATGTTGGTTTGTCACTTAAAATTCCTCAGAAGAAATACCGGATACTTCGGCAATAATACTCTCAATGCAGCCACTGTGGGTAGGACGACAGCTGGCGGATTTGTTGTTTCATATGATCATTTGACGGGTCGTCAGGCTTTTGCTCGACAAAATACTGATAATCGCTGATCGCCAGAGACCAATGATCCAAGAGTTCAGACAATAAGCCCCGCTCGCGGTGTAAATAAGGATCTCCAGGTTTTTGCTCCAGCAAATGCTGCACTACAGCCATAGCTTGTTCACGTTTGCCCAGCGCCAGCAACAGTTGCTTTTGCAACTGCCAAAGGCTGGCACAAAAGGCTGGAAAATCTACAGCCTGTGTCGCGAGTTCCTGCGTAAGACTCAGCGCTAAACCATTTTCAGGGCTTAATAAACATTGCCAGGCGCCAGTGTATGGGTCGACCCATACTTTCTCCACTGTGGATAAATGCACCTGCACCAGATATTCACCTTTGTAGCACACTATATCGCTTTCAAACCCAGCTTGTTGCAACCAACATAACAGCAATAATACCAACACCAGAGGGTCGGCTTCACGCTGATTAATAGCGTAACTCAATAAGGTAGGCTGATGCATCTCTTCAATCAGCAAGGGTTTGATCGGGGGCGTAAAAAAGGCGTCGCGATAAAAATTGTCTACATGGCGAGCCAGCACATTCATCGTCAGCGTTTTTTCAGCACAGGCTGGAGCCATAGCCAACCAGCTTTCTTTTGCCTGCTGTATTTGCTCGGCATCCGTCCACTGCTGCTCTATAGCTAACAATAACTCAAGCAGGGCTGAGCCCTGCTGTTTCAACTCAAATTTCATGTACTACCCAATACAACTCAAAAGGACATCACACAAAAGAGTGTCATCATCTGAAAACACAAAATCGATTTAACCCAAAAATAACGGAGTTTTAGTCACAGCTATTTTTGCAACTACAGCAAGCCAGCTTAAAGCCCCGACAAAACCAACCCAGCGCATCAGCAGAGTACGACCTTTGAGCGCCATCACAGCTAAACCAATGTAAGCAAATAAACCAAAAAGTTTCTCAGTCAGCCATGGGGTTTGAAATGGGTATTGCTGGATAGTCAGCATCAGACCAATAGCTGTGAGCAGCAAAAAGGTATCAACCACGTGAGGCGTAATTTTAAAGAACTTTTTTTGCAGCAAAGCCGGCGCTCTTAAACTCAATAAAAACCGCACTGCCAGAAAAGACACACTGAGTGCAATAAACAGCATGTGCGAGTGTTTTAGTGCCATATACATAAGAAATAATCCTTAGCTTGATTGAATGTCTGCAGAATAACAAAGCCACCCGCAGGTGGCTTGATTCACCGATGAGTCATACTCATTCTTCGTCTGGGTATTTTTGCAGTATTGCTTCCAGTTTGTCGACCCGGGTTTTAAAAATTTCGACCAGTTTAGGATCAAAATGTTTGCCCGACTCACTACTGATCTTCTCCAGCACCTGCTCCAAAGTCCAGGCCGACTTATAACAGCGTCTGTGTCGTAATGCATCATAAACATCAGCCAAAGCGGCAATACGGCCATAAATGTGAATTTCTTCGCCTTTTTTGCCACTGGGATAACCTGAACCGTCCCATTTTTCATGATGGTCCTGAGCTATCACTGCGCCCGCCTGAATAATAGTGCGCTTGGAATTCTTTAAAATTTCATAACCTATGCTGGCATGGGTTTTCATCACTTCCCATTCCTGACCATGTAATTTCATTGGCTTATTCAAAATGCCATCCGGTATACCGACTTTGCCGACATCATGTAAAGGCGAAGCAAACATTAGTTTTTCAGCTTCTTCTTCAGGTAAACCGTAGGCTTTGGCCAGATCGTAACAAATAAAAGCCACACGCTTAACGTGATTACCGGTTTCGATAGACCTGTGCTCTACCGCTTCACTTAAGCGATAGACAATTTCACGTTGGGTATCTTCAATTTCACTTTGCAGCTGCACGTTTTCATAGGCTATTTGCACGTTTTGTGAAAACAGCTCTATTAAACGTTTTTGCGTGTCTGTCATTTGGCTTGGTAAACCTGATACATACAACAAAGAGCCGGAAGTGAATTTACTGGTGCAATAAGCCACCAGATAATTGTCACGATAGACAATACTTCGGCTATGCAGTGCCTGATGGAATGCATCGAGTAATGGCGCATCCAGCACTTCACTGATCTGCTTACCCTCTTGTTTTTCAAATTGGCCTAAACCAGCAAAAACGACTAAACGCTCAGGGTCAGCTTCTTCATTGATATTACCGGCCACCAATGATGAGGTCACCAGCAGCGCATTGTCGTTACAGCCTAAAATAGAGGTCAGTTGCTGTAAGACGCCATCAATAAATTGCTCCATCGAATGAGCGGAAAACAAATCAGCTGAGGCGGTAATAATTTTCTCAAGGCCCTGACGGCTGTGATCAATGGCCAGAATATCGCGGTAAGAACGTAAGCTCGACATCACTACGGTAAAAAGCTTTTGTGCCGTCAACTCAGTTTTAGATTTGTAGTCGTTGATATCGTAATTGACGATCACCTGACGCTCAGGCGCCTGGCCTGGCTGGCCGGTACGCAAAATAATACGCACATAATGATTGTGCAGCTCTTCGCGAATATAGCGGGCCACCAGCAAACCAGCATCGTCGGTTTCCATCACCACATCCAAAAGTACTATGGCGGCGTCAGTGTGTTTGGCCAGCATTTCTTTGGCTTCACGGCCCGAGTAAGCACTAATAAATTCGAGGCTTTTACCCTGAAAAGAGAAATCACTTAATGCCAGTTTAGTCACTGCATGAACTTCAGGCTCATCGTCCACTATCAGTACTTTCCAGCTGCCACGGGAAACAGACACTGTTTCCTCAGGTTCCTCAGCAAATAAAAAATCATTTGCCATGCCACACTCCTTTAGCTTGCCGCGTTTTTATCGCTTTGTGTTTATTTATATGCGCTAAACAAGGTTGGGTCAAAGCAAAGTCGTTGAAAATATAAATATTTTGGAGTGCAGTCTTGAAGGAAGCTTTACTGAGTCTTAAGGATCACTCTGGGTCAGAGATAAAGTGTCAGCAAGTCTAATTAGATAAAAGATTAAATTTAATAGTGGTAACGACACGAAATAATCGTAATTGCATGATCATCAACTGCGAAGACCAGTCTATTTGTATCATCTATACGACGAGACCAAAAACCAGCTAAGTTTTCTTTGAGTGGTTCTGGCTTACCAATACCTTCAAAAGGTGAACGCTTTACATCTCTGATCAGTTTGTTTATACGTTTAAGCGTTTTCTTATCCTGAGTTTGCCAATACAAATAGTCATTCCATGCCTCGTCAGTCCATGAAAGTAAACGACTACTCATCAATCAAATCCCGTTGAGTCACTTGACCAGCTTTGTATTGTGCAATTGAACGATTCAAATGCTCAGCATTTGCAGGGGAACGCAATAAATGCACTGTTTCCATTAGGCTATTGTAATAATCCAGTGACATCACAACGGCATCTTCTGCATCACGACGAGTTATTACCGCGGTATCAGCATCATTGACCACTGAATCTAACACCGCTTTTAAGCTATTTCTTGCTTCTGTAAAAGACACAATTCTCATAAAACCTCCACATGTACAACTTACAGGACAAGTATAAGCTCAAAGCCCTAACTTGTACAGTAACTGGAACAAATGCAAAAGCGGGCGCGGATAAAACGTGCCCCTATAGTAGGCTTTAAGAGAAGTAATTCAAAGAAAGGAAAAACAAAACTTAAGCCGGAAGTTGCCCACCAGTAATACGCCACTGGTCGCCGTAGTCTTTTACCGATTGCACAGAGGTAAAACCTGCGTTGGTTAAAATCTGTTGTACAGCGTCGGCTTGCTGGTAGCCGTGCTCCAACCATAACCAGCCGGATGGCGTTAAGAACTGTGGAGCTTGGGTGCAGATATAGCGGATATCAGCCAGGCCTTGCTCTGGTGCTACTAAAGCGGAGTCGGGTTCAAAACGTACATCACCTAAGGCTAAATGCGGGTCTTCTGCGTCGATATAAGGTGGGTTGCTGACGATTAAATCAAACTGCTCACCCGCCACAGCGTCAAACCAGCTGCTTTGTTTGATCTGGCAATTGGTTAGCGCCAACAGCTGAACATTCTGCTTGGCCAGTTCTACAGCATCAGGTTGTAAATCCACTCCAGTGACAGCCCAGTTTGGCTTTTCTTTGGCTAAAGCTAAAGCTATAGCTCCTGTGCCAGTGCCTAAATCCAGCACTTTGGCTTTTGTTGGCAAGGGCAAAGCCAGGGATTGTTCTACTAAGAGCTCGGTGTCTGGTCTTGGTATTAAAGTGCAAGGGGCAACAGCAAGTTTAAAATCCCAGAAATACCAATGGCCCAGAATATGCGCCAAAGGCTCGCCGGTTAGCCGGCGGGTCAGCACAGGTTCTACTAATAACAATTGAGCTTCAGTCAGCTCACGCTCTGGATACAACATCAAAGTGGTAGCATTAATATCCAGCACTTCCAGCAGAATACGCCGGGCTTCCTGTTTTGCATCTGCAGGCACAGGGCCGGTTTCAAGCAAGGGAGTGAGTAACGCAGTAGCCTGTTGCAGCCACTGCGTTAAGGTAGGATTGTTAACGGTTTTCATCAGCCAAAGCAGCTAACAGATCGGCCTGATGTTCATGGCTTAATGGGCCAATCACCAGATCTAAATCCCCTTCCATCACATCTAATAAACGGTAGATGGTCAGGTTAATACGGTGATCCGTTAAACGGCCTTGTGGGAAGTTGTAAGTACGGATACGTTCAGAACGATCACCACTGCCGACTAAAGAGCGGCGGGTCGATTCTTCCTGTAAGCGGCGTTTTTCATCTTCAGCCGCCTGAATACGCGACTGCAACACGCTCATAGCGCGGGCACGGTTTTTATGCTGCGACCTTTCGTCCTGACACTCCACCACTATACCAGTCGGTAAGTGAGTGATACGAATGGCTGAGTCTGTTCTGTTAACGTGCTGACCACCGGCACCAGAGGCGCGGTAGGTATCGACTTTTAAATCTGCCGGGTTAATTTCTATGGCTTCACTTTCCGGTACTTCCGGCATGATGGCCACGGTACAAGCTGAGGTATGCACCCTGCCCTGAGATTCAGTGGCTGGCACCCGTTGGACGCGGTGACCACCGGATTCAAATTTTAAAATACCGTACGCGCCTTCGCCCTGAATGCTGGCGATCACTTCTTTGTAGCCACCGTGTTCGCCATCGTTACAGCTGATAATTTCAACTTTCCAGCGTTTGCGTTCACAAAAACGGCTGTACATACGGAAAACGTCACCAGCAAAAATAGCGGCTTCGTCACCACCAGCACCGGCACGAATTTCAAGGAAACAGCTGTTGCTGTCGTTCGGATCTTTAGGCAACAACAGAATTTGTAAGTCCTGATCCAGTTGCTCTATGCGTTCTTTGGCGGCTTTGAACTCTTCCTGCGCCATATCACGCATATCCGGATCTGAGTCTTTCATCATTTCTTCAGCACTGACTAAGTCGTCCTGCGCCTGACGGTATAAGCCAAAGGTTTTGCTCAACTCTTCCAGCTGGCTATATTCTTTGGACAGTTCCCGAAAACGACTTTGGTCAGAAATCACGCCAGCGTCACTGAGTAACGCCTGAACTTCTTCATAACGTTCGACCAGAGCTTCGAGTTTGCGGTACACCGATTCTTTCATGTTGTTTCTATTTACCTGATTACAGATCTAACAAAGTGTTGATCAAAGATTGTTGTTGAGGTTGCTCGTCCTGCAGTAACTGCCGCAGCGCCTTAGTTGGTGCATGCATCAACCTGTTGCTAAGTTTAGTCGCAAGTTCAGCTAATACTTTTTCAGGGTCCTGCCCTGCTGCAATTTGTTTAGTTGCTTTGGCCAGCAATTCGTCACGTATGGCTTCGCCTTTGTCGCGGTAATCGCGCACTACGTCCAACTGGCCATGCAAACTCAGCCACGAATTGAACTCATTGACGCCCTGCAAAATCATTTGCTCAGCTTCAGCCGCCGCTTCCTGACGGTTCTGCAGGTTTTGCAGCACTATGGATTGCAAGTCATCCACTGTATACAAATAGGCGTCTTCGAGCTCTGCCACTTGCTCTTCAATATCACGCGGCACAGCTAAATCGACAAAAAACATTGGTTTATGGCGGCGTTTTTTCAGCGCCTGTTCCACCATACCTTTACCAACAATAGGCAAGGTACTGGCGGTGGAACTAATGACCACATCGGCATTAGCCAGAGCCTGCGGCACTTGAGCCAGACTCACCGCTTCACCATTAAACTGGCTGGCTAAAGCCGCAGCTTTGTCATAAGAGCGATTCGCGACAGTAATTTTTTCCGCGCCCTGCTCCAGCAAATGTTTGGCCACCAGCTCTATAGTCTCACCTGCGCCAATCAATAACACTTTGACTTTGCCAAGCTGACCAAAAATCTGGCGGGCCAGGCTTACCGCAGCAAAAGCGACAGATACGGCACTGGCGCCAATGTCCGTTTCAGTACGAACCTGTTTGGCGACCGAAAAGGTTTTCTGAAACAAACGTTCAAAAGCCGGGTTAATAGTACCGGCCTGACGCGAATGGCTATAAGCCTGCTTCACTTGCCCGAGAATTTGTGGCTCGCCGAGCACCAAAGAATCCAAACCACAAGCCACACGCATTAAATGACTGCTGGCCTGCTGATCCTGATGCAGGTATAAATGATGTTGCAATTCGGTCAGGTCCAGCTGATGAAATTTGCTCAGCCAGTCAATTACTTGTTTCGATTGCTCGACGCTGCCGCTAAAATACAGCTCAGTTCTGTTACAGGTAGACAAAATCACAGCGTCAGACACCTGGGTCGTCGTCGTCAGATCCCGTAAGGCGTCCAAAATTTGTTCAGGCGCAAAAGCGACCTGCTCACGTAAGGAGACAGGTGCAGTTTTATGATTAATACCTAAAGCAAAAATGGTCATTCACCTGTTTGGCCCGTTTCGAAAAAACCGGCATTCGTCAAAAAGAGGGCGAATTGTACGAAAAAGCCCAAACTAAAAAAAGCGTAGAGAAGGAATTAGTGTGTTTGCAGCGATAAAAACTGGTTGTTTTGTAGTTTTCAGTCTGATTTTGACAGGTTGTGCCAGCCAAAGCAGCCAGCTAAAACCAGTTATTCCCCTATCAGCCCAACAACGACAACTGCAATTAGAACAATTGCAGGAGTTTACTTTGACCGGAGCCTTAGGTGTAAAAGCACCTCAAGAGAGTGTCAGCGGCAGTTTAAACTGGCAACAACAAGGGCCTTATTTTCAGGCCAATATGACCAACTTTGTTGGCATCAGTATTTTTGAGCTGGAAACCGATGCCCGTGGCGCGACAGTCAAAGCAGATGGCGAAACTCATCAGGCTCAATCGGCCAGTGCTCTGCTGGATTATTTATCCGGCTGGAGTTTACCTATTGAAGAAATGCCGCTCTGGCTTAAAGGTGTGGCAAGCCCGGAAAGTTTTAACCATCAATGGGATGCGCTGGGGCGTTTAACCAGTTTTACGCTAAAAGACAGCCAAGAGCGGGACTGGCAAGTCAGTTATGTGGAGTTTTTCCCCGATGCCTTAGCCTTACCCAAAGAGATCCGATTAAAAACTCAGGCCGATGGCAGCAGTATTAAGCTGGTGGTGCGTAAATGGCAACTTTAACTTTATCAGCGCCGGCCAAACTAAATTTATTTTTACATATCACAGGCCGCAGGGCCGATGGTTATCACAATCTGCAAACCTTGTTTCAGATGCTCGATTGTGGCGACCAATTGAGTTTCACACTCACCACGGACGGTGAAATCCAGTTTAGTTGTTCAGATAAAAGCATAGAAAACGACAGCAATCTGGTGGTTCGCGCTGCCAGACTATTGCAGCCATTAGCGCCCCAAAATGCCGGTGTACGAATTTATCTGGATAAAAGAGTACCTATGGGGGGCGGTTTAGGTGGCGGCTCCTCTGATGCAGCGACCACGCTGCTGGCTTTGAACCAGTTATGGCAATTAAAGCTATCAAACGCAGAGCTTTGTGAACTGGGCTTAAAGTTAGGGGCCGATGTACCTGTCTTTGTCTTCGGAAAAACAGCCTTTGCAGAAGGGGTTGGAGAAAAATTACAACCCGTTAGTTTGCCGGAAAATTATTACCTTATTGTGACGCCTGATGTGCATGTCAGCACGGCTGAAGTGTTCGGCAACCCTGATTTAATCCGCAATACGCCCGTCATGTCCGTCAAAGATCTACTAGACTGTGACTGGAAAAATGACTGTGAAACTCTGGTGAAACGGCTCTACCCCGAGGTTGCAATGGTACTGAACTGGTTGATAGAATACGCGCCGTCCAGAATGACAGGTACCGGCGCCAGTGTGTTTGCCGAGTTCCAGGATGAATTAAGTGCCCGTCAAACCCTTGCGAAACTGCCGCCACCATGGCGTGGTTTTGTTGCTAAAGGGGTCAATCAGTCTGCTGTTTTGACTGAATTGGAACAAGCCGTATGACGCACAGCAGGCGACACAAAAGGCCTGCTGCATTATTAACCGGACTCACAAACTGCCCTGAGGATCCTACCGTGCCCGACATGAAGATTTTCGCTGGTAACGCCATACCAGAACTCGCCAAGAAGATAGCCAGCCGTTTATATATCAAGCTGGGCGATGCCGAAGTCGGCCGTTTTAGTGACGGTGAAGTCTGTGTACAAATCAATGAAAACGTCAGGGGATCTGACGTTTTTATTATCCAGTCTACCTGTGCACCAACCAATGACAACCTGATGGAACTCATTGTGATGGTAGACGCCCTACGCCGCGCTTCTGCCGGTCGTATTACTGCTGTTATCCCTTACTTTGGTTATGCCCGCCAGGACAGACGCGTGCGTTCTGCCCGTGTGCCAATCACTGCAAAGGTAGTAGCCGACTTTTTATCCAGCGTTGGTGTAGACCGGGTATTAACGGTGGACTTACACGCTGAACAAATTCAGGGTTTCTTCGACGTTCCTGTAGATAACGTTTTTGGTAGCCCGGTATTGCTGGAAGATATGCGCAAACGTGAGTTCGTGGCACCAGTAGTGGTATCTCCGGATATAGGTGGTGTAGTGCGTGCCCGTGCTATCGCTAAGCTTCTGAACGATGCTGACTTAGCCATTATCGATAAACGCCGTCCTAAGGCCAACGTGTCTCAGGTGATGCATATCATTGGTGATGTCAAAGATCGTGACTGTATTATTGTCGATGACATGATTGATACAGGCGGCACCTTATGCAAAGCCGCTGAAGCCTTAAAAGAACAAGGCGCCAAACGGGTTTTTGCTTATGCCACTCACCCTATTTTCTCCGGCTCTGCAGCTGAGAACATCAGAAACTCAGTGATCGACGAGCTGATCATCACCGATACTATTCCATTGAGTGCAGAAATGCGCGCTGTCAGCAAAGTAAAACAACTGACCTTAAGCGATATGCTGGCCGAATGTATCCGTCGTATCAGCAACGAAGAATCTATCTCTTCAATGTTTGATTAAGCATAAAATGTCTGTCACTAAGGGCACCACAAGGTGCCCTTATTTTTTGCTTTTCATTTGCAGCCTTTAGGCTCCAGTGATACCATAGCGCGCTTTTTTGCGTCGGCGAAATTCATTTTGCCTGGCAGAAAAGCTTCTTCCTGGGGTCAGGTCGCGGAACTCAGGGTCTATTAATTTTTGGAGAATACCATGTCAAACGCCATTTACACGTTAAATGCAGAAATCCGTACTGAGTTAGGGAAAGGTGCGAGCCGCCGCCTACGTCACGCGGATAAAGTACCGGCTATCATTTACGGTGGTCATAAAGAAGCTCTGTCTATCACTTTAGATCACTCTAAATTGTTACAAGCTCAGGCAAACGAAGGTTTCTACACTCACATCCTGACTATCGTTGTTGGCGGTGAAGAAGTAAAAGCAATCGTTAAAGCTATGCAACGTCACCCGTTCAAGCCAAAAGTAACTCACGTTGACTTCCAGCGTGTAGAAGCTGGCCACGAGTTACACACTGTAGTTCCAGTGCACTTCATCAACGAAGCGGCTGCAACTAAGAAAGGTGGCGTAGTAGCTCACCACATCAACGAAGTAGCGATTTCTGTGTTACCACAGAACCTGCCAGAGTTCATCGAAGTGGACTTAGCTGATGTTGCTGTTGGTGTAACTCTGCACTTGTCAGACCTGAAAGTTCCTGCTGGCGTAACTATCACTGAGTTAGCCAAAGGCGCTGGTCATGACCAAGCCGTTGTTACTGTGAACAAGCCTGCTGGCAAAGCAGACGAAGACACAGCTGAGTAATGACTGAAGCAATTCAGTTAATTGTGGGCCTGGGTAATCCAGGCCCAGAATACAGCCAGACCCGCCACAACGCAGGTCAATGGTTTGTAGAACAACTCGCCCGCCGCTATAACGTTTCTCTTCGTCCTGATTCTAAATTTTTTGGCCTGACTGGTAAATTTGTCACCCAAGGTCAGGAATATAAATTGCTGGTTCCCACTACCTATATGAATTTAAGTGGCAAAGCCGTTGCAGCTATGGCGCAGTTCTATAAACTTTTACCCGAAAACATTCTGGTAGCTCACGACGAAATGGCGATAGCGCCCGGCGTAGCAAAATTTAAACTGGGTGGCGGTCATGCTGGTCACAATGGTTTAAAGGACATCACCAATAAACTCGGCAATAATGCCAATTTTTATCGCCTGCGACTGGGTATTGGCCATCCTGGCCATAAAGATTTAGTCACAGGTTATGTGCTGGGCAAAGCACCGCAAGCAGAACAGAAGCTGATAGACGAAGCTTTAGATGAATCGATGCGTTGTTTTGAGCTCTGGTTAAGCGATGGCTTAATCAAAGCGCAGCACAGGTTACATAGTTTTAGCGCGGCTTAAGCCAAAGTTTAAGCGCGTCCGGTTCGCAAACAGCACGGCTTTGCCGTCTAAGCACAAAGGATATACCCATGGGTTTTAAATGTGGCATCGTTGGTTTACCAAACGTAGGTAAATCTACCCTGTTCAACGCACTGACCAAAGCTGGTATCGAAGCGGCTAACTTCCCGTTTTGTACTATCGAACCAAATACCGGTGTGGTACCAGTGCCGGACCCACGTCTGAACCAGCTGGCTGCTATTGTCAACCCGCAACGCATTCTGCCAACCACCATGGAATTCGTTGATATTGCCGGTCTGGTTAAAGGCGCATCCAAAGGTGAAGGTTTAGGTAACAAATTCCTGGCTAACATTCGCGAAACCGACGCCATCGGCCACGTAGTACGCTGCTTTGAAGACGACAACGTGATCCACGTTGCCAACAAAGTAGACCCGGCAGACGACATAGACACCATCAATATGGAACTGGTACTGGCGGATATGGACAGTGCTGAAAAAGCCATATTCCGCGTTAGCAAAAAATCTAAAGCCGGTGATAAAGACGCCAAAGCCGAAATGGAAGTGCTGGAAAAAGTAAAAGCGCATTTAGAGCAAGGCTTAACCTTACGTCAGTTGGAACTATCACCAGAAGAAAAAGCGCTGGTGTCCTATATGAACTTCCTGACTATCAAACCTACCATGTACATCGCCAACGTGCTGGAAGATGGTTTTGAAAACAACCCACACTTAGACGTGGTGCGTGAAATTGCCGCTAAAGAAGGCGCCATCGTAGTCCCGGTCTGTGCTGCTATTGAATCGGAAATATCAGAGCTGGAAGACGACGAAAAAGCTGAATTCTTAGAGTCTATGGGCTTAAACGAACCAGGTTTAAACCGCGTCATTCGTGGCGGTTACTCACTGCTAAACCTGCACACCTACTTCACTGCTGGTGTAAAAGAAGTGCGCGCCTGGACTATCCCTGTTGGCGCCACAGCACCACAAGCCGCAGGCGTGATCCACACTGACTTCGAAAAAGGTTTTATCCGCGCTCAAGTGGTGTCATTCGACGACTTTATCGCCTGTAACGGTGAAGCCGGCGCCAAAGAAGCAGGCAAACTGCGCGTCGAAGGTAAAACCTACGTCTGTAAAGACGGCGACGTCATGCATTTCTTGTTTAACGTTTAACCTTTTGGTTGTTGCGTTAGCTTTGAAAACCGGACTTTTTAGTCCGGTTTTTTTATTGTCAGAATCAGCTGCAATTTAAGCGTATACATTTGCCAGCTTTTCTAGCCGAACAGATTGAACCAAATCAGTGATTTATACTTCAGTTCCCAGAGTTTTTTATCATATCTATTTTTGCAGCAAGGAGTTTTTTCGTCGATATATCTTCATACTGATAGACCATCTTCTTATTGCCATCTATTTTTATTCCTTCGTCATTAATATCGACCTTGTTTATTGTCACAGCAGGAAAGAATGGGCTGTATCTGTAATAAAATACCCCATTCCGCTTATAGATATAAGGAATGAATTTTGCCGCAATTGAAAAAGAAACAGCCAGAAAAGTAACGACATAAAATAGTTCTAAGTTTGCAGCATAAGACATTAATATTGGCACAGGGAGAAAAGTAGCAACATTCATAAAAATATTAGTAGTAGAACGTAGTCTCATAATTTTTTCCTATCATTGCATTAATTAGTATAGGGGCTGCGGATATGCAGCCCCTATACTAATTAATGCAATGCGTAAGACACCATACCAGCAATAGCGCCAATGCCTCCACCTATTATTCCTCCGGCCAATGCCCCCATAGCACCTGCCCCAAAGAAACCGAAAGTGGCACCAGAACCGCCACCAGCTAAAGCGCCAGAAGTCCCAGCTGCGACCAGATCTCTGTCACCCATTAGCCTCTCGGTGTCAATAGCGTAACCAAACCCTCGCGCACTGCAAAGTGCGCGTCTTTTTCTTTTTCCCTGTAAACCTACAACCGTCGCATTTTAGTTCTCGCTAGTGGTCGGCGATATATCGCTCTAGTCACCCATCAGGAGCAAGGCTTGCAAAACGCTGGGGTCAAGTCTTGCGTCTTGCCCCGAGTTTTGAGTTGATGCCAAAGCGATTCATCTACTATCTGACAGCTTAAAAAGCGAGGATGGGTATAGTTCTAAGCAGACCGTGTTTCGCAGGGATAGCGAAACGCGAGCCCCCATGGATGGGTTTACGGCGTGTCTGCGTGGACTATGCCCTTCCCGCAGCGACATCCCCCACTACAGCACACACCACATTACACAAGACTAAGCCGCAGCCCTATAGTTATCCAACATAGTATAACTACGTGCATACAAGGCAAAAACCGCAGCCGCCAGCAGCGCAAAACCGGCAAAGAAGAACATTAAAAAAGCAGTTTGCGATAAACCCGTAGCTGCGACATGAGACAACACAGTTTCACTGCGAATACTGTTATTCGCCAACAGCACCCATAAATTCCCCACTGTCACCGACAACTGCCAGAAACTTGTAATAGTACCCTTCATAGCCGCAGGTGCCTGACTGTAGGCAAACTCCAACCCCGTAGCTGATACCAAAACCTCACCAAAGGTCAGCAAGGCATAAGGCAACACCTGCCAGACAATAGACATCACAGTGCCACCGTCCATCGCCAGCTGTACTGAACCAATTACAATCCAGCTTAAGCCCGCAAAGGCAATGCCGGCGCCCATACGGCGTAATGCGGTAATACGCACACCACAACGTTCTAACAGTGGATACAAGACGATATGGTTAAAAGGAATAAGCAACATCACCAGCAGCGGGTTTAATGCCTGCATCATGGCGGGTTCAAACCAGTCTGGTTTGCTCATCTCATTGGCTTGTAAAATCCAGGTCGAAGCTTTTTGATCAAACAAAGACCAAAACGGGGTCACTAAGGCAAATAGGATCAAAATACGCAGCACAGAGCGCACACCATCTACTGCGATATCAGGATGCACACCACGCGCCCTTTCCAACTGAATAGCCGCACCAGCACCACCAAAACCCATCACCAGCACTAAAGCTAAACAAAAAGCAGCGACAAAACCTAAAGTTGGCGTTTGGCTTAAGCTAAACAGCGCTAAAGCAACACCTACTAAAGCCAGATACAAACCGCCATTGGCTTTGCCCGATTCTTTGGCTAATAAGGCCGTTTTTACCACTTTTAAAAAGCTATGCGGATCTTTAGGTTCTGGTGCTACATGCACATAACGCGTACGGCCTAACCAGAAAAACAAGGTAGCGAGTGCCATCAGCACACCAGGAATACCAAAAGCCACTGCAGGGCCAAAATGTTTCAGGGTCAATGGCATTAATAAAGAAGCGAAAAAGGAGCCGAAATTAATAGTGAAATAAAAGATATCAAAAGCTTTTTGCGCAAGCTTTTTATTACTCTGGTCAAACTGATCGCCCATAAAAGCCGACACCAGAGGTTTAATACCCCCCGAGCCCAGCGCTATCAGAAACAAGCCGGTATAAAAACCCTCCTTACTGGTTTCGAACAAGGCCAAAAACAAATGACCGATCACATAGACAATGCTCAGCCATAAAATGGTGTTGTATTTACCCAGATAACGGTCGGCTAACCAGCCGCCTAATAAAGGAAAAAAATATACGCCTATCACAAAGGAGTGAAATACATCTTTGGCTTCGCCTGCTCGCAGGTGCTCAGGCACAGCCAACAGCAAAGCCGTCATTAAAAATGGCGTCAAAATATTACGCATACCGTAGAAGCTGAAGCGCTCACAAGCCTCACTGGCAATAATGTAGGGGATTTGTCGTGGCCAACGGGCCTGTTTTACATCTGTCGACATGGAGTTTCCTTGCTCTGACTCCCAAGCCGGGAGTTAATTTTTTTAGTTTTAATAACAAACCGATACTACCTTATCAGGCGTATATGCCCAAGCAACGGGCAGAAAAATCGAAAAAACTGGTTGTGCTGACATCAACTTGCATAGAAAACCAGCAAACAAACCGAATAGACAAAGATGTGCTAAAAAAACGGTTGACGCAAAAAAGTCTGGTGAGCATAATACGCGCCACTTGCTTAGGACAACTAAGACATAGTGGCTACATAGCTCAGCTGGTTAGAGCACAGCACTCATAATGCTGGGGTCGCAGGTTCGATTCCCGCTGTAGCCACCACTTAATTTGTTCGTCCAGTGTTAGCGGAAATGGCGAAATTGGTAGACGCACTGGATTTAGGTTCCAGCGCCGCGAGGCGTGAGAGTTCGAGTCTCTCTTTCCGCACCAAGCAAGTAAGAATTCTGCAGTTTCTGCAGGGGTATAGCCAAGCGGTAAGGCAGCGGGTTTTGATCCCGCCATTCTGGGGTTCGAATCCCTGTACCCCTGCCATTTAATTGAAGTGGCAGTGTAATCATCAAATTACACAATTTTAGCTACAACAGTTCTGCAGGGGTATAGCCAAGCGGTAAGGCAGCGGGTTTTGATCCCGCCATTCTGGGGTTCGAATCCCTGTACCCCTGCCATAAATTGGAACCCAGCTTCGGCTGGGTTTTTTCTTTTCTGCTCTCTACATTTCCTTTGATTTCAGGCAAATAGAAAAGCAGAGCTTTCGCTGTAAAAGCTCTGCCTATTGCCTAAGACCTTTTTAGCCTTTTAATGCCGAACCACCCAATCACACCAACGCCAGCCAGTAATAACGTCAACAGTAGCCACTTAAAAGGTCGCAACATTTTTCGGAGTTGAAGCTCAAGGTTATGGTAGTGGCGCTGTTTAGCAGCGACAAAATCCGGTTCAGGGCAGCTCTGACCGAACTCAGCCCCCCAACTGACATAAGGCCCTTGTTGCAGATACTTTTGATAATAACCCTGTGCCAGTTCAGGTTGGCGTATTAACAGCCATTTTGTTGAGTGACACAAAGTAGCAGCAAAAGCCTGACTGTTGTGTGGCACAAGCTGAGCTGCCTCTGCAGACAGTTCAGCCGCCAGTTGCCGGTAATGGAATCTGTTGTTGTAGGTTGAAGCTGAACTCTTTACACGTTGTAACTCAGCCAGCGGCAAAGTGAGTGCTTTCGTATCAAATTCATAAGGCTCAAACTGACCATAAAACACCTGATAGTCCGGTGCCAGTTCAAAACCAAATAACTCCAAACCATGCTCTCTGGCGAGCTTTGCCTGCTCGAATAAAGCCTGAGCTTTAGCATTATCAGTCCAGCTGCTTGCGGCTGCTTCTGCATAGTCCTGATAACGCTTTGCCAGTTGCTTTAATTCAGGGTCAACAAAATAGTCTTGTGCCTGCTGATATTCCCCTGCACGCATCAGTCGTCTGGCTGTTAAGTGATGCAATAAAACTTCAACTGCTGTATCACCAAAATAATGCCACTGCGCTTTTTCCGGTACTGTGGTTACTGGATGCAAAGCCACAAAGCTTTTTAGCTCATCCAGCGTTAAAACCCGCTCTGCGATATAAGCAGTGTCCTGCCAGTACTCAGAGCCTGCAGCTGTCAGCAAAGCGATAGCCTGCAAATAATCACCACGGCTTAATTCCAGAATGCCGTGTTCAGCCTGGACACGGCAATAGTGCTGCTCCTGTAATTCATTCACTGAGGGTTTTGCATAAGGGTCTTGTTGTGCAGGCAAAGTCCCGGCCTGTAAAGACTCAGGCGCAAAAGCTTTACTGGCTTTGGCGTAAAACTCTGCTGCTTTGGCCGTGTCTCCAACTTTTAATGCCATTTTGGCTTGCAGCCACCAGGCCTGCGGGCTTTGGTCCAGATGAGGCAATAACTGCTTTACTAAAGCAAACTGGCCTTGCTGATAAGCTACTGTGGCCAGTGGTGTGGCATTTTTCAGTTGAATGTCAGGAACCTGATTCAGTACCACCAGCAGACGCTGTAACTGTTCTGGTTCCAGATAACTTAAAGCGCTAAATTGTGTCATCAGGTAACGACTTAATAAAGCCGCCACTGCTGGAGTTCGTACTAAAGGCATTAACTCCTGATCTGGCATAGCAGCCAATTCTTTACTCAATAGCAATAAAGAAGCGCGACCACTTTCACTCCAACGGCTTTGTGCTGCATATAGTCCTATAGCGCCCGCCCAGTCACCTTGTTGTTTGGCCAGTTTGGCCTGTTCGCCTAAGCTCGCTACAGCCAACTGCAAAGGATCAGCTAATCCGGCCGCTACTTCTTGTTGCAACTGATTATACAAAGCTGAAACTTCGGCACTGTGTTCTGTTACATTTTGTTTTGGTAAGGCACGTCCTAACGAATACAAAGCCCAGCTGCGCCTCTGCTGCTGTTGATCTGATGGCAAAGCCAGCACCTGGCGAAACAATTCGATGGCCAGTTGGTAGTCTTGTTGGGCAAAAGCTACAGCAGCTGCGGTGTAAAAACGTAATTCAGCTGGTAAAGCTTCACCCACAGACAAAGCCTGCTGCGCTGTGCTGCTTTGTCTCATCTGCAGGACAATCTTTGCCTGCTCTTTCGTCAGTAACTGCTGCTCAGCTTGTTCTGTGGCGCTAATCCACTTGTCATTCTGATAATCGTAGGAGTCTTCAAATACAACAGCGCCGCGTTTGGCTAATACTGCAGAAAGATCAGGCACAGCAGAGGCTAAAGCCTGCACCTCCACTAAAAACACGGGTTCAGGCAGTACTGCAAAAGTCTGGGTCCTGTCCGAACTCAGCATCATTGGAAAGTCAGGTCCACAAGCCAGAGCGCTGCCAGCTAACGTCATGCAGCTAAGCAGTAAGGCTTTGTTAAATTTCAACATACATCATCCTTTAAATGCCCAAAGGGTCAGGTGTCGACAAGTGGCCCAGCCCAGCACCAGTCGTTGGCGGGGTTGTAGCATAGCTTCAGCTTCAGTTAAAACAAACTGCAGCTGATTTTTATCTTTTGAAAAGTTGAGCTTGTAACCTGATACCGCATCGGCGGCTTTACAGTGACCACCAGATAAGTTGATCTGTGGCGGTAATGACGCAGCGACAAAGCCATGGTTTTCTGCCACAACCTCAAACTGTGGCGCTTCGCCTTGCAAACTTAGTTTTAAATCAGCAGTGAGGGTTTTACCCGAACTGACAGCTTGCAATTGGGAATAAGACCAGCTGCGTTTGTCGGATGCTAAAGGCAGACGAAACCAAGCCAGCCCCTGTAACAGCGGCCAGTCTTGTTGTTTTAACCACAAGCTAAAGCCCTGCACTGCTAACGCATCGAGCCATAACTCTTGTCGCTCACCTGGGCTTTGTAGGGCCTGTTCGCTTTCCACCAGAGTGCTTTGTTCTTGTTTCAGTAAAGCGGAATGATAAGAAGGCACCGCAATATAAAATGGTTTCTGCGCCTCTGCTGCTAATTGCTCAGTCCAGTCTTTGGCAAGCTTTGGCTGAAACAGCCCTTGTTCAGGCGATATCACCGAATGCACCTGTAAGGTCAGTTGATCGACTTGCTGTTGTAGCTCTGGCCAACCCGGCTTGCCTAACCAGTCCGGCAAAGCCGTAATGCTTAAAGCCAGAGTCTGAGGCAGCACCTGACGTAATTCATTGATCCAATTCGCGTAAGCGCCAAGCTGACTGCTGGCACAGTCATAATCCAACTCAAGTTGAGTGACTTTCACACCTTGCTGTTGCCATAACTGCAGCAGTGTCAGTATTTTTTGTTGCAACACGGCTTTTGGTAAGTGTTTGAGCTGGCCATCAAGCCGCACCACCAAATGCACAGCACGCCCGTCCGCAGCAAGCAGAGCTAAATCAACCTTAGCTTGTGTCCAGACCGGGCCAACTTTGGTTTGATGGTGCTGCAAGGCTAAAACCCTCAATACACTGAAATCAGCTTTGCTTTGGGCCAAAGCCTGGCGATGATCCGAGTTCCACACCCGCTGCCAGATATAAATATGCTGACTAAAACCAGAGCTGGCCTGAGGTGTACAAGAACACAACAAACAAAGGCTAAATAACAGAATGAGAAGTTTACACTGAGTTTTCAAACGAAGTACTTATCTAAAGAGGATATGAGGGCAGTATAAGGCCCTGCATTAGTGCAGGGCCATCACTTTCAATCAGAAGCTATCAGCAGTGATATCAAGCTGAGTGACTTCACCATAACTTTTGGCGATGTCTTTTATAGCTTCAGCTTTGCCAATCAGCACAAACTGTAGCTTGTCTTTCGGGAAGTAACTGTGAATCAGACGTTTGCTTTCAGCCACTGTCAGTTGGTCCACTTTGCTTTGGAAGCTATTAATAAAGCCTTGATCAAAGCCATACAGATACATGTCGCCTAACAAACCAGCTAAGGCTGTATTGGTTTCAAAGCGCGGCGGGAACTGGCCTTTGACATAAGCTTTGGCGGAATCCAGCGTGGCTTGATCTATGCCTTTGTCCCATAAACGCTGATAAGTTTTCAGCGCTAAATCCACAGCGGCTTTGGTGCTATCCATTTTAGTAAAACTGCTGATAGTAAAAGTACCACTGGCAGAATAACGCTCAAAACCTGAACGCGCGCCATAAGTTAAACCTGAGTTCACCCTCAGCTCGTCATTCAGCCAGGAGGTAAAACGGCCACCTAACACAGTGTTGATAACACTGATGCCAACATAATCAGGGTTATCCTGCTTAATACCTACACCACCAATACTAAAGGTGGTTTCTATCGCATCAGCTTTATTCACCAACAGCACTTTGGCTTTTGTTGCTTTTGGCAAAGCTGCTGTTAAATCAGGTTGTTTTATTGCTTCGCCATTATTCCAATTGGCAAAGAGTTTTTGTAGCAGGGCTTTCATCTTCGCAGGTTTAAAATCCCCCACTATGCTGATGGCGGTATTCCCTGGCTGATAAAAACTCTGGTGAAAATCTTTCACTTGCTGCTGACTAATGCTTTTTAACGACTCTGCGGTGCCAGAAATAGCGTTGCCATAAGGGTGTGAACCAAACACCAGCTTATTAAAATACTGCTCCATCACCATACGTGGGCTCTCTTTAGCCTGAGCCACTGCGGCAATCTGACGCGCTTTTAATTTATCAAACTCGGCTATTTCAAAGCTTGGTTGCGTCAACACGCTATGCAGTACGGTAAGCATTTGTTCTGTGTCTTTGGCCATAAAATCAACACGCAGGCTGGAACCTTCCATTGAACCTTCGCTGGTTAAACTGGCTCCTAAAAAATCGACCTGCTGTTCAATCTCTGCTTTGGTTTTACCCCCAGCTCCTAACAACAGCGCCTGACTGGTGAGCTGAGACAAACCCGCCACCTTATCGTTGACTGCGCCAGCACGCACTGTAGCCTGCACTGTGATTAACGGCACTTCATGTTGGGGCAATAAAAATACAGTTAAGCCATTGTCGAGTTTTAATTGCTCATAAGCCGGTAACTGAAAACTGCTTTGGTTTTTTGCTTGCTCTGCCATGGTTGGCAAGGCAAAGACAAAAGAGCTTAGTAAAACCAGCGCCGCTGCTTTTGAAGTTTTAGTGAAAGGTCTCATAGGTCTTTATCCTCAGCAGAGTCCAGCACGGCAACAGTGCGGTTGGATTTTTTCAGGTAGGTTTGCGCCACTCGCTGAATATCCGCAGGAGTGACTTGTTGATAACTTTTCGGCGCATCAAACAGCTTTTGATAACTGCCAAAATATAGCTCGTAGGTGCCGATAATATCGGCTTTGCCATTGATGGTTTCCATTTCACGATAGAACTGCATCAGCTTCTGGTTTTTGGCTTTTTCAAGCTCTGCCTGTGTTACCCCTTCCTTGGCCACTTTATGAATGACACCAATCAGCGCAGTCTCAAGATCCGCCGCTTTAACCCCAGGATTGGCCACAGCCATCAGATAAAACAGGTTGGGGTCAAAGGACATAGGTAAATAACTAAATACATCCAGCGCCAGTTCTTTATCGACCAGGCCCTGATACAAACGTGAGCTGTTCCCCTGACCTAAAATGGAGTTCAGTAAATCCAGCGCATAATAATCCGGGCTTGAGCTGGCAGGGATATGAAAACCGAGCAACAAGTTGGGACTGGTGACTGAAGCTTTTTGTACATACACCCGGCGTTCGCCTTTTTGTTCAGGCTCCACTGTGCGCACTTCTTCTGGCTTTGGCTGAGCTGGAATAGGCGCAAAATACTGCTCTGCCAGCCTTTTCACTTCAGCAAGTTTCACGTCACCTGCCACCACCATCACCGCATTATTGGGGGCGTAATAGGTTTTGTGATACCGCTTTAAGTCGTCCAAAGTCCAGGCTTTGATATCCGACTCATGGCCAATCACAGGCCAGCTATACGGATGGGCATGAAAGGCTACGCCTTTCAGCTCTTCCTGAATAGTTCGGAAGTTGGAGTTTTCAAGGCCAGTGGTGCGCTCAGAAGCCACTACGCCTCGTTCGCTTTCGACCATCTTGGCATTGATATCCAGATTGGCTATCCGGTCGGCCTCTAAATCAAAAATGGTCTCCAGCGCATTGGCCGGAAACCAGTTGGTGTAGACTGTTACATCTTCAGTGGTGTAGGCGTTATTGGCGCCGCCAGCGGCTTCCATAGTGCGGTCAAACATCTTTGGACCGTACTTTTTCGCACCGTTAAACATCATATGTTCAAAGAAGTGTGAAATACCTGTAATACCCGGGTATTCGTTGCGCGAGCCTACTTTCCAGAATAAATAGCTGTTGGCATTGGGAATAGATGCGTCCTCCAGCACCAGAATTTTCATGCCGTTTTTAAGCGTAAAGCTTTGAATATCTTTGGCGTCTGTGGCTTGTGCTGAACTGAACACCAGCCCAAGCATCAGCGCCAAAGCCGACTGTTTTAACCTCATACTTTCCCCTGCCCTTTTTCGAAAGAGAATGACAAAAGCTTAAGACTAAACGAAAAACAAAAACGCCCTGCAACAAAATTGTTACAAGGCGTAAACAGTAGGCTTTAAAGGAACAAGGAATTAGTCGGGTTTATCCTGAGCAAAGTCTAACTGGCCTTGCGCTGTCCAGTACAAAGGCCGCACACGAGTATGGCGATTGCCATCCTGCAACGGATTGCCCTGGATCTCTTTGTAATCACGGGCGTGATACAGCATTAAATGAGTCACACCATCTGGGGCCAGTACAAAGCTGTTATGGCCTGGGCCAAAACGTTTGAGGCTGTCGTTGGTGGAAAACACCGGTTTAGTCGCTTTGGTCCAACTTTCAGTTTTTAGCAAATCAGCATCAGTTGGAGCACTCAGCAAGCCCATAGCGTAGCGATGATCGGTGGCACTGGCTGAGTAGGCCAGCCAAACTTTGTCATTTTTAATCAGTACAGCTGGTCCTTCATTGACCTTGTAACCCAACGTTTCCCAATCCAGTGTAGGTTCGGTCAGTAAAGTAGCGGGTAATTCCAGCTCTGTGGCACTGCGCATTTTGGCTATCCACAAGGCGCTGTTATAGCTTTGCTTTTTATCCTGCTGCGCCCAGATCAGATAATGCTGACCCTGATGCTCAAAGTGAGTGGCATCCAGATTAAAACTATCCCAGCCGGTATTCAGTGGTCCAAGCTCCTGCCACTGCCCTTGGAATGGATCAGCAGAGCTGTTTTTTAACACATAAGTGCGGATATGAAAGGGCTCTTCCGCCTTACCTGCAGCAAAGTAGATGTACCAGCTGCCATCGATCTGATGTATCTCAGGCGCCCATATATTGGCGCTCATAGGCCCTTTGCCTTTTTTACGCCAGATCACTTTGGCTTCAGCCTTGGCTAAACCTTTAATACTTGAGCTGTGGCGTAACTCTATCCGATCAAACTCCGGCACTGAAGCGGTGAAATAATAAGAATCGGCTGCAGCGCGATAGACCCAGGGATCGGCGCGGTTTTTAATTAAAAGCCCGGCGCTGTTTTCAATCACATCTTGCGCCAGCAGATTAAAACTCAGCAGACTTATCAATAAAAAACTAACCAGCTTCCACATCACAACCTCCGGTTTTTTGCAACGCCAGCCAATCCATGACGGCCAGTTCAGACTCAGGCAAGCCCTGATAAGGCGACTGATAAATCAATAAACTACCGGCATCTGGCTCGGTTTGTAACTGAGCTTCCGTTAAACCTTGTCGGGCAGTGGTGACAAACAGCAGGTCTAAATCAGGTCCACCAAAAGCCAGACAAGTCGGCTGACTGACAGGCAAAGGATGCAACGCAGTTTGCTGCCCTGAAGGGGAATAACGGGCTATCGCAGCACCGCCCCATAAAGCACAGAGCAGATGATCCTCTGCATCTATCACAGCGCCATCGGGTTCAGCCCCTGCTGGCACTTTGGCAAATAACTGCGGCTGACTTACAGCACCTTGAACCGCATCAAAGCCATAGGAGTAAATCACACCTGTCGGTGAGTCAGCGTGATAGATCCTGCTGCTGTTTTTATTCCAGCACAGGCTATTGGGGATCTGTAAGCCGGAGATCACCGCATGACAACCTTGCTGATCCAGCCGGTATAAAGTGCCAGTCTGCCCTTGGTTTACTTCACGCATAGTGCCAGCCCAAAACCGGCCCTGACGATCGATTCGGCCATCATTCATTCGATTACCAGATAAATGAGTTTCAGGTTTAGCCAACCAGAAGATGCCCTGAGTTGCAGGTTGATACAAAGCAAAACCTGACTCAAAAGCCACCAGCATCGAGTAATCAGAGCGCATGGGGTCATGTGCGTTTAATAAAGCAAAACAGCTGATGCGTTCCGGCAGCGGATAGGTATTGAGCTGCAGTGAAGGCCAAAATAGCTGATACAAAAAGCGGCCATGAATGTCGGTCCACCAGACTGACTGGCTGGCGCCATGCCAGATGATGCCTTCACCTAATTTGTTTTTAAGCGGAATGCTATGCAATAACTTCAATTCACTCATGCTTTGCCTCCAGCTTTAGATTGCCAGCTATGACTCAGTAACTTTTGCAAAGCAATAAAGAAAAACAGTAAAACCCCTATCACTATTTTGCTCCACCAACTGCTTAAACTGCCGTCAAAATTGATATAGGTTTGAATAAGGCCCATCAGCAATACACCTAACACAGTGCCAATAATAAAACCGCTGCCGCCTGTCAGTAAGGTACCGCCTATCACTACTGCTGCTATTGCATCCAGCTCCACACCCACCGCAGCCAGTGCATAACCTGAGTAGGTGTAAAAACTAAAAATAATACCGGCCATAGCAGCCAACATACTGCTGGTGGCGTAGAGCAAAATGGTGGTGCGGGCGACAGGAACCCCCATCAATTGGGCCGACTGGCTATTGCCACCTAAGGCATAGATATAGGAGCCAAAGCGGCTATAGTGAGTAAGTACCAACATCAGCAGCACCAAAGCTATGGTCAGCAGAGAAGTTGCGCCCAGCCAACCACCGTCCGGCAGTTCCAGCCCAAACTCGGCCACTGCATCATAAAAAGGATGTTCAATAGCCACCGACTCTTCACTGAGTAAGGTCGCCACACCCCGGGCTAAAAACATGCCCGCCAAAGTGACAATAAAAGGCTGTAGCTGGTAAAACTGAATTAAGGCGCCCATACCAGCACCAAAAAGCGCCGCACAAGGCAATATCACAGCAAAAGCCAGCAACGGATGCCATTGATAAGGCCCAATCAATAAGGCCGCCGCCACACCGCTTAACGCGATAACAGAACCCACTGATAAATCTATACCACCAGATAAAATCACCAAAGTCATGCCCAAAGCAGTCACCAGCAAAAAGGCATTATCACTAATTAAGTTAGTAACCACTCGCAGACTGGCAAAACCATCAAACTGGCTGGCACCAGCGCCAAACATCACAAGTACCAGGGCAAAAGTGATCCACAAAGGTAAATAAGTGCGGGACATCAGGCTTTTCCTCCACGCAGCTTGCCAAAGCTAAACAGCACTTTTAGTTGGTTGCGAAACAATTCAGACTGCAACATCAGCACCAGCAATATGACTAAAGCTTTGATTAATAGATTAAATTTAGAAGGTAAGCCACTGACCACTATGGTGGTGCTTAAGGCCTGAATAATCAGCACTCCGATCACAGCCCGAGGCAAAGAAAAACGCCCGCCTGTTAAGGCCGCGCCTCCTATCACCACAGCTAAAATAGCATCCAGTTCTAACCATAAACCTGCGTTATTGGCGTCTGAGCCCTGAATATCGGCTGTAGCGATAATACCGGCCAAAGCAGCGCAGCCACCGGCCAGTAAATACACAGCGAGCTTAATGCCTCTGTCATCTATGCCCAAATAACGACTGGCTTTGGCGTTACAGCCTACAGCTTCAATAAATAAACCCAAAGCGGTGCGTCGCAGCAGCAACTGCATAATCAGCAGCGCCAGCAGCACCAGCCAGACTGGCACAGGTAAGCCTAAAAAGGAGCCTGAACCTAAAGCGGCAAAGTCAGGGTTCTGAAAGGTCACAATCTGGCCCTGATTGAATAGCTGCGCCACACCACGCCCTGCCACCATCAGCACCAAAGTCGCCACTATAGGCTGAATGCCGAGATAGCTGACCATAAAGCCATTGACCAGACCACAAGCTAAACCTGTCAGTACAGCCATGCCTATCACAGCAGGAATAGACCAGTCGCCCGGCAGCAATAAGTTAGCGCACACTGCGCCGCAAATCGCCATCACAGCACCAACAGACAGATCAATACCACCTGTGGCTATGACTAAACTCATGCCGATGGCCAGTAAAGCCACAGGTGCGCTGCGATTGACAATATCAATCAAAGGCCCATACAAGCGGCCATCCTGCCATTGCAGCGAGAAAAACTGTGGGTCAAGCAGCAGATTCACCAGCAATAACAAGGCTAAAGCCACTAAAGGATAAAGATATAAGCTAAATTGATTGGCCGACTGACCCGGACTATAACGCGCCTGCCTCGCGGCTTGTAACTGGTCAGCCTTTGATAATTCCTGTTGGGATTGCTCCACTACCACTCCTTCGTTCGTCATACCGCAGCTCCTGCTATCGCCGCCATAATACGATCCGGCTTCAGCTCATCACCACTTAGCTCTGCTACTTTTTTCCGGTCACGCATGACCACAATTTTGCTGGAAAAAGCCGTCAGCTCTTCCAGCTCAGAGGACGTCACCAATAAAGACATGCCCTGCTGACAAAGCTGACGAATGAGCTGCAAAATTTCAGCATGAGCACCAATGTCTATACCTCGGGTGGGTTCATCCAGTAACAGCAGCTTAGGCTCCACCGCCAGCCAGCGGGCCAGAATCACTTTTTGCTGATTGCCACCACTCAATTGACCTATAGCTTTGTCCGCATCCGGTGTAGCAATGTGTAATTTTTCAATATAAAAATCAGCCAGTTGCTGCTGTTTCTTTTTTGAAATCAGCCGCCACCAACCTTGTTTGGCCTGTAGCGCTAAGCTTATATTTTCCCGGATAGATAAAGGCGCAATCATGCCTTCGGTTTTCCTGTCTTCAGGGCAAAGTGCAATACCGAGAGCTATGGCATCGGCCGGGTTATTCAGGGTAATTGGCTTACCTGCAAAACTTAAGGTGCCGCTATCGGCTTGATCCAAACCGAAAAGCAGACGACAAATTTCAGTGCGGCCTGAACCTAACAAACCCGCTAAGCCTACAGCCTGACCTTGAGGTAACTCCAGATCCAACTGCTGTACCGACTGGCCTGAGCTTAACTGCAGCGCGGATAAAATAGCTTCGGAGTGTTCCACTGCCAGACAAGGCGTTTGATGACGCTGCTGGCTCAGCTCTTTACCGAGCATAGCGGCAATGAGTTCAGCTTTATTCAATTGAGCCGTCTGGTATTCACCGACAAAACAGCCGTTACGCATGACCGTGATACGGTCACTGATTTGATACACCTGATCCAAAAAGTGGGTAATAAAAACGATGGCTACGCCTTGCTGTTTCAACTGGCGCAGCACCTGAAATAAAGTTTGTACTTCATCAGCATCTAAACTGGCTGTAGGCTCATCCAACACCAGCACTTTGGTGCGAGCAGCCCCTCGTTTAGGGGCTATACCACGGGCAATAGCCACCAACTGCTGCACTGCGACTGAGAACTCAGACAAAGTCGCAGTGACATTGATATCAAGACCAAAACTGCTTAACAACTGCCGCGCCTGATGTGCCATGGCTTTTTTATCAATCAAACCAAAGCGCTTAGGTTCTGAACCTAAAAACAGGTTATGCGCTACCGATAAATTCGGCAGTAAATTCACTTCCTGATACACAGTGCTGATACCAGCTTGCTGCGCATCCTTAGGTGTAGCAAAACTTAACGCTGTGGAATCCAGCAATAGTTCGCCGCCATCTTTTTGCAGCACACCCGTCATCACTTTAACTAAGGTGGATTTACCAGCGCCGTTTTCACCTAATAAGGCATGCACTTCACCGGCATACAAACTCAGCTGGGCTTGCTGCAGTGCTTTCACACCGGGGAAGTTTTTGTTGATCTGCCGCAGTTGCAGCACTGGCTTGGCGGCATTGTTGATCTGTTCTGACATCAGACACTCCTGAATAACCAAACTGAGTAACCTGAAAGTGAATTAGTTCAGGCGTCTTTTTTCGTATTCAGCAGCAGCCGTATCTTGCAGGAATAAATCCCCAGTGGTACGAATGAGCTTTTCTGTGTCTTTTTTCCCTTGCAGATAGGCTTCAATGACATCAAAAGCCGGGCCACCTAAATGTGGGTTCAGCTCCACTGTGGCATTGGCCTCACCATCAGCCATAGCTTTAAAATAATCCGGCACAGCGTCCACAGACACCACCAGCATATCTTTGCCTGGCTTCAGGCCCGCTTCTTTAATCGCCTGAATAGCGCCTAAGGCCATTTCGTCGTTATGAGCCCAAAGTGCACAGATGCCTTTGCCGCCCTGCTCTGCTTTGAGCAAAGACTCCATCACTTCTTTGCCTTTGGCACGGGTAAATTCAGCGGTCTGACTGCGGACAATTTTTGCTTGCGGGTGTTTCGCTAAGACTTCATTAAAACCTTTAGCTCGGTCTATGGCCGCCGTGGCTCCGACAGTGCCTTGCAATTCAATGATATTGCACTGCTGTTGCGCCTGAGGTTGGCTCATTAACCAGGTCGCCGCTTTGCGGCCTTCTTCGACAAAATCAGAAGCAATGCGGGTGACAAATAACGATTCGTCCTGCACTTGCACATTACGGTCGACAATCACCACTGGGATGCGGGCACGCTTGGCTTCTTTTAGTACCGGAGTCCAGCCGGTTTCAACCACAGGGGCTATGATAATAGCGTCCACGCCCTGAGCAATAAAACTGCGCACCGCTTTGATTTGATTTTCCTGTTTTTGCTGCGCATCAGAAAACTTCAGATCGATGCCGCGTTTTTTCGCCTCCGCTTTGACAGACTCGGAAAAACTGGTACGCCAGCCACTTTCTGAACCCACCTGAGCAAAACCTACAGTGGTGGCAAAACTGCTGTGACAAACTAAACACAGGCCCAAACCTGCAACTATGGATTTGATTTTCATACGCTAACTCCCCTTGTCGAACAGACCCTTGTAATATTTATATAAAGAAGGTGGCCTGCTTTGATTAATATTTGATTGCTTTAGCTATACCCCAATACAAAACGGCTGCACTGCCGATACAACTGGCCGGCTTTAAGCAAAGCCGTTGGAAAATTTGATTTATTGACCGCATTTGGATAACCATGAGGCTCCAGGCATAAAGCAGCGTATTTCTCTATTGGCGTGCCTTGATTGCCTACTATGCTGCCATCGAGAAAATTACCGCTGTAAAACTGGATGCCTGGTTGGTCAGTAAACAACTGCAAAAAACGACCAGAAACAGGATCCCGCACTAAAGCAGCCGCTCTGTTCTGATCACGCTCTTTATTTAATACAAAATAGTGATCGTAGCCATTATCAAGCTGGCCAATATCCTGACCTATCCGCTTGCCCGATTTAAAATCAAAAGCTCCTGTTGCCGGCACTAACTCGCCTGTGGGCACCAATTGTTTATCCAACGCCAGAACAAAGTCGGCATTAAGCTGCAATTGCTGTTCAAGCACAGAGCCTTGACCTACACCGCCAATAGCCCAATAGGCATGATTGGTCAGGCTGACTGGCGTGTCTTTATCGGACACAGCGCTGTATTCCAGCACCAGTTCATGATGCGCCAATAAGGTATAACGCAGCTGCACATCCAACTGGCCAGGAAAACCCTGGTCGCCCTCTGGGCTGGTGATCCGAAAAGTGACGCTGACTCTGTCGTTTTGCTGGTCTATATCAAAGCTCCAGAAGCGGCTGCCCAAACCATCTGGGCCACCATGCAATTGATTCGGCCCTTCATTGGCAAGTAACGATACCACCTGGCCTTGCTGCATATAAGCGGCAGCACCAATGCGATTCGCCACCCGGCCTATAGTTACGGCAAAATAATATGGGTTGCGGGCAAAATGGCTTGGGTCCTGATAATTTTGCAGCAGCTCTGTTTTTTCAGCCGAGCCTGATTCTGGCACCAAGTCTGGCATCAGCACCGACCATAAACCTGCCCCCAGATTACTTAAAGTAACGCTAAGTCCAGCCGGATTAGTCAGCTTAATCAGCTGCAAGGGCCGCTTTAACGCAGCCACCTGCAAAGTGTCAGTAGTGACAACAAAGCCCATATTAAGCGTCAACCGCTGCGCTGGTTTTCACCCCATTGACCAAACGCGGCAATCCCCAAGGGTTGGTGTTTTGCAGCTCAGGTGGTAATAACTCTGCCGGATAATTCTGGAAACAAATAGGACGGACAAAACGGGCAATAGAAGCTGTGCCTACCGAGGTAAAACGTGCATCAGTAGCGGCTGGGAAAGGTCCGCCGTGCATCATGGCATCACAAACTTCCACACCAGTCGGGAAGTTATTCACCACCAGACGGCCTACTTTTTGGCGCAGCAGACTAATCAATTCAGCCTGAGTGGCAAGCTCTGCTGCTGTTGCCTGTAAAGTACCAGTCAACTGGCCTTTTAACGTTCGCACTACCGCCAGTAATTGCGCCTGGTCGGCACAGCTCACCAACACAGAAACATGACCAAACACTTCTTCCTGCAAATGTGGATTGGCTAAAAAAGCTTCGGCTGTGACTTTAAAAAGTTTGGCCTGAGTGCAGAAGCCTGCTTTATCGCCCACAGCTTCGCCGCTGCCAACCAGTTCAACACCAGACTGCTCCGCCAAATGCACTGTGCCTTTTTGATAAGCCGCAGCTATACCTTCGTTTAGCATGACACCAGCTGGTACTTTGGCTAAAGCAGCAGAAGCTGCACTGCAGAATCTGTCCAGTGCCGGGCTTTGAATTGCCACAGCCACACCAGGATTAACACAGAACTGGCCAACGCCCAAAGTTAAAGAGCCGACAAAACCTGCCGCGATAGATTCAGCATTTTGTTCCAGCGCCTCTGGCAATAACACCACAGGATTGACGCTACCCATTTCGGCAAATACAGGAATAGGTTCAGGTCTGTTATTGGCCAGCTGAAACAATGCCATGCCACCAGCTAAAGAGCCGGTAAAACCTACAGCTTTTACTTCTGGCGCAACCACCAGTTCAGAACCTACTTCACGACCAGCGCCCATAATCAAAGAAAACACACCAGCAGGTAAACCGCTCTTTTGCACCGCTTTATGCAAAGCTTGCGCGACCAGCTCGCACGTACCAGGGTGTGAGTTATGCCCTTTGACGATGACAGGACAACCCGCAGCTAAAGCCGCAGCTGTATCACCACCAGCCACAGAAAAAGCCAGCGGAAAGTTACTGGCACCAAACACCACCACAGGGCCTATCGGCTGATTGGTATAACGTAAATCAGGACGAGGCAAAGGCTGGCGATCAGGCAAGGCGGTATCAATTCGGATATTCAGGTATTCGCCAGAACGGATAGAAGAGGCAAATAAACGCAGCTGATTAACAGTTCGGGCACGCTCGCCTTCACCGCGGGCTTTTGGATACCCTGTTTCCAGCGCGACACGCTCTGGCAACACATCACCTAAAGCCATAATTTCATCAGCGCATAACTCTAAAAACTCAGCTCGCTGTTCAAGTGTGGTGGCCGCAAAAACCGGCGCAGCCGCAGCTGCTGCAGCCACCGCCTGATGCACCTGATTTTTGCTGGCATAACTCATCACAGGTTCAATAAAACTGGCGGTCGCAGGGTTAACCGCCTGGTACTGACCCGATTCGCCCTGCACCCAGTGCCCATTAATCAGTTGTTGACCTGTAATCATCTTTACTAAACCCTTGTTCGTGGTAACCAATTCAAAAAAATGGCTGAACACTGCACACGCAGTTAAATCCAGCCACCATCCACAATAAAGTTTTGTGCTGTGCACAATTTGCTGTCGTCGGAAGCTAAAAACAGCGCCATAGCGGCGACATCTTCCGGCATCAGGCTGTCTTTGACGCATTGATTTTTTTCAATATCCCGTGCCGTTTCTTCGTTGACCCAATACTTCAACTGACGTTCAGTCATCACCCAGCCTGGTGTTAAGGTATTGACGCGGATTTTGTCCGGCCCTAAATCACGAGCCAGACCACGGGTGAGTCCCAATACTGCAGCTTTAGAGCTGGTGTAGCCCGGCATACCGCCCTGACTTTCGTACCAGCTCATTGAACCTAAATTGATAATGGAACCTCCACCCAGCTGTTTCATCTGCGGATACACCGCCTGAATGGCAAAAAACTGATGGCGTAAATTGATATTGACCCGCTGATCCCAATACTCAGGCGTCACGTCAAGGAAGTTATGCCTGGTATCACTGGCAGCATTGTTAATTAATACGCTGATAGCACCCAGCTGTTGCTTGACCTGCGCTATCACTTGCTTTAAATCATCAATATTTAGCAAGTCACAGCGATAAAATTTCAGTTGAGCGTCCTGATATTTTGCCGTTAAATCAGCCACTAAGGCCTTAGATTCCGCTGCTAAAATATCGACAAAAGCGACTTTAGCGCCCTGAGCGATAAAAGCCTCGACCAAACAAGCACCAATGCCTGAACCACCGCCACTGATAAAGACTGTCTTACCTTTCAGGCTGGGGTAGTGATTGGTTAAATTCATTATTTTGCCTCGTATAAAATAGCCTATCAGGCTGGCACCACCCACCTGACAGGCTCGGCCTAATGCCTAAACTAATGCGAATGGGCCGGCACATCAGCACCACGACAACCGACTAAAAAGTCGAAGTCGCATCCCTCATCAGCCTGTAATACCCGTTCGCGATACATTTCCAGATAACCACCAGTGCGCATAATCACTTGCGTGGCTTTTAATTTCTCTAACCGTGCGGCGATTTCTTCGTCCGAAACTTCCAGATGCAACACACCATTGTGGGCATCCAACTGAATATAATCACCTTCCTGCACTGCAGCTAAAGGCCCTAACTCCATGGCTTCAGGCGTGACATGTAGCACCACAGTACCAAAAGCTGTACCGCTCATTCGGGCGTCGGATATACGCACCATATCTTTAATGCCTTTTTTCAGCACCTTAGGCGGTAACCCCATATTGCCGACTTCGGCCATGCCTGGGTAGCCTTTTGGCCCACAGTTTTTCAGCACCATCACACTGTTCTCATCGATGTCCAGCTCTGGGTCATTAATGCGGGCTTTGTACATATCGAAGTTTTCAAACACCACGGCTTTACCACGATGCTTTAATAAATGCGGGCTAGCGGCTGAAGGTTTGAGTACAGCGCCACGAGGCGCTAAGTTGCCACGTAAAATACAAATGCCACCACTGGCAACTAGTGGATTATCCATAGTACGGATCACATCGTCGTTATAGCATTCAGAGTCTTTGACATTGTCCCAAATGGTTTTGCCATTCACCGTCAGGGCATGGTTATTTAACATGCCATTTTCGCCCAGGCGGCGCAGCACAGCTGGCAAACCACCAGAGTAATAAAACTCTTCCATCAGGTATTTACCGGACGGTTGCAGGTTCACCAGAGTAGGAACGCCTTTGCCATGTGACCAGTCATCCAGAGATAAATCCACCCCAATACGACCCGCTATGGCTTTTAAGTGGATCACTGCATTGGTGGATCCGCCAATAGCAGCGTTGGTGCGAATCGCATTAATAAAGGCATCTTTGGTCAGTATTTTCGACAGTTTTAAATCTTCATGCACCATATCCACAATTCGCATACCGGATAAATGCGCCAGCACATAACGGCGTGAATCCACAGCTGGAATAGCCGCATTATGTGGCAAGCTTGTACCTAAGGACTCCGCCATACAGGCCATGGTAGATGCAGTGCCCATGGTGTTACAGGTACCGGCAGAACGCGACATGCTGGCTTCCATATCCATAAACTGCTCCAGGCTGATACGGCCCGCTTTGTATTCTTCATGTGCCTGCCACACCAGCGTACCTGAACCTACATCTTTGCCATGGTGTTTGCCGTTTAACATAGGCCCACCTGTCACCACTATGGTCGGTAAGTCACAACTGGCAGCGCCCATTAACAAGGCGGGAGTGGTTTTATCACAGCCAACCAGCAGTACCACACCATCAATAGGGTTACCACGAATCGCCTCCTCGGTATCCATCGCCGCTAAGTTACGTGTCAGCATAGCGGTTGGGCGTAAATTCGATTCACCATTGGAGAACACCGGAAATTCCACCGGAATACCACCGGCTTCACGGATGCCGTTTTTCACCCGTTCAGCAATTTGACGAAAATGTGCATTACAAGGCGTTAGCTCAGACCAGGTATTACAGATGCCAATGACCGGCTTGCCTTGAAAGTGATGATCAGGAATACCCTGATTCTTCATCCAGCTGCGATACATAAAACCGTTTTTGTCATTGGTACCAAACCAGCTGGCAGAACGAAGCTGCACTTTTTTCTTTTCGTCTTGGGCCATAGTTGAATCCTGAAGCGATTTAATTTAATAATATTGTATTACTAATACATCAAGTTTGAGTCAAAGTTCAAGCAGTTCATAAAAAATTTTCACCAAAGCAGTGCAGCTTATTTAGCTATCCATTGATTTGATTAGAAATTTTTTTCTGCTCTTGATGTGTGCAACTTTTGCACATCTGGCTCAAATTAGGCATATTGGTAATACTATAAGATAATTATTAATAAATCACGACAGGGGTATTATGAAAAACGTTCAGATTTTTATCTTTTTACTGCTGACCGGATCCGTCAGCCTGACCAGCTTTAGTCTGTGGGCCGCTAATCCGTTATTTACTGATGTACGCACTGCCGATCCGGCTGCCTTAGTGGTCGAAGATACGGTTTATTTGTACACAGGCCATGATGAAGCCAAAGACAATAAAAGCTTTTTTGTGATGCATGACTGGCTGGTGTTTTCGTCCAAAGACATGAAAAACTGGCAGGCGCATGGCGCTAAACTCAAAGCCAAAGATTTCAGTTGGGCCAAAGGCGATGCCTGGGCCTCTCAGGTGATAGAAAAAGACGGCAAGTTTTATTGGTACGTCACAGTGCGCCACGCCACGATCAATGGTTTTGCTATAGGTGTAGCTGTAGGTGACACACCGCTTGGGCCTTTTAAAGATGCGCGGGGTACGGCACTTATTACCAACGATATGACCACAGACACTGACATTGACTGGGATGACATAGACCCATCAGTCTTTATCGATGATGACGGTCAGGCCTATTTGTTTTGGGGCAATACCAAACCCCGTTACGCCAAACTCAAAGCCAATATGATTGAGTTAGATGGTCCTATTCAGAGTCTGGATCTACCGAATTTTACCGAAGCCATTTGGGTCCATAAAAAGGGCGACTTGTATTACCTGTCGTATGCCTCGGGTTTTCCAGAGAAAATTGTTTATGCCACCAGCAAAAAAATCACCGGGCCTTGGGTCTATCAGGACATTCTGAACGAAGTAGCAGGCAATTCTCCTACTAACCATCAGGCCATTATTGAGTTTAAAGGCAAAGATTATTTTATTTACCACACCGGAGCTGCTCAGCCTGATGGCGGCGAGTTCCGCCGTTCTGTGGCGATAGACAGATTGTATTACAACAAAGACGGTACTCTAAAGCGGGTCATTATGACCAGTGAAGGTTTGGATAAGGATCAGAACTAATAAATGAGCGGATGGTAGGGGCAGCGGCTTGTCACGGCCCGTCGATGGGCACAGAGGTATCTTAAGACAGGCGGGTACAAGACCCCTACAGTTCTGCTTGACAACAGAAAGCAGAAACCAGATATTAATGATATTGTAATACAAATAAAATTAACGAGGATGTGCGATGCGTTTAATTCAATTTGTCACACCAGATCAGCAACGCGCTGTGGCACTGGTGTTATCAGGCACTGAGGTGCAGCCATTAGAAGGTGTGCAGACTGTGTATCAGCTGGCAAATCAAGCCTTAGCTGCAAAAAAACCATTACAGCAGCTTGTCACAGAACTGGTTAGTGATCAGAAACTGGACTATCAGGCCATAGTCGCTGAAGGCCGTTTATTGGCGCCTTTTGATCATCCGGATCAGGCTCATCTGCTGGTGACAGGCACTGGCCTGACTCACCTTGGCAGCGCCGATACTCGAGCCAACATGCATGCTCAAACCAGCGGAAAAGCACTGGCCGAACTGACAGATACCATGAAAATGTTCAAGTTGGGTCTGGATGGCGGTAAACCTGCAACAGGTGAAACCGGAGTACAGCCTGAATGGTTTTATAAAGGAGATGGCAGCATAGTGGTATCCCCCGGTGCACAGTTGCTCTCTCCCTCTTTTGCTTTAGATGGTGGTGAAGAGCCTGAAATTGTTGGCGTCTATATCAATGATGCTGAAGGTCAGCCCTGGCGACTTGGTTTTGCTTTAGGCAATGAATTCTCCGATCATAAAACCGAACGGCTGAATTATTTATACCTGGCGCATTCAAAATTGCGGCCTTGTGCTGTAGGTCCGGAATTGCTGCTTGGCGATTTACCCGCTCATATCGAAGGCACCTCACGTATCTACCGCGGCGGCAAATTACTGTGGCAAAAAGCTTTTGTCAGCGGCGAAGACAATATGTCGCACAGTATCAGTAATCTGGAACATCACCACTTTAAATACAGCTTGTTTTGCCGCCCCGGTGATGCCCATCTGCATTACTTCGGCACTGCCACTTTAAGTTTTGGAGATGGTATTGAAACTCAGGCCGGTGATGTATTTGAAATCGAAGCTCCGGTCTTTGGGTTAGCGCTGCGTAATACTCTGGCTGTGGATACCAAACAGCCTCTGAAAGTAAATATGCTGTAAAACTAAAAATGGGGTCAGATCACATTGTTAACTGTTAACAATGTGATCTGACCCCATTTTTATTAATCCGGCTGCTTGGCCAGATTTTTTAAGGCGTATTCTAAGTTTTCTTTTGATTTAGCCAGCAGTTGGAACATCTCTATTTTCGCTTTGGCTGCATCACCTGATGCTATCGCCTGATACACAGCTTTGTGACCCGGCAACGAATCAACATACTCTTCGGCAATAGAACTGCTCAAACGGAACAAGCCCATTAAAGCGGTTTGTATTGTCATGCCTAAAGAAATCATAAATTCATTATTGGTGGCATCCAACACCGCCATATGAAATTCCAGATCGCTGGAGAACACCGCATCAGTGCCAATTTCGGCTTTTTCCATCGCCTCATAGGCTGCACCCAATACCACTGCTTGTTCTTCACTGCGGTTTTTTGCTGCTAACTCTGCAGCTGCAGGTTCAAAAATTTCACGAATTTCGAACAAGGAGATAAAAAACTGCGGAGACGGCTTAGATTCAAAACACCAGCTTAAAATCTCGCTGTCGAACATATTCCAGTGCTTACGCGGCCGAATGCGGGTGCCTAATTTAGGCCGTGATTCCAGTAACCCTTTGGAGGTCAGAATTTTAAAAGCTTCTCGCAGCGCTGTGCGGGACACCCCCAATTCTTCACCTATGCTGGTTTCATTCGGAATATATTCACCCGGCGAATAGATACCACTGACAATACGGGTGCCCAATTCTTCTGCCACCCAGCCATGAATACTCTGAGGCCGGCTTTTTAACTGATTTGCCATGCAGATCCCCTAAACATCGACCTGCAATTCAGGTCAAAATCAAATTCTTACTACAATAGGATTTATGTTAACCGATTTATTGCTAAAAAACCTAACAGCAGTCTGATTTCATTAGTTTTTCATTATAAAAGTAAAAAATCATAGGCATTAGGTTAGCAAATAGCAATAGCCGCCTTTGCTGTTCCGCCTTGGTGCGTTTTTGCACAATCACAGCGCAAGCTTTCGGTATTTCAGCGCTAAAGCACCGACACAAATCAACCTAATCTAATGAAAAATATAAACATTTAAAAGCTGGCATAAGAGCTGCTTTGTTTTGTTATCGCATTGGCTGCGGTTAAATAATCATCTTTTGGCAAAGGCGCCATCTGTTTGCCTCCGGTTTTCGGGGTCAGACAGATGGCGTTTTTTTTTGAGGAAAATCTATGAGACGTATAGCTCTTACTCTGTTGCTCGGCACCTGCTGCCTGAGTCAGGCAGCAGTTGCAGAAAAAACTGACCTGCGTTTAGGTTTCGTCAAGCTGACCGACATGGCACCTTTGGCTGTAGCGCTGGAGCAAGGATTTTTTGAAGATGAAGGCTTGTTTGTCAGTGTAGAAGCTCAGGCCAACTGGAAAGTATTGCAAGACAGAGTGACAGACGGTCAACTCGATGCCGCTCATATGCTGGCAGGACAAGTAGTAGCAGCTTCTGCTAGTTTAGGCAGTCAGGCCAGACTACAAACCAGTCTGGTGTTGGATTTACATGGCAATGCCTGCACCGTCTCTAAAGCCATATGGGAGCAAGTACCAGCAGCGCAAAAATCTGCTACAGGTCAGGCACAATCGGCATCAGTGCTACAAACAACGCTGAAAGCTTATGCTGAACAAGGCAAAACCATGCAGTTTGGTACTGTATTCCCTTACTCCAGCCATAACTATGAACTGCGTTACTGGCTGGCCGCTGGTGGTATTCACCCTGGTTTTTATGCGCCAGAGCAAGGCGATAATTCAGGCCAGCTGCAAGCGCAGTTACTGATTTCTGTGACCCCACCACCCCAAATGCCAGCCACTATGGAAGCTGGTACTTTGCAAGGTTTTTGTGTCGGTGAACCCTGGAACCAACAAGCGGTACAAAAAGGCTTAGGTGTGGTGCTGGTGACCAATGAGCAACTACACGGCACCATGGCGGAAAAAGTATTGGGCGTCACAGCAGATTGGGCCAAAGCCAATCCTAATACCCATATCAAACTAATTAAAGCCTTATTGCGTGCGGGTTACTGGCTGGATCAAAACAACAATGCCAACAGAGCTGCGGCGGCAAAAATGATCGCTCAGCCGCATTATGTCGGCGCAGACGTAGGCATTTTAAGCCGCAGCATGACAGGCACCTTTGAATTTGAACAAGGTAAAGCCAGTCAGCAGCAGGACTTTAATGTGTTTTTCCGTTATCACGCCACCTACCCCTTTTATGCCGATGCAATTTGGTACCTGACGCAAATGCGCCGCTGGGGCCAAATTGCTAATGCTCAGGACGATGCCTGGTATTTGCAACAAGCTCAGCAGGTGTTTCAGCCAGAACCCTATCAACAGGCTGCTGCTGAACTCATTGCCGAAGGCAAACTGAAAGCTACAGATTTTGTCGACTTTAAAACCGCTTCTTTAACCAGACCAGGCAAAGAATCCAGCTTTATCGACGGAAAAACCTTTGACCCCAGTCAGCCTAACGCCTATTTGCAGCAGTTCGCTATAGGTCAACAAAGTGCTGCTACGGCAAAAATGTCCACAGCCAAAAACTAACAGGAGCTTGAGATGAAGATTCTGCACCATCCAGCCTTTCATCAATGGCAAAGCCAGTTCAGCTCTTCGCTGTTCTGGCGCAAACAGCTGAAACAAAGCCTGTTAACGTTCAGTGGCCTGCTGGTGTTTGTATTGTGCTGGCAGCTGGCATCCAGCCAAATCCAGACGTCGTTGGGCCAGTTTCCGGGCCCAACTCAGGCCGCGGCCCAGTGGTCGCAGTTAATTGATGAATATCAGGCTGAGCAGCAAAGAGAAGATGCGTTTTATCAACGCCAGCAGGAACGTCATGCAGCAGCGTTAGCTGAAGATCCAACGGCTGAATTACCCAGCTTGCCGTACCGCGCCAGACCGACCTTTTTTTCACAAATTCTGACCAGCCTGCAAACGGTATTAACCGGCTTTGTGCTGGCCAGCTTGATTGCTATACCGCTCGGCATTTTGATTGGTCTGAGCAGCAACCTGTATCAGGTATTTAACCCGCTCATTCAGCTGTTTAAGCCTATTTCACCTTTGGCTTGGTTACCGCTGGTGACCTTAATTGTCAGCTCGGTGAACTTAAGCCCGGTGTGGGGCAGCCGCTCTTTTGTAGTGTCGGTGTGCACTGTGATGCTGTGTTCGCTCTGGCCCACTTTATTAAACACTGCAGTAGGCGTCAGCCAGGTGCCACAGGACTTACTCAATGTCAGCAAAGTGCTGCGCTTAAGCTGGTGGCGTCACCTGCGCATCATAGTGCTGCCCTCTGCTGTGCCTATGATTTTTACCGGTTTACGTTTGTCTTTGGGCATTGCCTGGATGGTGCTTATTGCCGCCGAAATGCTGGCGCAAAATCCAGGCCTAGGCAAGTTTGTCTGGGATGAATTTCAGAATGGCTCGTCCGACTCGTTAAGCCGCATTTGTGTCGCTGTGCTGGTGATAGGCCTGCTGGGTTTTGCGCTGGACAGGCTGATGCTGATGCTACAGCGCAAAGTGAACTGGGATAAAACTGCGGTCAGCCGATAGGAGCTCGTTATGCAAAAAACACATTTAGAACTGACTCAGGTGGGTATTAGTTTCCCCACCGAAAAAGGCCCTTTTGTTGCGCTGCAAAACGTCAACTTGCATATCAAAAAAGGCGAGTTCGTCAGCCTTATTGGTCACTCAGGCTGCGGTAAATCCACAGTGCTGAATATTGTCGCAGGTTTACATCAGGCAACAGCCGGTGGGGTGATTTTAAATCACAAAGAAGTCACAGAACCAGGTCCTGAGCGGGCTGTGGTGTTTCAAAACCATTCATTATTGCCCTGGCTGACTGTGTATCAAAACGTTGAGCTGGCAGTAAAACAGCAGTCCAAGGGCAAAAAAACCAAAGCAGAAATTCGAGATTGGGTGGAACACAATCTGGCCTTAGTGCATATGAGCCATGCGCTGGATAAAAGACCCAATGAAATATCAGGTGGTATGAAACAAAGGGTCGGCATAGCGCGGGCTTTGGCGATGCAACCTGAAGTGCTGTTGATGGATGAACCTTTTGGTGCTTTGGATGCGTTAACCCGCGCCCATTTACAGGATTCGCTGATGGATATTCAAGCACAGCTGAATACCACAGTGATGATGATCACCCATGATGTGGATGAAGCCGTGTTGTTGTCCGACCGTATTGTAATGATGACCAATGGCCCTGCCGCCACTATAGGCGAAATTTTAACAGTCGATTTGCCACGACCCCGCCACAGACTGCAACTGGCCGATGACCCGACTTACAACCACTATCGCCATCAGGTACTGAGCTTTTTGTATGAAAAGCAGCGCAAGGTGGAAGATTTGGGTAGTAAAAGAGCAGAGAAGCAACAGAGCAAAACTCAGGCCAGCGCCTGAACTAATAAAGCGGTGCAAGCAATGAAAGCAGCAGATTTAGTTATTATTGGTAACGGTATGGCCTGTCATAAATTGCTGGCTGAATTGGTACAACAGCCAGGCCGGCCTGTCCGTATTCTGGTGTTTGGTGCTGAAACCAAAGCGGCTTACAACAGAGTCTTACTGTCCTCACTACTGGCTGGCGAGCTTGCTGACGAAGCTGCGGAACTTAGTCCAGCCGACTGGTATCAGCAGCATGGCATAGAGCTAGTGCTGAATGACGCCGTAGTACATCTGGATAAAGATAAAAAACAACTGATTAGCCGAACTGGCTTAGTGGTGCACTATCAGCAACTGGTGTTGGCTGTGGGCGCACAAGCAACCAAACCTGCTTATGCAAAAACCGCTCTGCCTGGGCTTTGTACTTTCAGAAACTGGCAGGATTTAGCACAGTTGCGTGAAGTAGCAGCCAAAGGCGGCAAAGCCATAGTGCTGGGCGGTGGTTTTTTAGGTCTGGAGGCGGCTGAAGGCTTACGCAAACAAGGCATGCTGGTGACTTTGTTGCAGCGCAGTAGTTATCTGCTGAATCGCCAGCTCGATCCAACAGCAGCGACTTTATTACAACAGCAACTGGAGCACAGAGGCCTGCAGGTGTTCACCAACATCACAGTAGCAAAGCTGTTGCAGCAGGATCAAAAATTCAGTGGAGTATTACTTGCTGATGGCACAGAACTAAAAGCAGATGTGTTGGTTATGGCACTTGGTATCAGCCCGGATCTTCAGCTGGCGCAACAGGCTGGACTAAAAACAAATGTGGGTATTTGTGTTGATGCGCAGTTGCGAAGTTCAGACCCAGACCTGTTTGCTTTAGGTGAATGTTGTCAATTCGGTGAACATACTTTTGGTCTGGTGGCTCCTATAGCGGCACAAGCACAAGTGTTAGCAGCCGTATTATCAGGTCAACACGCTAGCTATCAGCCATCCGACAGCAGCACACAACTTAAAATCAGCGGCATTCAATTAAGTTCGTGCGGCGATATCCCCACTTTATTACAACAACATGATTTACAACAGTTTTGCTATCAGGATCAGCAGCACCACGACTATCGCAGACTCTGGCTGGATGCAGAGCAACGTTTGGTCGGAGCCGTTTGTTTAGGCGACACCAGCTTGTCTGGTTTTTATGCCGAGCTGATTAATCAGCACTCTGTGATCCGTTGCAGTACTGAGCTTTTATTTGGGCCAGCAGTATTTGGTCCAGCGCAAATTGCAGCTTAAATGCTAAGGACTGATATGCAGCAACAGTTAGCCGTTTCAACACAGAACACCAGCACCTTAACAGACAACTTTGGCCGCAACTTTGGTTACCTGCGCTTATCTGTGACAGAGCAATGTAATTTTCGCTGCCTGTATTGCCTGCCAGATGGTAGCCAGTGCGAAGTCAAAAGCGAATTAAACCTACAGGAAATTAAACAGCTGGTGACTGTCTTCGCTGAACTTGGCACCAGCAAAGTACGGATCACAGGCGGAGAACCCAGTTTACGCAAAGACCTAACCGCCATTATCGGCACAGTCAAAAACATTGCAGGTATTCAGACTGTGGCTTTAAGCACCAACGGTTACCGACTGCAAAAAGAAGTGCGCAACTGGCAGCAAGCAGGTTTGGATCAACTGACCGTCAGTGTTGACAGTCTGGACGAGGCTACTTTTGCACTGGTGACAGGTCAGGATAAATTGCCACAGATTATGGCAGGGCTGGAGCTGGCAGACAGCCTGGGCTTTGACAGTATTAAGCTCAATACCGTGCTGTTGAAACAACACAATGCAGCAGCGTTAAGTGACTTTCAGGCTCTGGTGCAGCAGAAAAACTGGACATTACGTTTTATCGAACTGATGCAAACCCAAAGCGGCGTGGCCTTTTTTCGTCAGCAGCATTTATCAGCCCAGATGCTGGAGCAACAACTGCAACAACAAGGTTGGACCGTCTTAACAAAAACCGCTACTTCAGGCCCGGCCCGTGAATACCAACATCCGGATTATCTGGGCCGTTTAGGTTTTATTACGCCGTACCAGCAGGATTTTTGTGACAGCTGCAACAGATTAAGAGTGTCCAGCACTGGCCAGTTATTTTTGTGTTTATTTGCCGAACAACATCAAAACCTGCGGCCTTTACTGAGCCAGTCCTCAGTACAACTCAAAAGCTGGTTACAGCAGCAAGTTCAGCAGAAAAAAGCCAGCCACTTTTTACATCAGCAAAACCCGGGCGCAACCCGGCACTTCGCCATGATAGGTGGCTAAGGAGGAGAGATGCTTGAAAACTTTACCGCCATTTTACTCTGTGGTGGCAAGTCCAGCCGAATGGGCCAGGACAAAGCCTTATTAGGTTATGAAGCTTCACCTTATCGTTGGCAAGGTATGGCGCCGACCTTACTGGAACACCAGCAACTGCTGCTGATTCAGGCCGGTGCGAGCGAAATTTTACTCAGTGGCAACAGAGCAGGCGCTATAGCCGACCATTGGCCTGGAAAAGGACCGCTGGCCGGTATTCATGCCTGTTTAAGTCAGAGCAAACACCCACTGAACCTGGTGATCCCTGTGGATATGCCGGGCCTGAGTCCGGCTTTGCTGGAAACTTTAGTGCAGCGCCATCAGGGTGATATCAGCGCTTTTACCGAAAGTACTATGCCTTGTGTGTTGCGCCGCTCTGAAGCCATGTTGGATTATCTGGAGCTGCAATTACAGCAAGGTGGTTCAGAGTGTTCACTCTGGCAATTGCAACAGCAATGGCAAGTTCATCAAACGCCCTGCCCCGCACCGGAGCAGCTGTTTAACCTTAATACCATTACAGAATGGCGCCAGCATCAAAACGCCAGGGAGAACTTATGGCCTTTCAGTTCAGTAGCTTATTAACGCCTTTATCCGTAGCAGTGCTGACGGTGTCCGACACCAGAACACCGGACAACGACAGCTCAGGGGATTGCCTGGTCGAGCGTTTAAATGCAGCAGGCCATCAACTGGCAGAGCGGCGTATTGTCAAAGACGATCTGTATCAGATCCGGGCTTTGGTCTCACAATGGATTATTTCGTCTGATATTCAGGTGATTTTACTGACAGGCGGCACAGGATTTACCGAACGCGACTCAACCCCTGAAGCTATTAAACCTTTGTTGGATAAAGAGATTATTGGTTTTGGTGAGTCATTTCGTCAGTTGAGTTGGCAGCAGGTCGGCAGTTCAACTATCCAATCCCGTGCTTTGGCGGGTTTAGCCAATAAAACCCTGATTGTTTGCTTGCCTGGATCGCCCAATGCCTGCGCCACGGGCTGGGATTTGATTTTATTGGAGCAGCTGGATTCCCGGCATAAGCCCTGTAATTTAGTGCCACATTTAAAAGCTGCCACAACGGCTTTCTGCCAACCAAGGAGTGCCTGATGCAACAACTTACCCATGTGGACCAAAGCGGCCAGGCCTTTATGGTGGATGTCAGCCAAAAAGCAGTGACCACCAGGCAAGCCACAGCCACTGCCTTATTACAAACCACCAGTCAGGTGATCCAGTTGATTGAGCTGCAACTGGTGAAAAAAGGCGATGTGCTCTCCACAGCACGTCTCGCCGGCATTATGGCGGCCAAACAAACCAGCCAACTGATCCCCTTGTGTCACCCGTTGCCGCTGAGTCAGGTGCAGGTGCATTTTCAGTTGGATCAGGCCAAAGGCCAAATTCGTATTCAGTGTTGCTGCAAAGTCACAGCCAACACTGGAGTTGAAATGGAAGCCATGACCGGAGTTTGTGTCGCCGCTTTAACTTTGTACGACATGGTCAAAGCTGTGGACCCGGCCCTGCAAATCAGCGCTGTGCAACTGCTGGAAAAACAAGGTGGAAAATCCGGTTTATGGCTGGCGCCAAATGTACAGAAGGAAACAGCTGATGCTTAAAGTAGTGTTTTTTGCCAGTTTGCGTGAAGAGCTGGCCACTCGCGAATTGCAGCTTAGGTTACATCAGCCTTTAACAGTGGCAGAGCTAAAACAACAATTGGCCTTAACCAGTCCGGTCTGGCTACGTGAGCTTTGTCAGCGGCAAATCTTGCAGGCGGTTAATCAGCAACTAGTTGGGCTGGATCATCTACTACAGCAAGGTGATGAAGTGGCGTTTTTTCCTATGGTGACAGGAGGCTGAATGTCTTTTCATTGCCAGATTAAAGTAGGAGTGCAAACTGAAGACTTTGCCGTTGCAGCTGTTTATCAGCAGTTGCTAACTCAAAGCCCGGACTGTGGCGCTATTTGTCTATTTGTCGGTAAAGTACGGCAGTTTCAACTGGACGATGCAGGCCACAACCCACAACAAACCAGCGCTTTATTGCTGGAACATTATCCAGGCATGACAGAGCGGGTTTTACAGCAACTGGCTGAACAAGCGGCCAACCGCTGGCCTTTGCAACATATTCAGCTTATTCACAGAACGGGGCTGCTAGGGCCAAATGAACAAATAGTGCTGGTTGCAGTGTCTTCGCCGCACAGAGCTGATAGTTTTGCCGCGACAGAGTTTTTAATGGATCAGCTCAAAAGCCAGGCGCCTTTTTGGAAAAAACAGCACCATTTATACCCACAACAGCATCAGCAACAAAGCCAGTGGCTGCAATCAAAAGAAAGCGATCTGGCGGCAGCCAGACGTTGGTATAGCCCGGAACAATTACCGCTGCTGTTAAAGGCCACAGATGCGCGGCCTTAAGTTGGTTTTTACTGCTTTGATCTTCAGTTGCAGTACCAATGCGGCACAGCTGATAGCAGCAGCTTCAGATTTACGCTTAGTACTGCCAGTGCTGTTGCAGCAGTATCAGGCAAAAACCGGCGTCAGCATCAATGCGGTATTTGCCTCCTCCGGCAAGCTCAGTCAACAAATTCAGCATGGTGCGCCTTTTTCGTTATTTTTAGCGGCCGACTCCTTGTACACCAACAACTTGCTGCAACACTGCAGCCCAAAACAGCGCTGCCAAACCGGCCTATATGGCCATGGCCAGTTATTGATTTGGTATCACCATCGTTTTCAAACGGCAGAACAAGCGCTGGCACAAAGCCATCATATAGCCATAGCCGATCCAAGCCATGCGCCTTATGGCAAAGCCGCTTTGGCCTATTTGCAGCAGCACTCACTTTGGCCAGAGCTGCAAGCCAAAATACGCCGCAGTGATAATGCCGCTTTGGTATTGCATATGCTAAGTACAGCCCAGGCAGAAGTGGGTTTGATCGGTCATGCACTTATGCCTGCAGCCCAATTGCAGCAGTTATTGCCACAATCCCAACAGCAGCAACTGCAGTTATTACAAAAGCTGGGTCGGACAGAGGTTGTGCCTGCACATTTATACCCGCCCATCCTCCATAGCTGGTTTTACCAGGCTGATCCCAAAAAACCTGATATCAAAGCGTTTTTAGACTGGATGCAGGCCGCCGAACAACAGCAGTTTTGGACCGACGCTGGCTTTAAGCGGGAGCACAACTAATGCTGTATCCATCTGAATGGCAAGCCTTGTGGCTGACAGTAAAACTGGCACTGCTGAGCAGTTTTTTATTACTGCTGCTGACAGCACCACTGGCCTGGTGGCTTAGCAGGGGCCAAAGTTCAGGCCGCAATGCAATCAATGCCCTGTTGACCTTGCCTTTGGTCTTACCCCCTACCGTCTTAGGCTTTTATTTAGTCTTGTTATTAAGTCCGGATTCCTGGTTCAGCCAGCTACTGCGCCTGATGGGGATTGAAGCTTTGGCTTTTCGTTTTGAAGGCCTGGTACTGGCTTCTATGTTGTATTCTTTGCCTTTTGTGGTGCAGCCGCTGCAACAGGGCTTTGGCCAAATTGCTCAGGATTTACTGCAGCAAAGCCAGGCCTTAGGTGCCAACCGCTGGCAGTTAGTGGCTCAGTTAATTTGGCCGTTAAGCCGCCCTGCTCTTTTTAGTGCTTTTATTTTAAGTTTTGCCCATACGCTGGGCGAATTTGGCATAGTGCTGATGATAGGCGGCAATATTCCGGGCCAGACCCAGCTGCTGTCGATGCTGATTTATGATCAGGTCGAAAGCCTGAATTATGCCCGCGCTCATCTGTTATCCGGCTTGTTATTGCTGTTTTCTTTTTCTGTGTTGTTTTGGTTGTATCAGCAACAGCGAGGCCCACAACAGAGAGTACAGCAGCAAAGGAACCAGCAATGAGTCTGCGGCTAAAGCTACACTGGACGACCTGCAACTTCCATTTGCAGCTGGAATTGGAGCTTAACAATCACTGGATTGGCATCTATGGCCAATCCGGTAGTGGTAAAACCTCGATGCTTAAAGCCATAGCCGGACTATTGCCAACGGCCACAGAGCATTGCAGTTTTAATGACGAGTTATGGCAACAAGGCTCCTTTGGGCAGCCGTTATCAAAGCGTAAAGCGCTCTATCTGGCACCTGAAGCTGTATTAATGCCACATAAAACGGCGCTGCAACAGTTAGAGCTGGCCAGCAGTTGGAGCAAATCCACTGCAGATATCAAGCAGATTATTCAGGACTTTGAATTAGAGCAGCTGCTGACCTTGTATCCGTCACAGCTGTCATCAGGGCAGCAGCAAAAGCTGGCTTTAGCTCAGGCACTTATCGCTAAACCCCGCCTGTTGTTGCTGGATGAAGCGCTGGCCCATCTGGATCATCAACAAAAAGCAGCAGTGCTTAAAAAGCTGAAACTTTATCAGCAACAACAAGGTTTTATGCTGCTATGGGTCAGTCATCAAATGGAAGATTTATGCCTCTACTGCGAGGAAATAATCTGGTTAAAACAAGGCCAGTTGCAGCGGCAACAGCAGCTGTCATCACAGCAATCTAACCAGCTGTTTTATGCGATTTAGCGTAAACAAAACGCCAAAGGCTGCAGCTGTACTTGCTGCCCGGCTTTGACACCTGAACTTGCAGCAGGCAACACCACGAGCGTATCAGCACGCGCCAGTTCAATTAAGGCTGCAGAACTTTGACTGGCGGCAGGCACTACAGAACCTGAGTCTTGTTCAGTGCAAAAACGCGCACGCTGAAATTCCAACCGCCCCGGCTTTTTACCAAAATCTGCCGCTGCAGCGGTATAAAAATCGGCTGAAGGCAAAGCTACAACTCCAGCCGCTTTTTCTAACACTGGCAATACCAACTGTTGAAATGTGATGGCAGCAGACACCGGATTACCCGGTAAACCAAAAAACCAGCAATGGCCTAATTTGCCAAAGGCAAAAGGTTTACCCGGCTTGATTGCCACCTGCCAGAATTGCACCTGTCCCAGTTCGGTGAGCACCTGTCGGGTGAAATCAGCCTGGCCTACCGACACGCCACCAGAACAAATCAACAGATCCGCCTCTGTACTGGCCTGTAAATAAACTTGTCGTAATAGATCCGGATTGTCCGGCACAACACCCAGATCCAAGGTTTCGCAATCAAGCCGCTGTAACGCTGCGTGCAATAAATATCTGTTGGCATCGTAACAATGACCGGGCTTTAACGGCTGACCTGGTTCTGTTAACTCATCACCACTGGAGCAAAAGGCCACTTTCAGTCGGGTATAGACTTGGGCACCGGCCAGACCTGAAGCAGCTAAAACCGCCAGGTCCAAAGCGCCCACTCTATGTCCCACAGCAAATAACAAAGCACCAGCTGCTAAATCTTCGCCAATCCAGCGGATATGGTCGCCCTTTTTGTAACCTTGCTGTGGATCGAACCTGAGTTTGCCTTGTTCCACCCTACAATATTCCTGTATCAACACAGTGTCTGCACCATGTGGAATAGCGGCCCCCGTCATCACCGCCATAGCCTGACCTGCTTGCAAAGTTTGCCGGGCCTGTTGCCCTGCCAAAACAGTGCCAACCAGCTCTAAAGCAACACCAGCCTGAAGATCCTCATATCGTAGCGCATAACCATCCATAGCAGACTGAGTAAAAGCCGGCATAGCGACCGGACTATAGACAGCTTCTGCCAGCACTTTGTCTAAAAGCATTGGCAAAGGGCAATACTGAGGTGGAGTGGAGGGCTGTACTTCGCCCAACATCAGCTCCAGCGCATCTGCCACACTTAAACTTTGTTGCTGCAAACATGCGCTGCTACTCATAACCTTTCTCCTTGCAGGCTAAGCTCTGAGGCTATCAGGGCTTTTAATTCAGGAATACAGGAACCGCAATTGGTGCCACATTTCAGCCGCTGCCCAAGTTGCTGATAGCTCTGACAGCCTTGCCGAATGGCCGCACAAATTGAGGCTTCACGCACCTGAAAACAGCTGCAAATTACTGCACTTTGCGCCTCGCCAGACCTGCTTCGGCCTGTCAGCAACTGCCGCCTTTCGCTCAAGCTGAGCTCTTTATTAAATTGCTGGTCCAGATACTCCAAAGCTAAATTCAGTGGTTCAGGACTGATAAAAACACAACAACTTAACTGCTCCGCCTGAAAAGCAGCGGCTCTGTAATGACCAAGGGTTAAGGCCTGACTACACAACTCTGGCTGAATACCTAAAGAGGACAACCACAGCTGCAGCCTGGCTGCATCCAATCCAGTGCCAGCTGCAAGTGCCAAATCCATTTCTGCTAATTCCAACTGATAAAGCACAGTCTGGCTCTGTTTTTGTTTGCTGGCATAACCACTGCTGCGACACAAAGGCCACAGCTGTTCATCCAGTTCTGGCTTTAGCATCAGCCAGACCTGCCAGTGTAAATTTAAAGGCAGGATCTTTACTTGCGCTTGTTTTAACGCTGGCTGGCCTGAAACCGGGTCGACCAAAGCGGGGACCAGCACATCGCAGCGGCCCTGGCTGCTAAACTGATCGGTCCAATGAATAGGCACAAAACACTCGCCACTACGCTGAGCTTCAGTCAAACGGACACGAGCATCCATCTGACCTAATGAATTCGATAAACGAGCCAAACCACCATCGGTGAGGCCTAATTGCTCTGCGTCCTGTGGATGCACCTCCAGAAAAGGCTCGGCTCTATGCTGCAGCAAAGCAGCTGCGCGGCCTGTTCTGGTCATACTATGCCACTGATCCCGGATACGACCTGTGTTGAGCAGCAGATGATCCGCAGCCACGTCAGCAGCTTGTTGCTGAGAGACCGCAATAAAACCTGCTTTGCCTGATGCTGTATAAAACTGGCCATCAGAGCCTAAACGAGAGGCCCCATCCGGATATTTGCTGTTCACCGGCCATTGCACAGGCGCTAAATCCTGATACTGCTGTACTGTTAACTGCATCAAACCAGATAAATCAAAAGCCCGCTGGCCACTGTTCTTATAGGCAGATAAAGCCGCATGTTCGGCAAAAATATCGGCAGGCCCGCTGTAATTAAAATGTTCAGCAAAGCCCATAGCTTTGGCAACATCACAAATAATTTGCCAGTCATGCCGCGCCAAACCGGGCGCGGGTAACAAGGCGCGTTGCCGTGAAATACGCCGCTCTGAGTTCGTCACAGTGCCGTCTTTTTCACTCCAGCCTGTGGCAGGCAACACTATATCAGCACAGGCTATGGTATCGGTGTGGCTGACAATGTCAGACACTATCACCAAAGGACAAGCCTGCAGCGCCGCTTTCACCCTATCGGCTTCCGGCATACTGACTACAGGATTGGTGGCCATAATCCAGATGGCTTTTACATCCCCCCGCTCGACAGCTGTAAATAAGTCCACCGCCTTGTAACCGGGCTGACGACAGATGTTTGGCGCTTGCCAGAACTCCTGCACCAGTTCGATATCGGCGTTTTGACTGTAATCCATATGAGCCGCCAGTTGATTAGCAAGCCCTCCCACTTCGCGCCCGCCCATCGCATTGGGCTGACCTGTAAGCGAAAAAGGCCCACAACCTGCTTTGCCGATGCGGCCTGTGGCCAAGTGGCAGTTGATAATAGCGTTGACTTTATCTGTGCCGTTTTGCGCCTGATTCACCCCTTGTGAAAACAAAGTTAAGGTCAAAGGCTCATCGATAAAACAACGGTATAAAGCTGCCACTTGCTCTGCGGTTAAGTCGCAGCCCAAGGCCACTTGCTCTATAGTGCCGGCTTGTTGCTGTGCAGTCGCCAGTGCTTCGGAAAAACCTTGGGTATGGGCGAGGATAAAGTCGTGATCCAGCTGGTTTTCTTTGGCAAGAAAGCTCAACAAGCCATTAAATAACAACAGGTCCGTGCCGGGTTTCAGCGCCAGATGCAAGTCAGCCCCCTCACAGCTGGCGGAGCGGCGTGGATCTATCACGATAATTTTACGGCTGGGGTCTTGTTGTTTGCAGGCCTGAATGCGCTGAAATAACACCGGATGATTCCAGGCCATATTGGCTCCAACCAGAATATAACAACGCGCCAGCTCAATATCGGCATAACAACCCGGCACTATATCGGCGCCAAAAGCACGTTTGTGGCCCGCCACAGTAGAAGCCATACAGAGTCTGGAATTGGTATCGACATGAGGGCTACCAATAAAACCTTTCATCAGCTTATTGGCGACATAATAATCTTCGGTCAGCAGCTGGCCTGACAAATACATAGCCACAGACCCAGGTCCATACTGCGCAATAATAGCGCTAAGCCTGCTGGCTACAGTGTCTATAGCTTCAGACCAGCTGACGGTTTGACCATCCACTTTCGGCGCCAGCAAGCGTCCTTGTTCGCCCAGAGTTTGGGCCAAAGCCGAGCCTTTGACACATAAACGCCCATAGTTGGCCGGATGCTCTTTATCGCCAGACAGCTGCAGTCCACTTTGGTGATCGGCGACTATGCCACAACCCACACCACAATAAGGGCAAGTGCTTTGTAGTTGCATGTCTTTTCCTCTTCCAATAAAAAAACGCCCGTCCCTGCTTCCCGAAGAAGAAGCAGTAAGACGAGCGCCTTTGCCCATAATGTTGTTGAAAGAGTAAGCAAAGCCGATGCCAACCCCTGTCTGCTGAGTTTTGGCTGGTTGCAGCCGGATAGCACAGAGGGCTGCTGGGAAAAGGGCATGATTCTGGTGCAGACTGACCTAAAAAAGTGCAGTGCTATCGGACTTAAAGTGCAACAGAACAAACAGGACAATGCGGATTTTTAGTAATTTGTACCTGTTGCCACTGACTAAACAACGCATCAAAACACCAGAGCTGTCCGGCCAACTCAGAACCTAAACCAGCCAGAATTTTTACTGCTTCCAACGCAGCTAAACTACCAATCACTCCGACCAAAGGCGATAATACGCCCTGATCCAGACAACTAAATTCCTGCTGTGCCAAAGCACTGCTGTAACAACAATAACAAGGGCCTGTGGCAGTGACAGGAAAATAACTGATTTGACCTTCCAGCCGCACAGCAGCCGCAGTGAGTAAAGGTTTCTGTTGCTGATAACAGGCCAGCTGTAACTGCTGGCGGCTATTCAGGTTATCGGTGCAATCAAACACCAAATCAAAATCAGCCAGCCTGTGATTCAGGCTATCAGCCGTGACTTGTTCATGCCAGCTTTGCAGCATACAACCTGAGTTAACCAGCTGCAGTTTTCGCTCTGCCACTGCTGCTTTAGCCAACCCCAGATCGGCATCCTGATACAACAACTGGCGCGGCAAATTACTTAAGCTGACCTGGTCAAAATCCACCAATGTTAAGTGACCAAGACCAGAGCTCACCAGATAAGGTGCAGCGGCAGAACCGACACCACCCAAGCCGACCAGCAGAACTTTTTTTTCCGCCAGCTGCTGCTGACAATCTTCGTCCCACTGCGACAGCAGAAAATGCCTGCTATACCTTAATTGCTCTGCCATAAGTAACGCCTTAAAACCTGAGATCTGAACTTCCCAAAAATTTGAGCATTTATTGTGCCAGCACATGAAAGTGATAAAAACTGTAATCCCATATTGCCTTTGATGCTGTTCTCTATTATAAAGCCGCCGGTAGAGCGTCCGGATTAACTGCTCAGCAGAGGTTGTTGTTCAATTGCCAGTAAAGATAGCGACAAAAGATATTAAGTTGGGTTACGCCATTAAGTTGCCTGTAGGTTGGATGAAGCATCCTTTTCTGACCAATAAACTGGTCGTGGAATCAGTGCAGCAGATCCGTATTATTCAGTCGCTTGAGCTGGATTATGTCTATTTTTATCCGGAGCGCAGCTCGGTTATTCTTGATACCTCAACGGACACCACAGACTGCTCTGTTACACAAGGTTTAGAAGATGTGCAGTTGCGTACTCAAATGCAACTGGATAAAGAACAACGGATAGAGCAAGCCAAAGCACACCGACGCGAGCTGCAAAAAACCGAAAAAGCTTTTGCCCAGTCCATGGCGCAAGTCCGCAATCTGATGACCAAAGTTCAGGGCCGTCCACTTAACGCAATTGAAGATGCAACCCAACTGATCAGCAATCTGGCCGACACCATTCTGAGTGAAGATGCACTGGTATTGCATCTGATTTCACAAGCGGGTAAAGAGCAGGAGTCGATGTACTTTCACGTACTGAACGTATCTATTCTGGCGATGATGCTGGCAAAAAACTTAAAATACAGCGCAGATGAAGTGAAATGGGTCGGTTTAGGTGCCATGTTCCATGACATAGGTAAGTTGAAAATCCCGAGCCAGATCCTTCGAAAAACCACAGCCTTAACAACGCCTGAGCAAAACTTTATCAAACTTCATCCAAAACTTGGATTGGAGCTGCTTGGCCTGACCCAACAATTCCCAGCTGAAGCCAAAGCTATAGTAGAGCAGCATCATGAGTATCTGGACGGTAGCGGTTATCCGGCAGGTTTAGAAGCGGATGCCATTAACAAGTTGGCCCGAATTGTCGCTGTAGTAAATGAATTTGATAACCTCTGTCATCCGGCAGATATGACACAGGCCCGTTCTCCTCATCATGCCTTATCTGTGATGTTTAAAACCATGAAAGGCAAACTGGGCGATCTGGAAATGAAAGTCATGATTAAGATGATGGGGATTTATCCACCAGGTACTGTGGTGATGCTGTCGGATAAAAGAGTTGGCATCGTCATGGCGGTTAACTCCGACGCTATGCTCTACCCTAACGTACTGATTTATGATGCCGATGTACCGCGGCTTGAAGCGGCCATAGTCACTTTAGAAGCCAATAAACTTTCGATTGAAAAAGTGATTAAACCCAAAGCCTTGCCACCTGAGATTTTTGCCTATTTAAACCCAAGGGCTCAAGTCAGTTATTTTGTGCAACAAAAAAACTGAGTCAGGTCAAATGCTTCTGGATATTGGCTAAAATTGTGGCATTTTTTGCTACGTGAATACCCTGTTTAGCTTTATAATGTCCGACCAGTTGTAAACCGCTGTTTTACTTCTGTATACAAATCAATGATCAGCTGTCAGGATGTAGTACGCTGAATTTTTACACTGCCTTTCGCAGACGACTTAAAGCGCTCAATAAAGTGGTTTTATTGCCCGCCGGACAGAACTAAAAATTTATGAATAGTCATCCTGGATCAGAACTTCTGATCTCTTTTATCTTGTTGTTAGCTCTGGTCGCAGGTGTCGCCTGGGGTTTTATGGCAAGGCCATTGCGTATAGCGCCTAAAGCCAGTATTCGCTTTTTTTTCGCCAATATGTCGTTAAGCGCCGGTATCTACTTACTCACTGTACACACATCAAACGTCAGTTTTCTGAACTGGTTACTTACCGACATCGCCATATTGTCCAGCTTTATGCTGATTGGCTGGGGTATTCAAGAGTTGTTTAAACTGCATTCAAGTGTGAAACGTGATGGTCTGATTTTACTCTTCACCTGCCTGCTGATGCTTACTGGCCATTTGCAACAACTGGATCCGATTTTTTTGGGTGTGGTGTTTTCAGTCACTGCCACTATATTTTTATTTTCAGCCAGCCAACATAATTTTCAGGCCATACAAAAGGATTTTGGTATTGCCGCTGCTTGTCTGATGTCTGCACCTCTGTTTATTGCGACTGCTGTTTTTTTCGCCAGGACCCTGATTTTGCTTTGGCCAGAAACTCATGCTGACAGCTTTGTTGCCACATATACAGCAGAAGCTATGCCCTTTTTATGGTTCTGCGTCATCCTGACATTAACCATTAATATAGTGATGATCGGCGGTGCTTTAGCCCGCCTGGTTGCAAAAATCCGTCAGTTTGCTGAGCGGGATCAACTGACAGGCTTGTGGAACAGAAGAGCGGTATTAAAAAAGCTGCAGGAAATGCATGAGCAGTGGCAAAAACAGCAACAAAGTTACAGCCTGATTTTGCTGGATTTAGACCACTTCAAACTGATTAATGACAGTTTAGGCCATGACGCAGGAGACGCAGCCTTGCGTCGATGCGCTACCACCTTATCTGCGGTAGTGCGCACTCAAGACTTAGTCAGCCGTTATGGTGGCGAAGAGTTTTTATTGTTATTCCCAGGCGTTACCGCAACAGAGCTTCCTCTGATCGCCGAAAAAATCCGGGCGACTCTCGCAGGCTGCCAGTTGATTTGGCAAAACCAGCCGATAGAACTCAGCGCCAGTCTGGGCTACATCACTGTGTACCCTGGCGCCAAAGCCGAGCATCTGCTGACATTAGCAGACCATGCGATGTACAAAGCGAAAGCCGAAGGTCGTAATAAAGCCTGCCGTGCCGTGATCAGTTAACCCGGTCCAATTCAATTACAAACCTCACAGACTACTTGTCAGCCCGTCAGATTCTGCTATAGATGAAAGCACTTTCAGATCTACAAGGGTGGACGGATGCACTGCAAAATTTCTTATTATGTTGTAAGCCCTGTCGCTGCTGTGTTGTTGGGCGGCTGCGGCACCAGCGACTCAGCAAAAGCAACTTCGACAGCTGACAATCCGCAATGGCAATTAGTCTGGCAAGATGAGTTCTCCGGCCATCAGCTCGATTTAAACAAATGGAGCTTTGAAGTGAACTGCGCCGGGGGTGGTAATAACGAACGTCAGTGTTATACCAACAGAGTTGAAAACGCCAGGGTCAAAGACGGCGTACTCACCATCACAGCGCTCAAAGAAAACTTCTCAGGCCCTGCGGCTCAGGACGATACAGCCCACTACGATCCAAACATCACCACTCAGCGTGAATTTACTTCAGCACGCCTTCGCAGCAAAGGTAAAGGGGACTGGACTTATGGTCGCTTTGAAATCAAAGCTAAATTGCCATCAGGACAAGGCAGCTGGCCTGCCATTTGGATGTTACCTACAGAGTGGCGTTATGGTGGTTGGGCGTCTTCCGGTGAAATTGACATTATGGAAGCGGTGAATCTTGGCACTATCACCGATGATGTAACGGCTCCGGGCCAAAGCGAGCAGCGCGTGCATGGTACTTTGCATTATGGCAGGCAGCCTCCGGGCAATCTCTATTCAGGCACCAGCTATAAAGCCAGCCACTTTAAGCCCACTGAACAATTTCATGTTTACACGCTGGAATGGGAAGAAGGAGAAATTCGCTGGTATATCGATAACGTGCATTACGCCACTCAGACCCAACAAGGCTGGTATAGTCAGTCTTTATCTAAGGACGGGGTCTGGCAGCAAGCTGCTGGTGCAGCTCCTTTTGATCAGCCTTTTCATTTACTGCTGAATCTGGCCGTAGGTGGCAACTGGCCGGAAAACGTCAATGAAAAAGGGGTGGATCTGAGCATCTGGCCACAACAGATGCAAGTCGATTATGTACGGGTTTATCAATGCCCAACTGACACACCAGATGGCAAAAGCTGTGGTACGAAAAGCGCTGCGGCAACACAGGTTCCGGGGTATCAGCCACCGGTTTTATCCGCAGGCTGAGCTTGGGTACTTAAAATCAACTGCTGAATAATACGAGCGGCCTGGGCTTTGTAGACAGGCCATTGCAGGTAATTACCTTGTGTCAGCACCAGCACCATATCCAGAGTTGGAAATACCGCAATGTACTGACCGCCATCGCCTTCAGCTGTGTAATAAGCGACTCCATCCTGCTGTCGTAGCCAGAAATAGTAGCCATAATCGCCAGCAGGACTAGTTGCCTGACGACTGGTCATACGTTGCACCCAGCCTGAGGGCAGCAACTGCTCCCCTTGCCACTGGCCTTGCTGCAAATACAGAACTCCTAATTTGAGCATATCGCGGGGTCGCAGCGATAAACGAGCAGAGCCTTCAGGCACGCCGTCCGGCTGAGTGTCCCAGCGATACTGGCTAAATCCTAATTTATCAAACAGCTGCTGTTTAGCCCAAGGCTGCAACGGCTGCTTTAGCTCACGCTGTATCAGGTGTAATACCAGATTGGGTAAAGCACTGTTGTAAACCCAGCTTTTGCCTGGCCCGGTATTAGGCTGTTGCAGCAGGTAATTCACAAAATTTTGCTGTTGCCACAGTTTTACTAAATCATCGCCAGTCCATTCATCCCAGACAAAACCTGCTTGCATCGACAATAACTGATGCAGGCTAATACTGGCTTTTAGCGGATCAGCTTTGATCATCGGATGCTGGGGTAACAGCTGGGCCAACCTGCTGTCGACAGTCAAACCTGTCTGCTGTAAAGCGATTCCCGTTAAGGTGGCCGTCACAGCTTTTGTCACTGAAGCAACATAATGAGGTTGATCAATAGACCAGACAAAATCCTGCTGACCTTTGACCAACTTTATCCCCTGTTCAAAGTTGATAAAGTCGTTATTGCCTTTTTGGTAGTGCTCAACCACCAAAGCGCCGGATTTATACAACAGCAGGCTATGCACCTGCTGATAACCGGGCTTGGTTTTATTCTGAATTTGCAGCAAAAGTTGTTGCAACACCTGCTCATTCAACCCTTGCTCTGCTGGCTTTTGCTGCGGAAAAAAAGTATCGGACGCAGCACTCACCTGGAGCTTAGTATTTGGTGCCTGCTGGCTCTGTGCCAACACAGGAAAAAAAACACAACACAACAGAGCGCCAGAGACCAGCTGTTTGCCTGCAGCAGAGAACATCCTTCAGAACTCCACTGTGCAGCCACGCTGCTGACTTTGCAGCGCTAGTTCTATCAGCCGAATGCCTTGCAAAGCTTCGGTTGCAGAAACAGGGCTGGTTTTTCCATGTTGTAAAGCGGCCACCAATTGCTGGTAAAACAGCTGATAATTACCAGCTAAAGTTGGATAAGTTTTTTGGCCATCGGCGTTAGCCACTATCCCATACATAGCTTCAGGCTCCAATCCCCAATCTACGCCGACAGGTTTTTGACCTGCTCTTAACGCATCTTCCTGCGGATCCAGACCTGTTTTATGATAAGACCCTAAATCACCCTGCAGAATAAAACGTGTGGTTGGATGCGCAGAAAAAGGGCTGGAGTGCAGCACCACTTCTTTGTCGGCGTAATGCAACAACAGATGAAAATAATCCACAGTGTCGCTGCCCAGACGTAACGCACGACAGCGGGCTGTCAGTGCCTCTGGTGCACCAAATAACGCGATGGTCTGATCAATTAAATGCGGCCCCAAATCATACAAAACCCCGCTTCCCTCCCCCTGCAATTCGCGCCAGCGTGGTCTGGGAACAGGACGGAAACGATCAAAATGCGATTCAAAATAACGGATAGTTCCGAGCTCTCCTGTTTGCAGCAATTGCTGTAAAGTCAGAAAGTCGCCGTCAAACCGTCTGTTATGGTAAACAAACAGCTGGCGTTGTTGCTCGTCCGCCAGTTCAAACAGCTCCTGTCCTTGTACCTCTGTCAGCACAAAGGGCTTTTCCACCAGCACATGTTTCCCTGCCAGCAAAGCTTGTTTTGCCAAAGGATAATGGCTGTCATTAGGTGAGGTAATTACCACCAGCTCAGCATCGGATAAACGAATAAGCTCATCGCCATTTGCGTAGTGCTTTATGTCCGGATAATCCAGTCGCAACTGAGACTGACTACTGCTGATTGCGACCAATTCAAGCTCGGGCTGTAAGCTAATAAAAGGCAAATGAAAGGTTTTGGCAGACAAACCATAGCCAATAACGGCTGTTTTGATCATAAAGGCTCCGGCATCAGTACAGGCATGATGCTGCATTCTAATACGGTAAACACAGCTAAAGGGCAAAAAAGTCAGAAAAAGCAGAAGTGTATAGGGTACAGAAAGCAACCGGCTGAACTGTCGTCGTCAGACTACCAAATGCCAAAAGTAAAAAACCAGCTCAAGGCTGGTTGATTTGTTTACTGAGCAATAAACCCAGTAAATTGGCGGAGCTGCCGGGACTCTAACCCGCACATCTTTCTCCCCCCGGCGTGACAGGCCGGCCATTCTTTAACAGAGAGCAACCGACTGAACTACTGTCGTCAGACAGCCGAATAAAAGGCATAAAAAAACCAGCTCAAGGCTGGTTGATTTGTTTACTGAGCAATAAACCCAGTAAATTGGCGGAGCGGACGGGACTCGAACCCGCGACCCCCGGCGTGACAGGCCGGTATTCTAACCGACTGAACTACCGCTCCGAAGAAGCATTTATTAAATTGGCGGAGCGGACGGGACTCGAACCCGCGACCCCCGGCGTGACAGGCCGGTATTCTAACCGACTGAACTACCGCTCCGCGCCAATACACCGCAGCATTTTCAATTGGGTATGCTGCGTTGCGA
>FWWM01001193.1_pt1 | contig 80897 bp, 80 predicted proteins | sample 2228351 | NCBI WGS metagenome assembly FWWM01 (sample SAMEA103939774, study PRJEB20133) | metagenome | reverse complement strand
GGGGGAGGTTGTGGAGGAGGCCAGGCCCGAGGCCATCTTCACCCAGCCCAGGGAGGAGAGGACCCGGGCCTTTTTGCAAAGGGTGCTGCACCACTAATCCCACCCTGACGCAGTCAGGGTGGGGTCCTGGTAAAACCCTCATATTCTGGAACTAGAGGATGAAGACGATGGGTTTCTGGGAAGACCTGGCTGCCCTGGCCGACCCCAAGGCCCCTAGGGCGAAGAGGCGTCGGGGGCTTGGGGTCTACGCCCTGGGCCTTCTTGGCCTTCACCTCGGGGTCCTACTCCTCTTGTCCCCTTGGCTACCCCGGTCGGGGCATCCCGCCCTTTGGGCCTTGGCCCTCCTAGGGGGGGGGTGGCTTCTCGCCCAGGCCCGGGGGGCCTTAAGGGAAAAGACCCCTTTGGCCCCGGTTCTGGCCTTGGGGTTTGGGGCGGGGGCCTTCTTCTTCCTAGGGGTTTTTGGGCTTCTCCTCTCCCCTTGGCTATGGGGTTTGGCCCTTTTAGGCTTTCTTTGGAGCCTTAAGGAGGCCCATAACGCCCTCTAGGTAATCCTTAAGCCGGGGCTGGGCCAGGGCCTGGATCTGAGGGAGGAGGGCCTTGGCCCGCTCCTGGCCCAGGGCGTAGACCAAGGGGAGTTTCTCCGCGTCAAAGGTCTCTATGGGGAAGGGGGGGTCCAGGGGGATGACCAGGTCGGCCTGGGCCAAGGCCAGCTCTTTGAGCCGCCTCCGGCTCGCCTCCCCGGCCAGGAGGGCGGCCTCGAGGGCGGTCCTGGGCGGGTCTTTGGGGGGAGGATTGGAGACATCCACGGCCACCACCTTGGGGCAAAGCCCCTTGGCCGCCCGCACCGGGACCTTTTCCGCCACATCCCCATCCACTAAGAGCCTCCCCTCCCACTCCACCGGGGGGAGGACGCCGGGGATGCTCATGCTGGCTAAGACGGCCTTCCAGACCGGGCCTTCCCTTAACACCACGCTTTCCCCCGTGAGGAGGTCTGCCGTTTGGACTGCCAGGGGGATGGGGCTATGCTCCAGCCGGGCCTCCCCGAAAAGGGTCCTTAGCCCTTCGGCCACCCCTTGGGCCTCGGCCAGGCTGGGCCGGCGCAGGGCCAGGAAGAGCCCCGCCAGGAACCTAACCCCCCCGGGCCGGGCCAGGTAGCCGAGCCCGGGTTGAAAGATGGCCTGGTGGACCTGGAAGGGGTCCTTGTACCCAAAGGCGTAGGCCGCCCCTGCCAGGGCCCCCGCGGAGCTTCCCGCTAGGCCCCGGATGGGCACCTTGGCCTCTTCCAGAACCTTTAGGACCCCAAGATGGGCGTACCCCCGCACCCCCCCGCCCCCAAGGGCCAAGGCCACCCCGCGCATACCCGCCCTGTAGAATACCCCTATGCGTCCGGACCTTGCCCGGGTGGAAGGGGTTCTAGGGGAGATCGCCCGGAGGCGCCTAAGGGAGGTGGCCCCCTACCCCCTCCCCGACCCCCCGCCCATTCCTCCCTTTGGGGCGGCCTTAAGGGGACCGGGCCTTTCGGTCATCGCCGAGGTCAAGAAGAAAAGCCCTTCCCAAGGGGATATCCGTGAGGTCGATCCCCTGGAGGCCGCCCGGGCCTACCGCCGGGGGGGGGCCCGGGCGGTGAGCGTCCTCACCGAGCCCCACTGGTTTGGCGGCGGGATAGAGGATCTCTTCCGGGTGGCCCAGGGCCTGGACCTCCCCGTGCTCCGCAAGGACTTCGTGGTCCATCCCTTTATGCTGGCCGAGGCCCGGGCCTATGGCGCCTCGGCCGTCCTCCTCATCGTGGCCCTCCTGGGGGAGCTCACCGGGGCCTACCTGGAGGAGGCCAGGCGGCTTGGCTTCGAGGCCCTGGTGGAGGTGCACACCGAAAGGGAATTGGAGCTGGCCCTGGAGGCCGGGGCTGGGGTCATCGGCATCAACAACCGGGACCTGGCCACCCTCCGGATTGACCTAGAGACCGCCCCCCGCCTGGCCCGCCTGGCCCGAGGGAGGGGGTTTGAGGGGGTCTTGGTGGCCGAGTCCGGGTACCGGACCCGGGAGGAGCTTAGGGCCCTGGAAGGGCTTTTTGACGCCGTCCTCATCGGGACCCACCTGATGCAAAGCCCTAGTCTGGAGGAGGCCCTAAGGGGGCTGGTAGGATAAGCCCATGCGGGTGATCCCGGCGGTGGACCTTAAGGGGGGGCGGGCGGTCCGCCTCCTCCAGGGCCGGCCCGACCGGGCCACGGACTACGGGGACCCGGTGGAGGCCGCCCTCCTCTGGGAAAGGGCGGGGGCTAGCCTCATCCACCTGGTGGACCTGGACCGGGCCCTGGGCCAGGGGGATAACCGGGAGGTCCTGGGGCGGATCGCCCAGGCCCTAAGGGTCCCCTTCCAGGTGGGCGGGGGGATCCGCTCCCAGGAGGCCCTAAGGGAGGTCCTGGCCCTGGGGGCGGGGCGGGCTGTGGTGGGGACGGTGGCGGTGAAGGACCCCCGCCTCCTCGAGGCCATGCTGGCCCAGGCGGGGCCAGAGCGCCTAGCCGTGGCCTTGGACGCCAAGGGTCTGGAGCCGGTGGTGGCGGGGTGGCAGGAGGGGGTGGCCCTCCCCCTGGACCGCCTCCTAGGGGAGTGGGCGGCCCTGGGGGTGCGGACCCTGATCTATACGGATGTCCGGCGGGATGGGACCCTACTTGGCCTGGACCCTGGGCCCATCGCCTGGGTCCGGGACCGGTGGCCCCATGAGCTCATCGCTGGGGGCGGGGTGGCGGGGCCGGAGGACCTCGAGCTCCTGGCGGGGCTTGGGGTGGAAGGGGCCATTGTGGGGAAGGCCCTCTACGAAGGCCGGATCCCCTTGGAGGTCCTGGCGTGAGCCTGGTCCACTGGCTTTTCCTCCTGGCCTCGGGGGGGGTCCTGGCCCTGGGGGTCTACCTCTACGCTCTTTACCCCTTCCTGGTCCTCCCCACCCCCTGGGGCCCCTGGCCCCTTTACCTGGTCCTCCCCGCCCTTTACCTCCTGGGCTTCCTCCTGGGCGGGGCCTACGCCCTGGTCCTCTGGGCCAGGGCCTGGGCCCGGGCCCGCGCCCTAAGGCGGGACCTCGAGGCCCTGCACCGGGAGGTCCAGGCCCTGCGCCAACGGCAGATCGAGGAGATTCCCCGTATCCCCGACCGGCCCGAGGAGGGATGACCGAGCCCCGCTGGCGCCTTGCCCCTTTGCCGCCCCTAAGGGAGGTCCTGGGCCTGGCCCGGGAACTGGGCCTCCCCGTGGAGGCCGCTCTCCTTTACGCCCAACGGGGGATAAGGCGCCGGGAGGACCTCGAGGCCCCCTTGGGTTTCCTCCCCCTAAAGGGCCTGGAGGAGGCGGCAAGGGCCCTGGAGGAGGCCATTCGCCGGGGCAAAAGAATCCGGGTCCACGGGGATTACGACGCGGATGGCCTCACGGGGACGGCCCTTTTGGTCCGGGGGCTAAGGGCCCTGGGGGCCCGGATGGAGGCCTTCATCCCTCACCGGCTTAAAGAGGGGTACGGGGTTTCGGCGGCCCGCCTGGAAGAGCACAAGGAGGCGGACCTCTTCCTCACCGTGGACTGCGGGATTAGCAACCACGCGGAGCTAAGGGAGCTTGTGGAAAACGGGGTGGAGGTCCTGGTCGCGGACCACCACACCCCGGGGGAGAGCCTCCCCCCAGGGCGGGTGGTCCACCCCGCCTTGGGCCTGGAGGATGGGACCCCCCTCAAGGGCCCCAAGCCCACGGGGGCCGGGGTGGCCTTTTTGCTCCTTTGGGCCCTCCACCAGAGGCTCGGCCTTCCCCCGCCTATGGAATACGCCGACCTGGCCGCGGTGGGGACGATTGCCGACGTGGCCCCCCTATGGGGCTGGAACCGGGCCCTGGTCCGGGAGGGGCTGGCCCGGCTTGGGGCCTCAGCCACTCTGGGCCTCAGGGTCCTGGCCGAGCGGGTGGGGTATGGGGGGAAGGCCTGGGACGTGGCCTTTAGGATTGCCCCCCGGCTTAACGCCCCAGGGCGTTTGGGGGAGGCGGAAAAGGCCTTAAGGCTCCTCCTCACCGAGGACCTCTTTGAGGCCCAGGCCTTGGCCGAGGAGCTGGACCGGCTCAACGCCCGCCGTCAGGCCATTGAAGAGGAGATGCTCGCTAGGCTTCTCCCCCAGGTGGACCCAAGCCGGCCCGCCCTCCTTCTCCACGACCCCGAGGGGCATCCTGGGGTGATGGGCCTGGTGGCAAGCCGCCTCCTCCAGCTGACCTTCCGCCCGGTTTTCATCATGGCCCAGGGGAAGGGGAGTGTCCGGAGCCTCCCCCCCATAAGCGCCGTGGAGGCCCTGCGCCAGGCCCGTGCCCATCTCCTCCACTTTGGCGGCCACCGGGGGGCCGCGGGGTTTGCCCTAAGGGAGGAGGACTGGCCGGCCTTTGCCCGGGCGGTGGAGGCCTATGTGGCCGCCCTGCCCCGGCCGGACCCGGTCTTGGAGGTGGCCTCCCTTCTCCCTGCCCCTAGGCTCTTGCCCGGGCTTTACAGGGCCCTGGAGGGCCTCGAGCCCTTTGGGGAGGGGAATCCGGGCCCCCTTTTCCTCCTTGCGGGGACTCCGGAGGAGGTGCGCCGCCTAGGGGATGACCGGCACCTGGCTTTCTTCCTGGGGAGGGTCCGGGTCCTCCTTTGGGGACGGAAGGGGGCGGAGGCCTCCCTCCCCCCTGGACCCATAGAGGCTGCGGTGGCCCTGAGGGCAAGTGAGTGGAACGGGGAATTGCGTTACGAGGCTGTGGCCGAGGCGGTCCGCCCCCTGGGGGGGTCCTGGGCGGAAGGGGAGGGGTGGGCCTGGCCCCTTCCTTTGGCCCAGGCCCTGGCCCAGGCCAAGGGGGGGGAAGGGGTCTATATCCCCGAGGCCAATGGGCGGGGCTTAGCCTACGCCCGCGCCCAGGGCTTCCGCCTCCTCCCCCCGGAGGAGGCCTCCCTTTGGCTTGGCCTTCCTCCAGGCCCGGTGCGGCCTAAGGAGGGGCAGGTGGGGGTGGCCCTGGGGCCGGAGGCGAGGCGGGCCCTGGAGGAGGAGGCCCAGGCAGGGGAAAAAGGGGAGGGCCCTAAGGAAAGACTCCTGGCTTTGGTCCTGCGCCGCCTGCTTTGGGCTTACGAGCGAGGCCTAAAAGGGGTTTTCACCGAGGCCCTCGTGGCCTACTGGGCCCTCAAGGCGGAGGTGGAGGATGTGGGCGCGGGAAGCCTTTGAGGCCCGGATCTACACCCGGGCCTACCGGGTTTACGGCCTGGTCTATCTGCCCCCTAAGTGGGGTATGGCCGAGCTTTTGGGCGAAGAACGGGGTTTTCTTCCCGTGACCGGGGCCTTGGTCTATGCCCCGGGGTTCCGCCATCCTCCGGACCCTTTGGAGCTTCGAGCTAGCCTGGGCTTTTTGGCCCTGCGCAAGGACCGGATCCAGTGGCTCGCTGGGGGAAGGCCTTCAGAGCCCCCCCTTCCCCCCGCCGCCCTAAGGGAACAGCCCCTGGCCCTTTTCTTCGGGGATTACCTCCTGGCTGGCCGGATCCGGCTCCCCAAGGGGCTTAGGGTCTCGGACCACCTGGCCCAGGCCCTGAAGGCCAGGCCCTTCCTAACCCTATGGGAGGCCCGGCTCTACCCCTTGGGCCAGGACCGGCCCCTGGTGGACTTGGAGTCCGCGGAGGCCTTTCCCTTTGTGACCGTGAACCTGAGGCAGGTGGAAGGGGTGGCCGAGGCCCCCGAGCCCCGGCCCGGGGACCCCAGGCTTACCCTACTCGGCTAAGGGCCTCCCGGATGCGCTCCATCTGGGCCTGGGCTGCCCTTAGCCTTTCCTCCTCGGCCTCCACCACCTCCTTAGGGGCCCTTTGGCGGAAGGTGGGGTCTAAAAGCCTCTTCTGGGCCCGCTCCGCCTGGGCCTTGAGCTCCTTAAGCCGCTTCTCCTGGCGCTTTTTCCATTCGGCCACCTCCACCTGGCCCTCCAGGGGGAGGTGGACCGTGAGATGGGGGGCGGGCCAGGAAAGGGCCGCCTGGGGTGGGGGGGAGGCGAGGGCCTGGGCCTTGGCCAGGAAGCGGAAGACCTCCTCCTCGGCCAGGACCGGTCCCGCCTCGCCCTCCAGATGCACCCGGACCTCCTGCCCTGGGGGAAGCCCGGCCTCGGCCCTAAGGGCCCGCACCGCCCCCACGGCTTCTTTAAGAAGGCCAAAGGCCTCTAGGGCCTCCCCGTCTAGGCTTCCTGGGGTGGGCCAGGCCTCGAGGGCCAGCTCCACCTCCTCGCCCCTTAAGGCCTGGTAGAGCTCGCTGGTGAGGAAGGGCATGATGGGGTGGAGGAGTTTTAAGAGGGTGGCCAGGCCCTCCTCCAGGGTCTTTAGGGTGTGGAGGTTCCCCCGCCTTAGAGCGGGCTTGGCCGCCTCCAGGTACCAGTCGCAAAACTCGCCCCAGAAGAGCTCGTACACGCTCCGGGCGGCCTGGGCCAGGTCCAAGGCCTCGTAAAGCTCCGTGATTTCCTTTATGCCTTGGGCGATCCGGCTTTGTATCCAGCGGTCGGCCAGGGTGGGGGTCTCCTCCTTGGCCTCAAACCCTTGGCGGGCGAGGAGGATGAGCCGGGCGGCGTTATAAATCTTATTGGCGAAGTTCCGGCCCATCTCCAGCCAGCGGAGGTCCAGCCTTATGTCCTGCCCCCCCGTGGCTAGGTAGGCCAGGGCGAAGCGGAGGGCATCCGCCCCGTAGCGCTCCACCATCTCCAAGGGGTCGATCACATTCCCCTTGGACTTGGACATTTTCTGCCCCTTCTCGTCCAGGACCAGGCCGTGGAGGAGAACGGTCTTAAAGGGCCTCTCCCCCCTGAAGTGGTACCCCGAGACCTCCATCCGGGAGACCCAAAGGAAGAGGATATCGTACCCCGAGACCAGGACATCCCCTGGGTAGAACCGCTTCAGGTCCTCTGTCTCCTCCGGCCAGCCCAGGGTGGAAAGGGGCCAAAGCGCCGAGGAGAACCAGGTGTCAAAGACGTCCTCGTCCCGCTTGAGCCTGGGGCTTTCGCAATGGGCGCAGGCCTTGGGGTCCTCGAGGTAGCGCTCCAGGGGTGGAACCGTGACCCCTTCGCAGTCCTCGCAGTACCAGGCAGGGATCTGGTGCCCCCACCAGAGCTGGCGGGAGATGTTCCAGTCCTTGACCCCTTGGAGCCAGTCTATGTTCACCTTTTTCCAGCGCTCGGGGACGAAGCGGATCTCGTCCCGCTCCAAGGCTTTTATCACCCGGTCGGCCAGGGGGCGCATCCTGAGCCACCACTGGGGGAAGATGGCGTACTCTATGGGAGTTCCACAGCGGCTGCAGGTGGAAAGGGCGATGGTGTAGGCCTCCTCGCCTTCCAGGTGGCCTGCATCCCTAAGGAGCTCCACGGTTTTCCGCCGGGCCTCAAACCGCTCCAAGCCCCTTAGGGCCTCGGGGATCCGGTCCCCGGTCATCCGGCCAAAGAGGTCTATCACCGAGACCGGCTCCAGCCCGTGGTCCTGGCCAATCTCATAGTCCAAGGGGTCATGGGCCGGGGTGATCTTAAGGGCCCCGGTGCCGAACTCCCGCTCCACCCGGGGGTCGGCCAGGATGGGGATCCAGATCCCCGTGAGGGGGATCCGGGCCTTTTTCCCGATAAGGTCCCGGTACCGCTCGTCCTCCGGGTGGACGGCGATGGCCTGGTCCGCGAAGATGGTCTCGGGCCGGACCGTGGCCACGGTAATCCTTCCCCCGCCCTCCACCTCGTAGGCCACCCGGTAGAGGGCCCCTGGGGTGGGCTCGGTCTCTACCTCGAGGTCCGAAAGGGTGGTCTCGCACCGGGGGCACCAGTTTAGGAGCCTCGGGGCCCTATAGGCCAGGCCCTCGTGGTAGTAGCGCACAAAGGCGTAGCGCACCGCCCGGGACCGGGCCTCGTCCATGGTGAAGGCCTCCCGAGTCCAGTCGGCGCTGGCCCCGAGGCGCTTCAGTTGCTCCAGAATTCTTCCCCCGGACTCCTCCTTCCAGGCCCAGACCCGTTTTAAAAACGCCTCCCGGCCTAGGTCGTGCCGGGTCCTCCCTTCCTTGAGGAGGAGCCTTTCCACCACCACCTGGGTGGCGATCCCCGCGTGGTCCGTCCCCGGGAGCCAGACCGCCTCGTATCCCCGCATGCGCTTATAGCGGATGATGGCGTCCTGGAGGGTGTTGTCCAGGGCGTGGCCCATGTGGAGGCTACCCGTGACGTTGGGGGGCGGCATGAAGATGACAAAGGGAGTCTTGGGGCTTTTGGGGTTGGCCCTAAAGGGCTTTTCCGCCCAGCGTTTGGCCCATTTGGGCTCCACCGCCTTGGGGTCATAGGCCTTGGGCAGGTCCATAGCTAAGGGGATAGTTTACCCCAATGTGAGCCTTCCCCTTGCTCCTTTCTGCAAAAAGGTATAGCCTAGGCCAGGTATGGCGCTTACGCAGGAAGCCGTCCTCGAGGCCCTTAGAGGGGTCATGGACCCGGAGCTTGGCCGGGACCTGGTCTCCCTGGGGATGATCGGAGGGGTGGAGGTGAGGGACGGGGCGGTGGAGGTCCTGGTCCAGCTCACCACCCCGGCCTGCCCCCTCAAGGGCACGATTGAGGCGGATATCCGGAAGGCCCTCACCGCCCTCGGGGCCCGGGAGGTCCGGGTCCGGTTTGGGGGCGGGGTGAGGCCTCCGGAGGCCTACCCCCTCCCGGGGGTGAAGCACGTGGTGGCCGTGGCCTCGGGGAAGGGCGGGGTGGGGAAGAGCACCGTGGCGGCCAACCTGGCCTTAGCCCTGGCCCGGGAGGGGGCGGCGGTGGGGCTTTTGGATGCGGACCTCTACGGGCCCAGCCAGGCCAAGATGTTCGGTCTGGAGGGGCAGAGGCTCAAGGTGGACGGGAACCGGAAGATCCTCCCCCTTGAGGCCTACGGGGTCAAGGTCCTCTCCATCGCCAACCTGGTCCCCCCGGGCCAGGCCCTGGCCTGGCGGGGGCCCATCCTCCATGGGACGCTAAGGCAGTTTCTGGAGGACGTGAACTGGGGGGAGCTGGACTACCTGGTGGTGGACCTGCCCCCGGGGACGGGGGATGTCCAGCTATCCCTGGCCCAGCTCACCCAGGTCTCGGGCGGGATCCTCGTCACCACCCCCCAGGCGGTGGCCCTTATAGACGCAGAAAGGGCCGCGGATATGTTCACCAAGCTCCAGGTCCCCGTCCTAGGGGTCCTGGAAAACATGAGCCATTTCCTCTGCCCCCACTGCGGCCGGCCCACCCCCATCTTTGGGGAAGGGGGTGGGAGGCGGCTCGCCGAAAGGCTCAAGACCCGGTTCCTGGGGGGGATCCCCCTCACCCTGGCCCTCCGGGAAAGCGGGGATGAGGGCCGGCCCATCCTGGTCCGGGACCCCGGGGGCCCAGAGGCCCAGGCCTTTCTGGCCGCCGCCCGGGAGGTGGCCGCCGCCCTAAGCGTCCGGGCCTTCCTGGAACTTCCCATGGTCTAGCCGTGACCGCCCCGCTTCAGGGTACCAAAGAGAGGATTCTGGACCTCCTCCGCCTCGCCCCCCTTACCGCGGAGGAGGTGGCGGGCGCCCTGGGCCTCAGCCGGCCCGCGGTCCTAAAGCACCTCAAGGACCTGGAGGCCAGGGGCCTGGTCCGCTCCGGCCTTAGGCCTAGGGGGGGCCGGGGCCGGCCCCGGCGGGTCTACTGGGCCCAGGACGGGGAGGCCCCTTATGCCGCCCTTTGTGTGGAGCTTTTGCAGGGCCTCGAGGCCGCCTTGGGCCGGGCGGGCCTGGTGGGGTTTTTGAAGGAACGGTACCTCAAGGCCCTAAAGGGCCTGGGCCTTTTGGATAAACCCCTTAAGGAGAAGCTTGCCCTCCTGGCCCGGTTCCTCAAGGAGCAGGGCTACGAGGCCGAGGTGGAGGAGGAGGAAGGCCGCTTCTACCTGGTCCAGCGCCGCTGTCCCCGCCTGGCCCTCTCCCAGAAGACCGAGGCCCTGTGCGAGGGGGAGTTATTGGCCTACCAGGAGGCCTTGGGCCTCCCCCTGGTCCGGGAGGAGCGCCTGGCTGGAGGGGGAAGCTGCTGCCGCTACCGGGTAGAATAGCCGGGTGTGGGTTTACCGCCTAAAGGGCTCCTTCGGGGAGCTGGACCCCATCCTCCCCGAGCTCTTTGACCGGGGGGCCCGGGGTCTGGAGGAAAGGGCCGGGGAGGTCTGGGCCTATTTCCCCGAGCCTTTGGACCTCCCCTTTGGGGGGGAGTGGCTGGAACTCCCCGATGAGGACTGGCTTTCTGCCTGGCGGCGGGACCTTAGGCCGGTTAGGGCCGGACCCTTTGTGATCCTGGCCCCCTGGCACACCTGGGAGGGCCCGGAGGAAAAGCTCTGGATTGAGCCCAGCATGGCCTTTGGCACCGGGCACCACGAGTCCACCCGCCTCATCCTAAAGGCCCTTCCCCGTTACCTCCGCCCAAGGATGCGGGTCCTGGACCTGGGTACGGGAAGCGGGATCCTGGCCATCGCCGCGGCCCGGCTTGGGGGGAAGGCCCTGGGGGTGGATATAGACCCTACGGTCATCCCCCTGGCCCAGGCGAACGCCCTTAAGAACGGGGTGGAGGTGGGGTTTAGGGTGGGTAGCCTGGAGGAGGCCTTGCCTGAGGGGCCTTTTGACCTCCTCCTGGCCAACCTGTATGCCGAGCTCCATCAGGCCCTGGCCCCCCGGTACCGGGAGGCCCTGGCCCCTTCGGGGGTGGCTCTCCTCTCCGGCATCCTGACCGAACGGAAGGAGGGGGTGAGGGAGGCCCTGGAGGAGGCGGGGTTTAGGGTTTTGGCGGAGGAGGCCGAGGGGGAGTGGGTCTCCTATGCGGCCGCACCGGGCCTATAGCCCAGGCCTCACCGGGGTCCTCCCCTTTAGGGAGGGCCGGCACCTGGTGGAGGTCCTAAGGGCCCGGCCGGGGGACCGGTTCTGGGTCTTTGACGAGGAGCGGGAGGCCTTAGCGGAGGTTTTGGAGCTTGGCCCCCCGGTCCGGTACCGCATCCTGGAGGAAAGGCGCCCCCAGAGGGAGGTGGGGGTGGAGGTGGTCCTCTACCCCGCCCTCCTCAAGGGGGATAAGCTCGCGGAGGTGGTCCGGGCGGCCACGGAACTCGGGGCCACCCGGATCCAGCCCCTCATCACCCGGCACAGCGTCCCCAAGGAGCTGGGCCAGGGCAAGCTGGAACGCTTGCGCAAGGTGGCCATAGAGGCGGCCAAGCAGTCGGGCCGGCTTAGGGTCCCCGAGGTCCTCCCCCCCATTCCCCTTAAGGAGGTCCCCAGGGTGCCCCAGGGCCTCGTGGCCCACCCCGGCACAGGGGTCCGGGTGGGGGAGGTGCTGGACCCGGGCCTTCCCCTCCACCTCGTGGTGGGGCCAGAGGGGGGCTTAGCCCCGGAGGAGGTGGAACTTCTGGTGGAAAGGGGGTTTACCCCCGTGGGCCTTGGCCCCAGGATCCTCCGGGCCGAGACCGCGGCCTTGGCCCTTCTCGCCCTCTGCACCGCGGGGGAGGGGCGATGAGCCGGTGGGGGCTTCTCCTCTTCCTCCTCTTGGGGCTTTCCGCCTGCCGGTACACCTTCCTCCCCCTGGACCCGGGCCGCCCCCCCCCGCCTTTTCCCGGTTTTCTCCAGGCCCGGCTGGAGCCCCAAGGGGGGGTAGCCCTCCTCCGCCTCACCGTCCACCGCTTGGAGAGGCCAGGCTACCTCCTCCTCCGCTGGTACCGGGAGGAGACCCTGGTCCTGGAGCGGGCCCTTTTCCTCGAGGCCCCGGGGGCCTACACCTACCCCCTGCCCCTAGGGGAAGGGTACCACCGGCTCTGGCTCCTTTGGGAGGGGGAGCCCCTTTTGCAGCTGGACCTAGGGGAGCCCAGCCTGCCCGAGTAGGATGGAGGTATGCCCCCCTACCTCGAGCTCGCCCAGGCTATCCGCCGGGTTCTCCTAAGGGGGGCGGTGGCCCCCAGGCGGCAGGTCCTCCCCATCCCGGGGGGGCATTTCCTGGTCATGCCCGCGGCGGATGAGGAGGTGGCGGTTTGCAAGCTGGTCACGGTGGAGGCCCAAAGGACGCCTTCCGTCCAGGCCGAGGTCTGGGCTAAGAACCTTAGGACTGGGGAGGTCTTCCACCTGCCCGGGGAGGAGCTCACCCGGCTTAGGACCGCGGCCCTGAGCCTCCTCGCCGCCCAGACCCTGGCCCCCAGGCGGGAAGGGGCCCTCCTTCTGGTGGGCCCCGGGGTCCAGGGGGAGGCCCACCTCGAGGCCTTCCACCAGGGCCTAGGCCTCACCCGGGTCTACCTCCGGGGCCGAAGCCCCGGGCGCGTCCAGGCCCTCCTGGCCAAGGCCCAGAGCCTGGGCCTTCCCGCCTCGGTCTGGGAGGGGGATGAGGTGCCCGAGGAGGTGGCTTTCATCGTCACCGCCACCCCTAGCCCCACCCCGGTCCTCCCCGAGGAGGTGCCCCAAGGGGTCTTCATCGCCGCGGTGGGGTCCTACCGCCCGGATATGCGGGAGGTTCCCGAGGGGCTGGTCCGGAGGGCCGCGGTCTATGTGGATACGGAGGACGCCCTCCAGGAGGCCGGGGAGGTCCAGGGCCTCCCCGCCCCGACCCTCACCCTAAAGGAGGCCCTCCTGGGCCGGCGGGCCCAGGGGGACCCCGTCCTTTTTAAGAGCGTGGGCCACGCCCTTTTTGACCTGGCCGCGGTGCGGTGGCGGCTGGGGCTAGGTTAGGCGGACCACTACCTTCCCCACATGCCCCCGGTCCAAAAGGGCCTGGAAGGCCTTCTCGGCCTCGGCAAAGGGGAAGATGGGACCCACCAGGGGCCGGATCTCTCCTGAGCGCCAGCGGGGGAGGAGGAAGCCCAGGGCCTCCTCCACCAGGGGCCTTTCCTGGAGTAAAGGGGCCAGCCAGAAGCCCTGGACTGTGAGGTTTTTACGCATGAGCTTGAGGGGTGGGATGGGTTCTACCTCTCCTTCCGCGGCCCCTACGTAAATGAGCCGCCCCTTGGGGGCGAGGAGGGGGAGGCTTTCCGAGACCCGGCCCCGGACCTCGAGGACCAGGTCCACCCCACCCCAGGCCTCCACGGCCTGGGGAAGCTCCCCATAGGTGGCCACGGCCTCGGCCCCCAGGCTCTGGACCAGGGGGAGTTTCTCAGGCCTCGAGGCCGCCCCTAAAACCCTAAGCCCTAAGGCCCGCCCCACCTGGACCGCCGCGGTGCCCAAGGCCCCGGCTGCGGCCTGGACCAAAAGCCTCTCCCCGGGCCTTGCCCCCGCCTGCCTTAGGGCCAGGTAGGCCGTGAGGAAGGAGATGGGAAAGGCCGCGGCCTCCTCCGCCGGGACCTCCTCGGGGAGGGGAAGGAGGGCGGCCTCGGGGACCGCCACCCGCTCGGCCAGCCCCCCGACCCCCACCAGGGCCCCGTACCGCCTCCCCCCGTGCCGGCCCACCATCTCCATCCCGGGGATAAAGGGGGGCCGGACCCGGGTGAGATACCCGCCGATGCGGAGGAGGTGGTCCGCGAAGTTAAGGCCCACAGCCTCCACCTCTAAGACCACCTCCCCAGGCCCCGGCTTGGGCTCGGGGAGGTCTTGGAGCTCCAGGGGACCGCCCAGTTGGGTAAGGACCCAGGCTTTCATGGGAGGATCTTACCCCAGGAAGGGGTGCTGGCCTCGAGGCCCAGGCGCAGGCCAGGACGGGGCGGGCCCTTGGGGCCCCGTGGTAGACTCCTCTTTTGTGGAAAAGAACCTCGGCCCCTTCTACCGCAAAGCCCAGGAGATCTGGGATCAGCTTCCTCCCAAGGCCCGGTTCCGCCCCCTGGAGGACGGAAAGGTCCTGGCCCGCTACGCCCCCCTGATGGAGGGGTGGGTGGAGGAGGTTGTCCAGGGGTTTTACGACACCCTCTTTGCCCACCCCCCTACCCGGGCGGTTTTCCGGGAAGGGGAGAGGCCCGCCCGGGAGAAGACCCTGAGGGATTGGTACCTGAGGACCATCCGGGGGCCTTTTAATGGCCAGTACTTCGCCTGGCAGGCCCTGGTGGGCCTAGTCCACGTGCGGCGGGGGGTGACCAACGCCATGATGGCCAGCATGTGGAACTGGCTCACGGAAACCGTGGAGCGGAAGGCCTGGGCCTCCCTTTCCGAGGGGGAGGCCCAGGCCCTGGCTGAGGCCTGGCGCCGCCTGGCCTTCACGGTTATGGCCCTCATCGCCGAGGAGTACCTGGAGGCTTACCTCGAGGCCCTGGCCCAGGCTCTCGGCCAGGACCCGGAGGCCTTTATCGGGCGGGCCCAGGCCGAGGCCGCCCGCCTCCTGGAGGGGCTTACCCCGGGGTAGCCCCGGCCCCCACCCCCCGTCGGAGGATGGGGATAAGCTCAGGGCGGAGGATTTCCTTGGGGGGGTCTTTCCCCTCCCTGAGGAGGCTTCGGATCCAGGTCATGCTGATCTGGAGTCTCTTTGGGGCGTGGGCCTCGGGGCAGGTTCTCTCTGAGGCCATCCCGCCGCACAAGGGGCAGTGGAAGACGGCCCCTACCCGGAGAATCTGGATCCTAAGGGGCTTGGGGAGCTGGTCGAAGATGCGGTGGGCCGCATAGGGGTCGTAGTAATCCCCCACCCCCGCGTGGTCCCGACCCACCAGGAAGTGGGTGGCCCCGAAGTTCTGCCGCAGGATGGCGTGGAAGACCGCCTCCCGGGGCCCGGCGTAGCGCATGGCCGTGGAAAGCCCCGCCAGGATGACCCTTTCCTGGGGCAGGAAGTTTTGGATGAGGAAGCGGTAGGCCTCCAGGATGACCTCCGTGGGGAAGTCGTCCTCCTTTTTGCGCCCCAGGATGGGCTGGATGAGGAGGCCATCCGTCACCTCGAGGCCCAGCCGCTGCAGGTACTCATGCCCCCGGTGGGGGGCGTTCCGGGTCTGGAAGGCCACCAGGGTCTTAAACCCCCGCTCCCGGATGAGGGCCCTTAGGGCCTTGGGGGTGAGCTCCAGCTCGCCCTTTGGTCGCTCTTCTAGGAGCCAGACCTTACCCCCCAGGGCCCAACCTCCCTTTTCCCAGAACCGCCGCACCCCGGGGTGGGCCAGGTCCTCCGTGCCGAAGAAGGCCCGGGCCAACCGGGCCCGGTCCAAGGGGTAGGCCTCCGCAAGCTCCAGGGCCCCCACCATCCGACCCCTATACCGGAGGGCCAGGACCTCCCCAGGGAGGGCCCTCGGGGGGGCCTCCACCTGGAGGAGGATGGGGAGGCTGAAGACCTCCCCACTGGGGAGGAGGAGGTCAAAGGCTGCCCCCTCCACCTCGGCCCGGGTCATGAACCCCTCCAGGGGGCTAAAGACCCCGTGGGCTAGGTTTTCCAGGTCCAGGTAGGTGTCCTCGTCCAGCTCCACTCCGGGGGCCTTTTGGAGCTCCAGGAGGAGCTTGGACCGGAGGTCTTCCGGGGCGATCCGGTCTACGAGCCTGCCGCCATGGGGTTCCAGCATACCGCCTCCCGATGGGTTTGCAGGGGGTTCGCCCCCTGGACCAGGGGGAGGAAGGCCCCCACCACATTCCCGATGACCCAGACCGCCGGGGGAAAGACCTCCACCTCCCCTGCCGCCACCGCCTTCAGGGGCGCGTAGACCCGCCGTTCCTCGAGGGTGGAGCCTTTTTCTATAAAAAGACTAGGCTCCTCTGGGCTCCGCCCTAGGCGGATGAGCGCCTGGGCGATACGGGCCCGCTGCTTCACCCCCATGAGGAGGACCAGGGTGGGGACCTGGGCGTAGGGGCGGAGGTCGGGGTCCTGGCCTTTTTCCCCTACCCCGGGGAGGACGGCGAAGCCTTGGGCCAGGCCCCGGTGGGTCAGGGGAAGGCCGGCCAGGGCGGGGAGGGCCAGGGCGCTGCTTAGGCCGGGGACCACCTCCACCTCCACCCCATGGGCCAGGAGGAAGGCGAGCTCCTCCCCGCCTCTACCGAAGACGAAGGGGTCCCCGCCCTTGAGCCGGACGGCTTTGCCGTGCTTTTGGGCGTAGTAGAGGAGGAGGGCGTGGATCTCTTCTTGCTTTGCTGACTCCCCCTCTTCCTTCCCCACATACACCTTTTCCGCCCCCGGGGCCAGCGCCAATACCTTGGGGTTCACCAGCCGGTCGTAGAGGACCACCCGGGCCTTTTCCAAGACCTTTAGGGCCCTTAAGGTGAGGAGGTCCTCTGCCCCGGGGCCCGCCCCCACCAGGTAGACCTTGGGCCTCACCCTTCCCTCCCGTGCAGGTGGATGCCGCACTCCAGTTTGCCCTTGCCCGCCCACCGTCCCGAGCGGGGATCTGAGGGGTCCAGGGGTTTGGCCGTGCAGGGGGCGCAACCGATGGAGAGGTACCCCTCCTCGTAGAGGCTTAGGAGGGGGATTTCCTGGACTGCGGCGTAGGCGAAGACCTCCTTTAGGGTCCAGTTGTAGAGGGGGCTCGCCTTGAGGAGGGTTTCCCCGGTGGGGAGGATGGCCTTTTCCAGAGGCTGGAGGTTGGCCCGGGTGGGGGACTGCTCCCGGCGTAGCCCGGTGAACCAGGTGTCGTACCCCCTTAGGCCCTGGAAAAGGGGTTCTACTTTGCGGATCTGGCAGCAGCGGTGGGGGTCGGTCTCGTAGAGCCGGCCATAAAGCGCCTCCTGTTCCTCCCGGCTTAGGCTGGCCCTCAGGTTCACCAGGTTCAGGCCCCAGGCCTCGGCCATCCGGTCCCGGTAGGCATAGACCTCGGGGAAGTGGTATCCCGTGTCCAGGAAAAGGACGGGGATATCTGGCCGGATTTCCCGGAGAAGGTGGAGGACCACCATGTCCTCGGCCTGGAAGCTGCAGGTGAGGGCCGGGGCTTTGGCCCTTTCCAGCGCCTTTTGCACAATGCTTTTCGCCTCTTGCACCTTATCCATGCACCACCCCCCTATAGACCAGCTGCCCTCCGATGAAAAGGAGCCATACTAGTAGGGCCCGGCGGAGGGGCTCCCGGGGGAGCCAGGTGGCCAGGAGGGCGCCTAGGCCTGCCCCCAGGGCCCCGCCCCCCACCAGGCCCAGGAGGAGCTCCTTATCCACCTGGCCAAAGGCCAGGTGGACCCCACCCCCAAGAAGGGCCAGGACCAGGCCGAAGAGGATGTCCGTGCCCACCACCTTTTGCGGGGTGAGCCTGGTGGCGTGGAAGAGGAGGAGGGTGCCCAAAGCCCCGGCCCCTGCGGAGGAGAACCCCACCTCGAGGCCAATCCCAAAGGCAGCGGGGGCCAGAAGCCCGGGCCTTTCCCGGCCCGGGAACCCCCCCTTTAAGCTCCGCCACAGGCCCAGCCCCGCCGAGAGCAGGACCGTTAGCCCCACCGCCAGGAGAACCAGGTCCCGCATCCCCTTGAGGGAGGCCATGAGGAGGCTACCCAGGAGGACCCCGGGTATCCCTCCAAAGAGAAGCCGGCCCAGGGCCTTTCCGTCCACCTGCCCCCTCAAGAGGTAAACCCCTCCCGCCGGCACCTTGACCACGAAGCCGAATAGGAGGGCGGTGCCCACGGCCACCTCCGGGGGCAGGCCCAGGAGGAGGATCAGGAGGGGTGCGGTGATGGTCCCGGCCCCCACCCCGGTGATTCCGATGGCAAAGGCGATGGCCAAGCCTATGAGGAAGGCCATTCTAGACCTCCTGGGCTAAGAGAGTCTGTTCCACGACCCCTTGGGCGGTCCGCTTGGCCCTTTCCAGGTCTCCCGTCTCCAGGGCCTCGAGGGCCTGGTCCACCACCTGGTACCAGAGGGCTTTTCTGGCCTCAAAGCTTGGAAGCCTGGCGATGGTGGGCCTTAGGGTTCTAAGGAAGGCCACCATTTCTCCCCATTCAGGGCCTAAGAGATGGGCCAGGCGTTCCTTGAGCCGAACGGCCAAGGCGGGGGCGGCCCCGGAGGTGGAGAGGGCGAGGATGAGCTCCCCCCTTCTGAGGACGGCAGGGAGGATGGCTGAGGCCCTCTTGGGGTCATCCACGGCGATGAGGAAGACCCTCTTTTCCTGGGCTTCCTTTTGGACCAGGGCGTTTAGGCCTTTGTCCTTGGGGTGGCTCACCACCAGCCAGTACCCCTCTAGGTCCCCATACCGGTAGGGGCGGGGCAGATGGTGGATCCGGCCCTCCTGGACCAGGCCTTCCAGGCCAAAGAGCCCCTCGGGCCCTGGGGGCATGAGGAGGGTGAGCCGGGCCCCGGCCTCCAGGAGTTGCCTGGCCTTGAGGCCGGTCTCAGCCCCGCCTCCGATGAGGAGGACGGGTTTGGCCTTGAGGTCCAGCATCACCGGGAAATACCCCATCCCACCACCTCCTTTTGGAACCCCATGAGCATGGCCCCAAGCCTTTCGGCCTTGGGGGCGTAGAACCGCCTTACGCCCCATTCCCTAAGGGCGTCCGCGGTGACCCGGCCCACGGCTAGGGCCCAGACCTTTCCGTCTAGGGCCTGGGCTAAGGCCCTTGGGTCTAGGGCCCCTTCGAAGAGGAACTCCACCTGGATGGCGGCCACAAAGGCCACGGCTTCCACCTCCCCTTCCAGGACGGCCCTTTCTAAGGCCCGGATGCCCTGGGGGTTTGGCCGATGGCGGTAGGGCATCAAGGGGAGGACGGAAAAGCCCTTCTCCTCCAGGGCCTTTTCCAGGAAGGGGAGGGGTTTGCCGTAGAGCTGGAGGGCGGCCTTGCCCGGCCCCTGGGGGAGGAAGGGGAGGAGGCTTGGGCTGGTCCCGTCCCCTACGGCCTCCGGGGGGAGGCCCTCTTCCTTGAGGAACCGGGCGGCCTTACTTCCCCGGGCCAGGCGGCGGGCCCGGAGGAGGGGGGCTTTAAGGTCCAGGCCCAGGGCCTCCCCGGCCCTGAGGAGGTCCCGCACCCCCACCCCGGTGGTGGCCAGGAAGAGGTCCACCCCCTGGGCCAGCTCCCCAAGGGCCTTGGCGTACTCCGGCACCGGCACGGGCTCGGTGGCCTGGGTGGGATAGAAAAGGGGGGTGTGGCCCAGCTTTTCCGCCAGGGCCTTGAACTCGGTCCAGCGCCTTAGGCCTGCGTAGGCGATGCGCACCTTGGGCCTCCCTAGCTGGCGCACTCCCCCCGGCCAAGCCGCACCTGGAAGGCCTCCCCCTCAGCCCCTAGGTCCTCGTAAAGCCCGGGGTCCTCCTCGTAGGGGGGGACCTCCTGGAGGTCGGCCAGGAGGGGTTTTAGGCCCTGCACCCCCACCCGGTCCAGGAAGCGGGGGAAGGTCTCTCCCTCTTGTCGGTGCTCGGCGTAGTGCCTAAGAAGCCTCTCCACCGCCTCAGGAGCCCTTTTGGCAGGGATCCGGCCCACCACCTGCCCGAACCGGGCCTCCCCTTCCTGGGTCCTTCCCCCTAGGAGGAGGATGTAGTGGGGCACCTCCCTTTCCCCTACCTTGCGGCTAGAGCCGTAGAAGCCGATGTCTGCGATGTGGTGCTGGCCGCAGGAGTTGGGGCAGCCGGAGATTTTGATGGAGACCTCCCGCACCCCGGGGTCCTGGGCCAGGGGGAGGGTTTGGAGCCTGGCCTCCAGGGCCTGGGCCAGGCCTCGGGAGTGGGTGATGGCCAGGTTGCAGGTGTCCGCCCCGGGGCAGCGGGTGATGTCCAGGAGGGTGTGGGCCCCGGTTTGGGCCAGGCCGGCCTCCAGGAGGGCCTCGTAAAGTCCGCCCAGGGCCTTTTCCGGCACAAAGCGCAGGAGGAGATTCTGGCTGATGGCGGCATAGACCTCCCCGGCGTAGGTCTCGGCGATCTGGGCTAGGTCCCTAAGCCCCTGGACGCTGATATCCCCTAGGGGCAGGCGGATGGAGACGGTGTAGAACCCCGGTTGCTTTTGCCGGAAGAGGTTGGTCCGGCGCCACTCGTCAAACCCGGGGGCAAAGGAGAAGGGCTTGGCCGGGGGGTTGGGAATCCAGGGCTCGGGGAAGGGGGGTGGGGGGGACCAGGCCAAGAGGTCCTCCCCGCTGGCCGTGAGCTTCACAATCCGGCGTTCCTCCCGGACCGCCTCCCGGAACTCCGCAATTCCCCAACGTTTGACCAGGAACTTGAGCCGGGCCTGGGTTAGGACCTTCCGGTTCCCGTACCGGTCAAAAAGGCGGAGGATGGCCAGCATAGTGGGGAGGAGGTCCTCCTCCGGGGTGAAGGGTTCCAGGAGCTCCGCGGACATGGGGGCCGCGCCCAGGCCCCCGCCCACGTAAATGCGGAAGCCCCGCCTTCCCCCCTCTAGGGCCGCCACCACCCCGATGTCGTGGATGGGGGTGCGGGCGTGGTCCAGGGGTCCGCTTTCAAAGGCGATTTTGAACTTGCGCGGGAGGTTTTGCCCCACGGGATGGCGGAGGAAGTACTGGAAGGCCCGGGCCGCGTAGGGTCTTACGTCAAAGGCCTCCAGGGGGTCCACCCCGGAGAAAGGGCAGCAGGTGATGTTCCGGATGGAGTGGCCACAGGCCTCCCGGGTGGTAAGGCCGGCTTGGTTTACCCGGGTGAGGACCTCGGGGAGGGCCTTACGGGGGACGTGGTGGAGCTGGACCGCCTGGCGGGTGGTGATGTGGGCCACCCGGTGCCGGGTGTAGGCCTCGGCCAGGTCTGCCAGGACCCGGAGCTGGTCTGGGGTTACCTGCCCGAAGGGCAGCTTGATCCGGACCATGTGCAGGTCCTTCTCCCCGCGGATCCCGTAAATCCCGTTTTTGAGCCGGAAGGTGCGGAAGTTCTCTTCGTCCTCCGCGCCGGCTTCTAGGGCCTCGATCATGGCCCTTAGCGTTTCCACCTCCTTCTGCCACGCCTCCATCCTGGACCTCCGGAGCCTGGCCTAGGGGCCAGGTTAGGGGTGATGATATACCATTGAGTAAGTTAAAGTCAATGGTATATGCCCGAAGGGCGCCGGCGGGGTGTGCTCACCCCCCCTCCCCTTTGGGGAGGGGGGGCTGGGTTTTGCCCTACTTGGCCTTGTCGTAGAGCTTCTTAGCTACTTCCAAAAGCTCCTCAATGGTAAAGTCCGGGGCCAAGGCTGCGGCGTCGTGGCCGCCATCCACCAGGGCCCCGCCCTCGGGCGGCCCGTCCACCACCGCCACCTCGCTCCCGTCCTCGGGGGAGGGTCCCCGCCAGATCAGGCCTAGGTCCTGGTAGTCCTGGAGGCTGAAGCGGTAGAGGTTCCGGTGGTACCCCCGGTCCATGAACTTCTTGGCCTCGGGGATCTTCTCGTTGGGGATGTTGGGGATGGGGAGCATCTTGTTGACATCCACCCCGGTGAGGGTCTCGAGGGCCTTGCCGTAAGCCGCGGCATGGACCCCGCCCCGGACCAGGAGGTAGCCGATCATCTCCCGGGCCACGGGGTTATCCGTCATCTCGTAGACCCGGAGCTTGTGGGTCCGGGCGGCCACCTCCAGAAAGAAGTTGTGCAGGAGGTCCAGGATGAGGTTCCCGCTGGTAAAGACGTAGTCCCCGTTCCAGAACTCCCCCATGGAGCCCATGACCAGGGTATTCCCGCCCCCGCTGATCCAGTGGGCGGTGTTGCGCACGTCCTTGGCGAAGCCCAGGGGGGTGGCCGCAGGGTTCACCTCGTCCTTTTCCTTTCCCTCCGCAAGAAGGGCGTTGATGGTGGCCGAGACCAGCTCAATATGCCCAAGCTCCTCCGTGGCGATGTTGGCGATGAGGTCGTAGTAGGGCTTGAGGGCCTTCTTGTGGCGGAAGTTGAAGGACTGGTACATGTAGTTCATCAGGGTGGACATTTCCCCAAACCTTCCGCCCAAAAGGGCCTGGACGGCGGCCGCGGCGTTGGGGTCCTTTTCTTTGGGCATGGGCAATTCAATCTGCAACCGGTCTATCCTCAGGAACATACCCGCCTCCTTTCGCCCCCTTTCTTTCCCGGGGGCTAACCCTAGGCTAGGCCGGGGATAGACTATAAGTCAAATATATTTTTGCTAAATGAATATAATGCTTATGTTATGACGCTGGAGCAACTCCGCTGCCTGGTGGCCTTGGCTGAGCACGGGAGCTTCACCCGGGCCGCACAGGCCCTTCACCTCAGCCAGCCGGCCCTGAGCCTCCAGATCGCCCGGCTGGAGCGGGAGCTCGGGGTGGAGCTCCTGGACCGGAGCCAGCGCCCCTTGCGGCCCACGGAGGTGGGGGAGAGGATCCTCCACCAGGCCCGCCAGGTCCTGGAGGCCTTGGAAGGCATCCGGGCCCTGGCCCGGGGGGAGGCCTGGGCGGGGCCTTTGCGCCTGGGGGTGATTCCCACGGTGGGGCCGTATCTTTTACCCCGGCTTCTCCCCCGGTTCCGGGAGGCTTTCCCAGGGGTGGGCCTCGAGGTGGCTGAACTCCTCACCCCCGCCATCCTGGCTGGCCTAGCCGAAGGGCGGCTGGACGGAGGCCTGGTGGCCACGGAGGAGGAGGCCCCCGGGGTCCAGCGGGAAGCCCTGGCCCAGGAGGCCTTCTACCTCTACCTGGCCCCAGGGCATCCCCTCCTGGCGCGGGAGGCGGTCCATCCCCTGGAGGTGCCCATAGGGGAGGCCTGGGTCCTGGGGGAGGGGCACTGCTTCCGGGAGCAGGTCCTCCTGGTCTGCCGGCCTGAGCTTCAGGGGGTGCAGCTTTACCGGTTTGATGGGGGTTCCCTGGACACCTTGGTCCGGCTGGTGGACGGGGTGGGAGGCCTGACCTTTCTCCCGGAGATGGCCCTCTGGACCCTTGCCCCGGACCAGAGGGCCCGGGTGCGGCCCTTTCTGCCTCCTAGCCCGGGCCGCACCCTCTACCTCCTCTTCCGGCGGGGTAGCCTCAAAGCCCCCCTTCTCCAGGCCCTTAAGCCCCTCCTCCTTGCTACCCTAAGGGGATGAGGCCGGTTCTGGAGGACACCCTCCTTTGGGCCTGGCTTAAGGAGGACCTGGGCTTTGGGGACCTCACGGTCCAGGTCCTGGGCCTTGGGGGCCGGGAGGCCCAAGGGGTTTTCCTGGCCAAGGCGCAAGGGGTGGTGGCGGGGCTATGGGTGGCGGAAAGGGTTTTCCGCCTCCTGGACCCGGGGGTCCGGTTCCGGGCCCTGGTGGGGGAAGGGGAGGAGGTGGCCCCGGGGGCGCGGCTCGCCGAGGTGGCGGGGGAGTTAGGGGCCCTTTTGGCGGGGGAGAGGCTTGCCCTAAACCTCCTCCAGCGCCTCTCCGGCATCGCCACCCTGACCCGGCGGTACACCGAGGCCCTGGCGGGCACGGGGGCCAGGCTTTTGGACACCCGGAAGACCACCCCCGGGCTTAGGGCCCTGGAGAAGTACGCGGTGCGGGTGGGGGGTGGGGGGAACCACCGCCTGGGGCTTTTTGACGCCGTCCTCATCAAGGACAACCACATCCGGGCCCTAGGGGGGGTGGGGGAGGCGGTGCGCCGGGCTAAGGAGCGGGCCCCCCATTACCTCAAGGTGGAGGTGGAGGTGACGAGTCTAGAGGAGGTGGAGGAGGCCCTTAGCGCGGGGGCGGATATCCTCCTCCTGGACAACATGGACGAGGCCACCCTAAGGGAGGCCGTGGCCCGGGCCAAGGGGCGGGCCCTTTTGGAAGCGAGCGGGAACATGACCCTGGAAAGGGCCCGGAAGGCGGCGGAGCTTGGGGTGGAGTACATCTCCGTGGGCGCCCTCACCCATTCCGCCCCGGCTTTGGATATAAGCTTGGAGCTAGAGGTTTAGGATGCAGGACCTGGTTAGGGAGATTCAGAGGCTTAAGAGGGAAAGGGAGGCCGTCATCCTGGCCCACTCCTACCAGCCCCCTGAGGTCCAGGAGGTGGCAGACTTCGTGGGGGACTCCCTGGGCCTGGCCCGGGAGGCCCAGCGCACCAGAGCCCGGGTCATCGTCTTCGCCGGGGTGCATTTCATGGCCGAGACCGCGGCCATCCTGAACCCGGAGAAGCTGGTCCTCCTGCCCGACCTCGAGGCCGGCTGTTCCCTGGCGGACTCCATCCGGCCTGAGGATGTAAAGCGCTGGCGGGCGGAGCACCCCGATGGCCTGGTGGTGGCCTATGTGAATACCTCCGCCGAGGTCAAGGCCCTTGCGGACTACTGCGTCACCAGCGCCAACGCCCTGGAGCTTGTGGCCAGGCTTCCCGATGACCGGCCCATCTTCTTCATCCCGGACTTTTTCCTGGGCTCCTATGTGGCCCGGGCCACGGGGAAGAAGAACCTCCACCTCTGGCCCGGGGAGTGCCACGTGCACGCGGGGATCCGGGAGGAGCATATCCGGGCCCTTCTGGAGGCGCACCCCAACGCGGAGTTCCTCATCCACCCCGAGTGCGGCTGCGGCTCTAACTGCCTCTACCTCAAGCCCGACGCCAAGATGCTCTCCACCGAGGGGATGGTCCGGTACGCCAAGGAAAGCCCCGCTTCCGAGTTCGTGGTGGCCACGGAGGTGGGGATTCTCCACCGCCTCAAGAAGGCCCGGCCTGAAAAGACCTTCATCCCGGTGAAGCCCGATGCGGTCTGCGAGTACATGAAGAAGATCACCCTGGAGAAGGTCTACACCTCCTTACGGGACCTCAAGCACCGGATCGCCGTCCCCGAGGAGGTGGCCCAGAGGGCCCGGCGGGCCCTGGAGGCCATGGTGGCCGTGGGTTAGGGCATGGAAACCCTTAAGGCCGACCTCCTCATCCTGGGGGCGGGGCTTGCGGGGGTGATGGCGGCCCTGGCCGCGGAGGCCCAGGGGGCCAGGGTCCTCCTGGCGAGCAAGGACCCCTGGCCCGCGGGCTCCACCCCCTGGGCCCAAGGGGGGGTGGCCATCCCCCTGGACGAGGCCGACCTCGAGGACCACCTCCAGGACACCCTGAGGGCCGGCCGGGGCCTGGTGGAGGAGGCCGTGGCCCGCTCTATCCTGGAGGAGGCCCCCCTGGTCCTGGAGCGCCTAGCCCGCCTGGGGATTCATTTCCCCGGCCCCCCGGCCCGGGAGGGGGGGCATGCCCGGGCCCGGGTGCGGCACCTGGGGGGGGACCGGACGGGGTTCTTCCTCCTCCAGGCCCTGGCCCAAAGGCTCAAGGCCCCCATCCTCCAGGGCCACCTGGCCTACGCCCTAAGGCTTGGGGGAGGCCGGGTCCGGGGGGCGCTTCTTTTAGGCCCGGAAGGCCCGGTGGCGGCGGAGGCCGGGGGGGTGGTCCTGGCCACGGGGGGGCTTGGGGGGCTTTTTCCCCTCTCCACCAACCCCCCCTCGGCCACGGGGGATGGCCTGGCCCTGGCCTACCGGGCGGGGGCGGTCTTGAGGGACCTCGAGTTCATCCAGTTCCACCCCACGGCCCTCCCCAATGGGGCCCTGGTCACGGAGGCCTTAAGGGGGGCGGGGGCCCTCCTCGTAAACGCCCGAGGGGAGCGGTTCATGCCCCGGTACGACCCCCTGGCCGAGCTTGCCCCCCGGGATGTGGTGGCCCGGGCCGTGGCCTGGGAAAGGGAACGGACAGGCGGGGTCTTCCTGGACGCCCGCGGGGTGGAGGCCTTGCCAGAGCGCTTCCCCACGGTCTATAAGGCCGCTTTGGATCTAGGGCTAGACCCCAGGCAGGACCTCCTCCCCGTGGCCCCCGCGGCCCATTACGCCGTGGGGGGGGTGCGGACGGACGCCTTTGGGTGGACCGGCCTCCCCGGGCTTTGGGCCGTGGGGGAGGTGGGGAGCACCGGCTTTCACGGGGCGAACCGCCTGGCCTCCAATAGCCTCCTGGAGGCCCTGGTCCTGGGCCACCGGGCAGGGGAAAAGGCCCTGGAGGACCTTTCCTTTGGCCCGGGGGATGGGGTGGGGCTCCTTATGGACCCAGGCCTCCGCCCCGAGGTCCAGGCCTGGGCCGGGCAGGCCCTGGGGCTTGTGCGCAGGGGTCCCACCCTAAAGGAGGCCTTAGCCTGGGCCGAGGCCCTGCCCCTAAAGGAGGGCCACCCTAGGAGCCGGGCCGAGGCCGAGACGGCCCACCTGGCCCTTCTCCTCAGGCTTCTCCTAAGGGCTGCCCTCCTAAGGGAGGAGTCCCGGGGCGGGCATTACCGGGAGGATTTCCCCCAGGAGGCCAAGGTGGCTTACCACCTCGAGGTCTGGAAGGAGGCCTGGGCCTCTACCCCGGTGGGCGGGGCCTCCGGCCTAGGCCCTTAGGAATGTAGCCCCCCTTGCATTCCCTGGGGGGCGGTTTGGTATCGTAGCCTTGACGGGCTAGGGGTGCCCCAATGGAGGGGCTGAGAGCTGGGTCCTTCCCAGCAACCCTTGGAACCTGATCCGGGTAATGCCGGCGGAGGGAAGCCTATGCGGAAGACCCTAACCCCCCACAACCTAACCCTTCCCCTAGGCCCTTCGGCCGGCCTAGGGGGTGAAGGGTGCTAGGCAGGCTCTACCTGGTGGTGACCCCAAGGCCGGGCTGGACGGAGGCCTACACCCTGGACCGCACCGAGAGGGCCCTGGCCGGAGGGGTGGAGGTTTTGCAGCTTCGGGCCAAGGACTGGGAGGCAAGGCCCGTCCTAAGCCTCGGGGAGAGGATGAAGGCCCTGGCCGCGCAGTATGGGGTCCCCTTCATCCTGAACGACCGGCCGGACCTCGCGGCCCTCCTGGGGGCGGATGGGGTCCACCTGGGCCAGGGGGACCTTACCCCCATGGAGGCCCGCCGCTTCTTCGGAGGGCTCATCGGCCGCTCCACCCATGCCCCAGGCCAGGCCTTGAAGGCCCTCGAGGAGGGGGCGGACTACCTCTCCGTGGGCCCCGTCTGGGAGACCCCCACCAAGCCGGGGCGGAAGGCCGCGGGGCTAGAGTATGTGCGCTGGGCGGCCCAGAACCTTGGGGCAAAGCCCTGGTTTGCCATTGGGGGGATTGACCTAGAGAGCCTGGACCAGGTCCTCGGGGCCGGGGCCAGGCGGGTGGTGGTGGTCCGGGCCATCCTGGACGCCCCCGACCCCGAGGGGGCGGCCCGGGCCTTTCGGAGGAGGCTGGATGCTCTGGGTTAACGGCGAGGAACGCCCCTGGGCGGGCTGGACCCTGGGGGAGGTCTTGCGGGAGCTCGGCCTAGACCCCAAGGGGGTGGCGGTCCTGATCGGGGAGGAGGCCTTCCCCGCGGAGGCGGTTTTGGACCGGGTCCTGGAGGAAGGGGAGAGGGTGGAGCTCGTCACCCTGATGCAAGGAGGGTAGATGGAGACCTGGCGGGTGGGCAGAAAGGAGTTAAGGAGCCGGCTCCTCATGGGGAGCGGCAAGTTCAAGGACCTTGGCCTCATGCGTGAGGCCATACAGGCCGCGGGGGCCGAGGTGGTCACGGTCTCGGTGCGGCGGGTGGAGACCAAGGCCCCGGGGCACGTGGGGCTTTTGGAGGCCCTGGAGGGCCTCGGGGTCACGCTTCTCCCCAACACCGCGGGGGCCCGGACCGCGGAGGAGGCGGTGCGGCTGGCCCGGCTGGGCCGGATTCTCACGGGGGAGGGCTGGGTCAAGCTCGAGGTCATCCCCGACCCCACCTACCTCCTCCCGGATCCCTTGGAGACCTTAAGGGCGGCGGAGAGGCTTTTGGAGGAGGGCTTTACCGTCCTCCCCTACATCGGCCCCGACCTGGTCCTGGCCAAGCGGCTTGCCGCCCTCGGCACGGCCACGGTCATGCCCCTGGCCGCCCCCATCGGCTCGGGCTGGGGGGTGAGGACGAGGGCTCTCCTGGAACTCTTCGCCCGGGAGAGGGCCAGCCTCCCCCCGGTGGTGGTGGACGCGGGGCTTGGCCTCCCCTCCCACGCCGCCGAGGTCCTGGAGATGGGCCTGGACGCGGTCCTGGTGAACACGGCCATCGCCGAGGCCCAAGACCCCGTGGGGATGGCCTGGGCCTTTGCCCGGGCGGTGGAGGCAGGGAGGCGGGCCTACCTTTCGGGCCCCATGCGGCCTAAGGAGGCGGGGAGCCCTTCTAGCCCCGTGGAAGGGGTACCCGGAAGGAGTCCATGAGGGCCGAGGCCATCGTCGTGGGCGCGGGGGTCATCGGGGCCCTCACCGCCTATGAACTGAGGAAGCGGGGCCTCGAGGTCCTCCTCCTGGATGCGGGCTTCCCGGGCCGGGCCACGGACGCGAGCGCGGGGATGCTCGCCCCCCACCCCGAGGGGCTAAGGGGGGAGCTTTTGGAGGCCGCGCTTTGGTCCATAGAGGCCTACCCTGCCCTTCTGGAGGAGCTTAAGCCCTTTGGCCCGGTGGAGGCGGGGTTTTCTGGGGTCTATGTGGCGGCCCTTTCCCCAGGCGAGGTGGAGCTCTGGGAGGCCCATGAGCCCCTCCCCTACCCGGTCCGGGGCGGGCAGGGGGGGAGGCGGTTTCCCGGCGGGTACGTGAACCCAAGGGCCCTTAGGGAGGCCCTCCTCAGGGCCCTGGCCGCCCAGGGGGTTCCCCTTCTTGAAGCCCGGGTGGAGGAGATAGGGGAGGGCTGGGCGCGCTGGGCGGGGGGGGAGGCCTGGGGGCGCTGGGTCGTCCTCGCCCTCGGGGCCTGGGGGGGGCGGTTCGGCCTCCCGGTCCGGCCCCTCAAGGGGGAGGCCCTTCTCCTGGAGGGCCCTCCACCCCCGGGGCCCCTTTTCGCCGGCGGGGGGTATATCCTCCCCCGGGGGGAAGGGGTTTACCTAGGGGCCACGGAGCGGGAGGGTTGGGGCGAGGGGGTGGACCTCTTTGGCCTTCGGTGGCTATCGGATTACGCCCACGAGCGGTTTCCCCTTTTGGAGGGGGCGAGGTTCCTCGGGGTCCTCTGGGGGTATAGGCCCGCGGGGGAGCCCTTTGTGCGGGCCTTGGGTCAAGGGGTGGTGGCCGCAGGGGGGCACGGGCGGAACGGGGTCCTCCTGGCCCCCTGGACGGCGCGGCAGGTGTTAAGACTCATGGGGGTGGAAGGATGACGCAGCTGGAAGCGGCAAGGAAGGGCATCGTCACTGAGGAGATGGCCTATGTGGCCGAGCAGGAAGGTATCCCCGTGGAGGAACTCCGGGAGAAGGTGGCCCAGGGCCGGGTGGTCATCCCCAGGAACCCGAACCACCGGGCGCTAAGGGACTTCAAGGGGATTGGGGAGGGCCTCAGCGTCAAGGTCAACGCCAACCTGGGGACCTCCTACGACTACGTGAACCCTGAGGAAGAGGTGGAGAAGGCCCGGGTGGCCATCCGCTACGGGGCGGACACCATCATGGACCTCTCCACAGGAGGAGACCTCCGGGCCATCCGCCAGAGAATCCTGGAGGTGGCCACCGTCCCTTTAGGCACCGTCCCCATCTACGAGGCCGAGTTCCGGGCGGCCCGGCGCAAGAACTTCTTCGACATGTCCGCAGATGAGCTCCTAGAGGTCATCGAGGAGCACGGGCGGCAGGGGGTGGACTACATCACCGTCCACGTGGGGGTGACCCTGAGGAACCTCGAGGTCTACCGCCATAGCCACCGCACCACGGGGATTGTGAGCCGGGGCGGGGGGCTTCTTGCTGCCTGGATGCTCCACCGGGGGGAGGAGAACCCCCTTTACGCCCGGTTTGACGATCTCCTGGAGATCGCCCGCACCTACGACATGACCCTCTCCTTAGGGGACGGGCTTAGGCCCGGGTCCCTTGCCGACAGCACCGACCGGGCCCAGATTGCCGAGCTCCTCACCATCGGGGAGCTCGCTGAAAGAGCCCGCCGGGCTGGGGTCCAGGTGATGATCGAAGGCCCCGGGCATATCCCCCTAAACGAGATCGCCACCAATATCCAGGTCCAGAAAAAGCTCACGGGCCACGCCCCCTTCTACATCCTCGGGATGCTCCCCGTGGACACCGCCGCGGGGTTTGACCATATCGCCGGGGCCATTGGCGGGGCCATGGCCGGGTGGCTGGGGGCGGATATGCTCTGCTACCTGACCCCGGCGGAGCACCTGGGCCTCCCCACCGTGGAGCACGTCAAGGAGGGGGTCATCGCCTTTAAAATCGCCGCCCACGCCGCGGACGTGGCCCGGGGGAACCCGAGGGCTTTGGAGCGGAACCGGCGGATGTCTGAAGCCCGGTACCGCCTGGACTGGGAGACGCAGTTCAGCCTCTCTCTCTACCCCGAGGAGGCGCGGCGCATCTACGAGGAGCGGGGCTCCAAAACCAAGGCCTGCAGCATGTGCGGCCCCTTCTGCCCCATGAACCTGGTGGAGGCGGTCCTGAGGGGCCGGGCCCGGATGGAGCTCCCGGTGGTCTAGAGGTAGGCCATGATAAAGCGGAGCCTTTCGGGGTCTACGCCCTTAGGGATTAAGGCCACCTCCACTTCTTGCCCCTCCTCGAGGCCGGACGGAGCCTCCTCGAGGAGGAGGGCCCACCTCCCTTCTAGGCGGGTCACCTTAGCCCTCATGCGCTCAGTATAGGCGATATGACAGGGATAAGAGTAGCCCTTACCATCGCCGGCTCCGACTCCGGGGGGGGGGCCGGGGTCCAGGCCGACCTCAAGACCTTCCACCGCTTTGGGGTTTACGGGGCCTCGGCCCTTACCCTCATCACCGCCCAGAACACCCTGGGGGTCCAGGCGGTCCACCTCCTCCCCCCAGAGCTCGTCTACCGGCAGATCCAGAGCGTGGCCCAGGACCTTCCCGTCCTCGCCGCCAAGACCGGGGCCTTGGGGGATGCCCCCATCGTCCGGGCTGTGGCCCGGGCGGTCCGGGCGTTTGGGATTGGGCCTTTGGTGGTGGACCCGGTCATGGTGGCCAAGGGGGGGGATAGGCTCCTTGTGGGGGAGGCCGCCAAGGCCTTGGTGGAGGAGCTTTTCCCCTTAGCGAGCCTCATCACCCCAAACCGCCTCGAGGCCGAGGCCCTCCTAAATAGGCCCATCCGGAACCTGGAGGAGGCCCGGGAGGCGGCCCTAGACCTCCTTCGGCTTGGCCCCAAGGCCGTCCTCCTCAAGGGGGGGCACCTCGAGGGGCCGGAGGCCGCGGACCTCCTCGCCACCCCGGAAGGGGTGGAGGCCTTTTCCGCCCCCCGGATCCCCACCCGGAACACCCATGGCACGGGCTGCACCCTCTCTGCTGCCATCACCGCCCTTTTGGCCCTGGGCCTTCCCCTAAGGGAGGCGGTCCACCAGGCCAAGGCCTTCCTTACCCGGGCCCTAAGGACCGCCCCTCCCCTAGGCGGAGGCCACGGCCCCCTGAACCACTGGGCCTAGCCCTTGATGGAGCCGGCCAAAAGCCCCCTCAGGAAGTACCGGCCCAGGAAGAGGTAGACGAGGAGGGTGGGCAGGGCGGCCAGGATGGCCCCGGCCATGGGCAGGTTCCACTTCACTGCCTCCCCCCCAGCGAGCTGGGCCAGGGCCACGGTGATGGGCTGGCTCTCGGGCCGGGTCAGGGTCACAGCGAAGAGGAACTCGTTCCAGATCTGGGTGAACTGCCAGATTCCCACCACCACGAAGGCTGGGGCGGAAAGGGGCAAAACCACGTGCCGGAAGATTCCCCAAAATCCCGCCCCGTCTATCCGGGCCGCCTCCACGAGCTCGTCTGGGATTTCACTGTAATAATTCCTGAAAATTAGGGTCACGATGGGGATGCCGTAAACCACGTGGACCAGGATGAGACCCCACAGCGTCCCGTAGAGCCCGATGGCCTTCACAAACTGGAAGAGGGGGATGAGAATGCTCTGGTAGGGAATGAACATCCCGAAGAGGAGGAGGGCGAAGAGGAGGTGGCTCCCCCGGAAGGGCCACTTGGCCAGGGCGTAGCCGTTGAGGGACCCGATTAGGGCGGAGAGTAGGGTCGCGGAAATGGCCAGGACCAGGCTGTTTTGGAACTTGGGCTGGAAGGCTTCCCAGGCGATCCGGAAGCTTTCCCAGTAGATGGGACTCGGCCAATGCCAGACCGTGTCCAGGGTGATCTGGGCGGGTTCTTTGAGGGCGGTGAGGACTACGAGGTAAACGGGCAGGAGGAAGAAGGCCGTGGCCAGGCTCAGGAAGAGGTAGAGGAGAGCCCGGCTCACCGCCGCACCTCCTGCCTTAGCTGTTGGGCTAGGTAGGGGATGACCACCAAAGCCACCAGGAGAAGGAGGAGAACCCCGATGGCCGCCCCCTTGGCGAACTGGTTGCCGCGGAAGGCCAGGAGGTACATGTAGATGGCGGGTACGTCGGTGGGCGTGTAGTCCAGACCGGCCATGGTGAAGATAAGGTCAAAAATCTTGAGGGCGATATGCCCTAGGACAATCATGGCCGAAAGCGTAATGGGGGCGAGGAGGGGGAAGATCACCCGGCGGAAAAGCTGCCACTCGCCCGCCCCGTCCACCCGGGCGGCCTCGAGGATCTCCACCGGGATTCCCCTAAGCCCCGCAAGGTAAAGGGCCATGGTGTACCCAGACATCTGCCAGACCGCGGCCAGAATCACCCCGATGAGGGCCAGGCTGAAGCCGTGGGGCTCAGGGTAGGGGAGGAGGGTCACCCTTGGCCCTAGGGCCAAGGCCCAGAGGATAAGGATGCCCCCCGAGACCAAGGCCCAAAGGGCCCTCTGCCGCTCCCCTTCTTTGGTGGCTTGGTAGCCAAGGTAGAGGAGGATAAACCCCACGGCCAAAGCGGTGTAAAGAGGCAGGTCGTTCCAGTCAAAGGTCAGTATCTTATCCCGGGTCGTGAGCCAGGAAAAAGAGAGGGGCGGGAGACCCAAAAGCGTGGGCAGGGTGTTGATTCCGCCCTGAGGCTGAAGAAGCCAGCGCCAGATGGTTCCCGTAACCACAAAGGAAAGGGCCATGGGGAAGAGGAAAACGGTCCGGAAAAACCCCTCTCCCTTAGGGGCACGGTCCAAGGCCAGGGCCAGGAGGAGGCCCAGGCCTAAACTTCCAGCCATGAAAAAAAGCGCAAAGAAAATTAGATTTATAACACTTTGACGAAAGCGAATATCTATAAAGCCAGTAAAAAGTTCGCGATAATTTTCCAGCCCCACGAACCGGATCTGAGGCTTAAGCGCCAGGGCCTGGGTAGGGTCCTTGCCCCAGTCGGTGAGGGAAACCCAGAGCGTCTGCCCAATAAAACCGTATACGAAAATCCCTACTAGTAGAATGGAAGGGGAAAGAACCAAGATGGATATCCATCGCTCCTTCATTTTCCCTCCAGGAAAAACCCGTGGGAGGTTTGACCCTCCCACGGGTTCATCCTTCTACCGGCCCAGGCCCACCTGGTTGGCGATGGCCTGAGCGGCGTTGGCCGCAGCCTGTGGGTTCTTGGACTGGAGGAAGATTTCCATGACTGTGCCGAACTGGCTCATGAAGCTTTCTGGGGCCACGGCACCGTGGACCAGGGAGCCCACGATCCGGTTGGAGCGCCAGTCCCGGATAGCCGCCTGGCCATAGGCGTTGTACTTGCTGGGGTCGGAGTCCAACCGGGCGGCGATGGAGCCTTTGAGGGGGTTGAAGACGTCCTGGCCTTCCTTGGAACCCACAAGCCGGAGCCAGTTGATGGTGTTTTGGCGGTTCTTAGCCCCCTTAGGTAGGCCAAAGGAATCGGAGAGCATCATGAAGACCCCCTGGGTCCCAGGGGAGGGCGCCCAGGCGAAATCCGTGCCTGGCCTGAGCTTAAGGGTGGTGCTCATGTACCCTGCAGCCCAGTCCCCCATGATGTTGAAGGCCGCCTGCCCTTGGACCACCCGGTCCACGGCCTGTTGCCAGGAGAGGCCGGCCGCATCCTTGTTGGCGCAGTCCAGCACCTTGCCAAAGGTCTCCCAGACCGCCACAGCCTTGGGGTCGGTGAACTTGAGTTTCCCGGCCCAAAGGTCATTCCAGCCCTGGGGTCCGAGCATGGCCAGGGCCACGCTTTCCCAGAGGTGCTGCTGGGTCCAGTTCTCCCCTAGGGCCAGGGGCGCCTCGAGGCCTTTCCGCTTTAGGGCCTGGCAGGTGGAGAGGAATTCGGCCCAGGTCTTAGGTGGTGTCACCCCCCATTCCCTGAGCCGGGCTGGGATGTACCACATGACGTTGGAGCGGTGGATGTTTACGGGCACGCTCCAGATCCCCCCTTTGTAGGAGAGAAGGTCTATGAGACCCTTGGGAAAGGCGTTCAGCCAGCCCTCCTGCCGGAAGAGGGGGGTGAGGTCCTCCATCCGGTCGGCCACCACCCAGGTGCCGATGAGCTCTTGCCCGGCGTGGACCTGGAAGGTATCCGGGGGATCGCCCCCCAGCATCCGGGTTTTGAGCACCGCTTTGGCGTTGACCCCAGCCCCTCCGGTGACCGTGGCGTTGATAACCTCCACGTTGGGGTACTTTTGCTTATAGAGCCGGATCAGGGCCTCCAAAGCCGGTCCTTCGTCCCCTGCCCACCAGGAGAAGATCTCCAGCTTCCCCGTCTGGGCCAGGGCGTTAAGCCCCAAGACCATCCCTAGTACCAACAGCCATTTCCTCATACCGACCTCCTTTGCGATGTGGGCCCCACGCCCACATTCCGCCTAACCTGAAGAACCGGGCCAGAAAAAGGCTGGCCCCACCCACCGCTGGGGCCAGGTGGCCGTACTCTGAAAGCCGGACCGGGAGGGTGCGGTGATGGGGTAGAAAGGCTAGGCTTTCCAAAGCGGTCTGGAGGTTTTCGGCGATGAAGGGGAAAAGGCTCGCCACCTTGCCCCCCAGGACCACCTGGCCGGGGTCATAGGCCACGGCTAGGTTGGCGATGAACCGACCCAGGGTATGGCCCAAGTGGGCCAGGGTTTGGAGGGCCTGCGCTTCCTGGACTTGGGCTTTTTGGACTAGCTCCTCAAGGGTTTCCGCTTGGCCTCCCAGGTCCCGGTAATGCTCCAGGAGCTTAGGGAGGCCTAGAGAGGTTTCCAAGCAGCCTATCCGGCCGCAACGGCAGGGTTGGGTTCCGCCGTTCAGCCAGTGTCCTATCTCCCCAGCCGCCCCCTGGACGCCCCGAAGGAGCTGGCCCTCCAAAACCACCCCTACCCCTAGGCCCCGGCTGAGGACGATATAGGCCAGGTTGCCCTCCCCATGGAGGAAGACCTCGGAAAGGGCCGAAGCCTTGGCGTCGTTTTCAAAGGCCACGGGCAGGGGGAAGGCCTGGGCCCAGGGGTCGAGGTCTACCTCTTGCCAGCCCAGGTTGGGGGCTAGGAGGAGCCTATCCTTCTGGACCACCCCGGGTAGGGTGATCCCCAGGCCCAACGCCTCTTCGGCCCAGGGCTTCACCGCCTCGAGGAGGCGTCTTAATCTGGCTTCGGGGGCATCCCCTAGGGCATGGGGCCATTCGCGATGCCAGAGGACCTCGCCCAGCCAGTCCAAGGCCACGAGGACCGTGCCCTCCACCCCCATCTCGGCCCCCAGGGCGTACCGGGCCCGGGGTTTGAGGCGTAGAAGGGTCCCGGGCCGGCCCAAGGGGGGTGAGGTCAGGGGACCCTCCTCCAGGAGGCCTTCTTGGAGTAGCTCCTCCACCAGGCGCCCCACCGCGCTTTTGGCCAGCCCAGTCCTCCGGGCCAGCTCCGCCCGGGTTAAAGGCTGCCGCCGAAGGTGTTCTAGGATAGCCCGGCGGTTCATCCGGCGAAGGGTTTGGAGGTCCCCTTTCCTCACCTGATCCCCCTTAGTTCGTACCCAGCTCTAATTAAACGCCAACCCCAACTCGGTGTCAAGGGGGTTGGCTACTGCCCCTCCAGGCTCCGGATGAGCTCTTCTTTTAGGGCAAAAAGCCTCTCCGTAAGGGAGACGTGGTAGATATGGGGGTTCACCAGCCGCCTGACCCCCGGGTCCAGCCGGGCCACATCCCGGTCCCGCCGCCCTCTGAGCTCCTCCAGGGGCAGGGGCGGGAAGAGCCGTCCCCCTCGGTAAACCTCCTCCTGGAGGGGCTCCAGGGTGTACCCCCCTGGGGGGAGGGTCCGCCTTTTGGCCGGGTCCGTGGGGTGGCGGAGGGTGAGGGGGGCCTCAGGGCGGAGCTCCTCCTCGCTTAAGGCCAGGAGGTCAGCCGTGGCCAGGCCCCGGGCGTCGTAGACCCGGTAGACCCGCTTGTGCCCGGGGTTTAGGACTTTTTCCAGGGAGTCGCTGATCTTAATGGCCGGGCGCCAGGCGCCGTCCCCCCGCACCGCCACCAGCTTGTACACCCCGCCCAGGGCCGGGGCCCCCCAGGAGACGGCCATCCGGGTCCCTACCCCGTAGACCAGGCGCTTTAGGAGCCCCTCGGGCTCCACCCCGTACCGGGGGGCCTCCTCCAGGATCTGGGTCCGGATCTGCCAGATCACGAGTTCGTCCAGGTCCCCGGAGAGGACGATTCGGGCCTCCTTGAACCCCGCCCGGTCCAGCTCCCGGGCCACCTGGATGGCCAGGTAGGCCAGGTCCCCGGAGTCTATCCTGACCCCAAGGGGGGTGTGGCCCCGCTTCTTTAGCCACTCAAAAACCCGGATGGCCTGGGGGAGGCCGGAGTTTAGGGTATCCACCGTGTCCAGGAGGAGAACGGTGTCGTCGGGGAAGGTCTCGGCAAAGGCCCGGAAGGCGTCCTCCTCCGTTCCCCCCAGGGCCAGAAAGGCCTGGACTAGGCTATGGGCGTGGGTTCCCGAGGGGGGAAGGCCCAGGAGGGCCGAGAGGCTGACTGCACTTGTCCGGTCCGCTCCCCCAATCAGGGCCCCCCGGACCGCCCCCTCTCCCCCTTTGCCGGGGGCCCGGCGGAGGCCGAACTCCAAGACCAAGGCCTCCCCCGCGGCCTCCCTTACCCGGCTCGCCTTGGTGGCGATAAGGGTCTCGTGGTTGAGGCGGTTCAGGAGGGGGGTTTCCAGGAGCTGGGCCTGGAGGAGGGGGCCTTCCACGGCCACCAGGGGGACCTGGGGGTGGGCCACCCGGCCCTCGGGGAGGGCCCTAAGCCTAAGGCCGGAAAACCCCCCCATCCCCCGGAGGTAGCGGAGGTAGTCCTCCCCAAAAAGGGGCCTCCCCCCCCGGCCCTTGAGGCCCCTTAGATAGGCGATCTCCTCCTCTCCGAACCGGACGCCCTCCATCCAGCTAAGGAGGGGATCCAGCCCGGCGAAGACCGTATACCCTGCCTGGTGGGCCCCGTAGTCTGGGTTCTTCCGGTAAAAGAACTCAAAGAGGGCCTCCCGCTCGTGGAGGCCGGCCCTAAAGTAGACCTGGCCCATGGTGAGCTGGTAAAAGTCGGTGTAGAGGATGCCAAAGGGGTCCATGGGGCTAGCATAGCCCTAGGGTTTGGGCTAGGCTAGAGGGATATGGCGGGGCGCGAGGTGGAGCTCCACACCTGTAGCCCGGGCTGCCGCCACCACCTGGGGGGGGCGGGCTGGGGGGAGGCCCCCTTGGTCCGGCTGGGGTACAACCGGGAGGCCCGGGCCCGGCGGTTTCCCTACCTCAAGGCCCTTTCCCAGAGGGTCCTCATCTTTGACGGGGCCATGGGGACGGAGCTCCAGAAGCTGGACCTAGGCCCGGAGGACTACGGCGGGGAGGCCTATTTTGGCTGCCCCGAGGTCTTGAACCTCACCCGGCCCGAGGTGGTCCAGGGGATTCACCGAAGCTACCTCGAGGCCGGGGCGGATGTGATAGAGACCAACACCTTTGGGGCCTTGCGGCACGTCCTGGCGGAGTATGGCCTGGAGGAGAAGGCCGAGGAGCTCGCCTACCTGGGGGCCCGGCTGGCCCGGGAGGCGGCAGAGCCTTACGGGGCCTTTGTGGCCGGGGCCCTGGGCCCGGGGACCAAGCTCATCTCCTTGGGGCAGATCACCTGGGAGGAGCTTTTCCTGGCCTATAAGGAGGCGGTCCGGGGGCTGTTAAGGGGCGGGGTGGACCTCATCCTCTTTGAGACGGCCCAGGATATCCTCCAGGTGCGCTGCGCTGTCCTGGCTGCCCGGGAGGCCATGGCGGAGGTGGGCCTCGAGGTGCCCATCCAGGTCCAGGTCACCATGGAGACCACGGGGACGATGCTGGTGGGCACGGACGAGGCCGCGGCCCTGGCCGCCTTGGAGAGCCTCCCCATAGATGTGGTGGGGATGAACTGCGCCACCGGCCCCGACCTCATGGACGCCAAGATCCGGTACTTCGCCCGGGAGAGCACCCGGTTCGTGGCCTGCCTCCCCAACGCCGGCCTGCCCCGGAACGAGGGGGGACGGGTGGTCTACGACCTCACCCCGGAGGAGCTCGCCCGCTGGCACCGTAAATTCGTCACGGAGTATGGGGTGAACGCCGTGGGGGGGTGCTGCGGCACGGGGCCGGCCCATATTCGGACCGTGGCCCAGGCCCTCAAGGGCCGCCCCGCCCCCAAAAGGCCCCAGGCCTTCCCGCCCCAGGTGGCCTCCCTCTACCAGGCCGTCCCCTTGAGGCAGGAGGCGAGCCTCTTTTTGGTGGGGGAAAGGCTCAACGCCACCGGGAGCCGCCGCTTCCGGGAACTCCTCTTTAAGGAGGACCTGGACGGGATCCTGGCCCTGGCCCAGGAGCAGGTGGCCGAGGGGGCCCACGCCCTGGACCTCTCCGTGGCCTGGACGGGGCGGGACGAGCTTAGGGATATGCGCCTGGTCCTAAGCCGCCTGGCCACAGGGGTCACGGTCCCCATCATGGTGGATTCCACCAGTCCCAAGGTCATGGAGGAGGCCCTTAAACTCCTCCCGGGCCGGGTCATCCTGAACTCCGCCAACCTCGAGGACGGCCTGGAGCGGTTTGACCGGGTGGCCTCCCTGGCCAAGGCCCACGGGGCGGCCCTGGTGGCCCTCACCATAGACGAGGAGGGGATGGCCAAGGAGGCCCGGCGCAAGGTCCAGGTGGCCTTGAGGATGTACGAGCGCCTCACGGAGCACTTCGGCTTCCGCCCCGAGGACCTCCTCTTTGACCTCCTCACCTTTCCCATCACCCAAGGGGACGAGGAGAGCCGCCCCCTGGCCCGGGAGACCCTTTTGGCCCTGGAGGAGCTAAAGGGGAGGCTTCCTGGGGTGGGGTTTATCCTGGGGGTCTCCAACGTTTCCTTTGGGCTCAAGCCCCGGGCCCGGCGCATCCTGAACTCGGTCTTCCTGGAGGAGGCCCGGAGGAAGGGCCTCACCGCGGCCATTGTGGACGCGGGCCGGATCCTCCCCTTAGATCAGATCCCCGAGGAGGCCTACGCCCTGGCCCTGGACCTCATCTACGACCGGCGCCGGGAGGGGTATGACCCCCTTTTCGCCTTCATCCGCTACTTCGAGGAGCACGGGGAGGACCTCCTCCGAAAGGAGGACCTCTTCCAGACCCTCCCCCTGGAGGAAAGGCTCAAGCAGAGGATCATCCAGGGCCGGAAGCCGGGTCTGGAGGCCGACCTCAAGGAGGCCTTGGACCGGGGTCTTAGCCCCTTGGAGATCATCAACGGCCCCCTCCTTTCGGGCATGAAGGAGGTGGGGGAGCTCTTCGGGGCGGGGCGGATGCAGCTTCCCTTCGTCCTCCAGGCCGCGGAGGTGATGAAGGCCGCGGTGGCTTACCTCGAGCCCTACATGGAAAAGCGGGGGGAGGGGAAGGGCCGGATGGTCCTGGCCACGGTCAAGGGGGATGTCCACGACATCGGCAAGAACCTGGTGGATATCATCCTCACCAACAACGGCTACCAGGTGATCAACCTGGGGATCAAGGTCCCCATAGAGGAGATCCTAAGGGCGGTGGAGGAGCATAAGCCCCACGCTGTGGGGATGTCGGGGCTTCTGGTCAAGAGCACCCAGGTCATGAAGGAGAACCTGGAGTACATGGCCCAAAGGGGGTACACCCTCCCCGTGATCCTGGGAGGGGCGGCCCTGACCCGGGCCTTCGTGGAGGAGCTGAGGGCCATCTACCCCAACGTCTACTACGCCGAGGACGCCTTTGAGGGCCTGAGGCTCATGGAGGAGCTCACGGGGCATGCTCCCCCAAACCTCACCCTGGCCCGGCCCCAAGCCTCCCCCAAGGCCCCAAAGGTGGAGGTCCGCTCCGCCCCCATCGGCGAGCCCCCCAGTATCCCCCGTCCCCCCTTCTTCGGGGTCCGGGAGGAATGGGGGCTGGACCTTGGGACCATCGCCCACTACGTGAACCGGCTCGCCCTTTACCGGGGGCAGTGGGGGTATAGCCGTAAGGGCCTAACCCGGGAGGAATGGGAGGCCCTGGTGGCGCGGGAGGCGGAGCCCGTCTTCCGCCGCCTCCTCAAGGAGGCCCAGGCCGAGGGCTGGCTTAGGCCAAGGGTCCTCTACGGGTTTTTCCCCGCGGCCCGGGAGGGGGAGGAGGTCCTGGTCTTCCACCCGGAGACGGGGGAGGTCTTGGAGCGCTTCCGCTTCCCCCGGCAGCGGGGAGGCGGGATCTCCTTGGTGGACTATTTCCGCCCCCGGTCCGCCCCCCCCTTGGGGGACGAGGCCGATTGGCTTCCCGCCTACGGGGAAGGGGCGCGGGACGTGGTGGCCTTCCACCTGGTGACCATGGGGGAGGAGCCCGCTCGGAAGGCCAGGGCCTTGTATGAGGCCGGGGCCTACCAGGACTACCTCTTTGTCCACGGCTTCAGCGTGGAGATGACGGAGGCCCTAGCCGAGTACTGGCATAAGCGCATCCGCCAGCTTTGGGGCATTGCCGGGGAGGACGCCACGGAGGTCCAGAAGCTCTTCCAGGGGGCTTACCGGGGGCGGCGCTACTCCTTCGGCTACCCCGCCTGCCCCGACCTAGAGGACCAGGCCAAGCTGGACCGCCTCTTGGGCTTTAGCCGGATTGGGGTTCGGCTCACGGAGAATTTCCAGCTGGACCCGGAGCACTCTACGAGCGCCCTCATCGTCCACCACCCCGAGGCGCGGTATTTTAGCGTCTAGATGCTGGGCCTTTACCTGGACGCCCGGGAGCGGGGCCTAACCCCCGTCCTCCTGGAGACCTTGGGGCCCCGCCTTGGCCTAAGCCTCCTGGGCCTTGGGCCGAGGCACCGCCTCGAGGTCTTGGAGGGGCGGCTTTACCTGGACGGGCGGAGGGTGGGGGAGGCCCGGGATATTTTCCGCTACCTCCGCCTGGGCCTGGGCCGGGGCTTCTGGCCAGCCTGGATCGGGTTTTTCGCCTACGAGTTCGCCCGCCACCTGGGCCTTCCTACCCATCCCCCCCTCCCTGGCCTCCCCGAGGCCTATTTCCTCTACTACCCCGGGGGGTACCGCTTCCAGGGGGGGCGGCTCCTTAGGGAGACCCCCTACCGCCTCAAGGGGCGGCCCTACCGGCCAGGCCTCCTTCCGCCCCCAAAGGCCATAGGGGACTGGCCCAAGGAGGCCTTCCTAGGGGCGGTGGCGGAGGTCCAGGAGAGGATCCGGGCCGGGGTGGTCTACCAGGTCAACCTGGCCCACCGCTTCCGGGTGGAAGCCCCTTTGGACCCCCTATGGCTTTACGCCCGGCTCCGGGAAGCCTCCCCTTCCCCCTTTATGGGGCTTCTGGAGGGGGAGGGGTGGGCCTTGGTCTCGGGGAGCCCGGAGAGGCTTCTGGAGGTGCGCCTCAAGAGGCTCCGCACCCGGCCCATCGCCGGGACCCGGCCCCGGGGGGGAAGCCTCGAGGAGGACGCCCTCCTAGAGGAGGAGCTCCTCGCCTCCCCCAAGGAGAGGGCGGAGCACCTCATGCTGGTGGACCTCCTCCGGAATGACCTGGCCCGGGTGGCCCGGCCTGGGACGGTGAGGGTGCGGGAGCTTTTCACCGTGGAGCGGTACGCCCACGTCCACCACCTGGTCTCGGAGGTGGAGGCCCTTTCCGAGGCCCCCCTAGGGGAGGTTTTCGCCGCGGTCTTCCCCGGGGGGACCATCACCGGGGCCCCCAAGGGGACGGCCATGGAGGCCATCCGGGACCTAGAGCCCTTCCCCCGTGGGGCTTATACGGGAAGCCTCGGGTATATCTCCGGCTGGGGGGCGGACTTCAACATCCTCATCCGGAGCGTCTACCGGGTGGGGGGGGTTTCCTACTTCCACGCGGGGGCCGGGGTGGTGATCCGCTCGGAGCCGGAGGCCGAGTACCAGGAGACCCTCCACAAGGCCCAGGGCTTCCTCCGGGCCTTGGGAGGTGGGAGGCCAGGCCAAAGGCCCCTTCCCCCTAGGCCCACCTCGGCCTGGACCCCGCCCCCGCCCCCGAGGCGGCTTAGGGCCCGGGTCCTGTTCTTGGAGAACCGGGACTCCTTTAGCTTTAACCTGGTGGACTACCTTAAGGCCCTGGGGGCGGAGGTGGAGGTGGTGGACCAGATGGCCCCCCCTAGCCTTAAGGGCTTCACCCACCTGGTGGTGGGCCCGGGGCCCAAGGACCCCTATGGGGCGGGCCGGGTCCTGGACTGGACGGAGGCCGCCCTTGAGGAGGGGATCCCCTTCCTTGGGGTCTGCCTGGGCCACCAGGCCCTGGGGGTGGTCCTGGGGGCGGAGCTTTACCGGGAAAAGCCGGTCCACGGGGAGGCCCACCCCATCTGGCACACGGATGAGGCCCTTTTTAAGGGGCTTCCCAACCCCCTCCCCTTTACCCGGTACCACTCCCTGGCCCTAAGGGGCCTCCCTCCGGGGCTAAAGCTTCTGGCCTGGACAGAGGAGGGGGTCCCCATGGCGGTCTGGGACGGGCGGGTGGCCTTTGGGGTCCAGTTCCACCCGGAAAGCGTCCTCTCCCCTTGGGGGATGGAGCTTCTGGCCCGGTTTTTGGAGGTGCGGCCGTGAGGCTCCTAAACGGCGAGCCCTGGGAGGGGGCCTTTCCCCTCGAGGCCCTCTATCACGGGTACACGGTCTTCACCACGCTAAGGAGCGAGGGGGGGGAGCCCCTTTGGCTGGAGGACCACCTGGCCCGCCTCCGGCGCCACGCCCAGGCCTTAGGCCTCCCTTACCCGGGGGATGGGGTCCTTCTGGAGGACCTGGAGCGCCTTCTCCCCTTAGGCCCTGCCCTCCGCCTCCGCCTTACCCTGGGGCCCGGCTTTCGCCTGGCCGAGGCGGCCCCCTACACCCCGCCCCCGGAGGCGGCCTACCGGGAAGGGGTGGTGGCCCTCCTCGCCCCCTACCGGGTCCACCCGGACCTGGCCCCTTACAAGACCGGGAACTACCTCCCCTACCGCCTGGCCCTGGCCTGGGCCCAGGGTCGGGGCGGGTTTGAGGGGCTCCTTTTGGACCTGGAGGGCTATTTGGTGGACGGGAGCCGGACCAGCCCCCTCCTCTACCGGGAGGGGCGGCTTTGGGTCCTGGAAGGGGGACTGGAGGGGATTACCCGGGAGAAGGTGGCCCAGAAGGCCCGGGGGATGGGCCTCGAGGTAAGAAGGGCTAGGCTCCGGCCTGAGGAAGCCCAGGGGCAGTTATTCCTGGCGGGAAGCGGCGTAGGCCTCCTCCCCGTGGGCCCGCCCCCAGGGGAGCTTCTTCCCCTTATCGAGGCCTTCCGCCCCCGGTATACTGGGTAACATCCTGGCCAGCCCAGGCCCCCCTGGGCTGGGAGGGCTTTACGCACGGAGGCTTAGGCATGAAAAAGCCCGTTTACCTCACCCCAGAAGGCTTTAAGAGGCTCCAGGAGGAGCTTCACCGCCTAAAAACCGAGAAGCGCCAGGAGATCGCCCGGGATTTTGAGCAGGCCATTGAGGAAGGGGACCTGCGGGAAAACGCGGGGTACGACGAGGCCCGGCGGGCCATGTGGCAGAACGAGGCCCGCATCGCCCAGCTCGAAGACCTCCTGGCCCGGGCCGTGGTGGTGGAGGGGAATGGCTCCTTTGACCAGGTGGCCCTAGGCTGCCAGGTGGAGCTGGAAACGGAGTCTGGGGAGAGGCTCTCTTTGGCCATCGTGGGGAGCCACGAGGCGGATGTGTTTAGCGGGAAAATCTCCGACGAATCCCCACTGGGCCAGGCCCTTTTGGGCCGGAAGGTGGGGGATGTGGTGGAGATCCGGGGGAAGCGGGGCAAACAGGTCTATACCATCCTGGAGATTAAGCCCCTCTAGGGCTGGCAAAGAGGAGGGGACCGAAAGCCGGGGAGGCGTCCACTGCGGCGCCTTTCACGTCCGCCCCTCCTCCCCCAGGGCCCGGATCCCCTTCGGGGTGAGGCTTCCCTTGACCCCTTTCCGGAGGTTTCGCCATTCCTCCTGTGGCCTGCATTTGTCCTAAAAAGGGGTCATGGCCTCGGCCACCCGTTCCGAAGGCGAGACCCCCGGGCCTGGGCCACCTCCTGGAGGCGGCGGGCCAGGGCGTCCTCCAGCTGGATCCTGATCCCCGTGGCTATCCTTCTATTTTAGGGTGCCCTTACCTTTAAAGGACCAAAGGCGCCTTAAGAGGGCCTAGGGCTTCTTCCGCATGGGCCTTCAAGGCCAGGGCGAGCCGCCTTAGGGGGGCGGTCTCTAAAGCCTCCACCGCCTCCCGGCCAGGCCGGGTCAGGGTCTGCCTTAGGGCCTCCACCCCCTCGGGGCCCAGGTAGGTTCCTTCCGCCCCAAGCCGACCTCCCTTTAAGGCCACCCCCTCCCCCCCGAGGTCCGGGGCCAGCCCCCCTGCGGCCACCAGGCGCCACCCCGCCCAGACCAGGGGGAGGAGGGGCTCGGGGTGCTTGGCCAGGCCCCGGAGGCCGCTTACCAAAAGGGGAAAGACCCGGGGCCCGGCCTCGGGGGAGGCGAGGCGGTAGGCGAGCTCGGAGAGCCACCCGGCCAGGAGAAACCGCCTGGGCTCCTCCAGGCCTTCCAGTCGGCCCACAAGCTCCGCCTGGGTGAGGGTGGGGAGGTCGCCTTTGGCGTAGAGCTGGAACCGCACGTGGTGGAAGAGGGAGAGCCTGCCTGTCCGCCCTGTGGGCCTCGCCCCCTGGCGCAGGAGGGCCTCGAGGCTTCCCTTGGGGGTTACAAGCCTTAGAAGGATATCCCCTGTGGGAAGCCCTTTGCGTCCCACCACAATCCCTTCTTCCACCCGGTACCGGTCCACAAGGCCTAGTGTATGCTTAGGCCATGGAACGGACCCTGCGCGACATCCTGGAATGGGTGGTCCTGGGGCTTCTGGTGGTGGTGGGCCTCCTCCTGGTCCTTTGGGTGGGGGGCTGGGTCTTTACCTTCCTGGGCCGGGTCCTCCTGGCCCTATCCGGCCTGATCTGGACCCTCCTCACCTACCTGATCCCCGTCCTCATCATTGCAGCCATAGGGTACGGGGTGGTCTACTTCCTGCAGCGCCGCCAGGCCCAGCAGGGCTAGGATGCGGGTCCTCTTCATCGGGGATGTGATGGCCGAGCCCGGTCTTAGGGCCGTAGCCCTTCACCTCCCGGATATCCGCCCCCAGTATGACCTGGTCATCGCCAACGGGGAGAACGCCGCCCGGGGGAAGGGTCTGGACCGCCGGGCCTACCGAATCTTGCGTGAGGCGGGGGTGGACCTGGTCTCCTTAGGGAACCACGCCTGGGACCATAAGGAGGTCTACGAGCTTCTGGAGACCGAGCCCGTGGTCCGGGCCCTGAACTACCCCCCGGGGACCCCGGGCCGGGGGTTTTGGCGCCTCGAGGCCTCCGGGGAGACCCTCCTTTTCACCCAGGTCCTGGGCCGGATCTTTATGGATCCCCTGGACGACCCCTTCCGGGCCCTGGACCGGCTCCTTGCGGAGGAGGAGGCGGAGTACATCCTGGTGGAGGTCCACGCTGAGGCCACCAGCGAAAAACAGGCCCTGGCCCACTACCTGGACGGCCGGGTTTCCGCCGTCCTCGGCACCCACACCCATGTCCCCACCCTGGACGCAGGCCCCTTGCCCAAGGGGACCCTGTACCAGACCGATGTGGGGATGACCGGGACCTACGCCTCCATCATCGGGGGGGCGGTGGAGCCTTTCCTGGTCCGGTTCCTCACGGGCCGGCCCCAGCCCTTCCGCCCCGCCGAGGGGAAGGCCCGGTTCCACGCCACGGAGCTCATCCTGGAAGGGGGGAGGCCCGTAGCCATCAGCCCTTACGTATGGGAGGAGCCCTAGCCGACCCCTTTGAGGCCTTGAGGCGGGAGGTGGACCTCCTGGGCCGCCTCCTGGGGGAGGCCATCCGCAAGGTCTCGGGGGAGCGGGTCTTTGCCCTGGTGGAGGAGGTGCGCCACCTCTCCAAGGCCCGGCGCCAAGGGGAGGAGGCGGGGGAGGCCCTTTGGGCCCGGGTGGAGGGCCTGGGCCTAGGGGAGGCCGAGGCCTTAGTCCGGGCCTTCACCCAGTACTTCCACCTGGTCAACCTGGCGGAGGAAAGGCACCGGGTCCGGGTGAACCGCCTGCGCCGGGAGGCGGAGACCCCGGAAAACCCCAGGCCCGAAGGCCTCCTGGCCCTGGCCGTGGCCTTGAAGGAAAAGGGGCTCAGCCTGGAGGAGGCCGCGGCCCACCTGAACCGGCTCCGCCTCATCCTCACCTTCACCGCCCACCCCACGGAGACCCGGAGGAGGACCCTGAGGCATCACCTGGAAGCGCTTCAGGCGGCCCTCGAGGCCGGTGACCGCCAGGCCCTGGCCGCCCGCATCCTCCTCCTTTACGCCACCGAGGAGGTGCGCAAGGCCCGGCCCACGGTGGAGGACGAGATCAAGGGGGGGCTTTACTACCTCCCCACCACCCTCTGGCAGGCCATCCCCCGGCTGGTGGAGGGGCTGGAGGAGGCCTTGGAGCGGGTCTATGGGGCAAGGCCTAGGCTCACCAGCCCCTTCCGCTTCCGGAGCTGGATCGGGGGGGACCGGGACGGGAACCCCCATGTGACCCCGGAGGTCACCCGCTTCGCCGGGGCCTACGCCCGTGGGGTGGCCAAGGGGCGGTTTCTGGAGGTCCTGGAGGTCCTGGTTCGGGACCTCTCCCTTTCTGAAGCCCGCGTGCCCGTTCCTCGGGAGATCCGGGAGGGAGGGGAGGGGGTGGAGCGGTTTCCTGGGGAGGCCTACCGCCGCTACTTCGCGCGGCTCTACCGCCGGCTCGAGGCTGGGGAGGTTTCTTCCCCCGAACTCCTCCGGGCCTTGGAGGTGGCGGAACGGGGCCTTAGGGGGGTGGGGCTTTCTGAGGTGGCCCAGGTCTTCCTAAGGCCCCTTCTGGTCCAGGCCGAGGCCTTTGGCCTGGAGCTTGCCCCTTTGGACCTAAGGGAGGAGTCGGGGCGGCTTTTGGAGGCCGTGGGGGAGCTTTTCCGGCTTGGGGGGGTCCACCCGGACTTCTTAAGCCTTTCCCCGGAGGCCCAGGAAGCCCTCCTCACCGAGGAGCTCCGCTCCCCTAGGCCCCTTCTTCCCGTGGGGGAGGAGGCCCAAGGGGAGGCCTTAAGGGTGGCCCTGGGGGCCCTTAGGGCCTGGCAGGACCGGGGGGCGCATGTGGTCTCCATGACCCATTACCCCCGGGATGTCCTAAGCGTCTTCCTCCTGGCCCGGGAGGTGGGGCTTTACCGCCCGGGGCGGCCCCTGCCCTTTGATGTGGTCCCCCTCTTTGAGACCCTGGAGGACCTGAATAGGGCTCCCGATGTCCTCCGCCTTCTCCTCCAAAACCCCGTTTTCCGGGCCCATGCCCAAGGCCGGGGCGGGGTGGAGGTGATGATTGGCTACTCGGACTCCAACAAGGACGCGGGGTTCCTGGCGGCAAACCTCGCCCTCTACCGGGCCCAGGAGGCCCTGGCCCGAGTGGGGCGGGAGGAGGGGATCCCCGTCTATTTCTTCCACGGCCGCGGCACCTCCACCGCCCGGGGTGGGGGGCCGGCGGGGAGGGCTATCGCCTCCCTGCCCCCGGAAAGCCTGGGCCACCGCCTCCGCCTCACGGAGCAGGGGGAGGCCTTGAGCGAGCGGTACGCCCACCCTGAGCTTGCCCTAAGGCACTTAGAACAGCTCCTTTACCACTTCGCCCTGGCCGCCCTGGGGGAGGGGCGGGAGCCTGAGTCCCTTTGGCGGGAGGCCCTGGAGGCGGCCGCCCAGGCCAGCCGGGCCCGGTACCGGGGCCTCATTGACCAGGAGGGGTTTTTCGCCTTTTTTGAGGCCTTCACCCCCATCCGGGAGATTGCGGAACTCCCCATCGCCAGCCGGCCCGTCTACCGGCACGGCCGGGTACGGGAGCTTGGGGACCTCCGGGCCATCCCCTGGGTCATGGCCTGGACCCAGGTCCGGGTCATCCTGCCCGGCTGGTACGGGCTTTCCGCCCTTGAGGAAGTGCCCTTGAACCTCCTCCGGGAGATGTACCGGGGCTGGCCCTTCTTCGCCGCCACCCTGGGGAGCGCGGCCATGGCCCTGGCCAAGGCCGACCTAGGGGTGGCCCGGTTTTACCTCAGGCTGGTCCCTGAGGAGCTTAGGCCCTTTTACCAGGTCATAGAGGAGGAGTACAGGCGGACCGTGGCCCTCCTGGAGGCCATCTTCCAGGCCCCCCTTCTCCACAACCAGAGGACCCTGGAGCGGCAGATCGCCCTGCGGAACCCCTACGTGGACCCCATTAACATCCTCCAGGTGGAGCTCCTCCGCCGCTACCGCCTCCCGGGGGGGCGGGAGGACGAGGGGCTTAGGCGGGCTTTGCTCCTTTCCATCCTCGGGGTGGCCGCGGGCCTGAGGAATGCGGGGTAAGCTATTTCCATGTCGGTCTTGGGCCAGTACCCGGAGCAGCGCGTAGGCGTCTTTGTGGACACCCAGAACCTCTACCACTCCGCCCGGGACTACTACGACCGGAATGTGAACTTTGAAAGCCTCCTCCGCTACGCCGTGGCGGGGCGGCGCCTGGTCCGGGCCACGGCCTATGTGGTGGAGAAGGAGGGGGATACCTCGGCCTGGCCCTTTATTTATAAGCTTTCCACCATCGGGTACCGGGTCCGGCGCATGACCCTAAGCCTCAAGGAGACGGGGGAAGGGGGAAAGCCCATCTACGAGGGGAACTGGGACATGGGCATCGCCGCGGATATGGTCCGGCTCATGCCCTACCTGGACGTGGTGGTCCTGGGGAGCGGGGATGGGGATTTTGCGGAGATCCTCGAGGTCCTGATGGAAAGGGGGATCCGCACCGAGGTCATCGCCTTCCGGGAGACCACGGCCCAGCGCCTCATCGACCTGGTGGACCGGTTCACCCACCTCCCGGATATCCCCGACCCCTTTATGCCCGCTAAAAATGGCTGAGTACACCTACCGCCTCCCGCCTGAGCTCATCGCCCAGGAGGGGGTGGAGCCCCGGGATATGGCCCGGATGCTGGTCCTAGACCGGGCCACGGGGCAAAGGGCGCACCGCCTTGTGCGGGACCTCCCCGAGTATCTTCGCCCTGGGGATGTCCTGGTCTTCAACGATAGCCGGGTCATCCCCGCCCGCCTCCTGGCCCAGAAGCCCACGGGGGGCCGCCTCGAGGTCCTCCTGGTCCGGGAGAAGGCGCCGGGGCTTTGGGAGGCCCTCCTGGGCCCGGCCCGGAAGGCCCCGGTGGGGACCCGGCTCCGCTTCCTCACCCCCCAAGGGGAGCCCGCCCCCCTGGAGGCCGAGGTGGTGGGGGTGGAAGAGGACGGGGTCCGCCTCCTCCGGTTTAGCGGAGAGGTCTGGGCCCACCTCGAGGAGGTAGGCCAGGCCCCCCTCCCCCCCTACATCAAGAAGCCCATCCCCCTGGAGCGGTACCAGACCGTCTACGCCAGGAGGGCCGGTAGCATAGCCGCCCCCACCGCCGGCCTTCACTTTACCCCGGAGCTCTTGGAGCGCATCCGGGCGGTGGGGGCGGAGATCCATTTCCTCACCCTGCATGTGGGCCCCGGGACCTTCCGCCCCGTGAAGGGGGACCCCGAGCATCACCGCATGCACCGGGAGGTCTACGAGATCCCCGAGGCCACCGCCCTGGCCGTGACCCGGGCCAAGCGGGAGGGAAGGCGGATTCTAGCCATTGGCACCACCGTGGTCCGGGCCCTGGAGTCGGCCTGGGAGGGGGAGGCCCTGAGGCCGGGCCCGGGGGAGACGGAGCTCTTCATCCGCCCGCCCTATACCTTTAGGGTCCCAGATGCCCTTTTCACCAACTTCCACCTGCCCGGCTCCACCCTCCTCATGCTGGTGGCGGCCTTTGCCGGCTGGCCCCTGGTCAAGGCCGCCTACGAGGAGGCCGTGGCCCTGCGCTACCGGTTCTACTCCCTGGGGGATGCGATGCTCATCCTCTAGAGCTTTAGGATGAGCCGCGCCACGGAGAGGTAGACCAGAAGCCCCATTACGTCCGCCAAGGTGGCGATCAAGGGGTTGGAGACCAGGGCTGGGTCCACCCCAAGCCGCCTCAGGAGGAGGGGTAGAAGGGCCCCCACCAGGTTGGCCAGGAGGACCAAAACCCAAAGGGCCAGGCCCACCACGGGGATGAGCTCGGGGTGGCCGTCCCAGAGGACCTTGCCCAGGAGGAGGAAGGCCAGGGTGAGGCCAAGTAGCCCCCCCACCAGGGCCTCTTTCCTCAGGATGCGGGGCCAGTCCTCGAGGCCGATATCCCGGGTGGCCAGGGCCCGGACGATGAGGGTGGCGGACTGGTTCCCGGTATTCCCCCCTGTGCCCAGGAGGACAGGCAAGTAAAAGGCCAAGGCGGTGGCGGCCTCGAGGGTGGTCTCAAACCCCTTGAGGATGGAGCTTGTGAGCATCCCCGTGAGGATGAGGATGACCAGCCACCGGACCCGGGCCAGCCATAGGGCGAGGGGCCCTGCCTGGCTGTAAACCAAGTCCGGCACGTCCACCCCCCCCAGGCGGTGGATGTCCTCCGTGGCCTCCTCCTCCAGGACGTCCAGGACGTCGTCCACCGTGACGATGCCCACGAGCCGCCCCGCCTCGTCCACCACCGGGAGGACGGTGAAGTCGTAGTCGGCCATGAGCCGGGCTACCTCCTCCCGGTCCGTGTCCGTGCGGACATGGACCACCTCGGGATTCATGATCTCCTTGACCCGGGTCCTGGGATCGGCCACAATCAGGTCCCTTAGGGAGAGGACCCCCTTGAGCCGGCCCCCATCGTCCACCACATAGAGGTAGTAAATCGTCTCCGCGTCCGGGGCGGCCCGGCGGAGGAAGCGCAGGACCTCCTCCACGGTCATCCCCTCCCGTAGGGCGATGTACTCCGGGGTCATGAGGCCGCCAGCCTCGTCCTCGGGGTAGAGGAGGAGGCTTTCCACCTCGGAGCGGGTCTTGGGGTCTAGCTCCTCTAGAAGCCGGGCCTTGGCCTTGGGGTCCTCCTCCTCCAAGGCCCTTAGGGCATCGGCCAGGTCGTCTAAGGAGAGCTCCCCCAGGATCTCCCGCACCCGCCAAGGGGGAAGGGTCCTGAGGTACTCGGCCTGGGCCTCGGGGGCCAGTTCGGCGAAAACCCCTGCGGCCTTCTCCTTGGAAAGAAGGGTGAGGATGACATACCGGTGTTCTCCTCGAAGCTCATCCCAGACCTCCAGGATCTCCTGGGGGTGAAGATCACCTAGGGTTTCCTTAATCTTGAGGGCGTCGCCTTCCTCCAGGGCCTGGACCAAGGGCGCAAGGGTCTTCTCCACGGGCGGCCTCCTTTCTGCCCCAAGGCCGCCCGGGGAGGCGGCCTTTAGGGCCTGGGACTCGAGGGCAAAGCCCCTAGCATATCCACCCTCAAGCCTAGGGGGGGGTTTAGGCTCCGTCAACCCTGTTAAACATATCAGAAAAATTGCGGTTGACATGCTCAAGGGGGGTGGCCTATCCTGGAGCCTGGCCTTTGGGGCCGGGGAGAGATGTTCGAGCGCTTAGCGGCGAGGCTCAAGGAGGCAGTGGACCGGCTGAGGGGCCGGGGCCGGATCCGGGAGGAGGACCTTAAGGAGGTCCTGCGGGAGATCCGTCGGGCCCTTTTGGAGGCCGATGTCAACCTCGAGGTGGCCCGCGCCTTCGTGGAGCGGGTCCGGGAGGAGGCCTTGGGCCGGCAGGTTCTGGAAAGCCTGACCCCGGCGGAGGTGGTCCTGGCCACGGTCTACGAGGCCCTCAAGGAGGCCCTGGGCGGGGAGCCGGTCCAGCCCCAGCTCAAGGCCAGGAACATCTGGTTCCTGGTGGGCCTCCAGGGCTCGGGCAAGACCACCACCGCGGCTAAGCTCGCCCTCCACTACAAGGGGAAGGGCCGCCGCCCCCTCCTGGTGGCCGCGGACACCCAGCGGCCTGCGGCCCGGGAACAGCTTAGGATCCTGGGGGCCAAGGTTGGGGTCCCCGTCCTGGAGGTTTTGGACGGGGAAAGCCCCGAGTCCATCCGCCGCCGCATAGAGGAAAAGGCCCTGAGGGAGAACCGGGACCTCATCCTGGTGGATACCGCGGGCCGGCTCCAGATAGACGAGGCCCTTATGGGTGAGCTGGCCCGGCTTAAAGCCGTCCTCGTCCCGGATGAGGTCCTCCTGGTCCTGGACGCCATGACCGGCCAGGAGGCCTTAAGCGTAGCCCGGGCCTTTGACGAGCGGGTGGGGGTTACGGGGCTTATCCTCACCAAGCTGGACGGGGACGCCCGGGGCGGGGCCGCCCTTTCCGCGCGGCACGTTACGGGTAAGCCCATCTACTTCGCCGGGGTCTCGGAGAAGCCCGAGGGCCTGGAGGCCTTCTACCCGGAACGCCTGGCGGGCCGGATCCTGGGCATGGGGGACCTGGCGGGCCTGGCGGAGCGGGTGAGGGCCGCGGGGGTGGAACCCGAGGCCAAACGGGCCAAGGAGATTACCCTTGAGGACTTCCTCAAGCAGATGCAAGCCCTAAAGCGCATGGGTTCCTTCTCCGAGCTTCTCAAGATGATCCCGGGGGCCTCCCGGCTTCTCCCCGCCGGGTTTGAGCCCGACGAAAAAGGCCTCAGGCGGATTGAGGCCATCGTCCTCTCCATGACCCCCGAGGAGCGGAAGGACCCGAGGATTCTCAATGCCTCCCGCAAGCGCCGCATCGCCAAGGGGAGCGGCACCACGGTACAGGAGGTCAATCGTCTCCTCAAAGCCTTTGAGGAGACGAAGGCCATGATGAAGTCCCTGGAACGGCGCAAAGGCCGGGGACTTATGGGCATTTGGAGGTAAAACATGGTCAAGATCAGGCTTTCCCGGTTTGGCTCTAAGCATAACCCGCACTACCGGATAGTGGTCACGGACGCCCGCAGGAAGCGGGATGGGGCCTATCTGGAGCGCATCGGCTACTACGACCCCCGGAAGACCACCCCGGACTGGCTCAAGGTGGATGTGGAACGGGCCCGGTACTGGCTTTCCGTGGGGGCCCAGCCCACGGACACCGCCCGGCGCCTCCTTCGTCTGGCTGGGGTCTTCCGGAAAGAGGCCTAGGCCTTTGGACCATCCCCACCCGGGGGCCTGGCCTCCGGGTGGGGTTTTAGACTAAAACCATGCGGGACCTAGTGGAATACCTGGTGCGGCATCTGGTGGACCACCCGGACCGGGTCCGGGTCCAGGAAAGGCGGGGCCGGGAGGGGCCGGTTTACTGGGTGGAGGTGGACCCCCTGGACAAGGGCCGGGTCATCGGCAAAGGGGGACGGGTGATTGAGGCGGTCCGGACCGTGGTCCGGGCCTACGCCAAGAAGAAGGTGGGGGTGGAGGTGCGATGAAGGACCTGGTGGAGATCGGCCGCCTAGGGGCTCCTTATGCCCTGGCGGGGGGTTTGCGCTTCCGAGGGGAGGAGGTGATCTTCGCCCTGGAGAAGGTCTACATTGAAGGCCAGGGCTGGCGGGCGGTCCAGGACCTCTACTGGGTGGGGGACGAGATCATCCTCCACCTGGCCGGGGTGAACACCCGGGACCTGGCCGAGGCCCTGGTGGGGCTTAGGGTCTACGCGGAGAGGCTGGCCCTCCCCCCCTTGGAGGAGGGACGGTACTACTATTTCGCCCTTATAGGCCTCCCGGTCTACATCGGCGGGGAGAAGGTGGGGGAGGTGGTGGATATCCTAGACACCGGGGCCCAGGATGTCCTGGTCATCCGGGGGGTAGGGGAGAGGCTTAGGGACCAAAGGGAGCGCCTGGTCCCCCTCCAGGCCCCCTATGTCCGGGTGGAGGCCGAGGGGATTCACCTAGACCCCATCCCCGGGCTTTGGGAATAGTGCGGTACACCATCCTTACCCTTTTCCCCCGCCTCCTTGAGCCCTGGTTAGAGGAATCCCTCATCGGCAAGGCCCGGGCCGAGGGGCTTATCCAGGTGGAGGTGGTGGACCTAAGGGCCTTTGGCCTGGGCCGGCACCGCAGCGTGGACGACACCCCTTACGGGGGTGGGGCGGGGATGGTCATCCGGGTGGATGTGGCCGTGGCCGCCCTCGAGGCCATAGGCCCCGCGGATGAGGTCATCCTCCTTGCCCCGGATGGGGAGCCCTTCCGCCAGAGGATGGCCGAGGAGCTGGCCCAAAAGGGGCACCTGGTCCTCCTCTCGGGCCGGTATGAAGGGTTTGACGCCCGCCTCGAGGCCTTCATCACCCGGAAAATTTCCATCGGGGACTATGTCCTCATGGGGGGGGAGGTGGCGGCCTTGGCCGTCCTCGAGGCCACGGCCCGCCTGGTCCCGGGGGTGATTGGGGACCCCTTAAGCCACCGGGAGGATTCCTTTGTCCGGGGTCTTTTGGACTACCCCCAGTACACCCGTCCCCCCCTTTTCCGGGGGCTTGGGGTGCCTGAGGTCCTCCTCTCTGGGAACCACCGGGCCATTGAGGCCTGGCGGCGGCGGGAGGCCTTGTATAAGACCCTAAGGGCCCGCCCCGACCTCCTAAAGGAGGCCCGCCTCACCTGGGAGGAGGCCCGCCTAGTTGCAGAACTGGACCGGGAAGGCTAAACTCTAAAGGGTTAGGTCCCATGAACCCTTAAAGGGTTCCTCTGGGCCAGGAGGGAAGCCGTGCAAGACCTGATCCGTACCGTAGAGGCCCGTTATCTCCGCACCGACCTCCCGGAGTTCCGCCCGGGGGATACCGTCCGGGTGGCCTACCGGGTGAAGGAAGGCAACCGGACCCGGATTCAAAACTACGAGGGCATCGTCATCCGGATCCGCCGGAATGGCCTAAGCTCCACCTTTACCGTGCGCAAGGTGAGCTATGGGGTGGGGGTGGAGCGGATCTTCCCCTTCCACTCGCCTTTGGTGGAAAAGGTGGAGATCGTCCAGCGGGGCCGGGCCCGCCGGGCCAAGCTCTACTTCATCCGGGAGCTTTCCGAGCGGGAGATCCGGCGGAAGCTTCGGGTGGACCGGAAGCGGGCCGGCCAGGACCGCCAGGCCGCCCGGGAGGCAGAGGAGGCGGCCCAGGCCCAGGCCGAGGCCTCTTCCGAGGCGCCCCAGGGCGAGTAGCCTGGGCGTTTCTGCCCCCACCCGGGAGCTGGGTGGGGTTTTTATATCAACCCTAGATATCTAGCCTTTTCCACTGCTTCTATCCGATTCCGGGCCTGGAGCTTCTCGTATATTTTATCCAGGTAGTCCCGGACCGTCTCCGGGGAGAGATGAAGGGCCTTGGCCACCTCTTTGGCGGAAAGCCCCTGGGCAAGAAGGCCCAAGACCTCCCGCTCCCGGGGGGTGAGGCTTGGTAGGTCCGGGGGGGTTAGCCTTTCCTCCCCCCGGGCCACCCGCTCCAGCCGGGCCTTGATCTCGGGGGCGGAGGCCTCTTTGGAAAAGAAGGCGTCGGCCCCGGCTTCATAGGCCTCCCGGATAAGGCCGGGCTCGGTGTAGGTGGTGAGGAAGGCCACAAGGCCCTTATACCCCGCTTCCCGTAGCTTCCGAGAACAGGCTAGGCCGTCTAGACCCGGCATCTTTAGGTCCAGGAGGACCACATCCGGCTTGAGCTCCAAGCCCAGCCTTAAGGCCTCCTCCCCGGTGCCCGCCTCCCCCACCACCTGGAGGCCCAGGGCCTCGAGGCCCACCCTCAGGCCTAGGCGGAAAAGGGGATGGTCGTCTGCGATCAGGACCCGCACCCAAGGGGTATGATAATCCCATGCCTTTGACCCTAGGGGAGCTCGCCCGCCTGCCGGGGCCAGCCTCGGAACGGGTGCTGGAAGAAGACCTGGCGGAGACCGGCCTGGACCGGGGCCTGGTCTTAGAGAGGATGCGGGAACGCCTCCGGGTGATGCGGGACTCCGTGGAGCGGGGGCTTAGGAGCGAGGCCCCAAGCGTAGCCGGTCTGGTGGGCCGAAACGCTAAGACCCTCTGGGAGGCCCCGGACCCCCTCATGGACCCTCTCCTCCGCCGGGTCCAGGCCTACGCCATGGCCGTGAACGAGGAAAACGCCCGTATGGGCCGGATTGTCGCCGCCCCCACCGCGGGGAGCGCCGGGACCCTTCCCGGGGCCCTTCTCGGGGTGGCGGACCACCTGGGCCTATCCGAGGAGGCCCTCCTCATGCCCCTGGTCCTGGCCGCCGGCATCGGCAAGATCATCGGGCGGCAGATTTACATCAGCGGGGCCACAGGGGGGTGCCAGGCTGAGATCGGCTCCAGCGCCGCCATGGCCGCGGCCGCGGTGGTGGAGCTTTTGGGGGGGAACCCCGAGGCCGTGGTCCATGCCGCGGCCCTAGCCCTCCAGAACACCCTGGGCCTAGTCTGCGACCCCGTGGGGGGTTTCGTGGAGGTGCCCTGCGTGATGCGGAATGGCTTTTATGCCGTGCACGCGGTGAGCGCCGCCTCCATGGCCCTAGCCGGCATCCGGAGCGTCATCCCCCCGGATGAAGTGGTCCTGGCCATGGCCCAGGTGGGCCGGCTCCTTCCCCTGGAGCTCAAGGAGACGGGGCTTGGGGGCCTGGCCGCCACCCCTACGGGGCAGCGCCTGGCCGAGGAGGCTCTCAAAAAGAACCCCCTCCCGGGTCCGGCCCGGGAGAAGGCCTAGGCCCCCCTGGGCGCCTCTGAACCCCCGGTGGGGCTATTCCTCCCCCTTGGCGATGGGTGCCCCCACTAGGTTCCCCCACTCCGTCCAGGAGCCATCGTAGTTCCGCACCCGGGGGTAGCCCAGGAGGTATTTGAGGACAAACCAGGAGTGGCTGGACCGCTCCGCGATGCGGCAGTAGACCACCACCTCCTTATCCGGGGTGACCCCTAAGGGCCCGTAGAGGGCCTTAAGCTCCTCGGGGCTCTTAAAGGTCCCGTCGGGGTTCACCGCTTTGGCCCAGGGGATGTTCCGGGCCCCCGGGATATGCCCAGCCCTCAAGGCCCCCTCCTGGGGGTAGTTGGGCATATGGGTGAGCTCCCCCCGGTATTCCTCGGGGCTTCGCACGTCCACCAGGGCCCCCCGGCCCTCCTTGACCTTGAGGATGTGCTCCAGGACATCGTCCCGGTAGGCCCGGATGGACTCATCCCGGTAGGGAACCTCGTAGCGGCCCTTGGGGTAGGAGGGGACCTCGGTGGTGAGGGGCCGGCCCTCCTCAATCCACTTTTGCCGCCCCCCGTTCATCAGCCGGACATCGGGATGGCCGTTGTACTTAAAAAACCAGAAGGCGTAGGCCGCCCACCAGTTGTGCTTGTCCCCGTATAGGACCACGGTGGTATCGTTGGAAATCCCCAGGCGCTCCATAAGCCGGGCGAACTCCTCCTCGCTGATGAAGTCCCGCACCACCGGGTCCCAGAAGTCCCGCTGCCAGTCGATCTTCTGTGCCCCCGGGATATGCCCCGTATCGTAGAGGAGGATATCCTCATCTACCTCCAGGATCCGCACCTTGGGGTCATCCAGGTGCGCCTGGACCCAGTCCGTGCTTACCAGGACCTCGGGGTGTGCGTAGCCCATGCCTCACCTCCTCCCCCCACTATACCCTTGAGCTTGTTTGTGATAGATATTGGGGGCACATTCTGCCCTGGGCCCTTGTCCTTCCCCTGCCCTTTTGCTATAAAGGGGTTGGCGTCAAGCCGTCCCGGGGCGAGACCCGGGGTCCAGCCGGCGGGACCACCCCCAGGGGTGGCCTTGATTCAGCTTACTAAGGAGGTGGGAGATGACGGGAATCGCATTGGCGCTCATGGTGCTGGTCTTCCTGGCCAGCCTCTTTATCCAATGGCGGCTACAGGCGGTCTTCGGCCGGTGGAGCCGGGTGGCCAATGCCCAGGGGCTTACCGGGGCTGAGGTGGCCCGGAGGATCCTGGATGCCCATGGCCTCCACCAGGTTAGGGTGGAGCCTGTGCCTGGGGCCTTGACCGACCATTATGACCCCCATGCCAAGGCCGTACGGCTTTCTGAGCCCAACTACGCCTCCCCCAGCCTTGCCGCCTTGGCCGTGGCCGCCCACGAGGTGGGGCATGCCCTCCAGGACGCCCAGGGCTATGCCTGGCTCAGGGTCCGGGCGAGCCTCCTCCCTGCGGCCAGCATCGGCTCCAACCTGGGGCCTATCCTGGTGATCCTGGGCCTAATGGTGGGGGCCCTGGGGTTGGCCCAGCTCGGCATCTTCCTCTTCCTGGCGGTGGCCCTTTTCCAGCTCGTGACCCTGCCCGTGGAGTTTGACGCCTCGAGGCGGGCCATGGACCTCCTCCAGCGCCTGGGTTTCCTTAAGGGGCAGGAGACCGGTCCTGCCCGGGAGGTCCTGGTCTGGGCGGCCCTCACCTACGTGGCGGCCCTGGCCAGCTCCCTGGCCACCATCCTCTACTACGCCACCCTCCTCATGGGCCGGCGGGAGGAGTAGATGCCCCTTCTCCTTTGCCCAAACTGCGGAACGGGGATGCGGGAGGTGGAGCGCCGGGGGGTTCTCCTGGACATCTGCCCCCAGTGCGGAGGGGTCTGGCTGGACAAGGGCGAACTGGAAAAACTCCTCGCCGAGGTCCGGGCCGCGGAAAGGGCCTACGAGGAGGAAAGGGAGGCCTACCACCGGGAAGGGCATAAGCCCTACAAGAAGAAAAAGCGCCTCCTGGACATCTTTGACATCTTTGATTGAGGCCAGGTCCCCTGGTCCGGGCCCCGCCCCGGCCTAGGCCGGGGCGGGGCCTTACCGCTCGTCCCCCGAGCCCCCCAGGACCCCCCGGGCCTTCCGGCTCCTGAGCTTTTCTAGGTTTTTCTGGGCCACCTCTTCCAGGCTCACCCCTAGGTCCGTGGCCACCTGGGCCAGGTACCAGAGCACATCCCCGAGTTCCTGGACCAGGGCCTCCTTGGCCTCGGGCCCCAGGACCCCGTCCTGGTCCCGGAGAACCTTCTTGTACTTGTTGGCCATCTCCCCCGCCTCCCCCGCAAGCCCCAGGATGGGGTAGAGGAGGCGGTAGGCCCCGGGATAAAGGGCGGTGGCCTTGGCCTTTTCCTGGTATTCCTCAAGCGTCATGGGCTACCTCCTTGCGGATGGAATAGACCCGGCTCACCCCTCCTTCCCCCGTGACCCCATAAAGGGCGTCGCAGGCCTCCATGGTCCGGCGCTGGTGGGTCACCAGGATGAACTGCCGGCCTGCGCCGCGGAGGAAGCGGGTGAAGCGGAGCAGGTTAGCCTCGTCCAAGGGGGCATCCACCTCGTCCAGGATGGCGATGGGTAGCCCCCCCTGGACCTCCCCCAGGGCGAAGAGGAAGGCCAAGGCCCCCAGGGTCTTCTCCCCCAAGGAGAGGAGGCTGAGGTCCTGGACCCGCTTCCCCTTGGGCCTGAGGAAGAGCTTGAGGCCCTGGCCCTCCCGCCTGGCCTCGGCCTCAGCCCCAAGGAGGGCCTCTCCGTACCGCCTAAAGGCTTCCTGGAAGGTTTGGAAGGCCTCCTTGAGCTTCTCCCCGTAGGCCCTTTCCACCCCCTTGGCCTCGGCCTCCAAGGCCTCCAGGGCCTTTCTGGCCTCCTCCACCTCGGCCTCTAAGGCCTCTAGGCTTCTCATGGCCTCCTCGGCCTCCCTTTCGGCTAGGGCGTTCACCGGGCCTAGGGTTCTTAGGGCCTCCTCGGTACGGGCAAGTTCCTGGGCCAAGGCCTTGGGGCTTCCGGGAAGCCTCGTCCCCGGGGGAAGCTCGGCCAGGCCCCGGTCCAGTTCCTCTAGCCCCGCCTCCTTCCGGGCTAGGAGAACGAGGAGCCTTTCCCTTTCTGCCAAGAGGGCGTTCTTTTGGGTAAGGAGCCGGGTCTCTTCCTGGAGGAGGGCCTTGAGCTGGCTCCCCACCCCCCTTAAGGCCTCCTCCAGACTCCGGGCCTCGGCCTCCCGGGGGGCGTAGGCCAAGAGGGCTGCCCTCAGCCTCTCCGCTTCTTTTCGGACCCGCTCCGCCTCGGCCTTGAGCTCTAAGGCCTCCTGGTAGGCCCTAAGGGCCTCCTGGTGCCGCCGGTGGGCCTCGGCCTGGGCCAGGGCCTCTTCCAAACGGGCTTTTTCCGCCTCGAGGCCCCTTAAGGCCTCCTCCACCTCCCCGGGGTCCCCTTCCGGGGGCCTGGGCGGGGTGGGGCTTGGGCCTAGGGGCCGGGCCAGGAGGGCCTTAAGCCCCAAGGCCTCGGCCTGAAGGGCCTGGAACCGGTCCCTTAGGGGCTTTAACTCTTGGAGCCTTCCCCTTAGGTCCTCGGCCTCCCCTTCCAGCCGGGCCTTTTCCCCGGCCAGGGCCCTGAGCCTCGCCCTTAGGCCCAGGACCTCCCCCTGGGCCCGGCTCCGCCCTCCCGTGATGGCCCCCGAGCGCTCCACCACCTCCCCTTCTAGGGTCACGAGCCGCTCCCGCCCCCCCTCCTTGAGGTAGGCCAGGGCCTGGTCCAGCCCTTGGAAGACCAGGGTATCCCCCAGGAGGACCCTAAGCACCGCCTCGGCCTGGGGGAGGTCTAGGTGGGCGAGGCGGTAGGCCGGCCCCAGAAGCCCCGGGGCCTCAGGGGGTCTTGGGGGCGGGGGTGGGCGGAGGAGGTTCAGGGGGAGGAAGGTGGCCCGGCCCCCCGTCCGCTTAAGGTGGGCGATGGCCCCCTTGGCCCTTTCCTCGTCCTCCACCAGGACCCAGTGGAGCCTGGGGCCCAAGGCGGCCTCCAGGGCCACCTCCAGCCCCGGCTCGGGCCGGAGGAGGTCCGCCACCACCCCTATGACCCCAGGAAGCCCCCGGACCCGACGGGGGCCTTCCTGGAGGTCCCGCCCCTCCTGGACCAGGGCCCTTAGGCGGCCCATCTCCCCTTCCACCCCTTTAAGCCGGCCCAGGGTTTCCTTAAGGCGGGTCTCGGCCTCCTCCCCCTCCTTTAGGGCCTGGCCAAGGCCTTCCAGCTCTTCTTGGATGGCCTGAAGCCGGGTCTCGGCCTGGACCCTTTCTTGGCGGGCCTTCTCGTAAGCCCTAAGCCTTTCCTCGTACCGGGCTTTCTCGGCCTCGTAGGCCGAAAAGGCCTTAAGCCGGGCCTCCTTAAGCCGCTTTAGCCTTTCCTCCTCCGCCTTAAGGGCCTTGAGCCGGGCCCGGGCCTCCTCCGGGGCCAGGGGAGGCTCAGGGGGTGGGGGTGGGGGAGGGGAAGGGAGGGGGCGGTCTAGGGTCTTCAGGACCCGTTCCAGGCCCTCCACCTCCCGCTTAAGCCCTTCCGCCTCCTTGAGGGCAAGCCGGGTCTCCTCCAGGGTCTTCTTAAGCCTCTCCTCCTCGGCCTTGAGCCTTTCCTTTTCTTCCAGGAGCCCCTTTAGCGCCCTGTCCAGGCTTGTGAGTTCCTCCGCCAGGGCCTCAAGCCGGCCCCTGGCCTTGGCCATCTCCTCCAGGGCCTCCTCTTTGCGGGCCAGGAGGAGGCTTCGCCTGAGGTCTAGGGTTCTGGCGGAAAGCCTCCGGGCCTCTTGGGCCTTCTCCGCCTGGGCCCTTAGGGCCTGGGCCTGGGCCCGGGCCTCCCTCAGGGCCTCCTCCTTTTTCTCCAAAAGCCCTAAGGCCTCCAAAAGCCTGGCCTCGGTGAGGCGCACCGCCTCGGCCACGGGGCGGAGGCCCGCGGCCTCCTCCAGGTGGCCTAGGAGGACCTCCTCCTTGGCCGTAAGGAGGGCCCCGATCTCCCCCTGGCCCACCACGGCATACCCGCCCCGGCCCAGCCCCGTTCCCGCCAGGGCCAGGGCCAGACCCTTGGCCCCTAAGGGCCGGCCGTTTACCTTAAGGATGCTCCTTTCCCCCTCTATCCGCCGTTCTATGAGGAGGCGTTCCCCATCCCGGCTCAGCTCCAGCCGGATCTCCGCAAAGCCCGCCTTGGGCCTACCCTCCCCACCTTGGAAGAGGAGGGTGAGGAGTTCTTTGCCCCTTAGTTCCTGGGCCCGGGCCCCGGTGGCGAAGCGGATGGCCTCCACCAGGTTGCTCTTCCCGGAGCCGTTGGGGCCGATAATCCCCGTGACGGGGTCGGGAAAGTCCAAAACGGTTCTTTCCCCAAAGGACTTAAACCCCTGGAGAATAAGCCGGTCCAGGCGCCACACTAGGGGAGTTTATACCCCAGCCGGAGGTCCAGGTGCCCCGTCCCCGGCCCCGCCTCCCCCTCCACCAGGAACCGGACCTCCCTAAAGTTGGGGAAGGTGGCGAGGAGGGTATAGGCCAGGCTATGGAGCCGGTAGGCCTCGGCCTCGCTATCCAGCCCCTGGAAGAAGCCCCTGGGCAGGTCCACCGCCAGGCTTGGCCCTACGGGGAAGACCCCCAGGGGGGCTTCGGCCCCTAAGGCCTCGGCCCAGGCCCGGGCGGCCTCGAGGTAGGGGCTCCCCCCTAGGGGGAGGCTGAGCTCCAGCCTTTCCTGGGTGAAGCCCTGGGGCGGGTTGGGCCGGTAGAGGTTGAGGACCATGGCCCTAGGCTCCGCTTCCTCCCCGGGTAGGGCCAGGCCCGGGTTGCCCCCTTGGGGGGGTTTTCCCAGGGTAAGGAAGAGGAAAAGCCCTAGGAGGAAGAGGAAAACTCCCGCGAGGTTAAAGGGGGTGAGGAGAAGTTTGGCCTTCATCTTAAGTACTCCTGGACGCCTCGGGCTACAGCCTGGGCCAAGGCCGCCCGGGCCTCCGGGGTCCTAAGCCTTTCCAAGCCGATCTCTAGGATCACCGCCGCCCCGTCCACCCGGGTGAGGGCAAAGGGCCCCTCCACCCGTTCCACGGGAATCCCAATGGCCATAAGGCCCCTCTCCAGGGCCTGGGCCAGGGCCCTGGGGTCCCCGGCGTAGGCCTTAAGGAGCCGGGCCCTTTCGGGGGAGAGGCCGGGGAGGAGCCTTTCCGCGTTCCGGCCCAAAGGGGTGGGCCGGTCCTGGGGGAGAAGGAGGCGGAGGGCGCTTCCGGGGCGGAGGTGGAAGGAGACCACCACCCCGGCCCCCTGGGCCTGCCTAAGCCGCTCGGTGAGGCTTAAGGTTTCGTCCCCCTTGCGGGTGAGCCGGGCGTAGGGGAGGAGGCGAGCCACCCTTTGGGCCAGATCCAGGGTGAGGTCCTTTTCCCTAAGCCCTTCTAGGACCAGGCCAGGGTCCTCCCCCCCATGCCCCGGGTCCAGGAGGACCAGGGGCTGGACCGGCCCCCTTCCCCCTCCCCATTCCAAGACCACCTGGCCTCCCCCGGGGTAGAGGATCCGGTCCGGGGGGGTGGTGAGGGGGAGGAGGCCCCCTAGGGGGTGGGCCTCGAGGCCCGGCCCCTGGGCCAGGAGGAAGAGGACCCCTCCCGCTTCGTTAAGGGCGTTCACCTCCCGGCTAAACCTCAAGACCAGGCGCCGGCCCACCTCCCCCTCCTGTCCCCTGAGCTCGGCCCAGGGGAGGCCAAGACGGATGCCCTCCTGGGCCTGGTAGGTGAGGCCTAGGGCTTGGGCCAGGGCCCTTAAGGGGACATAGACCCCATCCGGTTTCCGCCAGGCCGCCCCTTGGGCCGCGGCCTGGGCCTCGCCCTCCAGGATGGGGAAGACCCGGTACCGGCTGCCCAGGCCCAGGGCGAGCCGGCCCTCCCCTTGCCAAATGGCCAGGCCCAGGCCCCGGGCTAGAAGCCGGGCCTCCCCGTAGGCCACCCCCCGGCCCCCAGGGTAGACCGCCTCCCCTTTAAGGCCCCCCACCAGAAGGGGCTTAGGGGCCTGGGCCAGGGTTAGGCCTAGGGCGAGGGCTAGGGCGGAGAATCCCCTCATAGCTCCTCCAGGGCCCGGCGCACCGCCTCCCTTTTGTCGTCCCGCCGCTTCTCATAGGCCTTTTTACCCCGGGCAAGGCCCAGGAGGACCTTGGCCCAGCCCCGCTCGTTGAAGTAGATCTTCAAAGGGACCAGGGTCAGGCCCTTCTGCTCCACGCGGCCCAGGAGGCGTTTGAGCTCGTGCTTATGGAGGAGGAGCTTCCTGGGCCTCCGGGGGTCAGGGTTGTTGTAGGAGCCTTTCTCGTAGGGGGCGATGTAGAGGTTTTCCAGGTAGAGCTCCCCATCCTTAAACCGGGCGAAACTCCCCGTGAAGTCCACCCGGCCTTCCCGGATGGACTTGACCTCCGCCCCCCTTAGGGCGATTCCCGCCTCGTAGGTCTCCAGGATCTCGTACTCGTGGCGTGCCCTTCGGTTCTCCAGCACCACCCCCCATTCTAAGCCCAGTACCTTTCGGGTCGGCGGTGCCGGAGGATGGGGTAGCGGGCCCGGTAGGCCTCCAGAAACCCCCGGTCTAGCTCCACCAGGCTTAGGCCTTCTTCCTCCCGCCGGGCGAGGAGGGTCCCGTCGGGCCGGACGGCCAGGGAGGGGGCGCCCTGGTCCGCCCGGTTGGCCAGGATGAGGTAGGCCTGGTTTTCCGCCGCCCGGGCCCGGGCCAGGACCTCGAGGACCCCCCCGTACGCCCCCGGCCAGGCCGCGGCCACCAAAAAGGCCTCCGCCCCCCTTAGGGCGTACCCCCGGAAGAGCTCGGGGAAGTCCAGGTCGTAGCAGATGGCTAGGCCCATCCGCCAGGGGCCCCTCCAGAGGATGGGTTCCTCCCCAGGGACCACCCCCTCATCCCCCTCCTCCCCCAGGGCCAGGTAGGGGTGGAGCTTGTCGTAACTAGGACCATCCGGGAAGATGCGAAGCCGGTTTTTGGGCCCCGGGGCCATGTAGCCTACGGCGAGCCTCACCCCCTCGGTCCGGGCCAGGGCCTCGAGGTCCTCCTCTAGCCCCGGCACCGGCTCCCGGCCAAAGAGGAGCTCGGGCAGGAGCACAAGCCCCGCCCCCTCCTCCCGGGCCTCCTGGAGGAAGGGGCAAAGGGCCCTTAGGGTCTTTTGGGGGGTGGCCCGGGGGGCGAGGTGAAGGAGGCCTACCCGCACCTAACGCCGCCCTAAGAACCGCCAGGCCGAGGGGAGGAGGAGGGCGGCCAGCACGGCCTTAATCAGGTCACCGGGGAGGAAGGGGAGCATCCCCATGGCGAGGAGGGCCCCTACCCCCTGGAACTTCCCCGCCCCCATGAGCCAGGCCCCAAGCCAGCTAAGCCCCAGGAGGTAGATGAGGAGGTTCCCGGCAAGCATGGCAAGGAGGGTGCCGAGGAAGCTCCGGTCCAGGCCGAGCCGCTCCACCAAAAGGCCCACCAGCCCTGCGGCCAGGGGGAAGGCCAGGAGATACCCCCCCGTGGGGCCTAGGATTCTAGCCGCCCCGCCCGTCCCCCCGGCGAAGACGGGAAGGCCCATGGCCCCCTCGGCCAGGTAGGCCAGAAGGGCGAAGAACCCGAGCCGGCTCCCCAAGGCCGCCCCCACCAGGAGGACCCCCAGGGTCTGGCCCGTGATGGGCACCGGGGTAAAGGGGAGGGGGATGGCCACCCGGGCCGTGAGGGCCACAAAAAGGCTGCCTAGGAGGACCAGGGCCAGGTCCCGGGCCAGGCTCCGCTTGGGCCAAAGGGTTTTTACCAGCGGCACGTAGGGTAAAACCTGGGTCTGCATACCGTCACCTCCCGACCCTTGCGGGTCGTCAACTAGATTAAGCCTTTAGGGTTGACGGGTCAAGGGGTGGTATAGCTAAACGCTTAAGGGTTAGCCCTGGCTTTAGGGGGTCTTCCCCGGGGTATAGTGGGGTTAGGGCCGGCCCTTTGGGGCCGGGAAAGGAGGCGGTATGAAGGTAGGCATTAACGGCTTCGGCAGGATTGGGCGCCAGGTCTTCCGGATCCTCCACGCCCGGGGGGTGGAGGTGGCCCTCGTCAACGACCTCACGGACAACAAGACCCTGGCCCATCTCCTCAAGTACGACTCCATCTACCGGCGTTTCCCCGGGGAGGTGGCCTACGACGAGGAGTACCTCTATGTGGACGGGAGGCCCATCCGGGCCACGGCCCACAAGGACCCTAAGGCCATCCCCTGGGCCGAGGCCGGGGTGGGGGTGGTGGTGGAGTCCACCGGGGTCTTCACCGAGGCGGAGAAGGCCCGGGCCCACCTCGAGGCCGGGGCCAAAAAGGTCATCATCACCGCCCCGGCCAAAGGGGAGGACATCACCATTGTGCTTGGGGTGAACGAGGACCAGTATGACCCCGCCCGGCATCACATCCTCTCTAACGCCTCCTGTACCACGAACTCCTTGGCCCCGGTGATGAAGGTCCTGGAGGAGGCCTTCGGGGTGGAGCGGGCCCTCATGACCACGGTCCACTCCTACACCAATGACCAAAGGGTCCTGGACCTCCCCCATAAGGACCTGCGCCGGGCCCGGGCCGCTGCCCTCAACATCATCCCCACCACCACCGGGGCGGCCAAGGCCACGGCCCTGGTCCTCCCAAGCCTCAAGGGCCGGTTTGACGGGACCGCCCTCCGGGTCCCCACCCCCACGGGGAGCGTCTCGGACATTACTGCCCTCCTAAAGCGTGAGGTCAGCGCGGAGGAGGTGAACGCCGCCCTCAAGGCCGCGGCGGAAGGCCCCTTAAAGGGCATCCTGGCCTACACCGAGGAGGAGATCGTCCTCCAGGACATCGTCATGGACCCCCACTCCTCCATCGTGGACGGTAAGCTCACCAAGGCCCTGGGCAACCTGGTCAAGGTCTTCGCCTGGTACGACAACGAATGGGGGTACGCCAACCGGGTGGCGGACCTGGTGGAGCTCGTCCTCCGGAAGGGGGTCTGATGCGCACCCTGGACGGGCTAGACCCCAGGGGCAAAAGGGTCCTGGTCCGGGTGGACTTTAACGTCCCCGTTGAGGCCGGGGAGGTGGCGGACGAGACCCGGATCCTGGAAAGCCTCCCCACCCTGAGGCGGCTTTTGGAGGGAGGGGCGGGCTTAGTCCTTCTCTCCCACCTGGGCCGGCCCAAGGGCCCTGACCCTAAGTACTCCCTTTTCCCCGTGGCCCGGGCCCTGGCCCGCCACCTCCCCCGGGTCCAGTTCCACCCCTTCCCCCCGGGCTCGGAGGAGGCCCGGGAGGCGGCGGAGGCCCTAAGGCCAGGGGAGGTCCTCCTCCTGGAAAACGTCCGGTTTGAGCCCGGGGAGGAAAAGAACGACCCTGAGCTTGCCGCCCGGTATGCCCGGCTTGGGGAGGCTTTCGTCTTGGACGCCTTTGGGAGCGCCCACCGGGCCCACGCCAGCGTGGTGGGGGTGGCCCGGCTTCTCCCCAGCTACGCCGGCCTCCTTATGGAGCGGGAGGTCAAGGCCTTAAGCCGGCTTCTGGATGGAGCAGAAAGGCCCTATGTCGTGGTGGTGGGCGGGGCCAAGGTCTCAGATAAGATCGGGGTCTTGGAAAACCTCCTAAGCCGGGTGGACCGTCTCCTCATTGGCGGGGCCATGGCCTTTACCTTCCTCAAGGCCCTGGGGGGGGAGGTGGGGGGAAGCCTGGTGGAGGAGGACCGGTTGGACCTGGCCCGGGACCTCCTCCAGAAGGCCGAGGCCCGGGGGGTGGAGGTTCTTTTGCCTGAGGACGCGGTGGCCGCGGAGGAGATCCGCCCCGGGGTCCCCACCCAGGTCTTCCCGGCCCGGGCCATCCCCATCCCCTATAAGGGCCTGGATATCGGCCCCAAGACCCAGGAGGCCTTCGCCCGGGCCTTAGAGGGGGCCCGGACCGTCTTCTGGAACGGGCCCATGGGGGTCTTTGAGGTCCCCCCCTTTGACCAGGGCACTTTGGCCATCGCCCAGGCCATCGCCCGGCTGGAGGGGGCCTATACCGTGGTGGGGGGCGGGGACTCGGTGGCCGCGGTGGGCCGGCTTGGGCTTAAGGACCGGTTCAGCCATGTCTCCACCGGGGGCGGGGCCAGCCTGGAGTTTCTGGAGAAGGGCACCCTCCCTGGGGTGGAGGTCCTGAGGTAGGCCATGCGCCGGGTCCTGGTGGCGGGCAACTGGAAGATGCACAAGACCCCCTCGGAGGCCCGGGTCTGGCTTTGGGAGCTTAAGCGCCTCCTTCCCCCCCTGGGGAGCGAGGCCGCCATCCTCCCCGCCTTTCCCATCCTGCCCGTGGCCCGGGAGGTTTTGGAGGGCACCCCCATTGCCTACGGGGCCCAGGATGTTTCCGCCCACCGGGAGGGGGCCTATACGGGGGAGGTCTCGGCCCGGATGCTAAGGGACCTGGGCTGCCGTTATGCCATCGTGGGGCATTCGGAAAGGAGGCGCTACCACGGGGAGACGGATGCCCTAGTGGCGGAGAAGGCGAGGCGCCTCCTGGAGGAGGGGATTACCCCCATCCTCTGCGTGGGGGAGCCTTGGGAGGTGCGGGAGAGGGGGGAGCACCTGGACTACACCCTAAGGCAGCTTTGGGGGAGCCTCGAGGGCGTAGACCCCCCGGGGCCCGAGGGGCTGGTGGTGGCCTATGAGCCTGTCTGGGCCATTGGCACCGGCCGGAACGCCACCCCCGGGGAGGCCCAGGCCATGCACCGGGTCATTCGGGAGGCCTTAGGGGAGCGGTACGGTCGGGATTTTGCCGCCCGGGTCCGGATCCTCTACGGGGGGAGCATCCGGCCCGATAACTTCGCGGGCCTCCTCCTTCAGCCCGATGTGGACGGGGGGTTGGTGGGGGGGGCGAGCCTGGAGCTGGAGAGCTTCCTGAGCCTCCTCCGTATGGCGGGGTAGGTTTTCTAGAACCGTAGGGGCCCTCCCCAAGGGGAGGGCCCTCAGGCTTTGGCCCCTCTAACCTTCCGCGGGTCGGGATGTGGGGGAGGGGGTCTCGAGGGCCATCCGGAGGAGGGCCACCCCAAAGGCCAGGAAGACCCCAAGGACCAGGGCCAGGGCCAGGATGAGGCCCCGCCGGGGCCAGACCCTCTCGTAAATGGGGTAGGCTGGGGCGATGACCTGGGCCAGGCTGTTTTGGGAGGTGGCGAGCTCAATCCGGAGGTCCGTGGCCTTCCGGCTTAGGGCCAGGTAGGCGTCCCGGGCCAAGGTGAGGGCTTGGCTTAGGTTTTCCAACTCCGTCTCAGCCCGGGCCACCCGGGCCCTAAGGGTTTCGAGGCGGGCCTCCACCTGGCTTAGTCGGTTCAGGATGGCCGCCCGCTGGGCCTCGAGGAGGGCCACCTCCACCAGGGTGTCCGTGAGGGCGCTCCTTAGGCGCTGGTACTCGGGGTTGGGGTTTTCAAAGCGGAAATCTCCTGTAAGCTGGATGAACTGCTCCAACCGGGCCCGCAAGGTCTCGTAGGTGGCCTTCTTAGCGTTGTATTCCAAAAATAGGCTTTCCCGTTCTCTTTCTTGGGCGGCAATAAGGTTTTTGAGCTCTGCGATACGGTTTTGCAACCGGGAGATCTCGGCCTTGAGGGCAGCTTCTTCCTGCTCTAAAGCCTGAAGCTCAGCCCGGAGGCCGGCGAGCTGGGTTAGGAGAGGGGTGTAGCTCGGGTTGATCTCCTCAGCCTGGATCCTAAGCCCCACCAAGGCCTGAGACCCCCCTTGGGCCAGGGCTAGGGCCAAGGCCGTGGGGTCTTGGGCGATTTCCTTAACCACAGGGAGGAGGCGGGGTTCCCGGGCTAGGTTGGCCTCCAGGGTTTGGATCCGAGCAGCGCGGTCGGCCTTGAGGGTGGGGATCTGGGCCAGGCGGGATCCGATCTGGGCCAGGCGGTTCTGGGCTTGCTCCAGCTCGGCTTGCCAAAGGGGAAGGCGCTCCCTTTGGCGAAAGGCCTCCAGGGCCTTAGCCGCCTCGTTAAAGGCTTTTTCCGCCTGGGTCGTGGCCTCCCGTAGCCGGGCCTGGGCCTCGGGGAGGCGGCGGTTTACGATGGCGGCCTGGTCGGGTCCCGCTCCCAGGGGTAAGATGGCCCGCTCCCGGGCCACTTCGGCTTGGAGGGTACTTTGCTGGGCCCTTTTGGCCTCGAGGTCTCGTTCCACCTTGGCTAGGTCCTGCTGGAGCTGGACCCTTTCCTGGGTGCGGGCTTCAAGCTCCGCCCGGTCCTGCCGGAGGGTGGTGGCCCTTTGGAAGGCCTCAAAGCGGGCCTGGGCCTCGCGGTAGGCCTTCTCCGCGGGTCGGAGTTCTTCCTCGAGGGCCGCCAAACCGGCCTCAATCCGGGCGGTGACGAAGATCTGGTTGATGCGTCGGGCGGTGGCCTCGGCGATGAGGTTCGCGGTCTTGGCCGCCACCTCGGGGGTGGGGGCCTCTACGCTAAGGGTAACAATTAAGGTGGGGACCTGGTCCCTTAGGTTCTGTAAGGTGGGATTCCGCGGGGTTTCTTCCTTTAGGGCGATGTCTTTGACCATTTCTTCCAAGCCCTTCCGGTCCCCCTGGTCCTGCCACCGGGTGGGGAGGAGGCCTTCCCGCCTTAGGGTCTCCCATGTTTCCCTTAAGACCTCCTCGGAAAGGGCGATGGCTTCAACTGCCTGGAAAGTGAGAAGGCCTTGTTGCTGAATCTGGATTCTCTGCTCTGTTTGGGCCTGGACCTGCTGGGGGACCACGGAGAGGGTGGCCGTGGACCGGTACCGGGGCTCAGCCAGGAAGAAGCCGTAGACCAGGGCGGCCACGCCCAGTATGAGGGGTATCCAGAGAAAAATCTCCTTTTGCCGTTTTAGACCTTCCCAAAGTTCCTTTAGGCTGATCTCGCCCTGGGCCATATCCATAAGGGTATAATATCAGGCGTATGAGGGTTGCGGTCATTGGTGCGGGGTACGTAGGTCTCACGACTGGGGCTACCCTGGCCTACCTGGGGCATGAGGTGACCCTGGTGGAGGTGGATCCGGGGAAGCTTAGGGCTCTTCTCCAGGGCGAGGTGCCCTTTTATGAGCCCCATCTTGGGCAGCTTTTGGCCCTGGTGCGAGACCGGGTGCGGTTTACGGACCGGTATGAGGAGGCGGTGCCCCGTGCGGAGGTGGTCTTCCTTGCGGTGGGCACGCCTTCTTTGCCGGATGGGAGCCCAGACCTTTCCCAGGTTCAGGCTGCGGCCCGCCTGATTGGGGAACACCTGGGGGAGGGGTTCACCGTGGTGGTGAACAAGTCCACGGTGCCGGTGGGCAGTGGGAACTGGGTGGGGGCTTTGGTGGAGGAGGCCTACCGGGCGCGAAACGGGAAGGCCCCCCAGGGGCGGTACGCGGTGGCCTCCAATCCGGAGTTTTTGCGGGAGGGCTCAGCCCTTCGGGATAGCCTTTACCCGGACCGGGTGGTCATTGGGTCGGCGGACCGGGAGGCCCTGGAGGTTCTCTATACCCTCTACCGCCCCATCCTGGAGCAGAGCTTTACCCCCCCACCCTTCCTGCCCCGGCCTGAGGGGATGGGGGCGGTGCCCTTGGTGGCCACGGACCTAGCCTCGGCGGAGCTCATTAAGTACGCGGCCAACGCTTTTTTGGCGCTCAAGATCAGCTTTATCAATGAGATGGCCCTTCTGGCGGAAAAGGTGGGGGCAGATATCCTCCAGGTGGCCAAGGGGATTGGGCTGGACCCCCGGATTGGGCCCCGGTTTCTGGGGGCGGGGGTGGGCTGGGGTGGGAGCTGTTTTGGTAAGGATACCGCTGCCCTCCTTTCCACGGGGCGGGAGTATGGGCTCCACCTCGCCACGGTGGAAGCCGCCCGGCGGGTGAACTACGGGATGCGCATGATTGTGGTGGAGAAGCTCATGGCTGAACTCAAGGTCCTTAAAGGGCGGAGGGTAGGGCTTTTGGGCCTAGCGTTTAAGCCCCATACGGATGACCTGCGGGACGCCCCGGCCCTCACCATCGCAGAGGAGCTTAGGAGGCGTGGGGCCTTTGTGCGGGCCCATGACCCGGTGGCCCTTCCTTCGGCCCGGAGGCTTTACCCGGACCTAGCGGAGTATGTGGAGGACCCCTTGGCCTTAGCGGAAGGGGTGGACGCCTTGGTCCTGGTTACGGAGTGGCCGGAGTACGGGAACCTCCCCTGGGAGAGGATCAGGGCCAGGATGCGCACCCCCCTCCTCCTGGATGGGCGGAACGTTCTTGACCCAAAGCTCCTTCTCTCCCTAGGCTTCCGCTACCTGGGGATAGGGTGGGGCGGTTTGCGTCTGGGGGTAGGGCAGGGCGGTTTGGAGGCGGTTTTAGAGGAGGCGTAATGCGCGTTCTCCTTACGGGCGCCTTGGGTTTCCTGGGAAGCCACTTAGCGGAGAGGCTCCTCTTAGAGGGGTATGAGGTGGTGGGGGTGGATAACCTTTCCACGGGGAGGTTGCAGAACCTGGAGCTCCTATCCCGCTACCCCTCCTTTACCTTTCTGCGGGCGGATGTGGTGGAGCCTCTTTTCCTAGAAGGCCACCTGGACTGGGTCCTGCACTTTGCCTCCCCCGCCTCCCCGCCCCGGTATCTGGAAAGACCGGTGGAGACCCTGAGGGTGAACGCCGAGGGGACGCGGCACCTCTTGGAGCTGGCCCGAAAGAGGGGCGCGCAGTTCCTCTTGGCCTCCACCAGCGAGGTTTACGGGGACCCTCTGGTTCATCCTCAGCCCGAGACCTATTGGGGGAATGTGAACCCGGTGGGTCCCCGCGCGGTTTACGACGAGGGGAAGCGGTACGCGGAGGCCCTCACCATGGCCTACCATCGTCACTTTGGCCTTTCTGTGCGCATTGTGCGGATTTTCAACACTTATGGTCCCCGGATGGACCCCGGGGACGGGCGGGTGGTTTCCAACTTTATCCTGCAGGCCCTCAAGGGGGAGCCTCTCACAGTCTATGGGGATGGGAGCCAGACCCGGAGCTTCTGCTACGTGGACGACCTGGTGGAGGGGATAAGGCGGCTTATGGAGGTGGGGTACCCCTACCCCCTGAACCTGGGGAACCCGGAGGAGTACCGGATCTTGGAGCTTGCGGAGCTAGTGAAGGAGCTTACGGGAAGCCCAAGCCCCATCGTCTTCGGGCCCCTGCCGGAGGATGACCCAAGGAAGCGCCGCCCAGATATCCGGCTGGCCCGGGAGCTTTTGGGCTGGGAACCCCGGGTGCCGGTGCGGGAGGGGCTCTCGCGGACCATCGCCTACTTCCGGGAGGCCTTTCGGGAGCTATGAAATCCCTTTTGGCCAGGAACACCCTTTGGATGCTTTTGGGCTTTGGCTTGCGTCTAGGGGTTCAGTTCCTCTATTTTGTACTCTTGGCTAGAATTCTGGGGCCTAGCCAGTACGGGGCCTTTGTTGGTGTGGCAGCCTTGGTTATGGTTCTCTCTCCCTTCGCCAGCTGGGGCGGCGGGAATATCCTTGTTAAGCATGCCTCCCGGGACCATAAGCTTTTTGGCCCCTATTGGGGCGCAGCCATGGCCACCACCCTGGTCTCGGGAATCGGGCTTACGGGGTTGGCCTTTTTGTTGACGGGCCTTCTCTTTTCCTGGGAAACTGCTCTAGCCCTGGCACTACCCATAGCCATAGGGGACCTGCTTGGAGTTCGGTTAGCCGATGTGGCAAGCCAGGCCTTCCAAAGTCGGGAACGGCTTAGCCGGACCTCGGCCCTTTGGGTGACTATAAGCCTGGCCCGTCTCCTGGGGGTGGGGGTCCTTTACGCTCTTCCCCAAGCTTCGGTATCTACCTGGGCTTTGCTCTACGCCCTAAGCGGTTTGTTGGCTGGGGCGGTGGGGGTGGCTTGGGTGAGGCGGGAGCTGGGCTGGGGCCCTCTGAGCCTTAGGCCCATGCAGGGCGAGTGGCGGGAGGGGTTTTATTTTTCCATTAGCCTGGCGGCCCAGGGGGCCTATAACGACCTAGACAAAACCCTACTGGCCCGTTTGGCTTCTGAGGGAGTGGCTGGGGGGTATGCCGCGGCCTACCGGGTTTTGGATGCGGCCTTTGCCCCCATGCGGGCTTTGCTCTATGCTAGCTATCCCCGTTTTTTCCGGGAGGGGGAAGGGGGAATAGGGGGCGCCAAGGTTTTGGCCCTGAGGCTACTCCCCTGGGGCCTTATAGCGGGTGGTCTTGGGGTGGGTTTGGCCCTGTTTTTGGCCCCTTGGCTTCCCTTTCTTTTGGGACCAGAGTACGCCCTGGCGGCTTTAGTGCTTCCTTGGTTGGCTCCGATTGTCCTATTCCGGGTCCTCCACTATTTGGCGGCGGATGCCTTGACGGGAGCCGGGTACCAGGGTTTGAGGAGCGGGGTTCAGGTGGGGATCGCTTTTTTGAACCTAGGCCTTAATCTCTGGTGGATACCGTCTTGGGGTTGGAAAGGGGCGGTGGCGAGCAGTCTGGTTTCGGACGGGCTCCTGGCGGTGGTCCTTTGGTTGGCTATTCTTGTAAAATCCAGAAGGGGAGGGAGGCTTGAGACGCCTGCTGGGCGTTTTTGAAACAGGGTTCCACTTGGCCATGCTGGCCTTGCTTATGGGGGCATTTCTGCCTCTATGGCGGGAGGTTTCTGGAAGCCCGGTGGACCCTGTGGAGGGGGATGCCCTAGCCCGTGGACTTCTTCTTGTAGGGTACGGTGTTGTTTTTCTCCTCCTTCTCTTGCGTCCGAGGGCTTTGCTAAGGAGCTTTCTTGTGGCCTGGCCCCTTTGGGTTTTGATACTTTGGGCTTTTTTGTCCCTGCTTTGGTCCACGGCCCCGGAAGTCACTTTTCGCAAGGCGGGGGCTCTTTTGCTTTCAACCCTGTACGGTGTGTATTTGGCCCTTCGTTTCTCCCCAGAACGTTTGCTCGGTCTTCTGGGGGCGGCTTTGTTGCTTCTGCTAGGCCTTAGCCTAGCCTTATCTCTGCTTCTTCCAGCTTGGGGCGTGATGGGTTACCCACATGAGGGGGCCTGGAGGGGGGTTTTTGTTCACAAGAATGGCTTAGGCCGATTTACCGCTTTTGGTGTTTTAGTTTTTCTGGCCCTGCTCCTTGTTCCTGGACGGAGGTGGCCCTGGTACCTGGGTCTTTTGCTCTCGGGGCTTATCCTCTGGAAGGCTCGCTCAGCGACCTCCCTGGTCCTGGCCCTAGCTATGGTCTTGATGGCCTGGGGGCTTTGGCTCTCTTCTCGGTATCGGGGGCTTTGGCCGGTTTTGCTTACGTTTGGTTTTGTCCTAGGGGGTGGGCTGGGAATGTTTGTGGCCGCCAACTATCAGGCGTTGCTAGAGGCCCTAGGGCGGGATGTGACCTTCACGGGCCGGGTGCCTCTTTGGATGGCGCTGATTCCCTTTATTCAGGAGCAGCCTTGGACGGGGTATGGCCTGGGGGGGTTTTGGCTTGGGTGGGATGGCCCCTCGGCGTACGTCTGGAGCTTGGTGAATTGGGACCCTCCCCATGGGCATAACGGTTATCTGGACCTGTCTCTGGACTTGGGGTTGGTGGGGTTAGGGCTGGGGTTGGTCCTACTGCTGGGGTTAGCCCTGGGGGGTGTCCGCGGTTATCTGTCGGTGGGGTTCACGCCGAGGACGCTTTTTCTTGTGGGGTTGGCTGTTTTTTTGACGATGTACAATATGGCCGAGAGCGCTTTCCTTAGGTCCAATAACCTGTTTTGGTCCCTCTTGGTGTGGGGTTATGTTGGAGTCAAGTTGAATGTTTATCCAGTTGAAAGTTTAAAAGCTTTGCAAGTGTTAAGCCGAGTAGAGTTTTAGTCATGGGTGGTGGAGCAATGGGTGGTGGAGCAAACGTTTTGGTTTTTAGAGACAGGCTTCTGCCTTTATCGGAGACGTTTATTTATGAAAATAGTTTAGCCTTAAGTAGATATAAGGCTTACTTTTTGGGTAGTCGTCGAGCCTTCCCTTCTTTACCTTTGCCGGAGGACAGGCTTTTCTTAATCAACCCCGACAACTCTAAGTCTTTGAGGTCGGAAGGCTTCAGATCCGAATTGGAGTTCAAGCTTTTGGGCCGGTTGCCTTCGAGGGTCTTAGAATGGGCTCAAGCGCTTAGCCCCAAAGTCGTTCATGCGCACTTTGCCCCCGATGGAACCCTGGGTTTGCCTTTAGCCAAAGCCTTAGGGGTGCCCTTGGTTGTGAGTCTTCTGGGAACGGACATCACCATGAGTGAAGGGAATGTGCTTTTGAGGTCATGGCCGAACCACCGATTGTATCTTTTCCGAAAAAGAAAGCTGCAAAGAGAGGCCAGGCTTTTTATTGTGCCTTCTCGGTTTTTGCTTAGAAAAGCCTTGGAAAGGGGTTATCCTCGAGAAAAGTTGGTGCTTCTGCCTCATGGGGTGGACACTGAGTTTTTCCGGCCTGCTCCCGAAAAGGTTGATTATGGCAGGGTTCTGTATGTAGGAAGGCTAATTGAGCTCAAGGGTTTACCATTTTTGATGGCAGCCTTGGCTTCTTTGGTAGATGAGTTTTCGCAACTTAGGCTAATTGTAATCGGAGATGGACCCAAACGCCGCGAATATGAGGAGTTGGGCAGAAGGCTTTTGGGGGACCGAGTGTTGTTCCTGGGTGCCCAGCCCAGGGAAAAGGTGCTTGAGGAGATGCAAAGGGCCTATCTGTTCTCTATGCCCTCTGTAACTATGCCGACAGGAGAGGCTGAGGCCTTTGGGGTGGTCTACCTCGAGGCCCAGGCCTGCGGGGTGCCCGTGGTAGCCTTTGCTTCAGGGGGGGTGCCCGAAGTGGTGCGGCATGGAGAAACGGGATTCTTAGTGCCAGAGCGGGATGTGAAGCTCTTAAGTAAGGCTATAAGAGAAATCCTTCTTTCAAGAGAGACTTGGTATGAGTTTTCGGATGCGGCAGTTAAGCTTGCAAGAAGCTTTGATTCGAGAAAACAGAATAGTGAATTAGAGAGTATATATGATGGGCTATAAATACAAATTAGGATACCTGTCAGGTGCCCCCCGGGTTTCCACCCGACCTGAGGCTGCAGCCTCAGGTCCAAGAACGCACGTTTTAGGTGTTATCGGGGCCTTCCAACGCTTGGGGTGGGAGGTTTATCCCTACATTGTAGGCGACAAAGTCCCCATATCCTGGATTAAGGAGGAGAGCGAGCAAACTTTGCAAAAAAGCGCCCTGTTTCGCTTGGGTGCCGATTTGGTGCGCTTGGTCATGGGATTAGTCCACGGCTGGCGGGCCAGTAGAGAACTGCCGGCTGTGGACTGGGTTTACGAGCGCTACGGGGTTTTTCAAGCCTTAGGATGGTGGTTTCAGCGAAAAGGAATTCCGTGGATTTTGGAGACTAATGAACTTTGTTATGTGAGTGCGACAAGTGATCATCGTAGCACTAGAAATTTTAAAGAGATTCTTAAGATACACGAACGCTGGGCCTACCGGCAGTGCGATATACTCGTTTGCACAAGTCAAGATCTTGCCGATCTTATTGTGCGGAATTTGAATATTCCGATTGAGAAAATTATTGTGGTTCCCAATGGAGTTGATGTAGACCGCTTAGACCCGGACAAGGTGCAGCCTAAGCGGTTTTTTGAAGGGCCAACCATTGGCTTTGTTGGTCAGTTGGCGCCTTGGCAGCGATTGGACATCCTCTTGGAAGCCATGGCTGAACTTCGGAAGGAGGGGATTGTTTACAATCTGGTAGTGGTGGGCAATGGACCTATGCGGGATGACTGGGAAGTTCGGATGAATTCCTTGGACCTCGCACAACAGGTGCGGTTTGTGGGGCAGGTCCCCTGGGATGAGGTGCCTGGTTATATTGCTGGCTTTGATCTGGGTTATGCCGGTGCTGTACCTCTAGCAGTTGGAAAAATGTATCATTCTCCGCTAAAACTTTATGAATACGCATCTATGGCGAAACCTATTGTGGCAGCGGCTTATGATGATGCTCTTCAACTCACAAAGAATGGTGCACAACTCTATCTTTTTGAGCCTGGCAACCGCGAAGACTTGATTCGTGCTTTGCATCGGGCTTACCAGGAGCGGGAAGCTTGGCCTGCGTATGGGGCGCGAAACAGGGCTATCGTAAGCGCTAAACATACTTGGGAGCAGAGGATTTCGGAGATGATTGCAAAGGCTGAAAGAATCCTGGAGCGAAAGTATGGAACGCCTTACCCTGCTCGGCGTTGAGGTCGATGCTCTTACCATTGGGGACCTCAATGCCTTGATTGATGGCGCCGTGCGCCGGGGCCAAAAGGTCTTGATTGCCAATCATAACCTTCATAGCGTATATCTTTATCACGCCGATAAAAAGATGAGAGCCTTCTTTAGGCTGGCCTCCGTTATTCACATAGATGGCATGCCTCTAATCTATTGGGCTAGACTCCTAGGTTATCCCCTAAAAGCGGAGCACCGCGTCACCTATGTGGACTGGGTTCATCCGTTGATGGCAGCCGCAGAGACCAAGGGATGGCGCGTGTTTTACCTAGGAGGAAAGCCTGGTGTGGCGGCTCGCGCTGCCGAACGGCTGAGAGGTCGGTATCCCAGGTTGGTTATTCAGACGAGGCATGGTTACTTTGGGTCTGAAGAAAACGACAAGGTGCTAGAGGAGATTGCCGAGTTTCGGCCTCATGTGCTTATGGTGGGCATGGGTATGCCGCGACAAGAGCATTGGGTTTTGGATAACTGGGACCGGCTTGCGACCAATGCTGTTCTCACTGCTGGAGCTTGCTTTGATTATGTGGCAGGTGAAATACCTACCCCCCCTCGTTGGATGGGGCGGGTAGGGCTGGAATGGGCTTATAGACTGTCTTCTGAGCCCAAGCGACTTTGGAGGCGTTATTTGCTTGAACCATGGGGGGTTCTTTCCTGGGCCATCCAAGACCTGTTGAATTGGCGTGAGCATCGGAGGCGGGCCAAGGAGCTCCGACAGGTATAGCAAGGGGTGGCGTTTGTGGGTTTTCGCGAGAGGAGGTGTCTTTCGCGTAGGCATGCAGTCTAATAAAGTCAAAGCCTTTGTGTCGTGGGCGACTTTAATTTTGGTGGACCTCCTGGCCCTCGAGGCCGCCCTTCTCCTCGGCTACCTTACCCGCTCCTTCCTCTCCGGGCTTTTCCCTACCCACCTTCCCCCAGAGGCCCTTAAGGGGCCGGCTTTGGCCTTGCTCTTCTTCCCTGTGGGGTACGCCTTGGCCGGGCTCTACCCCGGTTATGGCCTGGCCCCGGTGGAGCGACTCCGCCGCCGGGTGACCCTGACCTTGGTCATGTTCCTGGGGCTTTTAGCTTGGGAGCGTATCTTTGCCCAGCAGAACTGGTCCCGGGGGGTTTTGGGCTTTGCTTTCGCTTATGCCTTGGTCCTTACTCCCCTGGCCGAAGCCCTGGCGCGGGAAGCGCTGGCCCGGCTGGGGCTTTGGGGCATGCCGGTCCTCATCCTGGGGGCGGCCCGGACTGGGGCCCTGGTGGCCCGGGTTCTCAAGAAAGACCCCGTGCTGGGACTTAGACCGTTGGGCTTCCTAGACGATGACCCTGCTAAGCAGGGCCGGGAGGTGGAAGGATTGCCGGTGCTGGGGCCTTTAGCCGAGGCTTCCCGGTACGCTTCCCAGGTGGGGATGGCCATTCTGGCCATGCCGGGGGTGGGGCGGGAGCGGCTTATGGGGATTCTGGAAGGTCTACCCTTCGGCCGGGTTATCCTCGTCCCCGACCTCTTGGGTTTCCAAAGCCTCTGGGTTTCCAGTCGGGACCTGGCCGGGGTTTTGGGCCTTGAGGTGCGGCGGAACCTGCTTTTACCCCATAACCGCCTGTTCAAGCGGACTATGGACTACCTCCTGGGGGTGCCCCTTTTCCTGGTTTCCCTCCCCATCATTGGGGCTTTGGCCCTCTGGATTAAGGCCGTGAGCCCGGGCCCGGCCTTTTACGCTCAGGAGCGGGAGGGGTTGGGAGGGCGGACCATCCGGGTCTTGAAGCTCCGGACCATGTACCCAGATGCCGAAAAACGCCTGGAGGCCTACCTGGACCAAAACCCCGAGGCCCGGGCCGAGTGGGAGCGGTACTTCAAGCTCCGGCACGACCCCCGGGTCCTCCCGGGGGTAGGGCATTTCTTGAGGAGAACCAGCCTAGACGAGCTTCCTCAGTTTTGGAATGTGCTTAAGGGGGAGATGAGCCTGGTGGGGCCCAGGCCTTTTCCCCATTACCACTTGGAGAAGTTCCCGGCGGAGTTCCGCGACTTGAGACGGAAGGTTTTCCCAGGAATAACGGGTCTTTGGCAGGTCTCGGTCCGGGGCGAGGGGGACCTCGAGGTCCAAAGGGTCCTGGACACCTATTACATCCGCAACTGGTCCCCCTGGTTGGACCTTTATATTCTGGCCCGTACCGTCTGGATGGTCTTGATGCGCAAGGGGGCGTACTAGGCTTACAATACCCCTTATGGGCCGCCTGGCGGCTAGCCTCAAGACCCTCTGGGCCCTGGCCTTTGGCTTGGTCCTGGTCCAGGGGCTCTTGGTCCAGGGGGTAGTCCTGCCCTACTTTTTCCCCCAGGCCCACTGGGGTCACGGCCTTGCCGTGGGGGGGGATTGGATTCTTTTCCACACGGAGGCCCAGGCCCTGGCTGAGCGGATCCAGCGGGAGGGGTGGGGGGCTTGGGCCCTGCGGCCTCCTCCGAGTTTCCAGCCTATGTCCGGGATCACGGCCTTCTTCTACGCCCTCACCGGGATCCCTGAGCCCTATGTTCTCCTCCCCTACAACGCCTTTCTCCACGCCACGGCCTTTGTAGTCCTTATCAGGATCCTAGAGCTTCTGGCCTTTCCCCGGACCTATGCCCTCTTGGGCGCCTTGCCTTTCCTCCTCTTCCCCTCCCACCTCACCTGGACGGCCCAGATCCACCGGGACGGGCTCTACATCCTCGGGGCCTTCCTCCTTGTCTACGCCCTGCTACTCGCCCTCAAGGCCCCCGAGGGCTTCCTCCCCTGGGGTCCCCTCGCCCTCATCCTTTGGGGGGGGCTTTGGTGGGTGGCCCGGCCCCACATGCTCTTCCCCGGCGGGTACCTCCTCGCCCTCGCCGGGGTAGGCCTTGGGGCCTGGGCCCTCCTCCGTAGGCGCCCCCGGGCCCTCCTCGCCGGGGGTAGCCTTATCGTCCTGGGACTCCTGGCGCCCCTCGGGGCTCCCAAAGGCCTCACCGATGCCCCAAGCCCCCCGCCCCTCCAAGCCCCTGCCTGGCGCTGGCACCCCAGCCCCTACCTCCCCGCCCGGCTCGACGGCCTCCTCGCCCGCCTTTCCGAGACCCGCCTCGCCTTCTACCGCACCTGGCCCCGCCGGCCAGGCAACCTCGACGAGGGATGGGTTCCCGACTCGGCCTGGGCCCACCTCCGTTACCTCCCCCGCGCCCTCGAGGTGGGCTTCCTCTACCCTGGGCCCAGCTTCTGGTTCACCCCGGGGGGGACCCCCTTGGGGAGCCTGGGCCGGGCGGTTACCCCTTTGGAGATGCTCCTCACCTATCTGGCGTATGTGGGGTTTGCGCTATGGTTATGGCGGAACCGCCGTTACCCCTGGGCCTGGGTTCTGGTCCTCGTTCCCGTTCTTTTCGTATGGCTCCACGTCATCACCGAGCCCAACATGGGGGCGATCTACCGGAAGCGGTTTGGGTTT